>Ga0074195_1003941_pt1 | contig 12988 bp, 12 predicted proteins | sample EPASupsiteHSE623_FD_64525 | JGI IMG/M metagenome (GOLD analysis project Ga0074195, IMG submission 64525) | Bioremediated contaminated groundwater from EPA Superfund site, New Mexico - Sample HSE6-23 | ecosystem: Environmental > Aquatic > Deep subsurface > Groundwater > Contaminated ...
CTTCTCAGCTTAAAAAACCGCCGATTGAGATCGCCAAGGAAATTTCCGGTAAAATACCTAAGTTGGATTATATCGAGAAAGTCGGCATCGAACGGCCGGGGTTTATCAATTTTTTCTTTTAAAAACTTAATGCGCTTGGTATTTACAAAATTACCAGTAGTTACAGTATAGGTTTCATCTTCCCGCTCAATTACAAGTACACCGAACTTTGGATCGAGATCCTCAGTAATGCCCTCGTGCACATTTTCAATATGGTGAAAAAGGTTCTGGAGGCTTTCTACAAGAACATTGTACATTTTTTTCCGCAACCTGCTTTCAGCATTGGCTTCTTCCAGTTTTTTTTCAACAGCCTCGAGAATATCATTAATTAATTCGGAGGTAATACTTCCTTTATATGCCAGGATAACATCTCCCTTGCTGAGATTTGAATAATATTCCTTTAAATTAAAGCTCATATAAAGGCTGGTTGCTTAGTAACTGGAACAATGTTTAAGAAACAAATATATAAAAAAAAACTCTCAATAATATTTGCCTGATAATTAAACAACTGACATACTATAGTTTTCAGCGCTACTGTATTTTAAATATAGCTATTTTTAATTAACAAACATAAGTAGTCTACGAAATTTTGTAAACACTGGTTGCAGCCTGGTTCTCTGAATTCCTTGATCCTGCTGCAAAAGTTGACTAACGCACCGAAATCATTTATGAACTCCCGTGCTTATGCGTCTTCTTTGATCCGGCATAGATAGTAAAACACTGAAATTTGCATTCGAGTTGTCCATTGTAAAGTGAAAGCTTCCTTGAAGGCCGTAATCCTACATTTTTCAAGGCCTCCAGGTTTGCACTCAACACCCATGCTTCATATCCTGCAAAACTTTTCTTAAACTTATCACCCAATTCGGAATAGAGTTGCAGAATATCCGCGGGTACAATCCTTTCGCCATAGGGTGGGTTAATCAGCAATACACCGGATTCAGGCGGAGGCACAAAATCATTGAAATGACAAGTGCTAAAATGAATGTATTCCGATACACCTGCATTTCTTGCATGCCGGATAGCAAGTTTTACAGCTTCGGGTGAAATATCTGCGGCATAAACAGGATTCACTCCGGCTGACCTTGTACGGTATTCCTTTTCCAGTTCCTTGAACAGGGTTGGTTCATAATCTTTCCATTTTTGAAAACCATACGGCCGTCCTAGTGCCCCCGGAGGTATGCCGGCCGCCAGCATGGCTGCTTCAATGGGCAGTGTTCCGGATCCGCACATAAAATCAATAAATGGATCCTTACGATTCCAACCCGATAACAAAATCAGTCCGGCTGCAAGTACTTCATTCAGGGGTGCTGGTCCCTGACTGATACGGTACCCCCTTCGGTAAAGGGGATCTCCACTGCTGTCAATTGACAATATGAGATTGCGGTTGCTGATATAGGCATTGACCCGTAATGATGGCTGATCCAAATCCACGGAAGGTCTGCGTCCGTATTTTTCCCTGAATTGATCAACAATGGCATCTTTTATTTTCTGAGCCACATATTGGGAATGGCTAAAAAGGTCTGATTTAAGGGCGACTTCAACCGCCAGGGTATCATCTGCTGAGAGGTGATTCTCCCAACGCACACTACGAATATAATCATAAAGTTCTTTTTCATTCTGAATTACGGATTCCCCGATGGGTACCAGAATTTTCAGTGCTGTACGGAGGCAATAATTGGCTTTGTAAAGCATCCTTTTATCCCCTGTGAAGGATACCGCCCTGTTAAGGATTTTGATGCCCTGGGCTCCAATGCCCCGAAGCTCTTCGGCAAGTACCGTTTCAATCCCAAAGAGGGTCTTGGCAACCAGCTCTGTCATTTTATTTGTGTATTTGGTGTTTCATTCCGTCTTCAATTGTTTTGATCAGACTGTCCACAACCAGGATAGCCCGGCGTAAACGCTCCGCTCCCGTGCCTTCAATGATATGGTAATTTAAACCATAATCATCCAGTTCTTTCCTGTATATCTTAAAAAGGTCTTCCCTTGCCTGACCTCCATTCTCCCTCACCCGATCCGGCTCCCACTCAATATCGGTATTACAGAGAAGATAAAGTCCAATGTCCTTTCTGAGCAACTCCTCGTCAATCCAGTCGGGGTGCGTTTTGAAAAGTAAATCCATCCATACTTTGGTGATAATAAGGTAGGTGTCAAGAAAGACAAGCCGGTAGGGTTTCTGACAATGTTCACTTTTTTGTTTTACCTGTGTGGCAGCAATATGTAAAACATCTTCGTAGGTGTAAGGGCGATCGAGATTTTCAACATACTCCCTGGCATACTCTGGTATGAAAACAGTATGGTAATGCATTGCCAATTGCTTTGCGAGAGTTGATTTTCCGGTACATTCCGGACCTGTAAGAACAACAAATATTACATGGCTTCCCGAACCGGTATTTCTTTTTTCCATTCGCTATATCCTTTCAAAGCAAGCAGGGTATAAACCAAAAATAATACAGCACTGGGGTACAGGCCTTTATAAATCATAACCACCATTGAAACAAGGTCAATCACAACCCAGAACAACCATTGTTCAATCATTTTTTGCGTAAGCATCCAGGTGGCTACCATACCTGAAGCCGTTAAGAGCGCATCCGCCAATGCAAAACCATCGCCGGAATATTTCTTAAGCAGCAGGAATACCGGCACCGAAGCCACAAGGGAAATGGTGATCAGCAGCAATAGATATTTTTTGGAAATACAATGTATTGACAATGGTGCATCTTTTTCCTCGTTGCCTTTCATTTTGTGCTTCCAGTGATACCAACCGTATATGCCCATAATAACATAATAGATGTATAAAGTACCATAAGCATACAATGCTGATTTGTAAAAAATCCATACATAAAGGGCAGAAGAAAGGGTTCCGTAAAACCATAAAAGGATATTATTACGGATTGTATAAATCACATAGAGTAACCCTGTGACGGTAGCTATTATTTCCAACAAATGCGCATGAATCCAAGACAAAGGATCAAATAGAAATACCATGATTCCCAACAAATTTTTCAGCTTGCAGATTCATTGAATACTCCCGGTGCTCATTTTTTATTTAACAGCATCACCTCATATTTATCCCAGTTGTGCAGGATGGTCACGGCCGTTTCAAATTTCGGATCCTTCTCATTAACAATCTCATAAAACTCACTGTTCGACCATAGGTCACGTGCAATATATGCTTTCAGAAACATCGTGATCTGATCACCCGATAAAGCGAGGTCTTTTTCATTCACAGTCACACCGGCCTCCCCTGCATATTTGGTAAAACGGGCCATTAGTTTTTCATGCACAGTAAAATCACTTCTGAAGGACTCAAAATCAGGATATTGCCTTAATAGGTCTTTCCGATTTGTGTCTACATATTCCAGTACAAACTGATTCATGGTTCCTTTTCTGATTAATAGCCTGTAGTATTCCGAATAATAACTTGTATCAATCGAAACAAAGTAATCCGGCATAATACCGCCCCCACCATAAACAGCCCGTGTGTTTTTAAGCGTAAAATACTTAAGTGAGTCCGGAAAATGAATACTGTCTTTATGTGCCATCTCCCCATTCACATAACGGTGAAGCAAGTCTTTTTCATAATCATCCCTGCTCATGTTATAGGGTTTCTGAATTAGGCGCCCCGTAGGAGTGTAGTATTTGGCAACAGTAAGTCTTATCATTGATTGATCGGGCAGTAATAGGGGTTTCTGAACAAGTCCTTTACCATAGGATCTCCTTCCTACAATTATGCCGCGGTCCCAATCCTGAATTGCACCGGAGACGATCTCACTGGCTGAGGCGGAACCTTCATCTATAAGGATTACGAGATGTCCTTTCTCAAAGGTACCATTGCGGGTTGCGAAATACTCCTTTTTCGGACTGTTGACTCCTTCTGTGTAAAGCACCAGTTTTCCATCTTCGAGAAACTGATCAGCAAGGTTAATGGCCACTTCAAGGTAGCCTCCCCCATTGCCCGTAAGATCGAGTATGAGATTTTTTATTTCTGATTCCCTTAGTTTCTTAATGGCTTCATTAAACTCATCCATGGTTGTCATTGAAAACCTGTTGATTTTAATGTACCCGATATCATCACCCACCTTATAACTTGCGTCAATGCTGAAAATGGGAATTTTGTCACGCACCACCGCAAACTCCAGCAACCGGGGTTCTCCCTTCCTGAGGATGGTGACGATTACGCGGGTTCCCTTTTTACCCCGCAGCATAGAAAATACTTTATCGTTTGTAATCCCCACTCCGGCAATATTAACTCCATCAACTCCCATAATCCTGTCTCCGGCAAGTATTCCAACTTTTTCCGAAGGACCGCCGGAAACGGGTGAAATGATGTAAACCGTATCATTGAGTATATTAAATGACACGCCAATGCCTTCAAAATTTCCCTGAAGTGGTTCATTCAGCTGTTCAACTTCCTCACGGGTAAGGTAAGACGAATGAGGATCAAGCTCTTTTATCAACTCTGTGATTGCATGTTCTACCAACTTCTCCTGATTCACTGAATCCACATAATACTGGTCAATCCAATCAAGTACCTTTCCGAATTTGTATGCCTGCTCATAAAGCATTTGCGCCTGCATACGGGTACCCGTAATAACGCAACCGGCCAAGAGCATTATCCCCATCACTGTCCGCTTCATAATACTATTTTTAAGTACAAACCAATCTATTTTCTTTTATTCCCATTCAATGGTAGCAGGAGGCTTTGAACTGATGTCATAAACAACCCGGTTAATTCCTTTTACCCTGTTAATTATTCTGTTGGATATATTTCCTAAGAATTCGTATGGCAGGTGTGACCAATCAGCCGTCATTCCGTCCGTGGAGGTAACAGCCCTTAATGCCACCACATTTTCATATGTTCTTTCATCACCCATTACACCCACGGATTGCACCGGTAGTAAAATGGCAGCTGCCTGCCACACCGAATCATATAATCCAAACTCTTTCAATCCTTGTATATATATATCGTCAACTTCCTGTAAAAGTTTCACTTTCTCAGCAGTAATATCTCCGATAATTCTGATTGCAAGTCCGGGTCCGGGAAAAGGATGGCGGTTCAGTATCAACGGATCAATTTCAAGAGCCCTGCCTACCCTGCGAACTTCGTCTTTGAAAAGGAGCTTCAACGGCTCAACAACCTTGAGATGCATTTTCTCAGGGAGGCCTCCCACATTATGGTGTGACTTAATGGTTGCCGATGGGCCGTTTACCGAAACTGATTCAATTACATCAGGGTAGATCGTACCCTGAGCAAGCCATTTCACGCCTTCTATTTGCTTCGCTTCTCTGTCAAACACCTCAATGAAATTCTTTCCAATGATTTTTCTCTTTTTTTCAGGTTCAGATACACCCCTCAGATCGTTCAGAAAAAGTTCCTTTGCATCAATGCCACGAACATTAAGCCCCATATGCTTGTATGACGTAAGCACTTTTGCAAATTCATCTTTCCTTAACAATCCGTTGTCCACAAAAATACAGGTAAGGTTGGTGCCGATAGCCCTGTGCAACAGTATAGCCGCAACTGAAGAGTCCACCCCGCCTGAAAGTCCCAGTACTACCCGGTCGTTTTGAAGCAATGCCTTGAGTTTGGAAATTGTTTCATTTATAAAGGATTCCGGTGTCCACTGCTGATGGCATCCGCAAATATCCACTACAAAATTCTTCAATACTTTTAGTCCTTCGGTTGTATGATATACTTCGGGATGAAACTGAATTCCATATGTTTCTTCACCATCCACCGCAAAAGCACCAACCTTCACGTCACTTGTACTTCCAACCACATGATAGGCAGGCGGTGTTTTAACAATGGTATCCCCGTGTGACATCCAAACCTGTGTACCGCTTGTCATCCCTTTGAGTAACCTGCAATCCGGATCGGAAATATCAAAACTTGCACGACCGTATTCACGGTGTTTTGAAGGTAACACTTCTCCACCGAAAAATTGGGATAAATACTGGGCTCCGTAACAAATTCCCAAAACAGGAATTTTGCCTTTTATAAGTGAAAGATCGGGTACAGGAGCATTCGGATCGCGCACCGAGGATGGACTTCCGGATAAAATCACACCCTTCGTCTGGGGGTCAGGAATTATTTCAGCATTATAGGGCCAAATCTCGCAATACACGTTAAGTTCCCTTACCCTGCGGGCAATTAATTGAGTATACTGTGAACCGAAATCAAGAATGATGATTTTTTCTTCCACAAAGGATCATTTTAAACATAAAAAATAAAGTTCAAATATACATTTTTTTATCCCCAACACTTCATCCCGGGTAAACAAACCAGGCATGCTTATGGTTTAGCATTGCGGGTTTTATTCTACCCTGGAAACCTGGGGTATGGAAAAACGATCGCCATCTTCAACGGCCACCGTAGTAGGGAAAACGGATCTGGCCTCTTCGAGCAGGGGTAGGATGGATTTATACCGTGTAGAAAAATGACCGATAAGAAGCTTGCCAACTCCGGCCTGCCTTGCAAGGTTAGCAGCCTGCAAAGCAGTTGAATGATTTGTGACTTTTGCAAGTTTTTTATCCTTATCAGAAAAGGTTGCTTCAAAGTAAAGAAGATCGATATCCTTAAGACTTGCGGCTAAACTCCGGAAGCATGAGGTATCTGTGCAAAAAGCATATGAACGGGGTTTTAAAGGAGGCAGTGTTAACAGATGGTTGGGAATCACCTTCCCTTCTACCGTGGTATGGTCATGTCCCTCCTTTATATTTCTGATATCTTTGATCCCAAGTTGAAGTGATTCAATGAATTCCTTACGGATATTCAGAAGTTTTTGCTTTTCGCGGAAAATAAAACCAACAACAGGAACACTGTGGCGCAAAGGTAGCGTTGTAACCGTCATATGCCTGTCCTGATATATTTCATATGGTTGATCTGCTGTAAAAGGATGGAAAACGATTTCATATGTCAGATCCCTGCCGAAATAGGTTTTATAGTGGTCCAGCGTATGAACAAGATCCCTGTATGCATAGATATGAAGGGGTGGTTTCCGGCCCATGAGGTTATAGGATGACAAGAGACCGAAAAGACCGAAAACATGATCGCCGTGCAAATGGCTAATAAAAACATGGCTGATTCTTGACATATTGATGGCAAAACGCCGAAGCTGCACCTGGGTACCTTCGCCACAGTCAATTAAAAAGAACCGCTCATGTACATTGAGCACATGAGCGGTAGGGAATCTTTTGGTTGTGGGCAAAGCTGAACTGCTACCCAATACCGTCAAAGAAAATGACATGAAGGTATTTCAATAATGAGTTCGTTAGGCTTCGCCAAAAAGCTTAACTGCCTCGTCCATTGTACCTGTAATATTCAAAACCGTATCCAACTGCGAAATTGTAATCAGTCTTTCAACAGCGTCATTTAAACCAGTTAGCACAAAGATGCCATTGGCATTTTTGCAAAGCCTGTTGGCAACAAGAATCGCACTAAGCCCTGAAGAATCGCAATAGCGGCATTTACTTAAGTCAAGTACAATATTCTTTTCGCCATTACCTGATACCAGTACCAACTCTGATTTAAGCGTTGGCGCAATGTGCGTATCAAGTTTTTCCTCTAACACCTGAATTAAAGTATGATTTTTGAGCTTTTCGATCTTGAATTCCATGATGAAAAAATTTAATTATATAGTTGATTACTCATTTTCAGCCTGGTTTTCATCCTGTTCCTTTGTCTTCTTTTCAGTCTTTTTCTTTTTTGACTCTTTCTTTTCCATTTCAGTCTTTATGGCAGCCAGATCAGTAATGTCTCCCAGTGTGGTTTTCTCCATGCTGGTTTTCATTTTCTTGGGTGCCTTGTGAACTGAATCGGAACTTGCCTTGCGCTCGTCATCTGAAGAAGCACGTTTCTGATCCTCATGTACCCTGCTGTGCGAAACAATGATTTTCTTGGCTCCCTTTGAAAATTCGATCACTTTAAATGAAAGTTTTTCATCGATCTTTGCAGGTTTTCCATCTTCCTTGATCAGGTGTTTGGGTGTAACAAAACCTTCAACACCATAGGGTAATGCAACCAATGCGCCCTTATCCGTTACCTCGATGATGGTTCCTTCATGCAGGGAATCTACCGTAAAAATGGTTTCAAATACATCCCAGGGGTTCTCTTCGAGCTGTTTGTGACCAAGACTCAAACGTCTGTTATCTTTATCAATCTCAAGAACAACCACATCGATGTTTTCGCCAATATTGGTGAATTCTGCAGGATGCTTGATTTTCTTGGTCCATGACAGATCTGAAATATGTATCAATCCATCAACACCTTCTTCAATTTCAACAAATACACCGAAGTTTGTAAAGTTACGAACTTTTGCGGTATGTTTGCTTCCCAGAGGGTACTTTTCTTCAATCTTTTCCCAGGGATCGGTTTTGAGTTGTTTCATGCCGAGGGACATTTTGCGTTCGTCCCTGTCGAGTGTTAAAATCACCGCCTCAACCTCATCACCTACTTTAAGAAACTCTTGTGCACTGCGCAAATGTTGTGACCATGACATTTCAGAAACATGGATCAGACCCTCTACACCAGTTGTAATTTCAATAAATGCACCGTAATCAGCCATTACCACAACACGACCTTTTACCTTATCACCAACTTTCAGACCAGCGTCAAGCGAATCCCACGGATGTGGCGTAAGTTGTTTTAAACCAAGTGCAATTCTTTTTTTCTCATCATCAAAATCGAGAATAACAACCTGAAGTTTCTGATCAAGCTGAACAATCTCTTCGGGATGATTGATACGCCCCCACGAAAGATCGGTAATGTGAATCAAGCCATCAACACCGCCCAAATCAATAAATACGCCGTAGGAGGTGATATTCTTAACCGTGCCTTCAAGGATCTGTCCCTTTTCCAGCTTGGCGATAATTTCTTTCTTCTGCTGCTCAAGTTCGGCTTCAATCAATGCCTTATGCGATACAACCACATTCTTGAACTCATGGTTAATTTTCACCACCTTGAATTCCATGGTTTTACCAACATATACATCATAATCGCGAATGGGCTTTACATCAATTTGAGAACCGGGAAGAAATGCCTCAATTCCGAATACGTCCACAATCATTCCGCCCTTGGTGCGGCACTTGATGTAACCCTTGATGATTTCATCCCTTTCGAGCGATTCGTTTACACGGTCCCAGGACTTCAGTGCCCTGGCTTTTTTATGGGAAAGTACAAGCTGTCCCTTTTTATCTTCCTGGCTTTCGATATATACTTCCACTTTTTCACCAATGGCCAGTTCAGGGTTGTATCTGAATTCATTCAAACTTACAACACCTTCGGATTTATATCCGATGTTCACAACTACCTCACGTTTGTTCATTGAGATAACGGTACCTTCAACCACTTCGTTAACCTTAATGGCACTCAGCGTATCGTTATACATCTTTTCGAGGTCTGATTTTTTAAATTCAGACTGATAATCACCTTCTTCAAATTTGCCCCAGTCAAATGCAGGATCTGATTCAATGTTAGGATTTAAAGTCTGATTTACCGGTAATAGGGTTTCTGATTTGATTGCAGTTTCTTCAGCCCGATCTGCTACATTCTGAACCTGGACATCGCTAATTTCAGCCTGATCATCAGACTGTTCCAGGTTTTTTTCATTATTTTCAACCATTAAATTTTAAATTAAATTAATAAGTTAGACATTATGTTGTGAAAATCGAGCTGCAAAACTATAATTTTCCGGCTTAAAAAACTAAAGATACTAAAAAAAATAAAAAATCATTTGCCAACTTAATCCTGATTCACAATTCTTTGTTGTAAATTACAATAGCCTTTGGTACGGAATCCCTGGAATTTGTGTGGAAACTTTTTGAACCGTTTCATATAATCATGGGTTTACAATATTTTTAGTATTATTTTTCACCCAAAAATAACTTACATGAAAACTATCATAATTGGAACTGGTTATGTCGGACTCGTTACAGGTACATGCTTTGCTGAAACAGGGATTGATGTGGTTTGCATTGACATTGACAGGGATAAGATCACGAAACTCAGGGATGGGGTCATTCCTATATATGAACCCGGACTTGAGCCCATGGTTAAAAGAAATATAGAAAAAAAGCGGCTCACCTTTTCTACCGGCATCAAAGAAAATATCGCAGATACCGAAGCGATATTCATTGCTGTGGGTACGCCTCCGGGTGAAGATGGCAGTGCTGACCTGAAGCATGTATTAACCGCTGCCCGTGAGATCGGACAATGTATTGATTCCTACATGGTGGTAGTTACAAAAAGTACGGTACCTATCGGAACCTCTAAAAAGGTTAAAGAGGCCATTCAATCTGAACTGGATGCCAGGGGTGTTAACATAGCGTTCGATGTTGCCTCCAATCCTGAGTTTTTAAAGGAAGGTGCTGCCGTTGAAGATTTTCTGAAACCTAACAGAATCATTCTCGGTGTTGAATCCGAATCAGCCAGGAAAATTTTAAACCGGCTCTACCATCCCTTTTTATTGAATGGACACCCGATCATATATATGGACATCCCTTCGGCGGAGCTTACTAAATATGCTGCCAATTGTATGCTGGCAACAAAGATCAGTTTTATGAACGACCTTGCCAACCTTTGTGAGCTTGTGGGTGCCGATATCAATGCTGTACGGAAGGGTATCGGAAGTGATCCGCGTATCGGAAATAAATTTATTTTCGCGGGCATCGGATATGGTGGTTCATGCTTTCCAAAAGATGTGAAGGCCTTGATAAGAACTGCCGGTGATCATGGTTATTCACTTGATATTATCAAAGCGGTTGAAAGTGTGAATGAGCGACAGAAAGAAATCATTTTCAGCAAAGTCCTTTCGCATTTCGGAAACAACCTGAAAGGTAAGATCTTTGGTTTATGGGGCCTCTCATTTAAACCCAATACCGATGATATCCGTGAAGCACCCTCTCTCAGAATCATCGGTAAACTTTTGGAAGCCGGAGCAACGGTAAAAGTTTATGATCCGGTAGCCATGGAAGAAACCCGGAAGATCACAGGCGATACTGTTGAATACGGAATTGATCCCTATGATACATTGATCGATGCCAATGCCCTGCTCCTTATAACCGAATGGTCGGAATTCCGAATTCCAAATTTCAAATTACTGGACCGGATCATGAAAGACAAGGTAATTTTCGATGGTCGCAACATTTACGATCCGGCAGAGGTTACAGAAAATGGATATACATATTATGGCATTGGCAGAAAAGGATCATCAAGAAACATTGTTTTATGAAAGGAATCATTTTGGCCGGAGGTTCAGGAACCCGACTCTATCCAATAACCAAGAGTATTTCAAAGCAAATTATTCCCGTTTATGACAAGCCAATGATCTATTACCCGCTTGCGGTACTTATGCTTGCCAATATCAGGGAAATATTGATAATTTCCACACCAAAGGATCTCCACCTTTACCGGGACCTGCTCGGAACCGGCAGCCAGTTAGGTATTAAACTCAGTTATGCCGAACAACCCAGTCCCGACGGATTGGCCCAGGCCTTTATAATCGGAGAGAAATTTATCGGAGACAGCACGGTTTGCATGATACTGGGTGACAATATATTTTATGGGCATGGCTTTGGAAGAGTTCTTGAAGAAACTTCAAAGATAACGGATGGTGCGGTGATATTCGGATACTATGTAAATGATCCGGATCGGTATGGGGTGGTTGAATTTAATGACCAGGGTAAGGTAATCAGCATTGAAGAAAAACCCCTGGTGCCCAAATCAAATTATGCGGTTACCGGATTGTATTTTTATGACAGCGATGTTGTTAAGAAAGCCAAGGGATTGAAACCATCCGCAAGGGGCGAACTTGAAATTACCGACCTGAACCGGCTATATCTTGAAGAAAACAAGCTGACCATTAAAATTCTCGGCCGTGGAATGGCATGGCTTGATACAGGTACCCATGAAACCCTTTTACAGGCATCGGTGTATATTCAGACCATTGAAGAACGCCAGGGCCTCAAAATATCGTGTATTGAGGAAATCGCCTACAAACAGGGGTATATTGATAAAAACGAGTTGCTTGAACTTGCCAAGCCATTAAGCAAGAACCAATATGGAAAATATTTGTTAAAAATTGCCGAAGAGAAATTTTACAATTTTGAAATTGACGAACCGTAATGGAACTGATTCAAACAGGTTTTGACGGGTTATTGTTGGTAAAGCCCATGATTTATGAAGACAACCGCGGATATTTCTATGAGAGTTATAATAAGGAGGCATTCGCAAAAGCAGGCATTCCTCATGATTTTGTTCAGGACAACCAATCGCTGTCAGTACGTGGTGTTATCCGCGGACTACATTACCAGCTGGCTCCCTATGCGCAAACCAAACTTGTACGTGTCCTCCATGGAGAAATATTTGATGTTGCAGTGGATTTACGCAAAGGATCCAACAATTTCGGCAAATGGTACGGTATTGAACTTTCCTGCAAAAACAAACTTCAATTGTTAATACCAGCCGGTTTTGCACATGGGTTTTCAGTATTGTCAGAGAAAGCCGTGGTAATCTATAAAACCGATGATTTCTATAAAAAGGAAGCGGAACGGGGTATCCTTTTCAATGACACAAAATTGAATATTGACTGGCATATTGCCGGTATTCAAACCCTGGTTTCTGATCGTGATCTTCAGTTGCGGCCTTTTGATAAGGCAGAAATGAATTTCACATACCAACGCGCATGAAACATATTCTTGTAACAGGGGCAAACGGTCAGCTTGGAACAAGTATCCGTGAAAAAACATACAGGTATCCCGGCTTCAGATATACTTTTATTGACATCGGGGACCTTGATTTGACCAATGAAAATGATGTTTACGGATATTTATCCGGGATCCTGCCCGATTACATCATTAATTGTGCAGCATACACTGCCGTAGATCAGGCAGAAAAAAACCAGGAGGCGGCCTTTACGATCAATGCAGGCATACCCAGGTTGCTGGGTGATTA
>Ga0074195_1003942_pt1 | contig 12987 bp, 11 predicted proteins | sample EPASupsiteHSE623_FD_64525 | JGI IMG/M metagenome (GOLD analysis project Ga0074195, IMG submission 64525) | Bioremediated contaminated groundwater from EPA Superfund site, New Mexico - Sample HSE6-23 | ecosystem: Environmental > Aquatic > Deep subsurface > Groundwater > Contaminated ...
TGGCTCCAGGTATGGACCCGGTTCCGAAATCTTGCATGCTTCTCGCGTCTATGATCTGGGGAGAGCCGCTCTTCACATAATCATAAGCAGCAACAAACTCTGGTGTGTAATTTGGAATGTAGGTGGTGGCGGGCCTAATGGTGGTCCCATTTTCATCCGTTGTTGGAAGTCCCAAAGCTTTCCAGTCTGCAATCGTCCCATCCATGACCCTGACCTTCTCGTGGCCCAGGGACTTCATCATCCAGTAGATGTAAGTCGACGCAGCCGGGCCTCCTCCGCAGGGCAGGCATTCGCCGTAGATGACGACTGAGTCGTTTGCCGATATTCCGGCGTCTCCCAGGATCTGAGCCACCTCCGGAACCGACTTTAAGCCCCCCTCCCGAAGGAATTTATCATAGGAAAGGGCCACAGCGCCCTGGATGAACTCTGTAGCATCCTCGCTGACGTCTATCAGGATGTCTGTATCGGAGATGTCCTCTATGGGCACCAGCATCAGTTTGAACTCATCGCTTCTCTCCAAAAGCTGCCCGCTCTCTTCCGTCTCCTCAGGCTCATCCTCTTTCGCCTTTACAGTCTCCTTTTCTGGAGTCTCATCTTGTGCCTGGACATCTTCTTCGGCTTCATCTCCCTCGAAGCCGTAAGCGGTCTTATTCCATCTGTCAGTCCTCGACTTCTCAGGCCACTTGGCTGCTCCAGCTTGGACCTGATCGTACTTTCCCGTCCCAATCTCGTCCAGCTTCTGCATGGGGTCCCAGCCGCCTCCCCCGCAGTCTGCACCCAAAGACGCGCATTCCGCACCGCCGTGGGCCAGCGATATGAGCACTATAAGTCCAGCGCAAACCCCTATGATCTGCATGTATCTCGATCCCAGTAGACTCATGACTTTCTCCCCCAATTTTTATATCGCTTATTTAGTTTGAGCCGAAGCCTCCCCCTCTAGAAGTTACTTCTACCTCGCCCAATTTATCTTTCAGCTCAAATCCCCTTAAATCCCGGGCAATCAGCATTATATTGTATCTTCCGGGGTCCATCAGTGCCGTGGATAGGCTGCCCTGATATACATTTCCAGACGGGACCATGCGGGCATATCCCGCGGCTGCCTCTTCGCCTCCAGAGAAGGCACGCACTGTGACCTGTGATAGCCCATACTTGGATTTCAGCTTTGCCTTTACGGCAATGTTATCACCAACTCTTGCCTGCGTCGGGGATAAGCTCTTTTCCGAAACCTCGATCTGTTTGACCTGTTTTCCCATTATGGGATACTTATCCACAGCCTCTTCGTTAATCCTGTAAGGCTGGTCGCCAAAGTGGTCCATCCCTGCGACGTCCTGGTCTGGGCCGCTCATCAGATCTTCGCCCAGGTAATCGCTCCACAGGTTGCCTCCTTTGGGATATTCTGCATTCCAGGTGTTCTCTCTCCTGTCATCGGCCTGGACCACGTTCTCCACAATGGCATTTTTGTAAATCGTATTTCCGCTTGCATCCAGGAAGATGCCGGTCTGGCTCAGGGATATGGTGTTGTTGATGATGGTGTTTCCCTCAGAGCCGCTTTGCACCTGGACACCGTAACGCCCGTTGCCTGTTATGGCGTTCCCTTTTATAGTATTCTTGCCGGACTCCATCAGGGATATTCCTGCGACGACGTTGTTCTTGATAGTGTTATTGAGAACGGAGTTATCGTGGCAGTTGAGGCGCATATCTATGCCGGCGTACCTGTTGTTGGAAAGCACATTTGACTTTATGACGTTGCCCTCGCAATCTGTGAACATGTATATGCCGTAATCGTTCCTCTGTGCCACATTGCCCACAAGCACATTGTTGTTGCAGGAGGGGAAGAGGTTGATTCCGTACTCGCCGTTATCGCTGGCCACGTTCTCCTGTATGAGGTTGTTGTTGGAGTTGGTCAGGTATATGCCGTACCAGCCCTCTCCGCCAAGACCGTTGAAGCTGGCATTGTTGTTCTTGATGGTGTTGTTGTTCGAGAACTTCAGCATTATGCCGGGCTGGACGCAGTGGATAACGGTGTTATTGGAGACCTCACAGTTCTCCACGCCGTCCAGGCTTATGCCGTAAAAGCCGTTCCTGACCACGAAGCCAGAGATCTTAACCCCGTCCGCAAGGACGCGCACGCAGGCATCTCTATCTCCCGCCGCGATTACGGCTCCCTGGCCCTCCAGGTTCAGGCTCTTGGAAACTGTTATTCCCCCGTAAACTCCCGGAGCGACCAGAAGGGTATCGCCAGGAGATGCAGCATCTATTGCAGATTGCAGGTTGGAGCTGACCTGGACTATCGCTCCCTGTGCGAGGGACTGCGAAAGGAACAGTAAAACCATTGTGATGTAAAATGCCGATGTTCTCACAGAACCACCCGCCTTCAAAAGCGGCTGAGAGGTTAATAAAGTTAACGTAATTCATTTTTCAGTGCAGATAGCTTAAATCAAGCCTGATTCTTCGCTTCTATGCCGATGAGAATCTCATGTATGCTTAAATTGCTGATATAACCCATATATGAACGAAAAGACTTTTTATTTATCCCTACTTAGTGTATTGTGGAGGATTTAAGTTTGAGACATTTGCATGCGCTAATCGGGTTATTAGTGCTCCTTACGGCTGCAACTGCGGCTGCGGGGAGCTTTACCGCGAAAATGGATGTAGATACTTACGTAGATTCAGAGGATGCGAACGAGAGTTTCAGCGATGAAGAAGCCCACTGGGCAACGTCTGTCGATGGCGAGCCTGTAAGAGAGGTCTACTTGAGCTTCATTAACAACTTCGGAACTGAGGGCATCTTCTCGCCGGATGATATTGAGTCTGCAGATCTGAAGCTTTACGTCACAGAGGTAGAGAAGCCTGGAGAGATCACTGCCTACCTCGTTCATGGTGCGACCTTCGACACAGTTGCATGGGACGACAAGCCCGAGTATGCAACCAACGTGACTGCATCCTTCGATGTAGAGGATGTTGGCGAGTACACAGTGGATATAACAGAGCTCATCGAAGAGGCAGTTGAGACCTGCGTTGAGGGGTGTCCCTACTCCGTAGTCCTGGTGGCCGAGGACAATGCATCTGTAGCCTTCGCCTCGATGGAGTCTTCAGAGGACGCAGCAGAGCTTGAGTACGTCACTGTAGAATAAACAGAAGGAAATGAGCAAAAAGCGGCACGGAGATGGCTCTGCCATTCGCCGTGCGATCCTATTTCACAGATAGGTCTCCTTTTTATACTTCCAAGATCAGGTAAATGCTGATGCGTCCCATCAACAGCTATGCTCTCGTCTTTGCCTTTGTCCTTTTAATCGGCATGGCTGCAGCCAGCACAGAGGTGACACTTCTGGAGTCTCCCGGCTGCACTAAATGCGCGGCTGCTGAAAGGGTGCTTGAAGGCATGGCAGATGAAGTTGGCCTGAACATCACCAGCTATTATTATTACACTGATGAGGGACACCGCATCATCAAGGAGAAGAATGTAAAGGGCGACATCCCTGCAGTAGTAATAGGCAACCGATCCATAAGCTACAAAGATTATAAGGGCGACGAGGTGAAGCTGAAGCGCTTCATAAGGGATGCCGTGGCAAACCAGAGTAGTAGCGAGAGCACTGCACAAAGCTCTGGTCAATATGATATTTCTTCGAACAACCAGACCAATCAGAGCACCTTCCTAGATGAGGAGACAGATCTGAGCAAGATGTCCTTCTCGACGCTCTCAGCAGTGCTGGCTGCAGGCCTGGTGGCGGGCTTCAATCCATGCCTGCTTGGAATCCTTGTCTTTCTCTCGGCATCAGTTCTCTCTTCATCAGGCAAGCGAAGGGAGCTAGTCTTGATGGTGGTCTTCTTCTCTTTAGGCATCTTCACAATGTACTTCCTCTTCGGCATAGGGATGCAGCGCCTGCTTCAAACAGAGGCAGTCTTCACAGCCTTCAGGAACGTGGTAGTCGTGTTCCTGATAGTCCTGGGCATGGCACACGTTCTGGATGCCGTGAAGCTGCGTCGTGGAGGCGAGTCACTGTTTCGGACCGATTGGGCGCTCAAGTATTTCCAGGCAGGTGTGGATAAGGGAAGACTCAGCTCCTACTTCCTGGTGGGAGCCCTCTTCTCTCTGGTCAAGTTGGCATGCGTAGGTGCCGTCTACCTCGCGATCCTGGACCTGATATCGGCCAAAAGCTATTTTGAGGGAGCAGTCTACCTGATATTCTACAACTTGGGGATCATTCTGCCAATTATCGTCCTTGGCGGATTCATGGCCCTGGGGATGAGCCCCGAGAAGGTGGATGCCTGGAGAAAGGATTACCGGGCAGGGATCAGGCTCTTCACCGGCCTCATGCTATTGGCACTAGCTCCTCTCATCTACTGGCAGATAATATAAGCCGTGGCAGTATGATCAGCGGCCGTACGAGCAGCAGCCGTATAAGCCGCGGCCAGAGGCAAAAGGATTAATAAAGGGATTGATCCTCTCGATGGACGAGGTGAAGCTTTGTTTTTAGTAGGAGAGGCTCTTATCGGCAAGGAGCCTGAAATAGCTCATATAGATCTGCTCATAGGGGACAAGGCAGGGCCGGTGGGAACGGCCTTTGCATCCGGACTGACACAGCTTTCAGCCGGACACACTCCCCTCTTAGGGGTAATCAGGCCGAACCTGCCCCCCAAGCCCTCAACGCTCATTGTACCCAAGGTCACAGTCAAGAATATGGGGCAAGCGGCCCAGATATTCGGGCCGGCCCAGACTGCCGTCGCTAAGGCCGTGGCTGATGCAGTGGCAGAGGGCGTGATACCAAAAGACAGTGTCGAGGATTTAGTCATAATAGTATCAGTCTTCATCCACCCTGCGGCTAAGGACTACGATGCCATTTACCGCTACAACTACGGCGCCACCAAGCTTGCCCTGGAGAGGGCAATGGCTGGGTTCCCGGATGTGGACAAGGTGCTCTACGAGAAGGACAGGTCGACTCATCCCATCATGGGCTTCCGCGTGACCCGTTTGTGGGACCCGCCCTACCTGCAGGTGGCCTTCGATCTGGTCGACCTGGGCGAGGTGCGCCGCGTGTTGGCCGCCCTGCCGGATAGCGACCACCTATTGATCGAGGTGGGAACGCCTCTGGCCAAGATGCTGGGAATGAACGTTGTCAAGGAGATTCGGGCTGTGCGCCCGGGTGCATTCGTCATTCTGGATCTAAAGACGCTTGACACCGGCAACCTGGAGGTGCGCCTCGCAGCTGATGCCGCTGCAGATGCAGTGGTCATCTCTGGACTCGCGCCGAGGAAGACCCTGGAGCTGTCCATCAACGAGGCCAGGAAGACTGGCATCTACTCGATAATCGACATGCTCAACGTTCCAGACCCGCTGGCGGTTCTGAAAGAGCTGTCGGTCCTGCCCGATGTGGTGGAGCTTCACAGGGCAATAGACATGGAGAGCAGCGCCCACGCCTGGGGACAGATACCCGACATCAAGGCGCTTGCAAAGGGCAAGGACAGAAAGCTCCTGGTGGCAGTGGCTGGCGGAATTCGCGTGGACACCATTGGAGACGCCCTGAAGGCAGGCGCAGATATTCTGGTCGTAGGCAGGGCGATTACAAGATCTCGCGATATTCGCGATGCTGCAGAGCAGTTCCTGGCGGGACTGAAGCAGACTGAGATAGACCAGTACAGGATAATGACGGACTTCTGAAGATGCAGATCTTCGATGATCCGCTCTTTCCCCCTTTTTCTCTTGTTATTGCTGATTGGTAGCTACAGCGCCGATGGAGTAGCTGAAAAAGCAGTCGGTGGAGCCACCGGAGGAGAGCATCCCTCCGGTGCAGTGATATTAGTAGTAGACGGCCTTGGTGCGAGCTACGTCTATCCCGAGCACAGCGCCTATGCTCTGGACGGCTCTCCTCTCGGGAGTGCAGTCCTCTTCAACCTTACAGGAGGCGGGGCCCGAGTCATAGACGTCAGAGTTCCCGTTCCTGAGACCGGCCAGAGCCACAGCGTTCTGGTTACGGGCTCCTCTCAGGCGGATCCTGATTTTCTGGGCTCGACCATCTTCGATGCTGCGAGGGAGGGCGGATACCTCTGCGTGGCAGTGTTGCAGCGGGGAGACTCGCTGGAGATGTTGAAGAAACAGGATGCCGTTCTCTACTTGGGCGACAACTCCATTCACGGAGCTGAACCTGTGCCAGGATTTAGGGGTAATATGTCTGAGGATCTGTGCCGTTTTCTCCAGGCCTGGCGAGACAGGTTTGCCTGGTACACTTCGATCTATGGCACAGCCGGCTACTCTGAGTACAACCGCTGGGGGATCGATGTTGCAGCAGATCTGGTGGACCATCTGGACAGGCCGTTCCTCCTCTTCGTCAACGTGGGCGCAGTCGACAGCGCCGCCCATAACCTCGGGCCTGATGAGTACCTGAAGGTCATAAAAGCTCTGGACGCGCCTATCGGGAACCTGACTGAGACCTGCCGCAGGAATAACATAATTTTGGTGGTCACTGCCGATCACGGCATGGTCTTCCCAGGAAAGAAGGGCAAGGGCGGGCACGCTTCGCCCAAATATGCTGAGCGGCTGGAGAGCTTGCGCGTACCTCTGGTATTCTTCGGCCCAGGAGTGGACAAGCTGAACCTGGGCGGAAGGTGGTCGGAAGTGGACATCGCTCCCACGGTCCTGAACCTGCTAGGGATTTCCCGAAACGTCACCTGGGAAGGCCGTCTATTGCCCATAAAGCAAAGCTACGACTTGCGCGTGGTGGGAGCCTCAGGAGATGTGCTGCTTTACCAGGGAGGGGCGCAGGTGGCAAAATCCTTCGGAGACCAGGAGCATAACTTCGACGGCCTGCCGCTGGGCATCTACACGGTCGAAGCGGGCGGTAAATCCCTGGACGTCCTTGTCAACGGAGACCAGCTGATAGATCTGGCCGAGAAGGGTGCCACCCAGACCCATGCCGACATTAAGAAGATCCTGGGTGTTATCCTGATCCTGGCCATAAACCTGGCAGGAACCCTGATAATAGTCAGAATAATAAGAAAAGATAAAAAATGAGGCGCTGCCGATCTACAGCGCCTTGCCGTCAGTCTCGCCTGTGCGTATCCTAATCGCCTTCTCCACAGGCAAAACGAAGATTTTTCCGTCGCCTATGCTCCCCGTGGCAGCGCTCTTCCTGATGAGCTCAACCACCTCGTCCGCCTTGTCCGAAGGGACGACTACCTCTACCTTGACCTTGGGGATCATGTCCACGGTGTACTCCTCGCCGCGCCACATCTGCTTTATGCCCTTCTGCCTTCCCCTGCCCTTGACCTCGATGGATGTCAAGCTCGGGTAACCGGCATCGTCCAGGGCTTTCTTCACGTCCTCGATCTTTGTGGGCCTGATTATGGCCTGTATCATCTTCATGTTTTTACTCCTTCAGGCGTGCCTTCACGGGCGAGGGAGGTCTCTCCCGCCCTCAGGCCTTCGCCGGGTCCCGGAGTGACGAACTCCGGGTAGCATGAGTATCCGTGCTCGCCTACATCCAGCCCGTTGATCTCCTCTTCCTCGGGCACTCTAAGGCCAACTGTGTGCTTCAGCAAGGCAAACAGGATATAGCCCGTTCCAAAGGCCCATACGGTTACCACAGCCATATCAATAAGCTGAGCGATGAACTGGCCTGTGTTGCCTGCGATCAGGCCGCTCACACCTCCGTAAGTCCCGTCTGCAAATATTCCCACGGCCAGGAGGCCCCACAGGCCGTTGTAGCCGTGAACCGCCACGGCTCCCACGGGGTCGTCCACTTTTAGCACCCAGTCGTTGAACCTGATGCCGTACATCACTATGAACCCCGATACTATTCCTATTACAACCGCTGCCCATGTGGGTATGTAGGCGCAGGAAGCTGTGACTCCCACAAGGCCTGCGAGAGCGCCGTTACAGGTGAGGGCGATATCCACCTTTCCCGTCCTGAGGAACGTCCAGTAGCAGACCAGAACTGCGCCCGCTGAGCCCGCCAGGAAGGTGTTCACGGCGATGACTGCAATCCGAAGGTCGGTTGCCGCCAGCGTCGATCCAGGGTTGAACCCGAACCATCCGAAGAACAGGATGAAGGTTCCTAGCACTATATAGCCCACGTCGTGGCCCGGGATGGCGTTGGGCGTGCCGTCCTTATTGAACTTGCCAATCCTTGGACCTAGCAGCATTATGCCTGCCAGAGCTACCAGGCCTCCGACTGCATGTACGACGCCTGAGCCTGCGAAGTCTCTAACTCCAACGCCGTAAGGCAGAGTTGCCAGCCAGCCTCCGCCCCAGACCCAGTGGCCGTAGATGCTGTAGATGATGGCCGTGACTATGCCGCTGTAGATTAGATAAGCCTGGAGCTTAAGCCTCTCGGCGCAGGCGCCGGCGACGATGGTGGCTGCAGTTGCCGCGAAGACCACCTGGAACATCCAGAACATCATAGTTGAGACGTCGTAGGCATTTCCTGAGAGGAACCAGCCGCTCCAGCCTATGATGCTGTTTCCGTCCTCCAGCCCTGAAAAGAGCTTTGAGCCTCCGAACATGAGGGCAAAGCCCACTGCCCAGTAAGCCAGCGCTCCTATGGAGAAGTCCATGTAGCTCTTGGCGAAGTAGTTCACTGTGTTCTTCACCCTCAGGGCTCCGGCCCCCAGAAGGGCGAAGCCCGCCTGCATAAAGAACACCAGGAAGGCTGCCACCAGAGTCCATGCGAAGTTGGTGGCAAGCTTCACTCCGGCGATATCATCGGTATATGTGTTGGCGCCGCTCGGGTCTCCCGCCAGCGCCACAGTTGTAAGGAGCAGCAGCCCAAAGACGATTGCTGCTGTCTTCAATATGCGCCCTAATGCTTTCATGCTTTGCCTCAATAATTGGTGATAGCATACCGCCCTCAAGATAGTATATTAACTTTGTTAAAATATTTTCCTAATATTTATGAAGGGTTAATCTCTTGATCATAACATTTAAATCGGCCATGTCTCTGCAGGTTAAAGCAAGCTCCGCTTGTTGAATGGCCTTAATGATATTATAAACTTTCAAATTATGCTTTAAAAAGCTTGAACTCCTTCTATGCTTTTTCGATATGCTTTTGAACATCACTGTAATTAAGATCTTTTCACATATCTTATGAAGTGCGCATACAATTTCCTAAACATGCTTATAAAATAAGCGTTATCCTCATCTTTTTGGTGGTAACATGCGTGCAGTCTGGCTATTATTATCATTAGCTTTGCTGATAGGCACTGCGTCTGCAGAAGAGATAAATGCTGCAGACAATGCCTGGGTCCTGATCAGCGCAGCTTTAGTCTTACTTATGATCCCCGGCGTGGGATTCTTCTACGGAGGGATGGTGCGAAAGAAGAACGCCATCTCCACAATTATGCTGAGCTTTGCCATAATGGGCATAATAAGCCTTCAATGGATACTCTTTGGCTATACTCTCTCCTTTGGCCCTGACATCTCCGGCCTTATAGGCGGCCTGGACTTTTTGGGCCTCCAAGGAGTTGGCATGGAGGCCAAGGAAGGCCTGACTATTCCTTCTCTCACCTTCATGATCTATCAGGCCATGTTCGCAGTAATAACAGTCTCCTTGATCACGGGCAGCTTTGTCGAGAGGATAAAGTTCAGCTCCTTTCTGGTCTTCTCCCTGGCCTGGGCAACTCTGGTCTATGATCCAATCGCCCACTGGGTCTGGGGAGGAGGCTGGCTGGCCCAGATGGGCGCGCTTGATTTTGCGGGAGGAATAGTCGTACATATCTCCGCCGGCGTCGCAGCCCTGGCTGTAGCCATGGTCATTGGAGCGCGCAAGGGATTCGGAACTGATCCTATGGAGCCCCATAACATTCCAACAACTGTCATGGGCGCAGCCCTTCTCTGGTTTGGGTGGTTCGGATTCAATGCAGGATCCGCCTTGGCCGCCAACGGCATAGCTGCAAACGCATTCGTTACAACTAATACCTCTGCCGCTGCCGCTGCTACGACCTGGATGCTGCTCTCATGGAGACATCGGGCTCCTTCAGCTCTAGGAATGGTCACTGGAGCCGTCGCGGGCCTTGCAGCCATAACTCCTGCAGCGGGCTTCGTTACGCCCTTAGCTGCAGTGCCCATAGGCATCGTCGCTGCCATCGTCGGCTACTATGCGATCATCATCGTTAGGGGAAGCAAGAAGGTGGACGATTCTCTGGACGTCTTGGCCTGCCACGGAATAGGCAGCACCTGGGGCGTCCTGGCTACTGGAATCTTCGCAAGCATTGGCGCTGCCGGCCTTCTGGCAGGAAATCCGGGACAGCTGGCTGTCCAGGCAATTGCTATCGCAGTCACCTGGGCATACTCCTTTGTGGTCACTTACGGATTGGCAAAGGTCATTGACGCGATTCTGGGCCTGCGGGTCAGGGATGAGGAAGAGTCTGTTGGCCTGGACATAAGCCAGCACGGAGAAGGCGCATACGTCTGAGGTTGTGACATGAAGAAGATAGAGGCGATTGTTCGGCCCGAGAAGCTCAATGCAGTCAGGGAGGCCCTGGATGAAAAGGGCTTCTCTGGAATGACGGCCACTGAGGTCAAGGGCAGGGGACGACAGAAGGGAGTCGCCCTGCAGTGGCGTGCAGGAGACTACAGGGTAGAGTTCCTGCCAAAAGTCAAGCTGGAGATAGTAGTAGATGACTGCGATGCCGAGACTGTGATCGACCTGATCTGCGACACCGTGCAGACTGGTGAAGCAGGCGACGGCAAGATCTTCATCTACCCTGTGGAGGACGTGGTGCGCGTCAGGACCAAAGAGCGGGGCTGCGGCGCGGTTTAATGTACAATATTTTTTATGAAGTCCCGACGAAGGCTGCATAAAACTCATGCAGCCTTTAAGATTATATCTCAAATAATTATTTAAATTCTGACTTGCCAAAAACCTATCTATAGGGGCTGGCCGTCTATGAATTTGTATGAATTCTTCATAGACTTTACGAGGATTTATCAAATACCCTTTTAAATAGCCCCATGAGAGTGATGGATAGTGAAGCTTGAATCGGCATTTCTTTATTTTGAGATGCCGGCCATATGTCAAAGGAATTTAAATAAGTCATGCTTCACATATCTCTCTAAGGGTGAGGTAGTTGGCTATTGATAGTGGAGACACAGCATGGGTCCTGGCCTCAACAGCACTGGTTATGCTGATGACGCCGGGTGTCGGTTTATTCTACGGCGGGCTTGTGAGAAGCAAGACCGTAGTCTCAATGATAGGCCTCTCTTTCCTGGCCTTTGCACTGGCAAGCATTCAGTGGATTCTGTTCGGATACAGCCTGGCCTTCGGCCAGGATATCAGCGGTTTTATAGGGGGCCTGAACTACCTGGGCCTCAGCGGTGTGGGAGTCGATCCTGCCCCACTGGCAGGAAACATTCCTCATTTGATCTATATGGCCTTTCAGCTGGTTTTCGCTGCAGTCACCCTGGCCATATTGACTTCAGCGGTGGCAGAAAGGATTAAGCTCAGCTCTTTCATAGTCCTGGGGCTGCTCTGGACAACGCTGATCTACGACCCCCTGGCCCACTGGGTCTGGGCAGGCGGCTGGGCGGCTCAGCTTGGAGCCCTTGACTTCGCAGGCGGAACTGTGGTGCACATAAGCTCCGGCTTCTCGGCCCTGGCCATCGCATTGGTGATAGGCAAGAGGATGGGCTTTGGCTCCTATGTCATGGAGCCCCACAACATACCTATGGCCATGATTGGCGCAGGCCTGCTATGGTTCGGATGGTTCGGGTTCAACTCAGGCTCAGCCTTAGGGGCTAACGGCCTCGCTGCTAGCGCCTTCGTGGTGACAAACACGTCAGCTGCCGCAGGAGCTTTGACCTGGCTCTTTGCCAGCTGGCTGAAAGGAAAGCCCAGCGCTTTGGGAATGGTTAGCGGTGCTATAGCAGGCCTTGTGGCCATCACTCCAGCTGCAGGTTATGTAGATAACATGGCAGCCATAGTAATTGGAGCCATAGCTGGAGTTCTCTGCTACAGCATGCTCCTCCTTCGTGTCTCTAATGGCTTGGACGAGAGCTGTGACGCCTGGGCGGTCCACGGCATGGGCGGCCTCTGGGGCGCAATAGCCACGGGCATCTTCGCCAATCCTGCAGTGAACAGCTACTCTGGTCTCCTCTACGGAAACGTGAACCAGTTCACGGCCCAGATCATGGCAGCTGGAGCAGCGTTGATATACGCCTTCGTCCTGACGTTCGTTTTGGCCAAGATCGTGGATGCGGTCATTGGACTTCGCGTGACAGAGGACGAGGAGTATGTAGGCCTCGATATCGCCCAGCACGGCGAGAAGGCCTACGCTTGAGGGGTATGAATGAAAAAGATCGAGGCTTTGATCCGGCCGGAACGGCTGGAGCAGGTGAAGAAGGCTCTGGAAGAGAAGGGCTTCATAGCCATGACGGTGATAGAGGTATTAGGCCGAGGCGAGCAGAAGGGCATAAAACTTCAGTACCGCGGCGGTACGATGGTGGTGGACCTCCTTCCCAAACTAAAGCTGGAGCTCTTCATCTCCGACGAAGACGTGGACGATGTCATGAAGGCCATCTGCGAGGCCGGAAGGACTGGAAAGCCGGGGGACGGAAGGATCTTCGTCTCCCCTGTGGAGAAGTCTGGCAAGGTGAGGACAGGTGAGGTCTTCACCTGATCCTTCTCCTTAAATTCTTCAGCCGATCCTTCTCCTTTCAATATTTCATATCTTTTGATATTTGTTTAGTTTCATATGTTTGGAATCCATTGGTATCGAGCCCATCTAAAAACCTCCTAATTTCAGTTCTTCCTTATGGCCTACAGTATTATTCCCACTTTACCAAACTAACCACCACAAAGGCACAAAGATCACAAAGGACGCACAAAGAGCTTTTTACATTTGTGCTCACAGCTATCTTTTAGTTATTCTTTGTGAGTTCTTTGTGCTCTTTGTGCCTTTGTGGTGGTAGTAAGTTTGGGCGCGAGCAGAATCATAGATCATAAAGAAAACGGGTCTATTGTGGTTTTGGGATAAGCTCATCCATTAGATGGCTCT
>Ga0074195_1003944_pt1 | contig 12970 bp, 7 predicted proteins | sample EPASupsiteHSE623_FD_64525 | JGI IMG/M metagenome (GOLD analysis project Ga0074195, IMG submission 64525) | Bioremediated contaminated groundwater from EPA Superfund site, New Mexico - Sample HSE6-23 | ecosystem: Environmental > Aquatic > Deep subsurface > Groundwater > Contaminated ...
CGGGCTGGCAGGGTATTTCTTCGGTTTTGCCGCCCGAGGTGACCGAAAGGGCGGCGCCCGCGGCCCAGTGAGGGATCCGCAACGCGATGGCGAAGGCAGACGCGGGCGCCGCCGACACGGTGAGCGCCACATCGCCTTCCCAGGGATAGGCGGATTCCTGGGCGAGTTCGACGAGGGAGCCGTCCTTCAGCGCCGTCGAGAGATGGTTGCCGCCGTACAGGTTGACGGTGATGCCTTTTTCGGAGACGCCATAAGCCATGGTTCCCGCGCCCGCTATCGTCCGGAGCACATTGGGCGGGCAGCAAAAGGATGAGATGTAGCCGCTGCGGTGCCTTGGCCAGCGCAGGCGGACTGGCATGACCCGCTCTTCACGCAGGGTATTCTGGTAGAAATATTTCGTCCCATCGAGGCTGATGCCTGAAAGCATGCTGTTGTAGAGCACCGTTTCCACCACATCCATGAAGCGGACTTCGCCCGTGAGGCGGAACATCCTCCAATTCCAGAGGGCGTTTCCGATATTCGCGCAGGTTTCGTTGTAGGCGGTCGTGTTCGGGAGCTGGTATTCCCTGCCATAGGCCTGGTGAACCCGCTGGATCGACCAATGGTCCTCGTCGCCGTCGGGCGAGACCCCGTCGTAAAGGGCTCCCGTGGCGCCCGTTATGTAGGTTTTCGTGTGGGCGACATTGTCCCAAACGCTCGAAAGAGCGGGAAGAAGGGTTTTGTCGCCGGTTTCGGCGTAGACATCGGCGACGCCGGCGTAGAGGTAGTTTGCCCTGACCGAGTGGCCAACCGCCTTTCTTTGGTCGCGGAAGGGTATCCTGTCCTGGTTGTCGTCGGTCCCGTCCTTAATCAGGTTCCTGTTGTCGATGAGAGCCGCGGCGAAATCGCGGAATCGGGTCTGCCCGGTTATCCGGAATAGTTCGATCAACCCCATGTAGTGGGAAGGGCAGATGTTGTTTTTGGCGGTCTGGGGATCGGGAACGGCGAATCTTCCTATAAGATAATCGGCGGCTTTGACCGCCACCTCGAGAAGGCTGTTTTTGCCGGTGGCTTCATGGTGTCGGCATGCGGTCGTCATGAGATGGCCGAAATTGTAGACTTCGAAGTGAAGGCGATCGAGCATGGCGACGGGAGCGGCGGCCTGGGAAGCGTCATCCTTGGCCGAGGGGCTCAGGCGGTTCGCCGCGCTGGCGGACTCGCCAGGGCGGCGAACGCCCTTGGCCTTGTTTTTCTCGGCGATGATCACCGGCGTATGAAGATAGCCATCGGCTCGTTGGGCTTTCGCGATCACGGCGATCACGGAGTCCATCAAGGCGTCCAGCTCCGCGTCCTTGGTGGCGGCGTAGACCGAGGCGACCGATTCGAGCCACTTGTAGAGGTCGCCGTCGAAAAAGGGAGGGCCGGAGTGTTCGCCTTCCTCGAGGCCGGCGGCGATGCGGAAATTGGCGAAGGCATGGCTCAGGGAATCATTGGCGAGTATTTTCCACATATAAGGGATCATGGAGGTATGGCAGCGCTCGACCCGCTCCGCCCAGAACCCGCGTGTCCATTTCACGTCGTTAATCGAGATTTCCCCGATGGCCGCGTAAGGGCTGAACTTCGCCATGCGTACTCCTCTCTTTTCAGATGGGTTCGATTCTCTGCGCAAATTCCTTCTATTATTTTTACATCACTTTTCATTTTCAGTCAAATAGAAATTATCGAAAGAATACGAAAATAAAAGAGTATCGAAAATTTTGGCCGCAATTCCTGGGAATCGATCGATGGCCCAGCCATTAGGCGCTTGCGCGGAAGCGTTTTGGGGAGGAGAAAAGGGGTACGTGGAGAGCGGGCGGGGCTTTAGTCGTCCAGGAAGGCCGTGTCTTCCGGCCGGGCGATCACGTGCGGGACTCCCTTGCCCAGGAGCGTCTCGATTTCCTCGCTGCGCCTGCCCATGACGGCGGCGATTTCGGCCGAGGAGAAATTGGTGACGATCTTAGCCGCGCCGTTCACGAGGACGACGGCGCCGCGGCTGAAATCGCCGCCCACCGCGGTGACGCCGCGCGGAAGGAGGGAGTTGCGCGCCTTTATGGCGGCCAAGGCTCCTTCGTCCACGGTGATCGTGCCGCGCGGCTGGGAATTCTTGAGCCAGCGGACGCGGTTCTTGAGGGCGTGGGCGGCGTCGAAAAGGGTGCCTATGGGTTCTCCCGCCGCGACGCGGGCGATGACGCGAGGTTCGCGCCCGTGCGCGATGACGACTCGGCAGCCCGCGTCGCGCGCGATGGCGACCGCCGCGAGCTTCGTCTTCATGCCTCCGGTGGAAAATTCAGAGCCTCGCCCGCCCGCGGCCGCCAGGTGCTCCTTGGAGAGTTCCTTGACATAGGGGATGGGTTTGGCGTCGGGATTCTCCCTTGGGTCGGCGTCGTAGAGGGAATCGACATCCGAAAGGATGATGAGGAGTTCGGCGTCGATCTTGCTCGCCACGTAGGCGGAAAGGCGGTCGTTGTCGCCGAATGCGTTGCCGATTTCAGCGGTGGAAACGCAGTCGTTCTCGTTGAAGACAGGGATCGCCTTGTCCTCGAGGAGGGTTTCCACGGTGGCGCGGAGGTTGAGGTAGGAGGCGCGGTCGTTCCAGGTGTCGCGGGTGACGAGAAGCTGGGCGGCGGTGAGGCCGAAGACGCCGAAGGCCCTGCGGTACTCGTCCATGAGGAGGGGCTGGCCGATGGCGGCGCAAGCTTGCCTCATGCGCACTTCGGTGACGCGTTTCGTCAGGCCGAGTTCCCTCGCGCCCATGCCGATGGCGCCCGAGGTAACGAGGATGAGCTGCTTGCCGGCGCGCACGAGGTCGGCGAACTGGGCGGCGACTCGGTAGATGTACTCCGTGTCGACGCCGCCGCGGCTCGAATCGGAAGGCGCCGTGGCAAGGCCGTCAGCGCCGCGCGCCGCGGTGATGCGCGCCGGCTTGTCCTTGGGCCGGGCAATGGTGGCCGTTCCTATCTTGACGACGATGCGGTTGGCGCTTTTAAGTTCCGCTCGCGCTGCGAGCGCGTCGCTGGCCGCGTCGGCTTCGGTGAGTTCCATGGCTCAGTTCCTCCCAGTTTCGAGGGGCAAATCTTTGTGCAGGAAACGCTTCGTCCCCGAAGCGTAATCGGCGACGATATGTCCCGATCCTTCGAGGAGCCATTTGTAGGTGAGAAGGCCTTCCAGCCCCATTGGTCCCCGGGCGTGAAGCTTGCCCGTGGCGATGCCGACCTCGGCGCCCAGGCCGTAGCGGTAGCCATCGGCGAACCGGGTGCTGGCGTTGTGGTAGACGGAGGCCGAATCCACGCCTGTCATGAATCGCCGCGCCGCCTCGCCCAAGCCGTCGCCGGCGGTGCCGCCGGCGCTGACGATCGTATCCGTGTGGCCGCTCCCATAGCGATTGATATGGGCGATCGCCTCCTCGAGGGAATCGACGATTTTCACCGCCATCCTCAGGTCGAGGTATTCGACGGACCAGTCCTCGTCGGTCTTGAGGTTCCAGGCGAAATCGGCGGCTCTGGCGGCCTCGGCCGCGACGGCTTCGCCTTTAGCGGCCCCCAGCAGGGCCGCGCAGCGCGGACAGACGTCGAGCACCACGCCGACCTTCGCCAGCGCCGACAGAAGCGTCGCGAGCCCGCGTTCGGCATAGGCGGAATGCACGAGGAGGACTTCGGCCGCGTTGCAGGCGGCTGGGTATTGTATTTTCGAATCGATGGCGATCGCGGCGGCCATTGCGGGGTCCGCGTCCTCATGGACATAGACGTGGCAAACGCCGTCGGAATGGCCGAGCACGGGGATCCGGCTCGTGGTTTTTATGCGCGCCACGAAATCCTTGGAACCCCGGGGAATGACGAGGTCGACGTACTGATCGAGGGCCAATAGCTGGCCGATTTCTTCGCGGGTCTCCAGGGCGGTGAGCCAGTGCGCCGGAAGGCCCGCCTCCTTGCCTGCCGCCCCAATGATCGCCGAAAGCGCCCGGTTGCTTTCCGCCGCCTCGCTTCCCCCTTTCAGCACGATAGCGTTGCCGCTCTTCGCGGCCAGGCAGGCCATCTGAACCAGGGCGTCGGGCCGGCTTTCGAATATCATGGCGATAAGCCCGATGGGACAGGAAACGCGGCGCAGGGTAAGGCCCTCGTCGAGGAGGCGGGCCTCCAAAACCTTTCCGCTCGGATCGGGCAATCGCCGCAGCGCGCGAATCCCCGCGATCGCGTCGTCGAATTTCGCCCCCTCGAAGGCGAGGCGCTTTACCAGGGGCCCGGCGAGGCCGGCGGCCTTCGCCGCGGCTATGTCGGCGCGATTCGCGCGCGCGATTTCGGCGCGTCCGGCTTCCAGCCGCTCGGCGATGAGGTCGAGGGCGGCATTCTTCGTCGCTCCCCCGATGCCAAGGAACTCCGCCGCCGCGCGGGCTCCGCGTTCAACCCGATCTCGTGTTTCCATGGGGACTAAGGTAGCAGAAACCGCGCCGGGCAACAACAGGTTCCGGCCTCGGGGGCCAGCCCTTGGCGATCTACCCTTTCCCGAGCGTAAAATAGAATGTCGTCCCGCTTTCAGCGATACTCTCCGCCCATACATGTCCATTATGGCGATTTATTATTCGCTGCACGGTAGCCAATCCGATCCCGATACCGGGGAATACCTTTTCGCTGTGCAGACGCTGAAAAGCCCCAAACAAATTTTTGGCGTATGCCATATCGAAACCGGCCCCATCATCCCGCACGAAATACGCGGTGTTTCCGTCAGGATGCAAGATAGAGCCGAATTCGATGCGCGCCGCGGCATGCTTGGATGTGTACTTCCACGCGTTGCTGAATAAGTTTTCCAGCACGCTTCGAATCAATGGAGCGTCGCATCGGGCATAGATATCCTCGGCGATGGAAAACACGACCTGGCGCTTCGGCTGTGTCTGCCGCAATTCGTTGGCGATAGAGTGAGCAATGGCGCTTAGATCCACCGATTGGCGCTCCAGAGGCTGGCGTGATAAACGAGCCAAGTCCAGGAGGGCGGCGATAAGGCTATTCATGCGCTCGGCGGAAACACGTATCTTCGTGATGAGATCGTTGCTCTCTATGCTCTGTGTGCTGGCGATATCCGCTTTTAAGGCTTCCGTGAAGGCCATGATGCGCCGCAGGGGTGCCCGCAGATCATGCGATACTGAATAGTTGAACGCTTCCAGTTCCTTGTTGAGCGCTTCGAGTTGAAGCGTGCGCTCCAGTACCCGTTGCTCCAATTCTGCGTTGAGCGAGCGGATTTCCATTTCGTCCCGTACATGTTCGGTTATATCTCGTATGTTACATTGGGCTACCTTGATATCATCGACTAAATACGTATTGCTGACGAATTCGACGGATATCTTTTTCCCGCCGCTGGTTTCCAGCGGCAAATTCTTGTAGCGAATGTAGCCCTTGCTCTGCAATTCCAGGAAAGCCTTTTTCGATTCTTCCTCGTCATGGAAGAAGCCGAGGTCCCAAAGCTTCTTTCCCACAATATCTTCCAAGGAATAGCCGAGTATCTTGAGGAGGAATGGGTTTACATCCAGAATTTGGCCCGTGCCAGCGTGGAGAATGAGAATTCCGTCCTGCGCCGTTTCGAAAAGTCGACGATAGCGATTTTCCGAAAGAGCGAGCGCTTTCTCGACCTTTACCATCGCCTTATGAGATTCCTCTTCGCGCAATTCCCTTTCGATCGCGGGGATCAGCCTCGGCAATTCCTGTTTGTGGATGTAGTCTTTGGCGCCGTTTCTGATCAGCGAAACAGCCAGGTTCTGATCGATTTCGCCAGAAACGATGATGAAGGGAACGTTCGGACAAAACTGCTTCGCCAATTTCAAAGCCGCCGGCGCGCTAAAACGCGGCATGGCATGATCGGAAGTGATCACGTCCCATTCTTGTCTCTCCAACGCGGCAACCATGTCGGCGGGAGTATCGACCAGGGCCGAGACGACGCTATAGCCATCACGACGCAGTTCCGCCAGAATCAAGCCGGCATCATCTTCTGAATCATCGATGATCAGAATTCGCAATGTTCGACTCATACAATTCCTGGATTGAATGTGTGGGGGATTTTTTCGCTAGCGCTGGGACATCCAATACTATAAAAGTAACTATAGAATAAAGCTAAATCAACATAATGCGCTCGACGCGATGCTCATCCGCAGTCCTTAATATTCGGGTACTTTGCTTGGCCGCGCTTCTTTACTTTTCTCCCGGGCTAACCCAAAATGATACACTGCTACCAGAAACTTCTCGGCGCGATTTCACCTGTTCTTCGGAGGCGGTATGGGCAAGAGCACTTCTTCAGGCAATGCGGCCTCGGCGCGGCCTCAAGAGCCTCAAGCGCAAGGAAGCTTCGTGGCGAGCGAGAAAAAGTATCGCCTCCTTATAGAAAACGCCAACGAAATCATCTATACGCTCACGCTGGACGGCGTCATCACCTACGCTTCCCCCGCGATGAAAGCGCTCTTGGGCCATACCGTGGAACAGGTGATAGGAAAGCGGATGGAGGAGTTCATCCATCCCGACGATATCTCGCGCTGCGAGGCTTTTCTCGATACGGTGATCCGAACGGGACAGCGAAAAGCTGGCATCGAATTCAGGGTGCTCCAAGCCGATGGGGCCTGGCGCTGGCTCAGTTCGAGCGGGGTGCCCGAGCGGGACGAAGCCGGAGCGATTATCGGTTACCAGGGAATCGCCCGGGACATAACCGAAAAAAAGAGACTTCTCGATACCCTCGCCGAGCGCGAAGATCATTTCAGGATGCTCTTTGAACAAGCGCCTATCCCGTACCAATCGCTCGACATCGAAGGGAACATACTGGAAGTCAACAGCCGCTGGCTCTCGGAGCTGGGATACGACCGCGCCGAAGTGATCGGGAAATGGTTCGGGGATTTCCTCCAGCCGGATTCCCTGGCGGCCTTCGCCGTCAATTTCCCCCGATTCAAGGCCGCTGGCTCCGTCACGGGCGTCGTCTTCAATATGACCCGAAAGGATGGTTCCGCGATCACGGTGTCCTTCAATGGAAGGATTTCGCATGACAAGCAGGGAAACTTCAGGCAAACGCACTGCATCTTCTCGAACATTACGGAGCAGAAGAGAGCGGAAGAGGAACGTGGCCAACTTTTGGCGATGATCGACAAGAGCCTCAACGAGATCTATGTATTCGACGAGGCGACGCTGAAAATCAGCTATGCCAACGAAGGGGCGCTTCGGAATCTCGGCTACTCGATGGATGAATTAGCAGCCATGACATCGGTGGATCTGAAACCCTTGTTCACCGAAGCTTCCTTCCGCGCGGCGGTTCAACCCCTTATAAGCAAAGAAAGGCCGCGACTCATTTTCGAGACCATCCATCGGCGAAAGGACGGCACGACCTACCCTATTGAAGTGCATCTGCAGCTGATGGGCGACCAAACCAAACCGACTTTTCTCGCTATCATCAACGACATCACGGAACGCAAGAAAGCCGAGGATGCCTTGCGCGAAAGCGAGGAGATGTTCAGAAACGTCTTCGAGCTTTCGCCGATCGGCAAGACGATGACGGCGGAAGACGGCTCCCTGCGCGTTAACAAGGCTTTTGCGGAAATGCTCGGGTATTCAATGGCGGAATTGGAAACCATCAATTGGATGCAGTTAACCTATCCCGAGGATATCGGGAAAAGCGACGCCGCCGCCCAAGCGCTCATCAACGGAAAGGAAAAACGCGTTAGTTTCGAGAAGCGGTATATACACAAGAATGGAAGCATCGTCTGTGCCCAGCTCACTATTGGTCTTCTCGGAGGTATAGCGAGCGCGCCTCAATTCTTCCTCACCAGCGCCGAAGATATCACCGAACGCAAAAAGGCGGAGGAGGAGCTTCGTCAGAATGAATCCCGGCTAAAAAGGCTGGTCGACATTTTGCAGCATCAATCGGAGACCATTCAGGGTTTTCTCGATTACGCGTTGGAGCAAGCCATTCAACTGACCGGGAGCAAGATAGGCTACATTTACTACTATAGCGAAGAACGCAAGGAGTTCGTTCTCAATACATGGTCGAAGGATGTGATGGCGGAATGCGCGGTGATCGACCCCTTGTCCCGCTACGAGTTGGATAAGACTGGCTTCTGGGGAGAAGCGGTTCGGCAACGGAAGCCCATCATCGCCAACGATTTCCCGGACAATAATCCCCTCAAGAAGGGGGCTCCCGAAGGCCATGTTCGCCTTTTAAAGTTTATGACCGTCCCGGTTTTTAGGGACCAAAAAATCGTTGGCGTGGTGGGGCTCGCCAACAAGGCCGAAGACTACAATGAAACCGATATCCTTCAGACATCGCTTCTAATGGAAGCGGTATGGAAAGTCGTCGAACGCAAGACAGCGGAAGAGGAAATTCGCGCGCTCAACGCGGAATTGGAGGAGAGGGTCCTCGAGCGGACCATGGAATTGACCGCCGCCAACAAGGAACTGGAATCGTTCAGCTATTCCGTCTCCCACGATCTGCGCGCTCCCTTGCGCAGCATCGAGGGCTTCAGCTCGATTTTCCTGGATGAATACGGCGCGTCCATTCCCGAGAAGGGGCGCGAATATTTGGAGCGGGTGCGGCGCAACGCCCTGCGCATGGGTCAGCTCATCGACGATATCCTGGAGTTGACGAGGATCGGCCGCAGCGAATTGCGGATGGGGGAGGTCGATCTGAGCGCTCTCGCCGCCGAGGTCGTCGCTGAGCTCGTTGAGCAAAACCCGAAGCGCGACGTCGCCATCGAGATCGAACCGGGCATGACCGCCACCGGCGATCCTCAGCTTCTGCGCATCGTCCTGGCTAATCTCCTGGGCAACGCCTGGAAGTTCACCTCGAAACGCGAGCATGCCCATGTTGTCATGGGGAGATTGGTGGATCCGGAGCATGGCCCCGCGTTTTTTATCCGCGACGATGGCGTCGGCTTTGACAACGCGTACAAGGGCAGGCTTTTCGTGGCCTTTCAGCGTCTTCACGCTGAACAGGATTTCCCTGGAACGGGGATTGGGTTGGCCAATGTCCAGCGCGTTGTGCGCCGCCATGGCGGCGAAGTCTGGGCCGAGGGCGAAATCGGCAAAGGCGCCACGTTCTGCTTTTCGATCCCCGAGGCTTGATCCCGGCCTCCCCTTGGGCGGAAATGCGACGAGGCCCATGACACGAATGCAGGAGAGCGATCCGTGATCAGAAATCAGTGGTACGTGGTGCTGGAATCGGACGAAGTCGGCGAAACCCCAAGGGGAGTGATCCGCCTGGGCGAACGCATAGTGTTTTGGCGCGACGCGGAGGGAAAGGCGCGATGTCATCTGGACAAATGCGCCCACCGGGGCGCTTCGCTCGCCTTGGGCAAGATCGTGAACGGCCATATCCAATGCCCCTTCCATGGCCTCGAGTACGATCTCTCCGGTCGATGCGTCCTCATCCCCGCCAATGGGAGGGCCGCTCCCGTGCCGGAAGGCTTCAAACTCGAAGGCTACCCCGTCCACGAAGCGCGGGGCTTCATCTGGATTTACTGGGGCGAGCCCGGCTGCGCGGCACCCGCTACGCCACCCAAGTTTTTCGACGATATCGGCCCCGAGCTGGTTTGGTCGAGCGTCGTCGATCCCTGGGACAATCACTATAGCCGCGTTATCGAAAATCAACTGGATCAGGCCCATCTCCCCTTCGTCCATCACAACACGATTGGCAGGGGAAATAGGACCGTGGTGGATGGCCCAGGCATCTCGCGGATCGAAGAAGGTTTTTTCGTCTATGTCTTCAACCGGGTCGATGACGGAAGCCCCCGGCGGACGAGCGAGGAAGTCCCCGTGCCCGATCCCGCGCGGGAGTATCGGCTGGAGTTCCGCTTTCCCAACCTTTGGGAGAACTACATTTCCGAAAAAGTGAGAGTCGTGGCCGCCTTCGTCCCCGTCGACGAGACGAAAACCCTTCTCTACCTTCGGTTCTATCAGTCCTTCATGAAATTCCCGGGCCCGCGCCACCTCATCATGGCCTTGGCGGGATCCTTCAACCTCATCGTGGCTCACCAGGATCGGCGTGTCGTCGAGACTCAGTTGCCCAAGGCCGATGGCACCGGAACCGGGGAGCTCCTCTTCCCGGGCGACTTGCCGATCATGGAATACAGGAAGATGAGGATCGAGGCGAGAAAGGCGATCGGTTGAGGCGCGCGGCTGGGGTCCGGGGCCCTTGCCTGGAAACTGGATTCCGGATATTCCTATGAGCATGGTCGACATTGACGAAAGGGAAAGCAGCAGCAACCGATCTCTGGAACGGGCCCTCCATCTTCTTTCGATTTTGGAGGAAACGGGTCGACCACTTACCCTGACGGAGATAAGTACCAAAGCTCAGCTGCAGAAGCCTACCGTGCAGCGCCTTCTCGCCGTCCTCGAGCGCTATGGCTATTCCGAAAAGCGGCATAACCGTTACCATCTCGGTCCCGTAGTGCTTCCGCTCGCCTATTCCTATCTTCTCAGTAACGAAGTTTCGCAAGTGTCCCTTCCGGTCCTTCAGGAATTGGCCGCCGCCTCCCAGGAGACGGCCTCTCTGTTCGTTCGGATAGGATATCAGCGCGTCGTCGTTCAGCGCGTCGAGGGGACGCATCCTCTCCGCTACGTCCTCCCTATCGGCCGACGCCTCCCCCTTCACATGGGCGTGGGTAAGGCCTTGGCCGCCTGGCTGCCGATCGAAGAGCAGAAAAAGCTTGTCCAGGGACTTGGCGTCGTCCACTATGCCAAGGGCGACACGATCCAGCCGGAAGCCCTCCTCGAGGAATTCGCCACCGTGAAGAAGCTTGGGTACGCGGTGTCGATGAACGAGCGGGAAATGGGCGTGGCTTCGGTGGCCGCGCCCGTGTTCGATTCCTCGGGCAATATAGCCGCGGCTATCTCGGTCGCCGGATCCAGCGCGCGGATCGAATCCAAGCTCGACAATCTCATCGTCGAAGTCTCCAGGGCGGCCGCCTCGGTTACGGAGCGCTTGAGTCGCCTCTGAACCTTCCCTCCCCCGTTGTGATGCGATAATTCTCCGCCGGCCTCATTCGGGGCAAGAACTTTGTGGAGAAATCAAAATTTTTGTTGACAGATGGCGATAGTGATGTTTTACTGTGTGGTACAAAGTACCATACTACGGCACTTTCGATAGTTTTTGATCGATTGATTGATCCGTAACCGAGTGAGGAGAGGATGAGAAAGACAAGCATGATCGCCGGCGCCTTGTCGGCGATTTTTTCGATCGTCATATTGGCGGCCTCGCTGTCGATGGAATACTACTCATCGATAGGCCCCGGCCCGGGCTTCTTTACCTTCTGGCTCAGCCTGATACTCGGGCTGCTTTCGATAGGCTGGATCTTCCAGGAATTCAGGCGCAAGCCCAAGGAAGGGGATGAGAAGAAAACCCTCTTCCCCCGAGGGAAGAGTCTCGTCCATGAATTGGAGATCCTGGGGGCGATGGTTTTCATGGCCCTGTTCATGGATATTCTCGGCTTCCAGATCTCCATGTTCCTCTTCCTGGCTTTTTTGCTCCTGATACTCGGGAAAGTGAACAAAGCAACCACGCTCATCATTTCGCTCGTCGGCAGCGTCGGTCTCTTTTACCTATTCACGGGCTGGCTCGATGTCCAATTGCCGCATTCTTCCCTGGCGTTTCTGTCAGCCATCGGCTTCTGAAAGGAGAGCGACGAAATGGATGCATTCCAGAACATTCTCATGGGCTTTTCCGTGGCGCTCTCGCCGGCCAATCTCCTGTACGCCTTCCTCGGTTCAGCCTTTGGCACGCTGATCGGCGTGTTGCCCGGCATCGGGCCGGCCGCGGGGACGGCACTGCTCATCCCCCTCACCGCCAGGCTCCCCCCGACCGGCGCGATCATCATGTTGACGGCGATTTTCTATGGGACACAATACGGCGGGACGATAACGAGCGTTCTGCTGAACGTGCCCGGCGAGGCCGCCTCGGCCATCACCTGCATCGATGGATTTCAAATGGCGAAAAAGGGGCGCGCGGGATCGGCGCTCACTATCGCGGCAATCGGCTCCTTCATCGGGGGAACCTTCGCGACGATAGCGCTCATCTTCCTCGCGGGGCCTCTCACCAAGGTGGCACTTGAATTCGGTCCCGTGGAGTTCTTCTCCCTGATGGTGCTCGGCTTGTCGCTCCTCATGGGGCTCGCGGGCAAATCGATGCTCAAGGCCCTGATGATGGGCGTACTCGGTCTGTTGCTCGCGATGATCGGCATGGATCCCGTTCGCGGCTCACCCCGATTCACCTTCGGGCGGATGGAGCTCATGGATGGGCTCAATTTCGTTCCCGTGATCATGGGATTGTTCGGGTTGGCCGAGATACTCGAAAACGCCGAGGAAACGCTGTCGAACACTACGAGCGCGAAGGTCGGGTCCCTCGTCCCATCCAGACAGGAAGTGAAAGATTCGGTCGGCCCGATCGCCCGCGGCTCGCTTCTCGGAACCTTGCTTGGACTGATCCCCGGCATGACAGGCTCAATGGCGTCCTTCCTCTCCTATTCCATGGAAAAGAAGATTTCTCGCCATCCCGAGCGGTTCGGCGAAGGAGCGATCGAGGGCGTCGCGGGGCCGGAGACGGCGAACAACGCCCACGCCAACGGCGCCCTCATCCCGCTCTTCACGCTCGGCATACCGGCTTCCCCCACGGTCGCCGTCCTGATGGGGGCTTTTCTCATGAACGGCCTCATCCCGGGGCCCTTCCTTTTCCGCGAGCAGCCGCAACTGGTTTGGGGCGTCATCGCCAGCTTCTTCATCGGGAATATTATGCTTCTCATCCTTAATCTTCCCCTGATCGGGATTTGGGTGAAGATGCTGAAGATTCCCTATACCATCCTTTTTGCCATCATCCTGACCTTCATGATCATTGGCGCCTATGGCGTCGACAATTCAGCCTTCGATGTGGTCATCATGATCATTTTCGGCTTCCTCGGCTACGTGCTCAAAAAGTTCGATTTCCCGATCGCGCCGATCATCCT
>Ga0074195_1003945_pt1 | contig 12970 bp, 14 predicted proteins | sample EPASupsiteHSE623_FD_64525 | JGI IMG/M metagenome (GOLD analysis project Ga0074195, IMG submission 64525) | Bioremediated contaminated groundwater from EPA Superfund site, New Mexico - Sample HSE6-23 | ecosystem: Environmental > Aquatic > Deep subsurface > Groundwater > Contaminated ...
GAAGACGTTCTTGATCGGCCCCATCTCAATTATCTGATGGATCTTCTCAGTAGTCGTAAACCAGACCTCGGCCACTGGCTGGCCAAAAATAGTCCACTTCTCGATCTCCTCGTCGATTGCTACGGGCACGGGTATTACATCGCTTATACCCAACGCAAAGCCTCCTTCTTGATAGCATAGATCAGTCCAACCAGCAGTACCACGATGAACAGGAGCATCTCGAAGACGGCTATGTTCATGATCCCTAAGACCATGAACTTCTGCATGACCTCGCTCGCGTAAATGTAGATCCAGGGGTACAGGAAAAGAACCTCAACGTCAAATATCACAAAAACGATTGCGAATAGATAATATTGAACGCTGTACTGGATCCTGGCGTCGCGAACGGGGACAAGCCCCCCTTCGTACGTCGACAGCTTTCGGCGGCTTGGCTTCAAAGGCGCTATGATTTTAATAGCAGCCAGAGCACCTATAGGCACGATAGCTCCCATTACCATGAATATAATAAGTGGTATATAATAATCCACTGCCATCGGTTCGCCGGCCATTGTTTATCCTCCGTAAGAGCTAAACATAAGGTCTGGTATAAAAGGTTTATGAAAAAAGATTTCGCATTGCCAGGGTTCAATTCCAATATTTTAGAGAAGATGCTGATGAAATTGTCATGATTAAGGTGAGCAGATGTACAAAGTGCGTCAGATGGAGATTGAGGCAGGGATGAGTGTAGAGGCCCTTGTTGACAGTATGGAGCACTGCGGCTTTGGAGCCCGAAGGCTTGCAGAGTCAGTTAAGATCTACGAAGAGATGCTTTCAGGGGAATATACCAAATTTTTTGCCCTATCCGGCGCGATGGTCCCCGCGGGACTTCGAAATGTCGTCTCCGATCTGATCAGAAACGGCCATATAGATGTTCTGGTGACGACAGGAGCCAATCTGGTTCACGATATAATAGAGTCCTTCGGATTTCACTGCTTAGGCGTGCCGGAATCGAACGATGCTGCTCTCCGGGCTGAAGGCATTAGCCGGATTTACGATGTATTCCTCAGGGATGAGGACTTTATCCAGTTCGAGGAGCTGATGCAAAGCATTCTTCCAAATAAGGCCGAGACCATCTCAGGAGTGGAACTGATGAAATACTTAGGAGGCCAAATCTCCGATAGGAAATCCATTCTGCGGTCGGCTTACGATATGGGAGTCCCGGTCTTTTGCCCTGCCCTTCCCGATTCCATGATAGGGCTGCAGGCATGGCTGCACAGCCAGAGCAAGCGCTTGATAGTAGATGCGTTTGCTGACATCAAGCAGATTGTGGACATCTGCTATGAATCTTCAAATTCGGGGGTAGTAATAATAGGGGGCGGCGTTCCTAAGAACTTTACACTGCAGTCCATGCTGGTCACGCCCAAAAGCTTCGATCTCGCGATTCAGCTCACCACAGACACTCCCGAAAATGGTGGCCTGTCAGGCGCTACGCTCTCAGAGGCCATCTCCTGGGGAAAGATATCAGCAGAGGCGAAGTACGTTACGGTTTATGGAGATGCGACCATTACCTTCCCTGTAATGGTAGCGGCAGCTTTGAGCAGATTGGATAAGAGGCTATCTCGAAGTTAGCGCAATATTCTATGAAACTTTCTGAAGCGCATTATCTTGAAAACTCTTTTTCGCCTTTGTGTCTTTATCGTAAGCTTAGCAGGATGCTCACCGAGGCACAACTAGAGTTCTTAGAACCTATGTTCTCTCAGGATAACCTCAATATCGAACTAAATGATTACCAAAATTGCACAAAAGGGAGAATAGATAGAAACTATTGGGAAGATATGGGCCGAGGCTCAAGGCCACAGCCCAAAAGCAATGTTGAGGACCATTATGCCTACGCCTGAAGCCAGGCATGCACCGACCACCATCTTGGGGTCGAGCTTTATTGCCGTATCGTCGGCCTCGAAGTACCTCATGAGTCCTGCAGAGGACATCAGGCCGCTGCCTTCGCTCTTCTTCTTTGCCATATTCTTCTCCTATTAGACCCGCTTGTAAAAGAAGATTGCGGTTTCGCAATTTAAATTTTATGTATGGATGCTGGTCCTGCCAGCATCCAGCCGCTCGCATCCTGGAAGGGATACTCGTCTCTCGTAGTCGTGCCTTTGATCATCCTTGGCCAGCCATTGCTTGGGTTGCCCTTTGCAGTGTGGTCGCTCCAGTAGTTCCCACCAGTTATGTTCCCCATATCCCAGATGTTGCTGCCCTCGCGATCTTCTGCCTGCTCTTTGTTATCGATGAGCTTGTTGTTGTATATCTGATTGCCCGAAGAGTAAAGAACCTGCAGTCCCAGGGGGTTGTTGGAGATGTTGTTTTTGGTGACCTGATTGTCGTTTGAGAGGTTAAGCCATATTCCTGCCTCGTAATTGCGATCCACCGTATTCTCGCTGATGATGTTTGATGCGCAATCGAAGAGGGATATGCCGTTCTGGTTATTCTCAGCAGCCACATTACCGATTATCTGGTTGGAGTTCGAGCTCACCAGGAACAGCCCGCTGAACCTGTTTCCTGTCAGAGTGTTTTGGCTTATGTTATTATCGCCGGAGTCGAGAAGACGAATGCCGTAGCACCTGGAGACGTTGTTCTCTCTGATCAGGTTGTTATTGGAGCCGAAGAGGAAGATGGCATCGCTCTCTATGGTATTCTTCTCCACAGCAAATCCATCGCAGTAAGCAAGCGTCAGATGGGCCAGATCTCTGCCCGAGACGGCCTTCCCAGATTGGCCATAGAAGTAAGCTACAGGCTTTCCGTTCACTATATTGGATTCTGTGATGGTATTGTTGAAACCGTCGCGACTGGAGCCCTCGACATATAGTCCCCAGTTGACTTCCTCGAGCACGTTTGCATCGAGCATATTGCCGGAGGATTCGCCCATTATTATTCCCCTTTCGCAGTTGTAGAAGCGGTTGCCTGCGATGTTGTTTTCGCTGGAGTAAAATACCTCTAACCCGGTATCCGAAGCATTGCGAATAGTGTTCTCTGCTACGGTGTTGCCTGAGCTTTCGCTGATGCCGAAGGCTCTGGTAGTGTTATCCAGCGTGCACTTTGTGATAGCATTCTTTGTGGAGTTCTCAATTATGAATCCGAACTCCGTATTTCCAACGCTGTTGTTGATGATCTCTATGCCGTGGCTATCCATCAGATGAATGCCGCGCTCGTTGCCCGACACAATGTTATCCGTTAGTCTGCTGGCAGTGCTGTTGAAGATCCAGATGCCAAGTGTTTTGCTATCTATCTCATTTTCTGCAAGCTCAGCGCTGCTGGAGTTCATGACCCAGATGCCAATCGATGCCATTGTGGCTTTGTTGCCGATTATGTGATTCTTTCCCACATCCCTGAGGACCAAGGATACAGACCCTCCCTCCATCTCGTTCTTGGTCACTAAGTTCTGAGTCGCATCCGCCCAGAGCGCCACTCCGCCCTCGCAGTCTTTCATGGTGTTATTGCTTATGGAGTTATTATTGGAGTATACGACCAGTACTGCGGGATTGTCCTTCTCGAACCTGTTGTTCTTGATGGTGTTTCTGCTGGATTGTACTCTAATGCCAGGACCAGTAAAGTTCTCCAGCGTCAGCCCCTCCACAGAGCATCCGTCGGCGACAATAGTGATCCCGGTCTCAATGCCGTCACCTCTCAGGACTATCGGTCCCTCTTCGCCGGTCAGAGGCATGAGAAAGAGGGTTTTGTTCAGGAGAACCTCTTCGTTATAAGTTCCCGGCTTGAGATAGATCGTATCTCCGCTGCTTGCAGCCACAACGGCTTCACCGATACTCCTGTGGTTGGCAAAGCCATCGTCATCTACTATATATGTCCTCGCTCCCTCTGCGGGCGAGAGCCAAATGAGCAGAACTATTGCGATAATGATCGATGATCTGAGCATGCACTTTACTTGCCAAGGGCCTTCTTATAGTTAATGCAGTCTACAGGGTGACCGGACAGGCATTACAACCCCTTTATTTCCAGTGGAAAAATAAACCTAAAATTTTTTCTTCAATGAAGCATATTGTCTCAAACATATACCATTATGTATGATTTCTTATATAAGATTATTTTATAAGTTATAGATTTCAGAGCGCTTATTCTGGGCAATTATAGGCAACAGCACAGTGAATAGGAAGTCGAGCGCTTGATAGACTTTCCCTAAAAAGTTGTACATGTTCGTCGGAGATTTTTCCAATCGATCTTAGAATAATATCAGCAGACAGGTCTTTGTCGTGCAAAACCTTATTTACCCATCCGAGAAAGTATGCGTAACTGGTGATAAAATGGCAGGTATTGCGCCTCATAAGCATTGTATTGTCTGCGGCAATGCTATTGGAGGAGACGAGAACTTCTGCGATGAAGTCTGCGAATCCAAATACAAATCGGCTCAAAAGCGCCAGCAGATATTGTTTGTGGTATTCATAGGGATCATGGCGCTAATACTGATCCTGCCAATGATATTGAACCTGGCTGAGTTGAAATAAATGCGATGGTCTCATGGCGTTCTGGCCTTTATGGCCGTACTGGCTTTCACCGTCTCCTCGTCTGCAGGCGGAGAGTACATCAACATCAAGGACGTCACCATGCATCTAAACGAAGGGAACGCCACATTTGAGATCAACTACACCCTGGAAACTTTTACCAAGCTCTATGTCCTGGCTCTTGGCTGCAGATATATCGAGCCTGATCTGCTCTCATTATTCGGCAACTACAGCAGCGCGAAGGTAATTCGGGCAGACCCTGACGGTGCTGCTCTGATGGTTGCCGGAGCAGGAAAATATAATAGCGGCTATTATCTCTTCGACTCACGGCCTCTGGGCTCAGGGGATAAACCGCTCAAAGAGAAGATTGGCAGGTTCACTGTGGTCTATCCCGAAGGACGGGCCCGCACCTTTTTCAACGTAACTTCAACGCAGAACGTTTTTTGTGAAGCAAAGGCTGCAGCCATCCGACCTAACCAAAGCGTGAACCACAGGTAGAGTGCTCTCCAAAAAGGTTTTACACTGGCAGAACCTTTCACCTGGGGATGTTCAGCAAGATCCTGATCGCCAACCGAGGAGAAATAGCCATAAGGGTTATGAGAGCCTGCAGGGAGCTTGGCATCTCAACCGTGGCAGTCTACTCCGAGGCAGACAAAAACGCCCTGTTCGCCAAGTACGCAGACGAGGCAGTCTTCGTCGGGCCGTCCCCTTCATCGCAGAGCTACCTTAAGATGGACAACATCATCAAGGCAGCCCTGGAGACAGGCGCACAAGCCATCCACCCAGGCTACGGCTTCCTCTCGGAGAACACCCGTTTTGCCTCGGCCTGCGAGGAGAATGGCATAGTATTCATCGGCCCTCCGAGCATGGCAATCGATGCCATGGGGTCAAAGATTACGGCCCGCCAGACCATGAAGGCAGCAAATGTTCCGATCGTTCCCGGAATCGAGGAAGGCATATCTGATCTCGATGAGGCCGCAGAGATTGCAGACAGGATAGGCTACCCGGTCATTTTGAAGCCCGCAGCCGGAGGCGGCGGAATCGGCATGAAGATCGTGATGAGCCGCGAAGAGCTGATGCCGGCCCTTACATCTTCCCAGTCCGTGGCCCGCTCTGCCTTTGGCGACGACACGATCTACATAGAGAAATACCTCACAGAGCCCAGGCACATCGAGTTCCAGATCCTGGCCGACAGGAAAGGACGTACCATCTACGTCTCTGACAGGGAGTGCTCGATTCAAAGACGCCACCAGAAGCTAATCGAGGAATCCCCGTCGCCTGTTATGACAGAGGACCTAAGAGAGCGCATGGGCGGAATAGCAGTCAAGGCAGCTAAAGCGATAGGCTACGTGAGCGCTGGCACTGTTGAGTTCATGTACTCCCGCGGCGACTTCTACTTCCTGGAGATGAACACCCGCCTGCAGGTGGAACATCCCATCACAGAGATGGTCACTGGTGTTGACCTGGCCAAGGAGCAGATACAGATAGCCGCAGGCGAAGATCTTGGATATGCTCAGGAAGACATGCAGATACGTGGCTGGGCCATCGAGTGCAGGATCAACGCCGAGGACCCCCTGAACGACTTTGCTCCCTCTCCCGGCAAGTTAAAGCGGTACAGGAGCCCAGGCGGTCCCGGCATAAGGGTCGACAGCGGCGTCTACACCGGATACGTGATACCTCCCTATTACGACTCATTGATCTCCAAGCTGGTAGCACACGGCAGGGACAGAAAAGAGGCCATAGCCAGGATGCAGCGGGCGCTGTACGAGTACATAGTAGTAGGTGTGAAGACCAACATCATCTTCCACAAGGCTGTGCTCAGGAACGCGCGATTCAACAGCGGCGATATCAACACCCACTTCATCAAGGAAGAGAACATCATGGAGGCCGTCAAAGAGGTTTCCGTTCAGGATCAGGAGAAAGGCATGTCCCTGGCTTCTGCCCTGGGTGCTGACACCAGAAAGATTGCCGCCATCTCTGCAGCAGTCGAATCCTATCTCACCCAGCCTAAAGCGCAGGAGAAGAGCTGACCTTGGGAAGAGAGATTCTGGATTATCTGGGCGAATGTTCATGGGTGTCTGGAGAGGATATGGCCTCCCGCCTGGGCGTCTCCAGAGCAGCGGTCTGGAAGCAGATAAAGAGCCTGCGAGCAAAGGGCTTTGATATCGAGTCCTCGACAAAGAAGGGATACCGTCTGGTGAGTAAGCCGGATCTCCTCGATCAGGATCTTTTATGCTCTGGTCTTACGACCCGGCGTCTGGGAAGAGAGCTTTGCTGCCACCGCAATGTGGACTCCACAAATGAGGTCGCCAGATCAGTTGCAGCGCACTGCAAAGACGGAACTGTGATCCTGGCCGAGACCCAGACAGCCGGCAGAGGAAGGTTATCCAGACCCTGGAACTCTCCGAAAGGAGGGATCTGGATGAGCCTGATCTTAAAGCCTGAGATACCGCTGGCAGAGGTCTGCAGGATCAACATGGCAATCAGCGTTGCTCTTGCCAGGGCCATTCATGGACTTTACGGCCTGAAAGCCGAGATAAAGTGGCCCAACGACCTTTTGATAAACGAGCGAAAGCTTTGCGGAATACTCATGGAGATCAGCGCCGAGGTGGACAGACTGGAATACGCCCTGATAGGAATAGGCATCAATGCCAATGTAGATGTCTTGGATTTTCCGGAAGATTGGAGGGCAACATCTCTGTCGAAAGAGCTGGGGCATAATATATCCAGGGTAGAGCTTATCCAGAGAATCCTTCAAGAGATAGAAGAGGCATACGATAAGATGGGCTCTGAGGAGATATACGAGGAATGGCGCGACCGCTCTGCTACACTTGGAAGGCACGTGCGCATAACTTCTGCCTCCGGCGACCTGGAAGGAGTGGTAGTGGCGCTATTGAGGGACGGTGCTCTCTGTCTGAAGACAGATAGAGGTACAAAGCGCATCCTAGCAGGAGACTGCATCCACCTCCGCGCCCTGACGAAGGGGGTTTAAGCTCTTTGATCAGGAGAAAGGTTAAAGGAATTGCCAGAGACACGCTGATGTTCATCATGGAGGTCTCCAGGTCTACCATGCCTGTGGAGTTCGCGGGGCTGCTTCAGGCAGAGGAGGGAGTAATCACCGAGGTCCTGATATTGCCGGGCACTGAATCATCCAGGATGAGCGCTCTGATACGGCTTTATATGCTCCCCAATATGCATGTCGTGGGCTCAGTGCACAGCCACCCATCTTCGAATATCAGGCCGTCCAAGCAGGATGTTCTTCTATTCTCCCGTACCGGCGATTACCATATCATCGTCGGCCCGCCTTTTGATGAGACCGCTTGGGCCTGCTATGATGCCTTAGGAGAGAAGCGAGACCTGTCGGTTCTGGATATAGAGTTCAAAGACGACAACTTTGGCTTAGACGAGGACGACTTTTGACGCGCGTTGTAGCTACAGGAACCTTCGACATCCTCCATCCGGGGCACGTGCTCTATCTGGAGAGATCCAGAGCTCTAGGAGACGAGCTGGTGGTAATAGTAGCCAGGGATGTAAACGTGAAGCATAAGCCCAAGCCCATACTGCCTGAAGAGCAGCGCCTTAGAATGGTTGCAGCCCTCAAAGTCGTGGACCTGGCAATTCTAGGAAGCGAGACAGACATCTTCCTGTCAATCGAGCAGCTCAGGCCGGATATAATAACTCTGGGATACGACCAGCACTTCAACCCTACCCTTCTGCAGTCTGAGCTCATCCGGCGCGGCCTGCATCCCAAGATAATGAGGATCGAGGCACAAGAACCATGCGAACTGTGCAGCTCCCGCAGGATTGTGGGCCGAATTTTGGAAAGGTATAGAGATCAGTAATTCCGTGGCCGCCAAGTACTTATATGGTTCTCTCATTTGCGGGGCCTGTATGGCCAGAGTTGCAGTCGGCGGCACTTTCGACCCCATCCACGACGGACACCTCTCACTACTTCGAAGAGCCTTTGAGCTTGGAAAGGATGGAGAGGTTGTAATCGGCCTGACCTCGGACGAGATGGCCAGGGAGGGCAGAACCCGGCCTGTTCAGGACTACGAGATAAGGCTTAAAAATCTGAAAGATGTCGTCAGAGATGAGTTCGGGATCGAGGATGTCAGAGTCATAAAGATTGCCGACCAGTGCGGCTCATCGATCTACGAGGACTTCGATTATATCGTGGTTTCCCCGGAGACTGAGCCTATGGCACAGAAGATAAATAGACTTAGGGCTAAGAGAGGGCTGAAATCCATAGAGATCTCAATTATACCATACCAGCTCGCACAGGATCAGATCAGAATCAGCTCCACTAGAATCTCCCAAGGAAAGATAGACGAGCACGGAAGGCTTTTGTAACGCTAATTAAGCTAACCCTGTGACTCTGATGCTGTTTTCGGCGAAGTTGACCGTGAAATCCTTTTTGAGTCCTTTGTGGGCTTTGTGCACAAAGCTCACAAAGAACGTTTGAAGCTTAAGATCTCCTGACAACCAAAAACAGGAACTACTTAGTTTGAAGGGGCACTAGATTATATCGCTATATCCTTCGTACGCCCTTCCTCATCTCCAGGTATATGGCCTGGAAGGTGTTCCCTATAAAGTACCTGGGCGGCGTCCGCCTGCCTTCTATCCTTGTCCGGCCAGAACGGATGGCCTCGACTGCGCCTCTGTCATCCTCAGCATCGATTCTGGTAACGCCAAGGCCCACAGTTGCTGCGAAATGCGAATCACTGCCAGCAACCATGGGCAGCCTTCGCTTCTTTGCGTCCAGACGAGCTCGGGCGTTGGCTATTCCAAAGAGATGCTTGGAGTTGTAGACCTCTACGGCGTCGCACTCCGGTATCCGGCCAATGGCGTGCCTGAAGGGATGGTATGGATGGGGAACAATAGTGATTCCACCCAGATCGTGTGCCCTATCAGTTGTCTCCTCTGGCGTGAGCCCTCGCCTAGGAACCTCCTCTACGCCCAGAGCCAGAAGGTGTCCGTCGGCGGTTGTGACCTCCACCCCCGGGATCAGGATTATCTCGAATTTGAGGTCTTTGATGATCCTTCGAGCAGCCCTGGAGCCGCCCAGCGAGTCGTGATCCGTGATAGCGATGCCGTCGAGCCCTCTCTTCTTCGCAGCTTTGAGAATGGTCTTCACGTCATCATGGCCATCCGAGTAGTTGGAGTGGACGTGAAGGTCGAACCTCATGATGAATCACTTATCAGGTAGAGTAATATAACCTTTGAGGGCCGTTGCTGCAGCTGTTGCAGGCGAAGCCAAGAAGACAAGCCCTCCCTTGCCCATCCTTCCAGGGAAGTTCCTATTAGATGTGGATACGCATGCCTCGCCCTCGCCCAAGACGCCCATATGCGCTCCGAGGCAGGGTCCGCATCCCGGCGGGCCGATCATGACGCCTGCATCGATTAGCGTCTCGATTATGCCGTGCCTCAGGGCCTCTAGAAGAACCTCTCTTGATGCAGGTATGACTAGCGTCCTGGCCTTCACCTTCTTGCCCTTCAGGATCCTGGCTGCTGCTTCCAGGTCCTCCAGACGCCCGTTGGTGCAGGTGCCTATGAACACCTGATCTATCTCCCTGCCCTCGAGATCTGAGACGGTTTTCACGTTGTCAACCCGGAAGGGCACGGCTATTAATGGCTCCAGCTCGCTTACATCGTACTCCAGCTCATAGTCGTAGGAGCCGGGATCGGAGTGCACAGGCGTGTAATCCGCCTTGGCCCTGCCTTTAAGAAATGCATCAGTCTTCTCGTCAGGAGGCACAATTGCAGCTTTTGCGCCCATCTCAATCCCCAGGTTGCATAGCGTCATTCTGCCTGAGATGCTCAAGCTCTCCACTACAGGTCCCACGTACTCCACGGCCTGGTAGTTGGCCCCATCTGCCCCCAGATCGCCTATCACCATCAAAGCCAGATCCTTGGCAGAGACACTCTGCCTCAGATTGCCTGTTATCTTGATCACGATTGTCTTTGGAACCTTGAACCAGAGTCGTCCGCGAGAATAGATCTCGGCCATGTCGGTGGCGCCAACTCCTGTGCCGAAAGCGCCGAAGGCCCCGTAGGTGCAGGAATGCGAGTCCGCTCCTACTACCAGAAGGCCAGGTAGCGCAAATCCCTGCTCAGGGAAGACCTGGTGGCATACCCCAGAGCCGCAGTCGAAGAAGTTGACGATACCCTGTTCTCTGATCCAGGCCCGGACCTCCTTTTGTAGAGTGGCCGCAGTCTCGTTGTTCGCAGGCACAATGTGGTCGAAGGGCACTACGATCCTCTTTGGGTCCCATACGCTCTTCGACCCCATCTCCCTGAATGACTTTATGGCTAAAACAGAGGTCCCGTCGTGGGACATGGCGTAATCTACGCTGGCCTCCACGATCTCCCCCGGCTCCACAATTCTGGCAGAGCCGGAGGCGCGCGTAAATATCTTCTGGCTGATGGTTGCCACTTTTTCTCTTCACCTCAGTCTTCAGCGCTTGCACTTGATCTCGTCTTCCGAAGGCATCATGTAGGCTATGTCATCTGTGGGATGCCGGTAGAGCCTGGAGCCCAGACGCTTCTGGTCCAGTATATGCCCGATAAGACCAATGCTTCTTCCCAGAGCAAAGAGCCCGTTCAAGTAGCCGAGCTTCACTATCTCATCGATCTCCCGGCTAGTGAAGGCTCCACAGGAGGACATCAGGTCCAGGAAGAGAATTCCTATGCAGCCGTCAACGTTTAAGATGAGGTTGCCCTTCTTCGCAGTCGTGAGCTGCTCCACCTGCAAGGCGTAGTCCAGAAGCTCAGTTCTCGGGAAGTTGCTTCTGGCATAGTTTATCAGGAGCTGTACTCTCTTGTCGGGGTTCTTCACGCTCTTGATCTTATGTCCTATGCCGGGGATGTTGATGCCCTTCTTCTTCATATCGTTTACGAACTGTTCGGGCGTCATCCCAGTCTCTTTGGCCCTCTTGAACTCCCTGGCAGCATCATCTATTGCTCCTCCAAAGCGCGGGCCGATGGTCAAAAGACCGCTGCAAAGCGACGATATGAGATCTTTTCCTGCGCACGATGCAACTATTGCGCTGTGGGCTCCTGAGACAGCAGGGCCGTGGTCGGCGGTGATCTGCAAGACGAGTTCAATGAACTGGCTCGCGTAATCTGGCAGCTCCTTCTTGAACCAGAGCAGACCGATGACTCCGCCGATGCCCATCTTCTGCTCTAAAACACTGGACAGCCTCTTGCCAGCGTACAGGACCTCGTCCCCGCTGTCGTCGGAGATCGTGCAGATGAAAGTGGTGGGCTTTCTGATCATGCCTGTTGAGAGGGCCTTGCCGTAGTCAACTGGAATCCTCGGCTCCTCCTGCTCGACGATGTCGGAGACCTCGCCCTTTGCCTTGAGATCCTCGTAGACCTTTCTGATCTCGACGCCGTAATCGTCAAAGGTTTTGGGAACGAAAGCGCCAGCCTGTCTGAATGCCTCGTTCTTTGCCTGAGCTGTCTCCTTGGCCGTGTCTGCCTTGGCGCCGGCATGGCCGAACTGCACGCTTGCCGGGAGAACGGGGGCACAGGTTCCAGTCACCCATGCAACTAGAGGCTTGGTGATCTTCCCTGCTTTTAGCGCCTGTATGATCCTGTACTCGTCCTCACCACCCAGTTCCCCAAGACAGGCGATCATCTTGATCTCAGGATTTGCCTCATAGCGCATGATATGGTCGAGCATGGTCGAGCCTGGGAACCGATCGCCGCCAATTGCCACGCCCTCAAAGATGCCGTTAGAGTTGCGGGAGATTATGTTGAAGGCTTCATTTAGCATTCCGCCTGATTTGGAGACGAAGCCCACACAGCCTGGACGGTATAGCCTGGAGGCTATGATGTTCTCGATCGTCCCTGCAGTGTTTCCTATCCTGAAGGCTCCTGCAGCCATGCCACCAACGGTTGCAGGGCCGATGACGATCTTGCCCAGCTTTCGGGCTGTGGCCGACATCATCCTGGACTGCCTTTCAGGTACACCCTCTGCGATCACGGCCACAGTCTTGATGGTTGGCTGATCCAGGGCCTCCATGGTCGTCTCGAAGGCAGAGCGATGGGAGGCGAAGTTCACCACCACATCAGCATCTGGATGGGCTTTGACTGCATCAGGTATGGTCTTGAACATGGGCAGGAGAATCTCTTTTGTTCCCCAGAAGGCCTTGTGGATGCCGGCACGGCTTGGATTTATGATGGCAGCAATGCTGGGTCTCTCTCTCTTGCAGATGTAGTCGAAGTCCAGCATGCGCTGAATGGCATTTGTCTGATAGCCGTAGACGAAGGCCTTGGTGTTCCTGTCGAACAGAGAATAGCTCGGCCTCACTGGGACACACCTCCCAGGGCCATTGGGACGATGTGAGTCATGTGGGTCTCGGGTCCATAAACGCTGATTGGTATCTTGAGCTTCTCGCCCAGGTGGCGCATGAGCTTTAATCCCAGCTCCTAGTTTGGACCCCCCCTCCCCACCTCACTCTTTACCCTCCAGT
>Ga0074195_1003946_pt1 | contig 12957 bp, 11 predicted proteins | sample EPASupsiteHSE623_FD_64525 | JGI IMG/M metagenome (GOLD analysis project Ga0074195, IMG submission 64525) | Bioremediated contaminated groundwater from EPA Superfund site, New Mexico - Sample HSE6-23 | ecosystem: Environmental > Aquatic > Deep subsurface > Groundwater > Contaminated ...
CTGAAAAGACGTGGCCCAATTGAAACATTTCGCACACCAACCATCATCTCTTAAGGGATCGATTTCTAGTATCCATGTCTGAAAAGGCGTGGCCCAATTGAAACACATCAGCGGGCTTTCCGCATCTTGAACATGAACCGACGTATCCATGTCTGAAAAGGCGTGGCCCAATTGAAACGATCTTCCAGGCCCGGTTCTGATAATAATATGCAGTATCCATGTCTGAAAAGGCGTGGCCCAATTGAAACTATATCTTCATTGTCCCTTCGTTGTTGTGGCTGATCTAGCTATCCATGTCTGAAAAGACATGGCCCAATTGAAAACAGCTCATCCAGTTCAAGCACAATGGAAAGAGCCGCCTATCCATATATGAAAAGAAGTTGCCCAATTGAAACGTATTGATCGACGCGAAGGCGATGGCCAACAGTGCGACTATCCATTTCTGAAAAGAAGTGGCTCCATTGAAACACATAAGAACCTCCAGTTGCCCTGAGCTCGGCTGCGGACTATCCATTTCTGAAAAGAAGTGGCTCCATTTAAACCTGGGTAAGGAAGCGCTTGCGGAAAGCTCATCGTCGACTATCCATTTCTGGAAAGAAGTGGCTCCATTGAAACTTGTTTGCAATGGTCTGTGCATTTCCCTTGCGATCAGCTATCCATTTCTAAAAGGAAGTGGCTCCATTGAAACTTGTTATAGACTATTGCTCCGCAGCCGTTTTATTGGCTATCCATTTCTGAAAAGAAGTGGCTCCATTGAAAACCGGAATCGCTTTTGAAACGATATATCGATTTCCATCTATCCATTTCTGAAAAGAAGTGGCTCCACCGAAATTATTGAATGCAAGGCAAAGGACTAATCCGCAGTCTTTATCCATGCATAAAAGAACTTGGCCCAATAGAAGTAGACATTCAATAGAAAGTTATATTATCTTCTTTTTGCATTGCATGGCTCATGGAGCCCACCCAGCCTTCGCCAAGCAATCAGCCAATTTGCCAGCGTTTTGATATCGGACCGGATCTTAATTCCCTTGGCTGGGGAAAGCATGCATATTCTATCCTGGAACATGCTTTGAGATATCATCGCAATCAAATACTTATTATTGGGTCGGCCTTGATTGCACTCAGCATAGGGGTTATTTCTTGGGATGAGTTGCGAATGCCGATGCATCCAATTAATGCGTCTGCGGTATCTTCAGCGAGTCCATCTAATTGGGCAGGATGGGTGACAAATATGCAATCGTTCTTCAGCATTGGAACGCTTCTTGTTGCTTTGGTTGTCTGGTATGGAGATTTATGCGGAAGCTGGGAGAATAGCCGATCTAAGCTGATGAGTGTATTCTTCTTCTATGCAGGTCAACCTGCCATTGTTTGCCGTTACGTCTGGTTGGCGGATGCAGGCGATTTGAGAGCTTGGGGACAGCAGGTGGCCGCCCAAGCAGCAAACGAGCGCCTCAGCTTCAGTCCTGATGTAAAAGCCCAGGCTCCGAGATTGGTAGTTGATTCCGTGGGCAGAGTCAGCCAGCATTACGCTGTATGCTTTCAACTCACAAGTCCGCCATCCTTTTTGGACATTGAACCAAACACATGCCGATATCAGAATTTTGGAGCTATGGATAACAGTGTCCATTCTATTCCAATGGAACAGGTCAAGCAAATTGATGCGGTCAAAACCTGGTTAGAACATTAATAGGTTAGATGGCTGAACTGCATTTCTATTTAGATTTCTTTTCAAAGAAAATAAATCAATCGAGCTTATAATTAAAAGGATAAATCCTTAAGGTTCGCGAAAGACTCTTCGATGATATAGGCCACATCTTGATACTGGTTAATTTTATATATCTACCCAACTTGCTATTGATGCGATTGGTTAGTCCCATTTGACCTCACATAACATATTTTTTTATCGGAATCGAGACTGATTTGATTGTTTGAGCGGAGACATCGTTCCTATTCTTCTTTAATTTAAGTAGAATAATATTAGTGACATCCATGTATCGCTCTAAATTCTATGGGAAACTTATTTATTTTGCTGAATTGGAGGTTCTCTTGAATGAATGCGGTCCTATTGAGCACTCTCCTCCATGATTTAGGTAAAATAGGTCAGCGAGCTGGCCTGCAAGGGAAGGATCAAGAGATCAGCTCTGCAATCCTAAATTCTGTCCTGCCGCATGGCATGGAGGATATTGCAGGGCTTGCCTCTATGCCTCATGACCTTTCTATCCTCGAATCATCAGGAAATGAACTCCTAAAATTCCTGATCTTAGCAGATTGGATCTCCACGGCAAAAAGGGAAGAGATGGATATACAAGGGCCTTCGCCTTTGCTAAGATCCGTATTTAATTGCGTCGATATAGGAAAAGGAAACCCTCACGGCCCTTCCTATTATTCACCTGATTCTCTACTTATAGACCGAAAAGTGATCTTCCAAGATGATGAAGTAAAGGAGATCGAGGCGGCCTATAATAAAACATGGCAATCTATAATTAAGGATCTAACCACTGCTAGGAAGATTGAAGATCCTGAATCTTATTTCACAACTTTGTTTTATTTGCTCAAGCGCCATACTTGGGCCATTCCATTCGATTCAGCCCAAGAATTGCAGGATATTTCCTTTTTCGACCATTCTAGGATTACGTGTGCTATTGCTGCCTGTTTAATGAAAGAAAACGCGGATGAAATCTCGCATGAAATATTGTCCGGAATTCAAGGAAAAGAAAGATTCCTCTTGGTGGCCGGGGATGTCTCTGGTATCCAGGACTTTCTTTATACGATAACCTCCAAAGGAGCCACAAAGGGACTTCGAGGACGCTCGCTATACCTTCAGCTTCTATCAGAAGCAGCTGCTAAGTTTATGCTGCAGGAATTGGGCTATCCAATAACTAATCTGATCTATTCCGGAGGAGGCCACTTTTACCTCATGATAAGCGCCTCTGATGGAAAGAGACTGCAGGACCTAAAACTTGCATTAGAAAGGGCTCTTCTCCAAATGCACCATGGGGATATATTCATTGCTCTTGGATGGGCAAAAATGACTGCACAAGATTTGCAGGGTGTCACAAGCGATACGCAATCGAGCCTCTCCCTGAAATGGGGCAAAGCATTAAGCTCTGCAGGCATGGCCAAGCTTCGCCGTTTCTCTCTAATGGGCTCTGAAGCTTATGAAGAGATATTTGGCCTAAATCCAGCAGAAAAAGGAGGCATGGTTCCCGTCTGCGATGTGTGCAAACGAGAGGGTGATCTGTGGTGTAGGACCGAAGAGGGCTGGAAACCATGGAAATCAGCGACGGATGAGGCGGCCTTCTGCGATCTCTGCAAAACCTTCGAGAAAATGGGCGAACGATTATCCAAAGCAGAATACTTGGTTGAGGTTCACGGGGATGATGTACCATCCCGAGAACATAATTTCCTCTGCAGCTTCACGCCTTTCAAAATCCACTATTATGCATGCAATTGGCAGGAATTGCCGCCGCTTCTGAAGACTCTTAGAAAATCGAGATCTGTTATTTATTCCCTGGCTCCCGAGAAATTCATCAATGAAAGCCTCGCAACGATTGCTTCTGAGAATCACGCGGCCCTCGGCTTCCGCCTTATAGCCAAGGCTACCCCCAAGAAAGAAAATAGTGAGATTGCCGATATGAGTGAACTGGCTAATCGTTCAACCGGGATTCCCAGAATAGGTGTTCTTCGAATGGATGTCGACAATTTGGGAATGATCTTCTCCAAGGGCTTAAAAGAAAATGCTTCACTCTCTCGAATTTCCACTTTGAGCTCAATGTTGTCCATCTTTTTCGATGGGTGGGTAGACAAAATCTGTCAGGATTGGAATGATAAGGTATATTTGATTTACTCTGGAGGGGACGATTTATTCTTGATCGGTTCATGGAATGTAATTCCAGATATTGCTCTTAAGATAAGGTATGACTTTAGAGCTTATACCTGTTCGAATCCAAATTTTACACTTTCCGGAGGCATAACAATTGCCGATGAAAAATATCCTCTTTATAAGTCCGCTGAATTGGCTAAAAAGGCTCTGGATAATGCCAAATCAAGAGATAAAAATGGACTTCAAAAGGACTCAATTTCATTTTTAAATGAGACCATGGATTGGACGGAGATGCTAATAGCAAAAGAAATGGCATATTCCCTTGAAACATGTATGAAAAATGAGAAGCAAGGGAAAACTCTGCCAAGATCGGTCCTATGGAATCTTTACACTGCATGGGATCTCTATTGGAAAAATAGAGAGATTCTGAGCAAAAATCAGCTTTCCCAAAAGGATGTCGAGCGTTTAGCCCTCCACGATCGCTGGCGTTGGAGGTTGATCTATTTTCTCGATCGGGCTGGAGGCAGGACTAAACCCTTTGAAACTGAGCTAGACACGCTGAAAAAGGCCATCTTGGATAGTACGTGGAAGGGAACCATTAGCCCCAGAGATTTGATCGAATACTTGGGTGTGCCGGCTAGGTGGGCCGAGTTGCTAACCAGGGGGAGATAAGCAATGAATCACAGTGGAAGAAGAGATGAAGAGCGAGAGCGAAGGAACCGTGCCGAGAGTGAATTTACGAGCCATCTGTCTCAAATCACCTCATTCAAGGATTTATCAGGAGAGATTCTGGTTAAAGATGCAGAAAACCTTGCAGGATCTATAAGGGGGGATATAAAGACCGCCCAGCTACGAAGAATCTATGGGGAGGTCAAGAGAATGGAAATGGACTTCAGAAAAGATTCTTTTAGCAGAGATCGAGTGGTCATGCTTAAGCCTAGGCTTGTTTATGCTGCTAGCAAAAAGGACGAAGTTACTCTTATAAAAAATGTATTCTTGAAGTGTATAGATAAAATTCTGACCCTCGAAGACTTCTCACGATTTGTCAGCTTCTTCGAGGCCATTCTAGCTTATCACGCCAGGTGATTATAAAATGACAAAGCTACTGGGCAAGATCATAATTGACGGCAAAATAAGAGCCCTCACAGGTCTTCATGTTGGAGGTTCAAGCACCGGCATGGAGATTGGAGGTGTAGATAGTGTCGTTGTTAGGGATTCCATGACTCGAAGGCCCTACATTCCCGGTTCATCCCTTAAAGGAAGTCTAAGAAGCCTCATGGAGAAGTCCGAAGATAAACCATTCAACAACCGAGTGGCAAATTCCTGGATACACATGTGCAAAGATCTTAAGGATTTCGAAAAATGCAATGTGTGCAGAATCTTTGGAGTCACTGCTGATTCGATCAAACTTCCTGAGCCTAACGAAACAGGCGAAATAAACATGTCCATGCCAACTCTGACTCGGTTAATGGTCAGAGATGCATTAATGACAGATGATACCGCCACATTGTTAGAAAAAGCAGAAACCGACCTTCTTTATACCGATGTTAAGACAGAAGTTGTTATTGATCGCATTACCTCCCAGGCTACTCCAAGACAGATCGAGCGTGTCCCAGCAGGATCGGAATTCGATTTCAGCATGATCTTCAATGTTTTTGTTAAAGAAGACTTAGGCTTCCTCAAATATGTCTTCCAGGCTATGACTCTCTTAGAGGACGACTCTATCGGTGGCCAGGGTTCCCGAGGTTACGGAAGGATAAGATTCGAATTTAGGAATCTAGCCTGGCGTCCCACAAAATATTATGCCTCGGGTCAGGGAGAAATACCTCTCATTGATGAAAGCATGAATACTGCGGTTCAGATCCGTGACGGGTTTGAGAGCATCCAAGAGAAAATCGAAGTCTGAATCTCGCAGGAGAGCTATGCCTGAATTCAGCTATTTTCTCATCAAGCCCAACGCTCCTTTCCATATCGGAGAGCGTGGCGTGGGCTTGGAGGAAACTTCAATAATGGTCCACTCCGATACTCTCTTCGGCGCATTATGCTGGGCGTGGAGATTGCTTTATGGTGAGAAAGACCTTGAGGAACTCCTTAGCCAGTTTATTAATAACCGCCCGCCATTTCTCCTATCCTCGACGTTTCCCTTTATCGGAAAAACGATGATTCTACCGAAGCCCTTAGGTGGTCTGGGTGCTGATGGATTCGAGAAGAGGGTTAGAAGGGCTCAATTTGTATCTCATGCAATTTTCCAGAACCTGGCACAGGGCCAGAGCCTTGAAAAGTATGAAATAATCCATTCTGATCCTGGAAGCATTATCGTAACACCAGAAGAAGTCTCGGGCATACAAGATCAGATAGGAACAGCCTTTCCATGGACTGTTAGCGAGGCTCCCAGAGTAACACTTGACAGAGATACAAATCGATCTGACATATATTATGCTGGAGATGTCAGATTCATGAGAACATGTGGCTTGTATACGCTAATAGATTTTTTAGATAATTCATATAGAAATAAGCTAGAAGGAGCCTTGCGTCTTCTGGGGGATGAAGGACTCGGTGGAGAGAGGTCTTCTGGAAGGGGTTTCTTCTCTGTGGAACAAGGATCGCTGTTCTTGGGATCCGACAAAGGCGAAAAATCGGTTCTTCTCTCCCTCTATCGTCCACGAAGGGAAGAAACCTCAATCTTGCCTGACTCTTCGTATGGACTATTAACAAGAAGAGGCTGGATTGCAGGAAAGTCGGATAAAAGAAAGAAAAGCGTAAGAATGCTTGTCGAGGGTTCGGTTATCCCTTCTCGATCAGGCATACTCGGTTCTATCATTGATGTTGGAACAAAAGACCGAAAGGATACTAAAGGGATCTACTCCTATGGCCTTGCATTTCAAGCGCCCACGAGGATGGCGATATGAGATATAAGCTCCATTTTATCACACCCGTGCATGTAGGCAGTGGGCTTAGGCTAGGCAAGATGGACTACGTCAATAATGGGAATAAGGTATTGATGGTGAATCTGCAGCGTCTCGCATCCATTCGAGGGATAGATCCAGAAGAGTTGGCTGATGCCATGGAGATGAGAAATTTCGATATTGGCTCATACCTGCGGAGCAAGCACATCGATCCGATAAACGTCGCATCATATTCCATTCTTTCACATCGACAACCTCAGGGCGAGATCATTTGCGGCTTGAAGGATGGAATTGGAAACCCATACATTCCTGGAAGCTCTCTAAAAGGCGCATTAAGGACAGCAGTCCTTTGGGAGAGAATCAAGAGAAATCCAAGCTTAATGGATGAAGCCAGACGCGAAATAATTTCTGCGTTTGGACGTGCTGGGCGTAGGAATGCCAGTGCATGGGCTGCGCAGCCATTAGAAAGGTTATTTCTAGGCAGAGATCCGGTTAAAGGAAACCACCCCAATTACAGTCACCTTCGTGCCCTCAACGTGTCTGATACAGATCCTATTCCAAAGGAACATCTTGAATGCATAGAAGTAGCCGTAAGAAATCTAAAGGTTGACAAGATCGAGACGAAGATGACTCTATTTGTCGAGGCTTTCAGACCAACTACCGAAACTGAAATCTCCCTAGACTTAGACCCATTTCTGCTAAGAGACGACGTTCAGTCTAAGCTCAATATGAAGCTGGATGACCTAGAAGATTTAGAAAAAATTTCAAGAGGGTATTACTCTGATTATATAAATTCAGAGATGGAATTCTTCCAAAAATATAATGAACGTGCTCCTCTGGATTTCTATGAACAGCTTTTGCCCCTTACGAAAGCTAAAGGAGGAATGCTCCTAAGGGCTGGATGGGGATCCGGCTGGCATGGAATGACAGTAGCTAGACTATTCCCGGAACTTCTTGATGAGATTCGGGATGCATTCAGGCTCGGAAGACCAAACGTCTCCGAATTTCCAAAGACTAGAAAAGTGGCCCTAATGAACCATGAGCCGAGATATAAGATGCAACCTCTTGGGTGGATCTGGGCAAAGCCGATACGAGATGGCTGTTCTGGAGCTGGAGCATGAAAAAGCAAATTTTTTCGGGACGATAAATATTTCGAAGCTACACATTGGCGATAACTCCGATCCCCGGAAATAGCACAAACATTAGCTGTCTGAGGCATTTCGGATATTGATGGAAAAAGTTGAAGCGATCGTTTCAAGGCTGGGAGTGTTAAACAGCTGCTAACATGATCATAATTAATTTCGCTCATCCCTTGACGGAATCTCATCTCCGTGAAATCTCCATCATTGGAGGCGAGGCAGTTGAAGAAGTTATAGAGATTGATAGCAGCATCGATACAACAAAGCCAATAACTCCCCAGGTTTTAGAGCTGATTAATAAGGTTAAATTCACAAAGCGTGACTGGCAGACCAATCCAATTCTTTTGAATTTGCCTTCACTCAACTATACTGCTGCAATTCTAATTTCCGAAATACATGGACGGAGCGGACATTTCCCTGCATTTATAAGGATGAGACCCGTGAAGGAAGCTGCGATAACCAAATTCGAGGTGGCTGAGATTGTCGACCTTCAAACCGTTAGAAACACAGCACGTGCAAGAGACAGTATCCAGCCATGATTATCGTCATGAGCATCTATCAATGCTATACATCCCATTTCCGATTTCGGCAGTCCATCCAACATGAATGATTTGCCCTAGCGAAAGCAGGGCCACTAAGTCCTTTGAAAAGAACCCTCGATAGGTTATTTCTCCCTTGAAGTATGGCAAATGTCGATCTGAATCAAGCTGTGTATCGGTTTTTCGAATTGGATAAATCTTATCCACGAAGGCTGAGACTAACTCAACTTTTTCCGCCACATCCCTTAGGATTTGGCATTCCTTTTTATTATATAAATATCCTGTCCCGTGCAAAGAGGATAATGCATTGGCACGAAATAGCAAATGTGAAATAATATTCCTGAATGAAGGGCGAGAGGAATGAGTTTTTCCGTCTCCAACATATGTCGGAGTTAGAAACCTCATTACTATTGAGCCATTTAATTCATTTGACTGGCTGAGAATGTCAGAATAGCTAAAAGGTTTAATCCTACTTTGTAGATAATTTTCTTGATACACGTTATGCATTTCCGGAGGATCCAAGCTCTCTGCTGACTTCAAATCGAATCTTCCTTCTCCAATCTGCCAATTCATCCCCAGACCAGATCTTCCTAGATCTTTCAACGCAAGAAAAAGATACGGCAAACCATCTATCGCCTGCCCTATAGCAACAAAGCCAACAATGGCAAAATCATCAGGGCTATAGGACCCAGTTGCTGGTGGCTTAAGGATCAACGGTGGAGGGGCATGAGAGGAAAAGATATGCTCTTTTTGATCTGAAATATGGTTTGGTTCGAATAGTCTGCCATAGCTGCAGCTGCGAGATATTTGGCAATCCTTTTTGCAGCTGCGGTTGCCCTCTTTTAACGATTCATCATTTGAGATATAAACGGAACAAATCCGGTTTCTGAGCCTAGCTCCTAGGCCGGCTCTGAAGCCATTTCCTGCCCACAAGGGAATGTGAGCTTGCGTGAGAAACTTTATCTTTGCTTCCACAGCGCATATTTGAATATCGCCCATCTTCTGGCTGTTTTCGCAATGCAACGCGGCTTCGCTGAAGTTATTGGTGTCATCTGGAAGGAAGGATCCCATCCCAAAATGCGACCCATACCCCACCGCCAGCGGTCCCTGTATCTCTTCCGCAAACTCGATCCGAAATCCGTAGCCTCTGTCATAGGCCGCTCTTTTTCCTTCACCGTTGTCTCTTTTGCAGACGAAGCTTGCCCACGCCACCTCTTGCTCACCCAGCCAGGTCCCATTCACCGACTCCACCAGTACCGGCTCCGGGAACCCGCCCAGCTTCAGCAACCTGCGCAACTCATGCTCCGGGCATCCAATTTGCAGACCTGTATCATCACGCTTGATCGCTCCAGCCCTCGTAACCTTCGGATGCCTTGTAGGAATAAAGGGCGTGCGTGAGATCCAGCACCTCGACCTGGCCAACAGCGGACAATGGCCCTTGCTCGGATCCGTCCCACCGAAATCCTCTGGCTGGCCAATGCCCTGTAAACTCAGCTGGACACTCGGCTCGCTATCACGATAGATGATCTCCTTCATGCTCTGCAGTGCGTTCTCTTCCAGAGTCTCGAAGCCCACTGGGGCATATACCGTGATATGTGTTATCTCGCCTCGAGCTCCCCGGCCAAGGCAGTCATTGGATTCGCAAAAGATATGCGCATGACCGTGTCCTTTCAGAGGCTTATGTGAGCTATCGCAGCCTGTGAAGACGCTCGATCCATTGGAGAGCTGAACCAGGGCCAGGTGAACCCTCTCAGCCAATGGCAGGGCTTCAGTCAACCTAGGCGAGAAGGAACCGGCCACCATGAACCGGGCCACAGTTGGCGCATCAAGCATGGGGCCCAAAGCCTCCGATAATCTGAGATTCCAGTTTCCGGAAAGCTTTATGCGGTTCAATAGCCAAAGGTCTTGGCGGCATCATCGTAAGTATATTTATAATAATTGCTGGAATCATCTGAAGAAGAGTGCATTTGTCTGTTATCGTGCGGTGGCAAAGATCATTGGACAATACTCGAATCACATTCGTTCACCAATCCTCGGATCAGCAGCTTCTAGCCCTCCGAGAGGAAGATAAAATTTCAAAGATAAGAACCTTTGCTAAGATAACAGTATTCAATAGATGCAGGCGTTATCATATTACAACTATAATATGATTATTAATAACATTCAAGGATACTTAGCAGAGCTGCATAATCATGGATCAGGAAGCTGCACCCAGTCCGCGATGATGCTCTGCCCGTTTACGTTATCGGCTATGGTCATACATTACGAAAGAAGGGCGACCTCCTTGGAGATTTGGTCCAGAGACGAGATAAAGGATTCATATGAGCGGCGTGAACTGTTATGTTATAAGCCATGATATCCGGGAGCAGAAGAGGCTTTACAGGGTTCACAGAGCAATGCTTGGATTTGGAGAGTCGGTCCACTACTCTGTTTTTCGCTGCGATCTCACTCCGAAGGGCCGGGTGGAGGTGGTGGCTTCTCTCACAGATCTCATCAATGCCGAAGAAGACCGAGTGATGATCATTGATCTGGGTCCAAATTGCGGCAGAGTTGAGGAGAGAATTGAGTTCATGGGCGTTCATGCGCCGCACCAGGGGCGGAAATTTATTATAGAATGATAGACCCCATTGAAGCAAGTGGTTCCGGGAGGTTCCTGAGGTCTGCGAAATGGCCTCGTGTTACGAAAACTTCCGAGATGACATACGCACCTTTAGGAAAATTGCAGTGAGTATCGACGATCCGCGCTAAGCTAGAGCATAGCGATTTGATTTGTATAAATTAGCTTGGATCTGAAAAATATTTGGCAGTCCGGCTGATCCGCGTAACTCGGCTTTTTTTCGATAGCGGTAAAGGCCATAAAATGGCGGCTCTATCCATTTCTGAAAAGAAGTGGCTCCATTGAAACTTCACACATTTGATGCAACTTCGCATCAACAATGGTTTCTATCCATTTCTGAAAAGAAGTGGCTCCATTGAAACATCTTCGGCAACGATCGCTATGCTTATCAGTTCAATCCTATCCATTTCTGAAAAGAAGTGGCTCCATTGAAACATAGACGGCGAATGGAACGTGGCGATAGGAGACCATCTATCCATTTCTGAAAAGAAGTGGCTCCATTGAAACCCGTTATACGACACCTTGGACCACATCGCAGCGTCATCTATCCATTTCTGAAAAGAAGTGGCTCCATTGAAACCCTCGGTCACGTTCTCGGCCATAACGACTACCTCGGTCTCTATCCATTTCTGAAAAGAAGTGGCTCCATTGAAACCGTAAAATTCGCATCGTGGGCAAACACCGGTTGCATCCTATCCATTTCTGAAAAGAAGTGGCTCCATTGAAACTTGATCGCATCCGGGTTGAACGAACTGGCGCTAACGAACTATCCATTTCTGAAAAGAAGTGGCTCCATTGAAACGGGTGGCGCATTTCGTTGACTTTGACTACACACCGGCCCTATCCATTTCTGAAAAGAAGTGGCTCCATTGAAACGCAAAGGCTCTTCTCGGCGCTTCTCTCATGGGCTATTCCTATCCATTTCTGAAAAGAAGTGGCTCCATTGAAACACGGTTTGTTGTCCCCATGCTTCTCCGGAGAGAAGCATCTATCCATTTCTGAAAAGAAGTGGCTCCATTGAAACCCACTCCAAATGATCCACTGTCCTATGACATGCGTCGATCTATCCATTTCTGAAAAGAAGTGGCTCCATTGAAACCTGAGTTCTGACGATGTTCGTATTGTGATCGCCGAAGTCTATCCATTTCTGAAAAGAAGTGGCTCCATTGAAACGCCATGGATGTGAGCCCATTCACACCACCCCCGTGATCTATCCATTTCTGAAAAGAAGTGGCTCCATTGAAACACGTTTCCGAGCCCATTCGTCTTCTTCTATTTTCTTTTTCTATCCATTTCTGAAAAGAAGTGGCTCCATTGAAACTGTCAATCATTTTCTCTTTGAAGTCCGTGATTTGGCTATCCATTTCTGAAAAGAAGTGGCTCCATTGAAACAACACTATGTTGCCGGTAGTCGCGACTCCTGTCCCTACTATCCATTTCTGAAAAGAAGTGGCTCCATTGAAACGCCCATGTGCCCCAGGCGATTCTGCCGAAACCGATTCTCTCGCAGGCTCCCCTGCCTGCTCTGCAGGGATCGAGTCCAAAAAATGCCATGCCCCGATCCCATGCACCGCCTCAATTCTGCTTTGTGCTATCCTTCCCAATCTTATCGCATATTTACCAGTAATCCGGTGCAATAAAATCAAAGCAGCAGCATGATATTGCGACTGCTTTCATCTCGTCACCGTTGCCTGTGCAGTAATGGTAGAGCTCATGCAATAGTGTAAGGCTATCAGCACCTTTTTCTATGCATATGCTAATCCAATTGCAGTCAGGATGAGCAGCATAATAGGCCGTTTTCCCCATTACGGTGCACATGCTGCCATCCTCAGAGCAAACGTATTCTTCGCAGATGGAATGCTCACCTTCAGAAATAGTCCCGGGCCTGAAGCCCCTTGGAAGAGTATATGCTTTTGCATAGATCAAAACATCC
>Ga0074195_1003947_pt1 | contig 12953 bp, 17 predicted proteins | sample EPASupsiteHSE623_FD_64525 | JGI IMG/M metagenome (GOLD analysis project Ga0074195, IMG submission 64525) | Bioremediated contaminated groundwater from EPA Superfund site, New Mexico - Sample HSE6-23 | ecosystem: Environmental > Aquatic > Deep subsurface > Groundwater > Contaminated ...
ATCTATGAAAGCGCAAGGTTTGGTATAGAGAAAACAGATAATACAAAAAGGCTTCTCAGTCATTGCGACTGAGAAGCCTTTTTGTATTATTTCAATAAGTGGTTTCGTTCTTGACGTGAATTCTGCTGAATAATTATGAGCGCATTGTGGTGCGGGGCTACTACCAAGTTACAATGTTAAGCAAGAAATGTAACCTACGGATTCCTTGCGGAAGATTGAAATAGTTCGCTGAGTAAAACATCCTTAAACAGGTGATCATAATACTGATTTTTGAGGGGGCGATATCATGGATATTCTTGAACGACTGCGTCAGTCCAGACTTGTAAGTTGGGAACTTAAGACTTTTATCTGGCAACAAAACTTTCTTACCGCTAAGTGGTGGTTTATAGCCATAGTCATTGCTTTGTCTTATGCTATCTGGTGGAAGTTCACTGATAAGAAGCGTATAATCGAATTGCTATTGTTTGGCTCATTTATTGCAGTGTCACGTGTAATATTTGACGATTGGGGAATTACTTCTGGTAGGTGGACTTATATTGTAGATTTAGTACCGCTGGGTATAAGTCTTTTTTTTAATGACCTGACTATTGTTCCGTTAAGCTACATGTTGGCATATCAGTACTCTCCAACATGGTCAAAATATCTCGTCACAATAATAATACTCCAAAGTGCTATCTCCTTCGTCTTTCTGCCGCTGTTATCGAGGATGGGAATACTTGTTATACACAATTGGCATGTTGGCTATACCTTTATCTTTATGATAGTAGTCTCTATTATCATGAGAGCTATAATGCTGGTTGGGCTAAATCTGCAGAGCAGTTCAAGACTTGAACACTCAAGCAGCCCTTCTCTTAAACCTATACCTCAGCCTGCAATGAAATTATTCGATAAGGATAACAAAAATAACAAATAGGTTTATTAAATTCCTCACTTTTTTATGCAATTCAAATCAAGTTCTAAGTTAACAAAAATATAATACATATATACTAACAGTCTGCCAGTGGATGGTTGAATGGTCTTGGTGGGTTAGTCGCAGCTTAATGTCGACCTTATTTGGAGTGCCGATTAAAGGCAGAGATAATGAGCTTAAATGAGGTGGTTAGGTAATGATTCTTCACGCGGTCTATTTTGGAGTTGGGATGGTTGCGGGAGTGTTTGTATGTCTGATGGCGATTACCTTTTTTATAGAATACCAGGAGAAGAGAGTTAGTTAAGAGCCGAATAGGCTCTTTTTTTATGCTTCTTTCTTTAATACTATTTGTGAAAATATCACCTTATTATATGGATGGTTTCTATATTTGCCAGAAGAAAATGAGAAATAAATGGTTGGGGTTACCTCAATGTGCTCTCGGTTGATTGCCTTTATCAGAGGAGTTTCTAAGCAGGAAAGAATGGCATTTGGCTAGAAACAGGGAGAAGGGATAACATGCTATGTATGTTAGTAAAGGATGGTAAGAAAAGTGAATGACGAGCGCAGCACCGGAGTATTACCTAGCCCAAGGGATGCAGTAATGATCGGTTTAATTACTACTGCTGCCAGCATTCTGCTTTATCAGTTAGGCATGAAAGATATGATGCTTATGCTGGTTACAATGCTAACAAACGCGGGATTATTAGGTAGACAAACGGGTATACCTAATGGTGGAAAAATGGCCGCATTATATTCCCTGCCTCTCGTAGCTGGGGCTTATCTACTAACGCAGGGGAGTCAAACATCATTCAATACGATACAAGTAATATTAGATTCGTTATACGGATCGTCGTATGGTGTAGCACTCGGAATTGCACTTGCCTTATTGTTTAAGACAAAACAACGGATTTTTTCTTTAGCCGTAGGCGGCTTAGCAGGCTTCTTTCTAGCTTCAATGCTCTTTTACGCGGCTCAACTTATATTTGCTGGTTTGGGATTTCTGTCACTTCTGCTTTATAATGTGGTGGGCTGTGTTGTTATGCTAAAATGTGCAGTATTTATCGAAGAACTTAAGGGGTAAATCGCTCTTAGGTTATAAATTCTTCAGTGGGGAGATAAGCGTTTAAGAATGATTTTGATAAAAAATAATGAGGGAGGTGAGATGAATGCCGATAATTACAGTTGAAGCATGCAAAATGGATAAGGATCAAAAAGAAGCTCTTATCAAGGAATTTACTAAAACAGCCAGCGATATTCTAAAAATCGATCAACAAGCATTTGTTGTTATCTTAAAAGAAAATAATGCAGATAACATTGGCACCGGCGGACGGATGCTTAGTAAGGTCTTAGCGGAGAGAACATAAGCTGGATGGAAGACTTAAAATGAATTGCCGGATTCTCTAGCAGAATATTACAGCTGCTACGGCGGTAACATATTAGCCTTCAAGATGAAAATGGGCTCAACCTGCATTAATGCAAGGGTTGAGCCCATTTATCGCTGCTATAAAGGATAAGGCTAATCAACTGCAAGGTTCAAGCGGAAAGAGAAATCTGGGGGCAATAAAGCATGAATAACTAGCATTCTACTTTCATAATATGTACAAACATTAGTTTTGGAGGTAGAGTAATGGCTGTTGATACTTTAATGAGATACTTAGAAGATGGTAATAAGCAAGTCAATATTCAGTTCGAACAAGGCTTTATTAATAGAGCAACAATTAGTTGTCACGAATTTCAAGATAATAACTTATTATATATTCATACAACTGAAGGCCATCAAGTTAAGATAGATGTATCAGAGTTTAAAAGGATTTGCTTTGATTCGGTAGTTTATGACGCGACTAATGAAGAAGAGATGGAACGTTGTCTCGACTATCTAGGCTGCTTTAAATATTTTAATGCCTATCTACAAGATCAAAGTGGAAATTATATATTGGATTTCTTGTTTATTTCAGATAAATAATTATTTAAGCTAATCTAACTATCATTAGCTCCTACGGGGAACTTATCCTAATTGCTCTTCTAATAAGCATATCCGATTGCGTAATTCTTCAATTTCTCGAGTGAGTTTATCTTCTTTTTTCTGACGTTCTTGTTCCGCTCTTTTATCACATTTTTGATCTAATAACTCGGTAAATAGTATGAAAAAGTCTAGAATTATAGTGAATACTATTGCCGCGACAATCATATTGTCAACATTATCACATTTCATTCTAAACCCCCTTGCCCCTGCGGTATAATGCTATGGTATTCTCGATTTTGGCAAAGGTTACAGACTATACTTTGAAGATTAGTATATGAAGATTTTAACGGAAGGTTATTTCTTAATATTAGGCAGATTTTTTATTCCCTAATGCACCGAATACCATCACCCTTCATACGATATACAAGGGTACACAAATTATATGTTATTGCAGAGGAGGAATACGTATGGGATTCGGTGGATTCGGTGGTAATAATGGTGGTGGCAGTTGGATTATAATTATCATAATCATCCTTCTGTTATTCTGCTGCTTTAACGACGACTGCTCCGAGACTTGCTAACTAGTACATCCGGTTTTCAGGCTTGAATTTTCGCCACAACCTTGCCCGTAGCCCCATGAAGACTCCGCATCGTTTTCACGAGCGGAGTCCTTTTATTAAACTATGGGTGAATCTTTCAATTGTCTGTATGTCAAAAGGCTTCTCGGTCGATTAGGACGAGAAGCCTTTTGCATAGGTAAGGTCAATTATTAGGCTTGTTCTTATTGTAAAACTATTTTTGAGTCGCAAGGAAGCTAAGAACCTCATTAATATCAGGCAACTGTGCTAATGGGTAAATTTTGACCCATATTACTTTTCCGTTTTCGTCTATGATAATATTGGCCCGCTCGGAAAAACCTTGTTTTTCCCGAAAGATGCCATAGTCCTTAGCAATCTGCCCATGCGGCCAGAAGTCAGAGGGTAATTGAACATTACTTATTTGGATTGCATATGCCCAAGCTTTTTTGCAAGGGACGGCGTCTACGCTAAACCCAAGTGGAACTGTATTGAATTTTTGGAATTGTTCCAAATTGTTTTCTAGAGCTCTCATTTGGTCGGTGCAGACAGGCGTCCAAGCCAATGGATGCCAGGAAAGAAGAACTTTTTTACCTTTGAAGTCAGCCAGGCTTATATTTTGCTCGCGGTTATCCTTACAAGTGAAGTTTGGGGCGGTGTCACCTACAGAAATAAGTTTCATTATCTCAGCTCCTTTTCATTCATATATAGTATAACCCTTATAGAGCGTGTTTAGTGAGGAAATGTTATAATAGTCAAGTCATTTTGATGAAGAAACAGGAGAAGGACATGTAGTAGTTGAAAGCTTCATTTGAGATTGCGAGGATTATTGATGATTTATCATAGATATGATTAAACTATATTTAAAGGGGTGCTTGTTTAATGGTAGCAAAAAAGTATTATGGAGTTAAGGCTGGCAGAATGACAGGTGTATATAGAACATGGGCAGAATGTCAAAAGCAGGTAATAGGCTTCAAAGGAGCGCTCTTTAAGAGTTTTCCTACAGAAGCAGAAGCAAAAGCATATGTTGAGGGAACATCGACTGAATCATCTAATCCCAGCGATAATAAGGATGCGCAAATCATTAAAGGAGAAAAGCATTACGATATTTATGTTGATGGCAGTTATGATGATAGGCAGAAACAATATAGCTGGGGTTTTGCTGTATATAATAATTCAGACGTAATTCATACAGAGAGCGGGGTAGGGAAAGACGCTAGCGCCGTAGCAATTCGTAATGTGGCTGGCGAACTTGAGGCCACTATTGAAGCTGTTAAGTGGGCTGAGAACCAAGATATTGATACAATTACTATCCATCATGATTACATAGGTATATCTGAGTGGGCTACTGGAAAGTGGAAGACAAATAATCCAATTACTGAGAGTTATGCTTCATTCATTAAATCCTATTTAGCCTGGGTTAACTTTAATAAGGTTGCTGGCCATACTGGAATAGCTGGTAATGAGCTAGCTGATAAGCTAGCGGGAGAAGCCTTGAAGAAGAAGTAAGAGCAAAGTGATTTTGATAGAATCATATATATTTAATTGAAGGGGCAATATAAAGTTAGGCCTAGTTATAATGAGTTAGGTTGGCCCTGGAATAAGATTAAAGGAGACTGATTTAAAGGAGATAACAGTTTATGCAATACTTTTTGCAGCTATTAACGCAGTTCTTATCAGGGTATCGTGATTTGGCCCTATTAATGTTTCGACTTGTACTTGGCGGAATGTTCATATGGCACGGATGGCCTAAAATCATAGGGGGGCCAGAAACATGGTCGGGTCTTGGGCGGGCAATGGCTACTTTCGGTATTGAGTTTGCGCCAGCGATTTGGGGGTTTATGTCCGGTTTTGCCGAGTTTGTTGGGGGTATACTATTTGTGCTGGGATTGTTTTATCGACTTGCAAGTTTACTTTTGTTTTTTAATATGATGGTAGCCTTTACAAGTCAGATGACAGCAGGAAAGGGCTTAGCGAAGGCGTCACAATCGCTTGAAGATGGAGTAAGCTTCTTCGCAGCTGCATTTGTGGGACCAGGAAAGTATAGTCTTGATTATTATTTAGGGTTTGAAGAGAAGGCAAAAAGGGCATCCCGGATTTCACGTTGATCTAGGCAAATAGAAAAGCTTGCGGCAAATTCAGCCGCAAGCTTTTGTTGTTATTTTCAATATTGACTAATTGGCAATATTTAGTTAAAATCATATTAAGAGTAAATTGATGTCCCAAAATATTAATATGGATGCTTAGAAGGTATATCTTTATATGGACACTTGGATATACTGGAGCGAGTAGTGTAACCGGCCTTTATTAAAAAGAGCCGGTTTTTTTATTTTATAAGGAGGGTCTCAGAATGAGTGTATCTGTTGCTGGTTCCGCTGCACTCTCTTATAGTGCTAGCGGTTTTAGTGCCTCCAGTGTTTCTCAAAACTCTAATATTCAAATTAAAAATGAAGGAAGTGCCGAAGCAGCTTCTGAGTCTCCGGCATATATAGTATCGTTATCGAATGATCTTGATAAGACGGCTTGGCACGACAAGGTCACTTATTCCAAATCAGCAACCAATACTATAACTGTGGCGGCCGTTGACTGGAGGGCTATTATGAATTTTGCCGATAGTAGCGAGCGCAGTTTCGGGGATACCTTTCTCTGGAATTTTGTAAATAATCCCCATATATTCTTGCGACAGGGGCAGAGTGTAGACTCAAGTACAGCGAGATCTATAGTTGCGCAAGCAGTAATTCAAGCAATTTGATTTATTAATTTCTTATTAGCATGGGCGCAACGATTCTATATAAGGCGGCATTGGAGTGAGAATTTGTTTTCAATCTTTTGCTATTGGATAATTAAGGATTAATTATTCTAACCTGTTTCAAAAATTGCAAATAGGATATTGATGTTTTGGTTCTGATTTATTATAAGGCTTCTAACTGAGTTAGGAGCTTTTTTTATGTAATTACAGCGCTGTAGGTAACGAAACTGTCCCGGAGAGTTGGTTTGAGGGACTTAAGTGTATCCGGCGGGACATTAAAGTAAATGTATACAGTATAATCCTTTTATAAAGCAGGATAACAGTGCTTTTAGATAGAAAATATCGCAGGGTTGTAAACTGTTATATTTGTAGGAGGTTCTTTAATATGGCCGGATGTAATGAAAAAAATTGCGTGTGTCCCAAAAAAGATTGCGAGCGGCATGGAAAATGCTGTGAGTGTATAAACTTCCATTTAGCCAAGACCAGCAAAGTATACTGTATGAGGGATAAAACGAAATAGGTTGATTTTCCAGAAAATATCAACCGATTTTGTAATGTATACAGAAATTCTTAATCGGGTAAAACATATCATGTATATAAGACTGAAATAAGGAGGAAGGCGATATGGAAAGCATTTGTGAGAACTGCCCAGTACAGGATTGCGCTGATTGCGCGCATCACAATAATAAGTAATTCATGATTTGAAATTGCATATACTTGCCCCCTTGCCAATAAAGGATAAAAGCAGGCCTGCTGAACCAGGCCTGCTTTTACTTATGAATCAGTAACTGCTTTTGATCAAATAGTGGTTATTACTTCGTTGATCGTTATAATATCAAGTAAATGACGATATATGTCGGAACTTGGATATTATTTATTTTTTAAGTAAAGGTGCAATCTCATTCCTTTTGAATAAGATAACCCAAGAAAAGATTGATGGGGGAAGGGTTATGGGAGTTATCCAACTTGAACGTCAAGAAAGAGTCTGCCTGCAAGTTATTCCTGACGGTCCGGTTTGTAATGAATGCGCCTACGAAATAGCTGAAATGGCTGTGGGTTTATACAGATCGCCCATGCAACGATTATATCTAAGCCGTAAAGGTATTCGCTTTGAAAGCAAAAGTGTTGTTACCTGGGAGGCTATCTTTACTTGTGATTCAGTTTCTTACTTTATTACATGCCCCCGACGACTTGCGGAAATTTTTAAAATTAGGGTAGAAACTTCATTGCAAAATGTTCTTGTCAAGTACGTACCGTTACCATTAGCGCTTGATGAATTACAAGCAGTTGGGACTGAGCTGATTTACAAACGGAAAGATATCTTTTCACTTGATATAGATGAGAATTGTCAGCTGATGCCAGAACTTACTGCGACAATGAAGGTGCTGTCAGGCAAAGATAGAGTTGTAGTTCAAGCTATATTTGACCCCGTCGACACATATAAATGGCAAAGTATAGCGAAAGAAAGCTATTTTCGTTTTATTCGCGGTGCTTTTACTAAGGTAGCACAGCTGGATAAACAAACAGCGGTTGATAGTCTTGATAGAGTATTCTCTAAAATTGGTAACGTGGTTAGAAATTTGTTGAGCAGACATAAGGGACTTAGTTCACATGGGAAACTCCAAAGGACGGAAAGGGCAAAGCGCTTGCTGAAAGTGCGAAAACTATCAGATCCGCATAAACCATCTAGTAAGGTTATAAGGGTATTTTTGAGGGTTGCGGCAGAATCCAGAAATCAAGCTCGGGCAGTAGGAATTGTACACTCTTTTGCAGATACCTATAAAAGACTGAGTGCTGATAACGAACTCGATTCCTGTTATATTAAAAGGTTTAGAAATAGTTTTATTAAGAATATAAACAACCGTCAGATTCCATTAATAAAGACTAATGGAAATATTATGAGCATTAAAGAATGCGGCAAACTAATGTATGTGTCGGAGAAGTAAAAGAGGCTTCTGAGGTTTTTCCTCAGAAGCCTTTTAAATATTTTATTTAAAGATGCCAAGTGGCTTGCCAAGCGGCAGAAATTGTCGTCCGAAAAACTTGTTAAGAAAGGTAGCGCCCGATGCATAAAATGATAGGGCAGCAATGATAATCTCTGTCCAGGCTGCGACGCTGTGTGCCCAGTGGCCTCCAAGGCTGAGAGCATCTAGAGCAAGACAGCCAAGCAGTACATCAATTAGAACCATAATTACGAATAGTGCTTTATTTGTTTCGGTAGCAGCTATAGTGCCAAAAATAGAAAATATAAAATAGCCGATGAAAGCGAAACCAAGCTGTTTTACATCAGCTGCTGCAGCTAAAGCAGGGCCGAAAGCACCTAATTTTATTAACCAGCTAGCGGCAACGCCAGTCCAAAACAGGCCGTATGCCCCGAAAACGGTAGCGCCGAACAGATTGTTGTGTTTAAAGTCATACACGCATGCCATCATTTGAGCAATAGATCCTAAAAGAATAGCCCAAGGAATAACAAAGGATAAGCCTGTAGTTAGCCCGAGTTTTTGGGATGAAGCTACAAGGGTAACCATGGCAAGGCCGAACAAACCTAAGGCTGAAGGGTCTGCGACTACAATTTGAACTTTTTGCTGATTGGCGTTCATTTCCTACCTCCTAAATATGTAGCGGTCTAGGCCGCCAGAAGATAGGATAATATATAGTTCGACATATGTCAACAAAAAAATACATGCTATATTCCTGTGTCCTTTTAAATAACCGGAGAATAAGATGAATAGAGTACTTAGATCCTAGAAAAAGATGAGGAGATGAGCCCAAAATGTTTAAGCGCAGACGAAGTCTTGCTGCGTTAATTGTATGTTTTGTCATAATTCAGCTAGCAATGCTAGCTGCGCCTGCTCCGGTAGAGGCATCAAAGGCCATGAGGTTTGAAGCGACCTCTGTTCATAATGACTATGATGGCTACCTGACTATAACCGGGCGGTTCCACAACACAGGAAGTGAGTATATATCTTATGTCGACAATTTTTACATTAGAGTCTATCTTGATGATTATTTGTACGGAGCAGACTATTTTGCTTTTACGGTCGATGTACCGCCAGGTTATTATCGCGAAGTTTATATGAAATTCAATGTCCGGGATGTAAGGTTTAATAAGTGGTATGTAAAGTGGGATGCCTTTAATATCTATTAAAAATGAGTAGAGCCGGTCAGCAATTACTGACCGGCTCTAGTTTTAAATAGTAAATTGTTTTACTTGGTGCTGGAGGTCATCAGCCATTGAGGATAGAGTGCGGCTGGAAGCAGCTATTTCCTGCATAGAGGCAAGCTGCTCTTCAGTTGCGGCTGAGACGGTTTGAGCTTCTCCTGATATATCTTGACTAATATCTTTTATGCTTTGCACGGCTCCAACAACCTCTTGGCTAACAGTTGTAAGCCTGGAAAGCTGATTGTTAGTCTGTTGGATATTCAATGCGACCGAGTCAATATATCCGGCAATTTCCTTAAAGGCCTCGCTGGCCGTAACTACAACGGCTGATCCGCGTTTGACTTCCTGAGTGCCATCGTTCATAGCTGAAACAGCTTGCTCGGTGTCGGTCTGTATGGCAGATATTAATTCAGAAATTTGCTTAGCGGCGAGCTGAGATTGCTCGGCTAGTTTGCGTACTTCGTCGGCCACTACGGCAAACCCTCGCCCTTGGTCACCAGCCCGCGCTGCTTCGATGGCGGCATTAAGAGCTAAAAGATTGGTTTGTCCGGCAATTCCCGAAATGGTATCGACAATCTGGCCGATGCTTTTAGAACGCTCCCCAAGTATGCCGATTAGTAGTGCTGAGTTAGTTACTTTCTCTTCAATGTTGTTCATTTGCTGGATTGTAGTATCCACAGCGATGCTGCCCTTTTGGGCCGCGCCAACTGCTTTTTTTGCAATTTCAGCAGCAGCATCGGCACCTTTAGCTCCCTCTTGCGTGCCTTCATTTATCTGTTGGACAAGACCAAAGGCCGCATCGACAGTAACTGCTTGACGCTGGGTGCCTTCTGCGGTATCGGCTATTGAAGAGGCTACCTGATTAGATGCCTGTGAAGATTGTTCAGCGCTTGCTGCAAGCTGTTCACTTGTTGCAGCTACATGTGCAGAAGAATCACCGATTTGCTGTACTAAGCTGCGCAGGTTGGCCGCCATTTTAGAAAAGGCCTGGATAAGGTCGCCTATTTCATCGTTTCCATTGTACGAAATACTGCTTGTCCTTAAATCGCCTGCTGCAATATTTTGCGCTGAAGCTGCGACTGCGGCTAGTGGGCGTGAGATGCGGCGAGCGAGAAAGATTGCGGCCCCCAGAGCTAGCACGAATAGAACAATATCTATTATAGCTACGACAAGCTGCATCTTGTTAGAAGAATCATTAGCTTGCTGCATGCGGAGCTCCATTCGCTCGTTGAGAAATTTCACAGTGTCCGTCATTTTCTGTTCAGCGGCTTGACTTTTTACGCCTGCAGAACTGACAAATTTAGTTGCTTCAGCCTGTCCCTTTTCCTTGCGGACGATAATAGCTTGATCAGCCATGCTGTGATATTCAGACAGGGCTGTTTTAAGCTCGCTGATATGTTTTTTCCCTTCTGGCGTTATAAGCTTCTGCTCCAACTCCGATAATGCCGCATTCATACGCTGGCGGGACGAATCATATTCTTCTGCGTATTTTGAATCACCTGAAAGAATGTAACCTCGCACCAGACTAGACTGAGATTTTAACTCAATATTGAGGTCTTTTACGCCAGACATCAGCGGGACGCTGCGAGTAAAGACCCCTGAGTAGCTTTCTTGACTGTCATCAATTTGAAAGTAAGTATAGATATTAAGAGCAGTAAACGCCAACACCAATGATAGACAGACTAAAAAGATCTGTTTGCCAATTGTTAATTTCAAGCAATAACCTCCTTTATTCATAATAGTAGCTAGTGATTCTACGTAAAATTGCAATTTCCTACATAATTTGACAAGTTATTAATTTCCCATTGTTTATAAGGTGATTATTATATAGCAAACCCTAATTTTAAAGCCGGTCCATAATATGAACTGCTACCCGTCAAGTGGACAATGAAATAAGAAAAAAATATTTTCTCTGCCAGTAGCCCTGCAGAATGGGCTGCTGGCAGTTTTTATGCGGCTAAATACATTTCATGCTTTTCATACGGAGTCAAAACACCCAGATTTCGTTGTACTCGTTTCGTATTGTAATAAATGATGTAACGTCTAATCATATCAACCAATGACTCTCTAGCCATGAAGCGTTTGCCATAATATCGTTCCCGCTTCAAAATTCCCCAAAATCCTTCCATTGGGCCGTTATCAATACATTTCCCTACCCTGGACATGCTCTGTGTCATACCAGCTTTTACAAGCATTCCGTGGAATGTTCGGTTTGTATACTGATATCCTCTGTCACTGTGAAACAAAGGATGAGCTGACGGATTGACAGCTACAGCTGCAGCGAAGGTATTGTATACCAATTCGTTGTCGTTGCGATCACGGATGATGAAGGACACGATTCGGCGGTCATAGAGATCCAGGATGGCACTGAGATAAATCTTATGCTTTTCAAGTTTTGTATAATACTTGAATTCTGTCACGTCTGTCAGCCACTTTTCATTCGGCTTGTCGGCATGAAAGTCACGATTCAAAAGATTTTCTGCTATATGCTGTGGCTTAGCAGCTTGCCGGGTACAACCATGGTTGCTATATTTAATCGTCGATTTAATATCAAGTCGACGACAAATCCTCAACACGCGTTTGTCGTTTACCTTTGTATTGTAATCATGGGCTAAATCATCCCGGATACGTCGATAGCCTTTATCCGGATTTTCCTGATGGATCGTTTCAATGAATTGTGCGATACGTTTATTTTCGACTTCGCTCATCGGTTCTTTTCGCTTCAGCCATTTGTAATAAGCAGATCGGGCTACATGAGCAAGACGGCAAAGTTCATCGATTGGATAACTATTGTTCTTGTTTTCGTGTTCCTGCCTAATAAGTGTGTAAAGACTCACTTGGTAGACCAGGTTTAATACCGCCTCCTTTCTAGCGCATCTAACTTTTTTAAAAAATCACGTTCCATCTTAAGCATGTAGTTTTCATGTTCTAGCTGAGCAATCTTGACTTTTAGCTTTTCTTCGTCGGTTCTTGGTTCTTGTTTGTTGATACGCTGGCCTCGCCGATCTTCAACGCCAGTTGCTCCTAATTGAGCAAATTTATTGGTCCAGCTATAAACCTGCTGATAGGATACGTGATATTTATTTGCAATTTCGCCGTAATTTTTGTTGGCAGCAAGACACTCCTTTGCGATTTTTGCCCGCTCTTCCTGTGTGGTTCTTCGAGTCTTCGTCATGTGACAATGTCCTCCTCGGCATTTAAAGTCCTCATGACGATTATACTGCTTAATCCAACGGCGGATTTGCGTGGGGGAACAAATTTTATATTTTTCACATAGAGTTAATAAGCTTCCGCCCCCAGAAAGATATTCTTTTACAACTTTATCTTTAAGTTCGGGAGAATAGTGTTGCTGCTCGTTTGTCGGGAAAAAAGCAGCAGACCCTTCCGCCTTATATCTACATATCCATTGCTGAATAGATGAAATGACTATTCCGGTAATTCGACTGATTTCGCGCTGGCTAATTGTTCCGGAAAGATATCTCTCTACAAAATAAATCTTCTCTTCTGGAGTTAATTTCGTTTTAAATGACATAAAAACTCCCCCATAGTCGACAATCTTTTTTTTCATTGTCTCCTATAAGGGGAGCATATCA
>Ga0074195_1003949_pt1 | contig 12946 bp, 8 predicted proteins | sample EPASupsiteHSE623_FD_64525 | JGI IMG/M metagenome (GOLD analysis project Ga0074195, IMG submission 64525) | Bioremediated contaminated groundwater from EPA Superfund site, New Mexico - Sample HSE6-23 | ecosystem: Environmental > Aquatic > Deep subsurface > Groundwater > Contaminated ...
TGGGTCCTGAGCGCTGCGATCAGCGGTCTTTCCCTTCTCGCGATTTCCGTAGATCCCGCCCTTTCTTCTGTGGTTCGTGAAGTCACACGAGAACCCCTTGACCGTTCCGAATTGCCCTTTGGTACGGTGCGTGTGGGGCAGGATCCCGGCGCGGTGGGGTTTGCTGGAGCGCGGCGGGAGTCGAACAGCGGGCTGGTGTATCTACGGAACCGCTGGTATGACCCCAATGTCGGGAGGTTCCTGAGCCGGGATCCGATCGGGTTCCAGGGTGGGTGGAATCTCTACGGGTACGCGCGAAACCGCCCTACCGTACTCAGAGATCCCTCTGGAAAGCAGGATCAGCGAGAATTCGGTGCCGATCCCTTGACTGTGTACAACTACGTCAAGAACCGCGCCACCAAGAGCGTCGATTCTTTAATGGACAGCGCGGAGTCCGAGATGAACACTGTCGAGGATCCCAACAGCAGTCAGGATCGCGAAACAGTAAAGGATGCCGCGAAGAAAGTAGTGAAGACGGCCGTCGAGGATGCACTTGGCAAGGCGGTCACACCGAGCCCGTTGACGCTGGATCCAAATCTGGAGCCCAGCGCAGAGCCGCCAGGATTACACAGGCCCAAACTTCGAAAATCCACGAAAGAACAGATCGAGGAGAGCGCCCGAAAGACTCCGGAAGGCAAATTTGTGGATGAACGCACCGGCGAGGAGCTAGATCGGTGGGAGTACGGGCATCGTCGTGGTCGTGAGAATTGGAGACTGATCGAGTACGGCGAGGAGCAAAATATGACACAAGAGGAGTTCAACGACTGGGTCAACGCCCATCCAGAATGGTTCCAGATTGAATCGTGGAAAGACAACAGAAGCCACAAGTTTGAGCTACCGAAGAGCCCCAGGTCTCCAGGAAGGGGCTGCCGGTGAAAACACCTTTACGGGCCGCACTTATACAAAAGGACCATGGGAAGATTCGGCAGTTGATTTCGCAAGGAGGGGACATTGACGAGACCGACAAGGAGGGAAGGACTCTTCTGATGGAGGCCGTACAGTTCTCAGACGAAACCATGGTCGCCTTTCTTATATCCCATGGCGCGAATGTGAACGCTTGCGACCGTCTGGGATGGACAGCTCTACATTATGCGGCTGATTCAAAGTACTGGCCGATTTCCAAGATCCTCATTGAAAGTGGCGCAAGTGTTGATACCCAAGACGAGGACGGCAATACGCCTTTGTGGAAAAGTCTAATGACCTCATCGCCCAATCATGAGATGATAAAGGCCCTTCTGGAAAAAGGGGCAGATCCATACAGGAAGAACGTATATGGAGCGAGTCCTATGAGTCTGGCGCAGAAGCTTGGGAAGGCTGAGCTGATTGAACTGTTGCGACGATCTTCTTCGACTCAACCTGTATCTGACTGACCGACGGGGCAATGCAGACATTGGCAGCGGATAGGGTCGGCCCTGCCAAGAACCAGACCTCCGAAGTCGATCCGACGCTCCCACCGGAGAGTCCCAGCCGTTCTCGTCTTCCTCCTTCCATCCCCCGCTCCCGCACTCGCGGATGTGCTCCATTCGCTCCTGTCGTCGCTCACAGCTCACATCCCCCGAGTGCGGGCCCCTCTGGCGGTGAGAGGCTTCCTTCTTGGCGGTCCTGCTCAGCGCCATCGGGGACGCTTCTTGGTCATTGCGGCCATCTGCTCGACCTGACGGAGACATCCTTCGGGCTCCGCTTTGTCGCATGCGTCGAAGGTCCGGCCAAACTGGATCTCAAAACCCGAGATCCCAACACGATCGTTGCAGCTGACAGCCGGTCCGTGCGAGGCGCTCGGCCCGTCTGCAGCTGAACTCCACCGTTGGGATCATTCGGAACTTCGTGCCGCTTTCGCAGCTTGGCCACCACGGCAAGCGACTCGGCAAAGTCACTCCGCCAGAATTACGAAGGACTTTGCTTTGATCCTGCGTGGACCCATTCTCATTTGACTCAGCCCGCATTCTGGGGACGGGGCTTGTCAGGGTGGAGGAGAAGATGAAGTACGGAATCGTCAAAATTGACCGCAATAGCTGACCCGGAGGGTGGGGCGAGGCCGGCCCAGGCCTACCTTGGAATAACCCCAGGGGGTCAGAAGTCGAATTTTACGATGTTTCCCTTGGTGCCCCGCATGGGCTGCCCACGAAGAGTCGTCAGAACAGTCGTCAGACGATCACTCTTTTCGGATCGTATTCGAGCAGTCGCGTGTAAAGGGTCTGCCGGTCATCGATCCAGAGGAGGTGTTGCCACCCCACCACGTGAACCCATTGGCAGTCGCCGTTTTGAGAGATCGCCCTCCGAATGGTCCGTGCCATGTGCTCCTCCCGCAGCCAGTCCTCCGGATCCTGGGGATGCGGCCACCGGGCACTCTCGAGCGGCGTGCGGAGCAGCAGACCTTCGGCGACACGCCGCTGTCGGGTGGCCTCCTCGCGAGGGTCCTCGTCGGGCTCGGCGAGGAGTCGACGGAGGTTCGGAAGCGAGATCAGCTCTTCCAGGGCGGGGAGGTGTGTTCTCGAGCTCGAGGACAGATCGGCGAGCTCGAGAGGGGCCCCGTGACGCCTGCAGTAGGTCGAGCAAACCTCGTATTCGTACGGGACTCCGATCGCGGCGCGGATCGCATAGACATGCCCGGATTCCGACAGGAAAGTCTCTCGCCCGTCGGTGTCTTCCCGCATGATCACTTCGAGGTTTTCGTCGAGCGTTCGAGCCAGCCGCTCGCGGTTGGAGCGTCGGAACGCCAGCGAGTAGCGCGAAAGTTCGACCGAGACCCCGCCCGGGCGGCACCTCTCAAGGAAGTCCCAGAGTCTGTCCGCGCCGGCCGGATCCCGGTGGACGATTCCTGCGAGGGTGAGACGACCCAAACCCTGCGGCTGTACCGTCGGCTGCGGGCGTGCATGACCTTTTTGGGTACGACTCATGTCTCAAGCCACCATACGTGGGTCGTGACGATCTGCCCGATGTCCCGTTCAGAAGCGAATCTGCATCCCGCTGCTGATCGCGTGAACCGTGAGGCCGTCTCCGATCTCCCCATCGTAGCGGAAGAAGCTGCTGGTCCGGCCGCGGCCGCACATTTTGACTCCCGCGCCGATCAGGATGGAGTCCCGGGCTTTGCCATAGCCGGCGACGGTGAACGTCCCGGGTTCTCCGACCAGCGCTGCGGTCAAGGACCGGTCGCCGCAGACGGTCTGGTGCGCCCAGCCCAGCCGGAACTCGGGCAAGCAGGTAGCCCGGCCGGTCCGGACGAACTCGCGAGAACCGGCCAGGGAGAGCTCGGTCCGGAAAGTCCGGGTCCCGAAGGCTGACACGGCGAGGTTCAGCGCGGTCGCACCATTCTCCGTGAAGGGGTCCTGCGGGAGGTCGAAGTAGGCGAGGCCCAGGGTCGGCTTCAGATCCCACTTTGCCAGGGTGCGCTTGATCCCCGCCTGGACCTGGAAACCGGTCCGCGAACCGTCGATGTGCGCGACGGCCGTGCGATCCAGCCCGTCGAAGTAGACCCGCCGGCCGGCGTTGGTACGGCAGGTGCCCCCGGAGATCGCCCCGTCGACAAAGAACCGTTTTGGTGAGTAGCTGCCGTAAAGCCCGATACTGGCGCTCCGGATCGTGCCTCGGCCAGAGGCCTCGCTCCAGTCGAACTCGTTCCATGTGTACCCCGAGCCCAGACCGATCAGCCCGTGGGCGCCGATCTTCCGGTCGACTCCCAGGACCAGTCCCTGGGTGCGGAAGTCGAAGCCGGTGCTCTCAGCGAGCCCACCTTGAGTCCCGAACGCGCCGAGACCTCGTCCCCACAACTGGAGAGGGTTCTCCTCGCGTTCGATCGACGGGGTGGGTATCCCCAGGGCCAAACCGACCGACACCTTGCCGGTGATTCCGGCCGTTTCGACCGGCACGGAACCCTGGCCCGGCTTCTTCCCCAACCTCTCGTCACCCCTCTGGAGCAGTGCGTTTCCAAACAGCAGCCCATCGCGCACACCCAGTTGCGACAGGGCGTCGTACCGCTCGGGCCCGATCCGGTTCATGGCTGTCCTGAGCTTCGCGTCCGGCAAAAAATCGAGCATGTTGTAGACGAACTCCAGATCGGAATAGAACGGGGCCTTCGGGAGGTGGTCGAAGTAGTCGCCCACGGCCTTGGAGTTGCCGTCGGGAAGTCTGGGCCCGTAGAACAACGCCTGGGCCCCCAGGGGGCGATCCGTCACTTCGTAGTACTTGGCATCCAGAAAAAACACCGAGGTGTCCTCCGTTCCCGTCCAAGGACTCGTCGGCACCCAAGGCTTGGAGGGATCGGAAGATGTCGGGGGGGCGAAGTAGGGGTTATAGAACTGGAGTCCGCCTCCGTTGCCGGGAGCCGCGCTGAACGAAGGGGGAAATTCGGTGATCGCGCCCGCTCTGCCGACCCAGAAGCGGGTTCCGGCCGGGACCCTGACAATCGAGACAGAGTCCGGCTGCTGGACCGGCAACGCGAAGTAGTCGCTGATCTGTTGAGGGGTGAGACCCCGGATAGACGAGGCATGCATCAACCAGCGACCGGTCGGCGATTGTGCACCCTTTTTATAGACTCGAACCAGATATTCGGTCTGCGAGGTCACGACGTTGGCGACATTGAGTCCGGTGTCGAACGATCTCGTGTCGTAGAAATCGTAGTTGTACTCCGGGTAGTTGCCGTAGATGTTCTGTCCCCTCGCGATCAACTCGCCGTTGACGTCATCGGCGGTTCTCCACGTGGTCAGACCCTGCGGAGGGGTGATTGGGTCCGGCGTCAGGGCCAGCGCCCCGCTCGACCAGAGCACGACACCAAGGGCAACAGCTAACACGGACGACACCGGTCGATAAAGGCCATGCCCCGCATCAAAGACTCCGCGGATTCCTGGCATCTTCGGCATCTTCGCCTCCCACGCTTGCATGACCAGCCACGCGATGCGTGCAACCGGAGAGTTAACGCGTCGTCGCGAGGACCGCAAGTAGAAGTCCAGGCCCGGGAGCTTGCCGGGATCGCCGTTTGGTACGTAGGTGAGTGTTTCGGTTTCACCTCGGTTCATGCCGCGAGGTCTCCGTTGCATCGGTCACGGTTGAAGCGCCAGCGGCAACCGGTCAACCGCCCGTGTCTGACTCACCATTGAAGAGTAGCGACCGCGGGTCGCGAAAGTTGAGGTAAAATCTGCGACGATTGGCGTCGGTCGCGGTGATCATGTTCGGAGGATGCGGATGAATCACGAAAAGCAGGCCGGTTTTCCCGCGGAACAACACATTTTGGACGATCCTCGGTTTCAGGAACTGAGAAAGCGGGTGGTTCAGTTCGGGAAACTCGACCTCCATTCCCAGGAGGAAAGCTCGGTCCGGGAGCGAGCGGAGCGCGATCGACTCTGGGATGGCATCCGGAATCGCGCGATGGAAACGTACGCGCCCGAAGTCAGACGACTCTTCCTCGAACCGGGGATTCGGGGCGCCTGGTGGGTCTTTGAGACGGAAGTGGACGCTCTGGTCAACGAATTCCTCCTGACCAAACTCCGGACCATCCTGGAGGAGTTCGACCCTCGACATCCCTCGGGGGTCGCGCTGCCAAGCTACCTTCGAACGTGCGTTCGTCACTTTGTGCTCAACGAACGACAAAAGTGGAAGAGGATGATCGATCGCTCCACGTCCTTGGACAGTCTGGCAGGAAACGGTTGGGAACCCATGTTCCACGATTTCGACAGCGCGGACTCGACCCGTAAGACCCGGATGGCAATGGTCAAAGACTGTGTGGCCAGATTGCCTTCTCAGAATCGTGAACTGTTGGATCGTCACCACGGGAAACGGGAGAGCTTGGCTTCGATCGCGCGCGCCGCGGGCGAAAATGAGTCGACGATCCGGAACCGCTACCGTCGAGCGGTAGACCGCGTCAGGGAGTGCGTGGAAGGCAAGAGTCGCCGGCCGCGGGGGCGCCCCCGCAAGGACCTCGAGGTGACCCAGCGTTGAGCCGTCGTTTCAAACGATTTCGGCGCCATGTCATGTTTGGAAATCAACGGCAAAGGGCGTGAAGGGACGAACCCATGAGAAGGTCGATCCGATTGACGGACATCCACTCGCGCATCAAGGACAAGATCCTCGACGTCGCGTCGGGAATCGATCCCGGTCGCCGTGACAAGGTCGGGGCTGAAGCCCCTGACTCCGGCAAAGAGAGAGTTGAAGCGGAGAACCTCGAGGAAGTGCGTTGGCGCCAGGTTCTGGAACACGTGGAGACGTGCGAGGAGTGCTCGGCCACTTTCGACGAGTTCATCGTGTCTCCCTTTGTCGAAGACAGCTTCCAGCCCTGGATTCGACCGGAGAACTCCGCGGGGACCCGATTGTCGGAGAGCGCGGAAACCGTTGGAGTGTGTCCGCGATGCAGAGAAGCGTTCCCAAAGGGCAGCGTGAACTGTCCTCGCTGCCGCGTTTCGTCGGCTGGATCATCCTCGCCCACTTCGCCCGACTTGGCCTCCGGCCGGGACTTCGTGCCCACGCCGACGCAACCGGCGTCTTCGGTGCGACCACGGATTCGTGAAATGCTCAATGCACCCGGCATGCCCTTATCCCTGACCGAACGGTTCGAGGTGCTGGTCCCACCCGACAAGAAGCAAGAGGACGCCACCATCCCGTCGCTTGGCCAGGGCGGAATGGGAATCGTGTATCTGGCCCGCGATCGCAGGCTGGGCAGGGAAGTCGTCATCAAAATCGTTCACGATCACAGCAGAGACCTGATGGAGCTTTTCGAAAGAGAGGCCCGGATTCTGGCCAGCCTGGAGCACGACAACATCGTCCGTCTCTACGATTTCGGCTTGGCGGACGGCACGCCGTACCTGGTGATGGAGTATGTTCGCGGCAAGGTCTTGTCAACGCGACTGAACGAAGGACGCCCCCCCATGATCGAGGCGGTCCGCATCGTTCGGGACGTTCTTTTCGGCGTGCTCGAGGCCCATCGCCGCGGCATCGTGCACCGTGATTTAAAACCGGCCAACATTTTTTTGGATCCGTCGGGCCGCGCGAAAGTCGCGGATTTCGGATTGGCCCGTGCCATCGGATCGAGCACCGAAGACAAAGACGGAAGCCCTTCCGGCATGATCATGGGGACCCCAGGCTACATGTCCCCGGAACAATGCCGGGGCGAGAGGATGGGGCCTCCTTCCGACGTGTATTCGGTGGGGATCATTCTGCACGAGCTTCTCACCGGCCAACGTCTTTTCAGAGGAGCCTCGCCCCACCACGTGATCCGCGCGCAGGTATCCGCCCATCCTCCGTCCGTGTCGAAATTCAATCCCAGCGTTCCCAAGGCTCTCGACGATCTGGTGGCGCGGGCCCTGTCCCGTTCTCCGGACGAGCGCCCCACCTGCGAAAGCCTGATCGAATCGCTCGACACCTGGCTTGCCCACGTGACCAGCCGCGGCAGGGCGCGGGCTCTGATCGAGGTTCCGCCACGTCCGTACAAGCTGCTCGACCATTTCCAGGTGCAAGACGCGCCGATCTACTTCGGCCGAGACGCAGAGATCGTGGAGCTCGTGGAGCTTTTGGAAACGCCCGACGTGAGAGTCGTGTTTCTCTTCGGCCCGTGCGGAATCGGCAAGTCGTCGCTCATCCGGGCGGGGATCGTTCCGGCTCTGGACCCGACCCGTTTCGACTCGATGGTCCTGATCTCCGGCCGAGACCCTGACCGAACACTCGCCGCCGCGCTCGCGGCCCGAGCCTGCGCGCATCACGTCAAGTTGCCCACGGGAGAGGCCGTGACGTGCTCGGCCCTCGAAGCCAACCCGAGACGAATGATCGATGTGATGCAGCACCTCGACCAAGTCACCGACAGGAATCTGGTCGTGATCGTGGATCAACTCGATGAGCTGTTCACGCAGAACCCGCGCGGATCCGGAAGAATCGGAAACTTCTTCCGGACCGTGGAACTGCTCGTGGAGGCGCAGTCGGTCCGCGTACAGTTCATCCTCTCGTACCGAATCGAGTTTCATGGAGAACTGTCTTTCTTGGCCGAGCGTCTGAGCCGATATCGCCGCGTGATGCCGCTCGTTGAGATCGGAGAGGCCGGGCTCGCGCAAGCGATCGAAGGGCCATCCCAGATCGAGAGCTTCGGGTTCCGGTACGAACAGGGGCTCCCCGCCCGTCTGGCTTCCGACGTGCTCCGGACCTCACGGGACCAGGGACAAGCGGCTCTTCCATGCATGCAGATCATCTGCACCCAACTCTTCGACTGTCTGAAAGCCCAGAAGAGAGACGTGATCGACGGCGACCTGTACGAAAGCGCGGTCGGCGGCGTGGAGGGAGCTCTGATCCGCTATGTGGAAGAGCGATTGTCCGGCCCTGACTACGCTCGACGCGGGACCATGGCACGGAAGATCCTGAAGGCGCTCACGCTCAAGGACGAGGGAGGCGAGCGCTACTCTCTTCGACGGCTGGAAGACGAACTCCTGGATTTTCCCGATCGCGAGGCCGCGCGGAGGACCCTGGAGAGTCTTATTTCCGATCACCTCGTGGCGCGCGAAGAGTGCGAGGATGGCCAGCGTCGCGTTCGGCTTTCGTCCGAGGTGATCTGCCCGCTGATCGACCAGTGGCAGGAAGAGCCCGACGACGCGGCTCGTGCCGTGCAGATCCTGGCTCGAGGATATCGGGACTGGGTGGAGCGAGGGCGCTGCGACGACGATCTTCTGACAGGGTCGAAGCTCGGTCTCGTAGAGGAGCAAAAGAGCACTCTTCCTCTCGCGACGCCAGCGGAGATCGACTACGCGACCCGGTCCACGGAAAAACGAGACCGTGAAGAAAGGGCAAGACGACGCAGAAACCGGGCTCTCGTGACCGTTTTCGGAATGTTGGCCGCCGTGTCCGTGGTGATGTGGACGAAAGCCGCGAAAGCGGAGCGTGAAGAGCGGGCCGAGAGGGTTCGGACCGAGGTTCGATTCCTCGTGGCGCGCGCGATCCAAGCGGCTCCCGTGAACTTCGAGCGTGCGATTTCGGACGTGGTCGTGGCCGCGGCCAAAAGCCAAGCCAGCGGAGAACCTCCGAGTCCGGAACTCCAGGGTGCGTCTCTCTCTCTTGCCGTGGCTGTCGAAATATCGAAGCGAAAGGACCGCGGGGTTACAAAAGGCGCGCTCCTCCGCAGAGATTCGGATCAGATTACGTCCCTGGCGTTCAGTCCGGACGGAAAAACGATCGTGAGCGGTTTGGCCAACAACAGGCTTCGGCTCTGGGACTCAACGGGAAAGCCTTTTGGGAAGCCGTTTGAAGGCCACTCCCTTCCGGCCTGGTCCGTGGCGTTTTGCCCGGACGGCAAGACGATCGCGAGCGGCTCCGTGGATCGAACGATCCGGTTGTGGACTCCGGAGGGCAAGCCCGTGGGCGAGCCATTCACCGGACACTCCGACGCCGTGACATCCGTGGCGTTTTGCCCGGACGGCAAGACGATCGTGAGCGGCTCCGCGGATCGAACGATCCGGCTGTGGACCCTGGGGGGAAGACCGATGGCCGCGCCGTTTGTCGGACACACGGAAGCCGTGAGGTCCGTCGTGTTCAGCCCGGACGGGAACACGATCGCGAGCGGTTCCGAGGACGGGACGATTTTGCTTTGGGGTCTGGACGGCAAGTCTCGTGGGGTTCGCATGGTGGGCCATCTGGATCGGATTTTGTCCGTGGCGTTTAGTCCGGATGGCCGGACGATCGCGAGTGGCTCGGCCGACCACACCGTCCGATTGTGGCACCTGGATGGCCGTCCGCGGGGGATACCGGGAGTGGGCCACACGGCGGTCGTGGATACAGTGGCCTTCAGTCCGAACGGCCAGATGGTCCTGAGCGGCTCGGCCGACAGGACGATCCAACTGTGGAGCCTCGACGGAAAGCCTCTCGGGGTAAGGATCCAGCCCCATATCTCAACGGTCACGGCCGTGGCGTTCAATCCGAACGGCAAGACGATCGCGACCGCGTCCAACGACAGCACCGTCCGCCTCTGGCCAGCGGATTACGAGGACTCCGTCGATTTACTGTGCTCGAAAGTGGGGTCGATCGACCTCTCCGACCCGGACGAATCGAGTGTGAGGCTTGCGCAGAATCTCATCGCCAAACGGGCACGCCCCAGTGCGCGCGTCAGACGATCGACCGAACCGACGATCGGGAAACGCTCGCCTGCGGCCTTGACCTTGCCCGTTGGTCGTCAGATGCAAAAGAGCTCGCCTGGGCCCTTGCCAACGGCATCGCCCGTGCCGCTCGTCCGGTCACGGGGTACGACCCCGACCCGGGACATGGTTCTCATTCCAGCCGGCGAATTCCTCATGGGATCCTCGATAGGCATTACGGACGAGCAGCCCGCGCACCGCGTTTGGGTCGACGCATTCTATATCGACCGACACTCGGTGACCAATCGCCAATACCGGGAGTTTGTGAATGCCACGGGCCACCGGAGGTCGGTTCTCTACGACAATATTCGTTTCAATGGCGATGCGCAGCCTGTCGTGGGCGTGAGCTTCGAGGACGCCAACGAGTATTGCCGCTGGGCCGGCCTTCGGCTTCCCACGGAGGCGGAACGGGAAAAGGCGGCTCGAGGAGGGCTCGAAGGTCAGTTGTATCCTTGGGGAAACGAGGAGCCCGCAAGGCGGTCGTGGTACGCGCAGAACTCGTCGACGGGAAGAACACGGAAGGTTGCGAGCTTCCCGCCGAACGGGTACGGGCTCTTCGACATGGCGGGTAACGTCTGGGAGTGGTGCTCAGACTGGTTCTCTGAGAGTTACTACTCGGCCAGCCCTTCGCGAAATCCAAGCGGCCCTGCTACCGGCATTCTCCGAGTCGTGCGAGGAGGAGCATGGGACAGCACCACAAGCCCGTATTTGCGGTGTTCTCACCGTTTTGCGGGCCCTCCCGCGATCCCAGAGTCCTACCAAGTCGGTTTCCGATGCGCGAAGTCGGTGAAATGAGGCGCCGGAGGACGGGTCCGGAATTCGCGGGGCGGGGATCGAGGGTCGAAGGCGGGTCGAGCAGTTGGCGCTCCTAGGACCTATCCCAAAACCCCTCGCTACTGCGGCCGGCTGCGCCGAACGCTGGACGGTGTCATCGTTTGCGAAAGATCCCAGCTCCTCTCCGCTTCTCAAGACAAGCGCCTTCTGGCACCTCCACAAGGGCAAGGCCGCTCTACATCCAGATTGGCATGGTGAGGCCATAGTTCTCGAAGAGCAACGAACCCACTCCCAGATACTTCCACAACGGATATGAAACGACCAAGGGAAGACTCAGGGTCGCGGACGTCGTCCAGACGTGATACTGCGGAATGAACAGACAATTGACGGCGATCAGAAACCACACAAACCTTTCTAGATCGCGATCTGAAAACCAACGCCTCAGCAGAAGAAGGCCGTGTAGGACCAAAAGGAATCCAAATCCAACCAGGCGCGATATGTCCGAAGCCACCAAGACCTGTCCACACACTGCCGAGAATAGCGTCACCAGGGTGAGCGCTGACCACGGAGCCTCAAGCGCCGCCCTGGTCAAGGCGACCCATGGGATGAGCCAAAGGAGCCGGAAGGCCATGAAAATCCCCAAAGGGAGGTACCGAGAGTTTTGAAGCAGATAAAGGGCCTGCTGCGAATTGAAGTAGCCTTTGATCGAGTATGCACCGCTTCCTTGCAGATGGTACTTCCAGACACAGCACGTTAGGAGCACGACGAATAAGCCACAGACTGAAGAGATCAGTCGGTCGTGCTTAGATTTTCCAAAGGACCCCAAGACCAATACCAGGAAGAAAGGCAGATGCGTCAACGCGTTCTCGTGATTGAGATAGGCGAGGGCTAGCGGAATACCCCACAGGAAGGATGAACGCCGTGCAAGCGCATATGTAACCATGATGAGGACAAACGACGTCGTGTCGGGCAGTCCCCCGAGATGAATGAGGCTGGTAGTGGGAGTGGACAACGCGATGGCAGCGGCGGCACCCGCTGCGAGAACCGGCGTACAACCGTCTCGGCGAAAGAACACGTAGACATATGAAAGAAGCACACATCCCATCACAATTGGAATGTAAACGAATCGTGAACCTGATAAACCCAGGTAGTGCGCTATGAAAGGCGTGAGGATTCGACCAGAAAGATGACTTGTGCGGCAGAAGGGGTCTTCCGACAATCGGGCATACCCGACGGCGTGCGTGTTTCTTTCGTTGACGTGGAATGTAGAGGTTGTCGGAGTAACACTCATGAGAGCGAATGCATACAGTAGAATGGACAGCGCCACGCCCGTGGCGGTAGTGGATAGACGGCGCTCAAAACGAGCAATTAGCGTGTTGGCTGAATCCATAGTCAGACATCTACGATGCGATGGTCACTTTCATTCACGGGGAGAGCCATCAATGCCGTTCCACATAAGAATGGTCCGGCTGGTGAGCTCAGGAAGACGGCTTCCCTTGGGACCGCGGCGGGGCTGGTCGCCTTGCCGTACTGGTCTGTACCTCACTGGGTGCGGTGTGTCTCTGGATTGTGAAAAAGGGTGAGCTGCCTCGCGACCACGCTCACTCTCCCTCGAGAACCTTGAGATACTCTGGAGGCACGCCTTCCGTGAGCCAAACTCTGTTCACGGACTCGAAGAACTCGTGGCCGGCCCGATGCATCTCGCCTGCGGCGACCTCCAGCACTACGGCCTCTCCGCGTCTTGATCCTACCCGGACGGCCGTCGCCAGGATGACGGTATCGCAACAGGACGCAGACTGAGAACAGCTCCTTCGGAACACATCGAGAGCTCCCTGTTCATTAGAGAGCACCGCCTTCCTGGAAGCGCCCCGCTCAGGGCGTCATCAGAGTAGCACGGACCGGATGCTGAAACAACGAGGGCCGGGTCAACCCAAATCCTTCACCTCATTCTGGCAAACCCAGTGATCATGAGCATTTCGAGGACATACACTTTCACTTCCCTGGACCCCAGATGTGCCCCGGATGCAAGAAAGAACGAA
>Ga0074195_1003950_pt1 | contig 12944 bp, 11 predicted proteins | sample EPASupsiteHSE623_FD_64525 | JGI IMG/M metagenome (GOLD analysis project Ga0074195, IMG submission 64525) | Bioremediated contaminated groundwater from EPA Superfund site, New Mexico - Sample HSE6-23 | ecosystem: Environmental > Aquatic > Deep subsurface > Groundwater > Contaminated ...
TGGGCGATCGGAATCTTCTGTTATTTTTGCCACTGATAAATGAGGCACAAGGTACGCAAATTAATAAATATCCTTTAAAGTGAAGGTTAAATTATGGATAGCATGGACCAAAAATTAAAAGAATTTTTCAGGGAATACGAGGCCAGGTTTAACAGGGTAATGTCCGGGACAGTCGAAACTGAAGCGACTGCGAATGCCTTTGCCAGCTGTTTTATTGAGGCAAATCCCTTCGGAGTTAATTGTGGAAAGAACGATGACCAGTTTCGAACTGTGATTCCGAAGGGGTACGAATTTTATAGAAGCATAGGAACAAAGTCCATGAAGATCGTTTCGCTTGAAATAACTTTGCTGGACAATTATCATTCGATGGTGAAGGTGCACTGGCAGGCAATTTACAGTAAAAAGGACAGAAGCGAAGAATCTATCGACTTTGACGTGATTTACTTTGTTCAGGCGATAAAGGACCAGCTGAAGATCTTTGCGTATATTACAGGCGACGAGCAGGGAGTATTGCGAGAAAGAGGCCTTATTCCGGGGTAAAAAGCTTGCCTATCTGGCAGCATTAGTTGGAATATTATAATTACTACTGCATCTAACATCCGCTGGCGCTAATAGCGAATGGAGAGATGGCGAAGAAGCTTAGTATCCTTTTCGAACGGAAGTTCTTTACCGGATGGATAACAGAACTGCACCTGTGAAGAAACAGACCACAAACTCCGTCTCGACTAAGGAAAGTTCTACCTCTCCCTATGCTTTCAAGCCCTGCCATAAACTGAATGCCCCGGCAGACATTCCCTTCAACCTGGTCTCCGACTTCGCCCCCCGCGGCTCCCAGCCGGAGGCCATCGAGAAGCTAGTCTCCGGCCTCAAGTCGGGACAACAATTCCAGACGCTGCTCGGCGTCACGGGATCGGGGAAAACCTATACCGTAGCAAATGTAATTAACCAGATCCAAAAGCCCACTCTGGTCATCGCCCATAACAAAACTCTGGCTGCCCAGCTCTATAACGAGTTCAAGGAGTTCTTTCCCCAAAACAGAGTCGAATACTTCGTCTCCTACTACGACTATTACCAGCCTGAGTCCTACATCCCCTCAAAGGACCAGTACATCGAGAAGGACTCCCACATCAACCCCAAGATCGAGCAGATGAGGCTGGCGACAACTGCCTCGCTCATGTCCCGGCAGGATGTAATCGTAGTGGCCTCAGTCTCCTGCATCTACTCTTTAGGCAACCCGGAGAACTTCGAGGGGATGGGCTTCGAGCTGAAGGTTGGGGACAGGATATCGAGAAAGGAGATCCTAGGCAAGCTGATCGACATCCTCTACGAGCGAAACGACCTCGATTTAGCGCCAGGCCGGTTCCGGGTTAAAGGTGACACCATCGATCTCGCCCCCGGCTACTTCAACGATATCATCAGGATTGAGCTCTTTGGAGACAAGGTGGACAGGATCTCAGAGATCGATAGGCAGACTGGACAGAGGAAAGAGGAGATGAGCTACTTCTTCGTCTATCCGGCCAGGCACTACGTGATACCTGAGGAGGAGCAGAAATCTGCCATCAAGTCCATCCTGGCAGAGCTGGAAGAGCGGCTGCCGACGCTTGGCATGATCGAGGCTCATCGGCTGAAGCAGCGCACACTTCACGATATTGAGATGATCGAAGAGACGGGCAGCTGCAAGGGTATCGAGAACTACTCCAGGCACTTCGACGGTCGCAAGCCTGGAGAGCCGCCCTACTGCCTCATCGACTACTTCCCAGACGACTTCCTGCTGGTCATCGATGAGAGCCACCAGACCCTTCCCCAAATCCACGGCATGTACAATGGAGACCGCTCCAGAAAGAAGAGCCTGGTTGACTACGGCTTCCGCCTGCAAAGCGCCTACGACAACCGTCCCTTGAGGTTCGAGGAGTTCGAGAAGTTCATGGGGAACGTCATCTTCGTCTCGGCCACTCCCGGCAACTACGAACTGGAGAACTCTGGTCAGGTGGTAGAGCAGATCATCCGGCCTACGGGCCTATTGGACCCACTGGTGGAGATACGGCCTATTGAGGGCCAGGTGAGAGACGTGATGCAGGAGATTCATAAGGTCGTGGCCAAAGGTGACCGGGCCCTGGTGACAACTCTGACCAAGCGGCTTGCAGAGGAGCTGACCGACTACCTTGCCCAAAACGAGATCAAGGCCCGCTACCTGCACTCAGACATCGATACCCTGGAAAGGACTGAGATCATCCGGGAACTGCGTCTGGGCAAGTTCGATGTCCTGGTCGGGATCAACCTTCTCAGGGAAGGGTTAGATATCCCAGAGGTCGGATTCATCGGCATTCTGGACGCAGACAAAGAGGGTTTCCTGCGGGACGAGAAGAGCCTGATTCAGACAATCGGCAGAGCCTCAAGGAACGCAAACTCGAAAGTGGTCCTCTATGCGGATAACATGACAGGCTCCATCCGCAAGGCGGTGGAGGAGACGGAGCGGAGAAGAGCGCTGCAGATGGCCTACAATCAAGAGCATGGCATAGTTCCCAAGACCATCAAGAAGCCGATCAGGGAGAAGGTCGTTGAGATCACAGACACCAGGCATATTCCAAAAGCCGATATCCCGAACGTCATCATCGAGCTGGAGGCTGAGATGAAGGAGGCGGCCGAGAGGCTGGAGTTCGAGAGGGCGATACAGTTAAGGGACAGCATCAGGAAGCTGGAGAAGGAGATAAAGATGCCATAGCTTTAACGCTTTTCAGGTAAGAAAGTAAGAAAGTAAGAAAACTACATGGGATACTTTAAGACGTTATAAAGGAATATAGATATGCTATGGAGAGCAAAATAGTCTATTTCGAAGAAATGGGGCTGAAGAATACTGAGGCTACCTTCAAGCTGGCTCAGGAAAGGCTGAAAGCTCTGGAAATTAAGAAGCTGGTGCTGGCATCAACTACAGGAGACACAGCCAGAAAAGCCCTGGAGTTCTTCAAAGAATCCGGCATAAAATTGATTGTCGTGCCCCATCAGTACGATTTTCACAGGGATAAGAATGCGTTTCCCGATGAGCTGGCCAAAACCTTAAGGGAATCCGGGCACGAAGTGCACTTCGGCACCATGCTCTTCCACACCGATAGGCTGTATGGATCCAACATTCCGACTTTGATGGCCGATTTGCTGCGCTGCTTCTGCCAGGGTGTGAAGGTGTGCTTTGAGATCGTCCTCATGGCTACGGATGCAGGCCTGGTGGCCAGCGGAGAGAAGATCATAGCGATAGCCGGGACCGGCCGGGGGTCTGATACGGCTCTGGTAATGCAGGCGGCATCTTCTCAGCACTTGAGGAGACTCAAGGTTAATGAGATAATCTGCAAGCCGCTGAGTCCGCTGAATATTGATGAGCTGCGGGAGATGCGGGAGAGGATGACTGGAGAGAGGGCTGAATAGTAATATCATCTAATCTGAGAGTGGAAATTAATTTATATTCACATAACGTATTTTAAGCTAAAAATCCTAGGATTAATCGATGAGAGTGCCAGCTTAAAGTTTAGGACATATCTGACGGGATAAAACCGCTATCATAATCTCTCAAGATAGACGCCAAATCGAAAAGCACATACGAGCTTTTTGCCTTTCCGGCTGCAAAGGTAGGTGGTGTCTGTGACCAATGGTGAAAAAAAGCCTTTCTGGACTACGCTTCCTGGAATTCTGACAGGAATTACCGCCTTGCTTACGGCTGTAGCCGGAGTGCTGATATTTCTCAATCCCCCATCTATAAACTCTTTTACAGCCAGTCCGGATACCATTGCACAAGGTGAGATCGCCACATTAAGCTGGTCTGTCTCAGGAGCCAGCAGTGTAACTATCAATCCGGGAATAGGCAGCGTGCCGTCTACTGGGTCCAGGCAGATCAGCCCTATAGACAATACAACCTACACTCTAAATGCACGAAGCACTTTCAGATCCAGCACTGCAAATGTAGATGTAAGAGTTATAAATGCAACAACCACGAGCCCCATGGAGCCTGAGGAGACCATAAGCGAACCATCGGAGACCGGAGAACCCCTTCCTGCAGCATCCGGGCTTCCCGGTGAGGCCAACCAATCAGAAGAAACCGCAAATGAACCAGCCGAACCAGGTCCATCTGCACAGGCCAGGCCGGCGATCCTATACTTCACCGCCTCACCAGATAGAATTAGGGTTGGGGAGTCGTCGGAGCTGAGCTGGAATGTATCTGGGGCCGAGATAGTAAGAATAGATCAGATGATAGGGCGAGTTGATGCCGCCGGATCTATATTCGTTTACCCCCTGGAAACGCGCACTTATACCCTTACCGCTCTCTCAGGGATAGGCAGAGATGAGGAGAGGGTTACCGTTACAGTGGCAATCGTGCAGAATGCTTCTGAAGAAAATGACGTACCTACAAGACAAGAAGGTACTGCATCAGGAACTGATAACGGAGTTGAGCCAAAAGCGCCTGTACAGCAGTCCGGCCCGAAAGAAGAGAACATATCGACACCTGTTGGCATCGCTCCAAATGAATCCGTTGAACAGCCTGGATTGCCCATCCCCGCTCAACCACCTGCATCGGTCGATAGTTCCGGGGCGTTGGAGCTGATGATCATTCCATTTTCATTTACAGGCTGGGGGCACTATTATGGTACTCTTCTCCCAGACGAAAATTACTTCAGCGGCTACTACGATGGCTATCTTTACGAAGTTAGCGGGAGCAAAAACTTAACCGAAGGCCTCATCAGCCAGGTGATCTATGAGCTGCCTAGTGAATCTGAGACCGAGCTGGCCATTGAGGTAGGCAGGCCTCTGAAGCTCAGAGAGGGCTATGAGTTGAATGTAACCACAATCAACCCTGCAGATGGCTACGTCTATATCGATCTCGCTAAAAATGGGACGAGAGTAAGCAGCAAGGTGATATCTCCACTCAGGGATAACTCTACCATTGCTGATGGAACGTATTATTATGCAATGGATATTGGAGAGGCAAGGGATATGATTACCCTGGCAGTGCATTTCAAGAATGAAATCCCACGGCTTGACGGAGATCAGGTGGTTATAGATGGAATCTGGCAGATATCGCAGTCGCCTGCGATTTATAACGACTTCCTAATATCATCCGAAGAGGATGAGCCTACTGCTTTGTGACCTAGAGCTGTTTTTGGCCACCCTTATTGAAGGCTTTAAGCCGCCAATATTACATTGTCAACTTTATGGATGCCAGAAATGGATGGCTATACCAGCGAACCAGTAACAATATAAGAGCTAAGAAGGGATATGGATTCTACAAAAACTCTAGGATCTAGCATCAAGAATTCTGTGGATTCATAGAGATAGAGAAAACCATGCAAAAAGGAATTAATCGCAGCCGACTGTACTACATCGACAACATCCGCTGGCTCATGATAATCTTCGTAGTCCTGACCCACGCAGCCGTGACCTATTCGAACCTGGGAAGCTGGTATTATACCGAGCCTGCAAATCTTGATGTGCTCTCCTTCGCCGTCTTTGGGATCTACCTCTCCTTCACCCAGGCCTATTCCATGGGTCTCCTCTTTCTTCTCGCAGGCTACTTCGTGCCTGGCAGCTTTGATCGCAAGGGGTTTTCGAAGTTCTTGGGCGACAGAGCCGTGCGCCTGGGAGCTCCGACATTGGTCTACATGCTCTTCATCAATACGATAATCGTTTACTATATCCTGGCCTTCCAGTGGGTGGTGCCCCGTCCGCCAGCAGGACAGGCTTTCCTAGACTACGTTTTCAGCCTGGACTTCCTCAGCGGCTCAGGGCCGATGTGGTTCGCCCTGGCCCTTCTGATCTTTTCGGCCGCATATGCAGCCACCAGGCTCTTCTTGCCTATCACAGCTGTTCCGGTCGTTCCGGCCGCTCCGGAAATGGTACAGGCAGACGGAAGACTTCCCGGTCACCTGGCTGTTGCAGGTCTGATTCTTCTTATCACCATCTGCACGTTCTCCGTTCGCCTGTTCCAGCCTATCGGCACAAGTGTGATGAACATGCAGCTCTGCTTCTTCTCTCAATATATCATTCTCTTCTTAGTAGGCATCGTCGTCTACAGGAAGAACTGGTTTGCTCGCATTCCCTATCCCTTTGGAATGGCCTGGTTTAAGACGGCCATCATTGGCGGGTCGGTCTTCTGGCTGGCCATGATGGTTCTCGGAGGCGGGCTCTCTGGCGATCTAACGAATTACTCGGGCGGATTTCACTGGCAGAGCGCAGCCTATTCTTTTTGGGAATCGTTCTTTAGCTTAGGCATCAGTCTCGGGCTTATAGTCCTCTTCAAAGAGCACTACAATTGGCAGGGAGAATTCGAAAGATTTATGTCTGAGAACTATTTTGCCGTCTATTTTATCCATGCGCCGATATTGATCCTGGTCACCCTTGCCTTAAGAGATCTATTGTGGCCTCCGCTTCTCAAGTTCATCATTGCTAGCGCCATCTCGGTTCCATTATGCTTTCTAACTAGCCATCTGGTGTTGAAGCGGATTCCGTTGCTGAAAAGAGTACTTTGAACAATTTTACTCATATCCTGGTATATGATAAATCACGCGAATATCATAGGAAATGATAGCCATGATCACATTAATGATCTATAAAATAAATAAAAAGCATATCAATCCAGCTGGACCCTCTGGCCTTCATGCTGCAGATTTTCTGAACTCTCGACTTTCTCTTTTTCAGACATAGACGAACGTACTTCTGCAAGCAAGACCTCTAAGACGATTGCTATGAGCAGAGCAGGGAAGCTAAGCCGCCTCATAAAACGCGTGGCAACCCATACGAGTATGGCCATAAACAGCCTCATTCTCAGAGCGAACATAATTGAATAATATTATATGCCAATCATTCTTAAGCATTTCCATTAATTTTCCATCTCAACCAGCCGTTCCGGTACGTCAGATCACAAAGTTGGACTTTAGCTTTCCCCTAAATTTCAGATTATCCGGACTCTTCCTTATGGACAGCTTTAAGAATGTGCCCTTTGCCTATGTGCCTATCGATAGGCTTGCGATTCTTCCTGGCATCCTCTATGCCTGATTTCTCCTGTAAATCATTCAGATGATGTCTTATAGATCATCCGAGTTTTTATTAGCTACTTTAGATCATGCATGCATTTTAAGACAGGACCCATTAAAATTCTATAAATAGGTCGTCTTACGTCTTATCGGATCATGGCACTGAAAGATAAAATCCTCGATGTAATGGGAGGAAAGCATGTATCGGCCGTTGCCACGGTCTCTGCTGGCAAGCCTGCTGTGAGGTTCATGGCATTGGAAGGACAAGATGACCTGAGCCTGGTCGGGGCTACAATGAAAAACTCCCGTAAGGTAGATCAGATAAGGAATAACCCGGAAGCTGCGCTCTCTATCTGGTCGGGCAAAGAGTTCTCCGATCCATATGTAGTAATTCACAGCAAGGTCGTTGTTCATGAGGACATTGAGACCAAGAGGAAGTTCTGGGATCCCTCACTCGAACCTTACCTCCAGAATCCTGAGAATCCTAACTATGTGGTTCTGAAGTTCATGCCCCAAAAGATCGAGTACTATTTCGGTATGAGCACGGAGGTCTGGGAGCGGTAAAATCTCAAAAGAAACTCTTGACCTATGGAACTCAAGTTCTATCTATTTTTACGTTGAGGCAGAATACAAAAGGAATAGAATAAAAGGGGTTGCTTGAATTAGCCAACCGTCGTTGGCAATGAATTGGGGTTCATCTAATGGGCGACATATCCAGCCGAATTTACGTTATTTGCCTCGTTTGCCTCAGCAACCTGGTTCATATAATCGGCTGTGACACGGTATTTATAGGCCTTGCCGCTTGGCACCACATGCTCAAAGGTGCGCGTCTCTCCGCGAATTGCTGCCATCGATGGATCGTTGATCAGGTTGGACACGCCTGATGTGCCGAGCAAGGTGAAACCGGCAGTCGGGTCTTCGGTCCACTCGACCTTGATCTTGAACGGCCCTGTGCTGGTTCCCGGAACTGCGTTTCGCACAGTTACAGAAACGAGTACCTCATTACCGGCAGGCGTCGCACCAGTGCGACCTATGGACAGGTCCATGATGACGATATCCGGTTTTATCGCTACTGCTGGAGGCTTTTCAGCGGCAGCCATCAATCCAGCTGCAGCCGATATCAAAAATATGCACGTCAAGATAATTAGATATCCGATTCTCCTCATTTTATCTCCCCTACCTTAAAGCGTTGGCGAACTCCCATTCGCCAGTTATTTTTCGTGGTTAATGAGCACATAAGAAGATAAAGGTTTCTACTTCAATCAGTAAGGGAGAGAGCGGTCTAATAAAGTACGCATCCTTCGAAAGAACCAAATGTAACGAGTGTATTGAATCCATGTGGAAACTATTCAAGCTGCATATTTCACATTTAATGATACCAGCTATCCAGCAAAGGCTATCCAATTCTTGATATATCAATCCATAAATGTTTTATCTATCATCTACTCAAGACCTACCGAGAAAGGCGAAAAAAATGTATGAAATATCTATAGTCGACGAGAGGCCGAGGCTAGTTGTAGGAAGTCGAAATAGAGGCCATTATAAAGAAATAGCAGTGATGCTGCCCCAGCTGTTTGAATATGCCATCAGCCAGAAGGCAAGGGTTGCCGGTCCGCCCATGTTCCTCTGGCACGAGACGAGCGTTGAGGAGGCTCAGAAAGCAGATTTAGAAGGGAATGCCGACATAGAGGTCTGTGTGCCCATAGCCGAAAAGATCCCAGAGACCGAGAGGTTCAAGTGCTACGGGCTTCCTGGCGGTAAGATGGCGAAGATTGTGCATAAAGGGCCTTACGAGGCAAGTGGTCCAGCTTACGAAGAGCTCTTTGCCTGGATGAATAAGAATGGAAAGGAGCTGGCAGGGCCAATAAGAGAGGCTTACCTGAACGATCCCAGGGAGGTAGCGCCTGAAGAGATACTTACGGTAATATATGCTCCGATAAATTAGATCTTGTAGCTCTAGATCTCATAGCTCCATATTGATATGAAAAGAGTGCCGATGAGGAAATACAAAGGACTATAAATTCTGATTTCATTAAAAGGATCTAAAGGCGTTGAAATGGAGAACTATCGCATAGCGGCAGTGATGCTCATCGCCGGCTGCGTCGCTGTGGCGTTCATAGGTTCTGTACTGCCTGCAGATGTCGGAGGAGCATGGCAGGTGTCTGAGGACGGACTTCTGAGATATTCGCTATCCCAATCGAAATACGAATTGGGGCCATGCGAGGACTCCGACAATTCTACGTCATGCGTTGTTGTATTCAAAAGCAGGGGTGCTGATGTTGCAGGGCTTCTGCGAATACCTAAAGCCTGTCAGGTAAAGGGCACTCCGGGCGTCGTTTTGCTTCCTGGGGCCACTGTGACTAAAGAGCAGGAGCAAGGGCTGGCAAAGTACCTGTGCAGCCTCGGCTATGCCAGCATTACTCTGGACCAGCGCAACTTAGGCGGGATTGATATGCAGGGTGATTTTGAGAAGTTCTTAAAGGATGAGGAGCCTACAGAGCACAAGATGGTGCACGATGCCCTGGTCGCCGCAGAGGTCTTAAGGAGCCGGCCGGAGATCGACGAGAGCCGCATAATCTATGCGGGCGAGAACAATGGAGCGCGCTTTGCCATCATCGCTTGCGCCCTGGAACCGCGGTCTAAGGGAGTGATTGCCATCAGCACATGCGGCTATGGAGCCGACGATGTGATAGCTTCAGGAAAGCTCAATGACCCTGATGCAGTTAGATTCTACAGGTCGATAGATCCTGAAACATATCTTGACAAAATTCCCCCGAAGAAGTTCGTGATGCTTCACTCGCAAAACGATCCCATCATCCCCTGTGAATATGCCAACAGGACGTACGAAAAAGCATTCGAGCCGAAGGAGCTGTATACAGTAGATTGCGCTGTGCACGGCCGATGCCCGCAAATGGATGCTTCTTTGGAAAAAGAATTGGCACAAATTAATCAATGAATGGTTTATTGTCTTAAACTACCTCAATAGCATATACTGCTAGCGAAAATGAACCGCCATCTTTTAATGTAATTGAGGTTATTAATAGCAACATTGCGAATGAACTTGATGGCCAGGGATTGGTATAGCAAGTCCTGATATCAGAGATCATGGCGAGACGAATCTGCCCAAGGAAATAAAAGACCCGCTGCAGCGAATATTGCTGCTTCGCCATCGGTTAGAGGATATCAAGGCTCAGAGCCTGGTAGTTCCTGATCTCATATCCGAAGTTTTATCAAGTATCTCCAGTGATCTAAGTGCTATAGAGGAGTTGCTGGGTGAGAACAGAGGCTATAAAAAGTCACAGATGCCGAAAGATGCGGGATTGAAGGAGCATCTCTTTGAAAACGCCGTGGACGGATTAGCGCTGCGAGGATCCGGGGATTATTTGAACAAAATAATCAATTGTATCGGCGATCCGTTCTTTGTTAAAGACAGGCAGCATCGGTATGTCTTAATCAACGATGCCCATTGCAATATAGTAGGCCTTGAGCGAGAGAAGATAATTGGCAAGACCTCCCATGATTTGTTCTCAAAAGATCAGGCCGATGTCTTTTGGGAGAAGGACGAGGAGGTCTTTTTGACAGGAAAAGAGAACGTAAACGAAGAGAAGGTAACTGATGCTCAAGGCATTGTCCGCACTGTAGTCACGAGAAAGACTTCGCATATGGATAAGTCTGGAAATAAGTTTCTGGTAGGGATTGTCAGAGACATTACAGATCGCAAAAGGATGGAAGACGAGCTTCGACGGGCGCAGAGTGATCTGGAGAAGAGGGTTCAAGAGAGGACTGCAGAGCTGGAGAAGGCTAACATTGCACTGAAGAATGCAAAAGAGTACTTGGATAAGATAATAAACTCCATTGGCGATCCGATATTCGTCAAAGACAGGCAGCATAGGGTGATCCTTGTTAACGATGCGGCATGCAAGCTCTTTTGCTGCTCTCGCGATGATATTGAAGGCAAAACTGCCTATGAGCTCTTCCCAAACAAAGAGATGGGCGACATATCCTGGGAGAGGGATGAGGCGGTTTTTTTGACTGGAGTTGAAGACGTAAATGAGGAGACGAACACCTACGCTCCAGGAGTTACTCGCACAGTTCTCGTCAAGAAAACGCTTTACACGGATAATGCTGGGAATAAGTTCCTGGTGGGCGTGACGAGGGATATCACCGATCGAAAGCGAGCTGAAAACGAACTCAAAGAGGCTAAAGAAGCAGCTGAAGCCGCCGTCAGATCCAAATCGGAATTTTTAGCCAATATGAGCCACGAGATCCGAACTCCATTGAATGCGGTTGTGGGCCTGACAGGGCTTCTCCTAAGCGCTGACCTGACCCCTGAGCAGAGGGATTATGTGGAGACCGTAAGAAGCAGCGGAAACTCCCTGCTGTCGGTCATAAACGATATACTGGACTTCTCGAAGATTGAGTCCGGCCGGATGGAGCTGGAGAACCAACCCTTCGATCTTCGAGACTGCATGGAGGTCGCACTCGATCTCGTTGATTCAAATTCTGCTGAGAAAGGCCTGACTTTGAACTATTTCCTGGAAGATCAGGTTCCTGCAACCATCATGGGCGACGTTACTAGGCTTCGCCAGGTGCTGGCAAATCTCCTCAGCAACGCCGTCAAGTTCACAGATAGAGGCAAGGTTGAGATTTCAGTTACCGGACATCCTATTGCTACGGAGAAGTTTGAGATACATTTTGCTATAAGGGATACAGGCATTGGGATTCCGGAAGACAAACTGGGCAGACTATTTCAATCCTTCAGCCAAATTGACTCTTCTACTACCCGCAAGTATGGCGGAACTGGCCTGGGCCTAGCTATTAGCAAGAGATTAGTGGAGATGATGGGCGGAAAGATTTGGGCAGAGAGCCGTCTAGGAAAAGGCTCTACATTTCATTTCACCATAATAGCTGAGGCAGCAACCTTAAAGCCAGGCCATCCCGCTGCCACTCCAACCTTTCAAGAGCAGAGGACATGCACTAAACCGGACAGGTCCAGGCCGCTTCGCATCCTGCTGGCTGAGGATAATGCTATCAACCAAAAGGTCGCCCTGCAGATGCTTAAGCGTCTCGGATATAATGCCGATGTAGCCGCAAATGGGCTGGAGGTTTTACAGGCATTAGAGCGCCAGCAATATGATGTTGTTCTCATGGATGTCCAGATGCCCGAGATGGATGGCATCGATGCAGCACAAAAGATCCGCAAGCGTTGGACCAAAGGGCCGAAGATCATAGCCATCACAGCTTATGCCCTTGAAGGCGATCGGGAAAGATGCATCAAGGCGGGTATGGATGATTACATCAGCAAGCCCATACAGATAGAAGAGCTGAGATCCGTTCTGGATATGTGTATTTAAACAGATTGTTTACCACATTATAGCTGCAGACATACCACTGATAGAAATTAAATGCTCCTGTCGGCTTAATATAATATGACTAGTAATATTAGATTCAAACAATCCGAGGTATCGAAATGAACGCTACCGTTCAAAAGGCCACCTTCGCAGCAGGCTGCTTCTGGGGAGCAGAAGCAGCTTTCCGGCAGTTGAAGGGCGTTGTCTCGACATCCGTAGGCTATATGGGCGGGACGCTGGAGAATCCGACCTACGAGGACGTCTGTACCGACCGAACAGGACATGCTGAAGTAGTGGAAGTCATTTACGATCCTGCTCAGATCGCTTATGAAAATCTGCTAGAGGTGTTCTGGAGGATCCATGACCCCACCACGTTGAACCGTCAGGGCCCCGACCGCGGGACTCAGTACCGCTCTGTCATATTCTATCATACTCCGGGGCAAGAGGCAGCGGCAAGAGCATCAAAAGAGAGATTGGAGCGTTCAGGGAAGTTCAAAAGGGAGATAGTAACCCAAATCGAGCCTGCCGCCAGGTTCTGGAAAGCAGAAGAGTACCATCAGCAATATTACGAGAAAACTGG
>Ga0074195_1003951_pt1 | contig 12943 bp, 13 predicted proteins | sample EPASupsiteHSE623_FD_64525 | JGI IMG/M metagenome (GOLD analysis project Ga0074195, IMG submission 64525) | Bioremediated contaminated groundwater from EPA Superfund site, New Mexico - Sample HSE6-23 | ecosystem: Environmental > Aquatic > Deep subsurface > Groundwater > Contaminated ...
CGCGCACCACCCCTTCGACGATGTCGTCGACATAGGTGAAGTCGCGCTGCATGTTGCCGTAGTTGAAGACATCTATCGGGCGGCCCGCCAGTATCGCGTCGGTGTAGAGGAACAGCGCCATGTCGGGGCGTCCCCACGGGCCGTAGACGGTGAAGAAGCGCAGACCGGTGGTCGGCAGTTTATAGAGATGGCTGTAGGTGTGGGCCATCAGTTCGTTCGCCTTTTTCGATGCGGCGTAGAGGCTCACCGGATGGTCGACCGAATGGGAGGTGGAGAAGGGGAGGTTCTCGTTCATGCCGTAGACGCTTGAGCTCGATGCATAGGCCAGATGGCGCACCGGATAGTGGCGGCAGTTCTCGAGGATGTTCATGAAGCCGACGATGTTGGCGTCGATGTAGGCGTGCGGGTTCTCCAGCGAATAGCGGACACCCGCCTGCGCCGCAAGGTGGCAGACGGCGTCGAACTTCTCGCGCTTGAACAGATCGGTCAGCGCGTCGCGTTCCTCCACCTTCAGCTGGATGAAGCGGTAGTTCGGGAACTTCGTGCTCTGCACCAGTTGTCCGTGTTTCACCGTCTCGCGCGCGATGCCGCATTCGGCCAGACGGCCGTATTTCAGGTTGACATCGTAGTAGTCATTGACGCTGTCGAGTCCCACCACCGTGTCGCCGCGTGCGAGTAAACGCAGAGCGGTGTGAAACCCGATGAACCCGGCGGTGCCGGTGACGAGTATCTTCATGTCATCCCTCCGTTACGAAGGTTTCGGGGCGTAGAGCGTGACGCGGTTGCGGCCGCTTTCTTTCGATTCGTAGAGGGCGTCGTCGGCCGATTTGACCAGATCCCCGGCGTTCTGCGCGAGTGCGGGGAATGAGGAGACGCCGAAGCTGGAGGTGATGTTTATCTGATTGCCGTCGGCAGGGACGATGGCGTCCTGTATGATCTCGCGGATCTTCTCGGCCACTTTCAGCGCGCCGTCGTGGGTGGTGTTGTGCAGAAGGATGAAGAATTCCTCGCCGCCGTAGCGCGCGGCGACATCCACCTTACGGATGGAGCTTTTCACTACGCGGGAAAGGAACCGTATCACATCGTCGCCCGCTTTGTGGCCGTAGCGGTCGTTGACCTTCTTGAAGTGGTCGATGTCGAGCATGATGACCGCCAGCGGCATCCCGGAGCGCGACGCTTCGCTGGTCATGTTCGTTATCCGTTCCTGCAGGTAGCGGCGGTTGTAGAGGCCGGTGAGTCCGTCGATGTTCGACAGATTCTGTACTGTTTCGTACATCTCGATGTTGTTGAGCGCCGACGAAAGGATGCGCGAAAGAAGCGAGAGATCGCTTTTGGTCTGCGGTTCGACCGCGCGGTCGGAATCGAGGAAGACCGATATGGTCCCCTGCGGCGCATCTTTGTGCTGGAGCAGGAAGGCGAGCATCTGCGAATGACGGTTGAGGTCGGCGAATTGCGGTTCGGAGAAAAGTTGGTTCTTGTCGCGGCGCTTGTTGATGTCGCGTATCTCGGTCATCTTGCCGATCTTGCCTTCTATCATCATCGCCTGTATCGACCCGGCGTCGCGCAGTTCGTCGGCCGTTATCGGGGTGATCTTTTCGAGCGAGAGCGGTTCGCCGTTCTCCTCGTGCATCCGGTAGACGCTACCCTTGTGTTCGCCGTCGTTGCATTCGGTGATGAGGACCGTCGCGGCATCGGGGACGAAGTTGAGCACCGACCATGCCGATGCGTTGAACAGCCGTTCGCGGCTGAACGAATCAAGCATCTCGCGGGCGCCGCGGAAGAGTTTCTCCTGCCGTTTGCGCTCGGTCAGTATCCGTTCGAAGGTGGCCGCCATACGGAGCAGTTCGATGACATCGTCTTTGAGGGGCAGAAGGGTGTCGACGAGCACCTGCTTATCTCCCTCATAGAAGGCATCTATCACGACCACATATTCGGGGATCGAGAGGGCGGTGTCCCCTTCAAACAGGCCGACCGGGAAGTAGACCCGTTTGTTGTATTCGGGCAGGAGCGGCAGATGCTCCTTTTCCTCCAACAGCGAGTTGCACGGTATCGCGCAGCGGTTCTTGATGGCAAGGAGTATCAATCCGGTCAGGCGGAAAAGGGCGTTCGTGCCGAGAATAAGGCCCTCTTCATCGCGCAGTTCGACCACCTTTATGGCGACGGGGACCTTATTCCACAGCCGCATCCGTTCGCAGTATTTCATGAGGGCGAGATGCGGGTCCTCAACGGCATGGCGGGGACCTTCTTTGGGGCCCTTGACGACCCCCCGTTCATTCTCGCCGAACATCCGTTGCAGGAAGTCTTTGCGGCTGAAGAAATAGATGATGGCGGCCGCGAGCGCAAAAAGTATGTAGAGGGTGAAATGGCGTGCATCATCGAAGCGGCCGGGTATGACAAGAGAAAGAAAGGCGAGTGCCGCATACCAGTGATAGTGGGCCGGCCGGTGCACCAGCACCAGCGGCAGGGCCGCAAAGAGCAGGGCGATGAGCGGGGAACCGTTGCCCCATACGATGAAGTTGGCGACATAGACCGCGACCGGCAGAAAGGCGGGAAGCGCGAGCGCGATCTTCTCGACCAGGAACAGGTAGAGATGGAGCGCGGCGAAGATGCCCCAGATGATGATCTGGGCCGACAGCGACTGGCGGAAATAGTACGACAGCCAGATAAAGCCCAGCGGCATGGCATACAGGAAGGGGAGCGATCTAATCAGCCGTATCATGGAGTATGTACTGATCTGGCCGCAGCATGCGGTATTTGGTAAAAGCCATCGTTTCGACCGAGCGATGGCCGTTGCGAAGGCGCTCTATGCGTTCCTCGAGTTCTTTCATGCGCTGTTCGGCGGCGGTATGTTCGTTCGAAAGCCGGTCGAGCACCGCGCGGTTGCGGGCTATCTCGCTCCTGATATGGTAAATATCGGCCGCGACCAGCCCGGCGATCAGGGCGAATAATACAAAGATCGCGGTCAGATACCAACGGTTCACTTCTTGCTCCGTGTCGCGATGGCGATGTTCTTGAACCCCATCCCCTTTACCGTGTCGAGCACCACCGTTACCCGCCCATGCGAGGCGGCGGCGTCCCCTTTTACGATGACAACATAGCCCTGACGCTCGGTAGTGTCAATTTTTCCGAGGAGTTCCTTCAGCGCATCGGGCTCGGTCGCGACGTCGTTGACGCGGATCGGTCCTTCCGGCGGAATGAGTATCTCCAACCGGCGGACGTTCTCGACCGTGCCGCTGGCGCTTGCCTCGGGAAGATTGACCTTGATGCCCGATTCGTGTTGGAAGGAACTGGTGAGTGAGAAGAAGATGAGCAGGGTGAACAGGACATCGACCAGCGGCGCGATATCGATCACGAAGTCGCTGGACGAGAGGGGTCGTCGTATCTGTATCATGCCGCGCTGCTCACTGCAGGGTATCCTCCTTTTCAGCCGTTCGCGGCAATTCTTCCTCATCGGCGAACCACGGTTCGGCGATGAGGGCGGCGAGGCGCTGTCCCTCCGTTTCGGGCGGCATGACGCGGGTGAAGTAGCGGGAGTTGTTGAATAGCGGTTCGGCGACCTGTACCGGTACCGTGAATTCCATGGCGAGCAGGACGCCCTCCTTGGGAGAGAGGTGGATCGTTCGGGTGTGTCGTTGCGGTCCGCGGAGTATGGCCCGGGCGATGAGTTCGCCCCGTTCATTCTCGTCGAGCAGTATCTTGGTCACGCGCAGGTCGCATTGTTCGATGAGCTGCCGGATAAGGCCGGTGTAAAGGTTGCAACGGTTGATGAGCGTGTTCAGCAGGAAGTTCTTTTCGGTATGGTCGAGCGATATCGGGAAGACACGGCCCGATGTGTCGTTCTTGAGCATCAGCAACGGGAATTTGAGTTCGGCGTCGACCGTCAGTCCGACGGCGCGCATCTCGATATATCTCATATTCATGAACGGGTACCTCTCAAGGTGTTCTCTAGGATCTCGGTGATACGCGCCGGAACAAAGGTGCCGAGTGCGGAATCATCCGCCCCGGCGACATGAACTATCTGGTTGTGTTCGCTGCGTCCCATAACGGTATCTCCCCGCGGACTGCGCGATTCGATGAGCACCGTGACCGTCCGGTCAAGGAACCGTTGCCGCGTTTTGCCCATGATCGACCGCTGAATACTAAGAAGATGGTTGAGCCGGTCAAGTTTTTCGGCATCGGAGAGGGTCTCGGAAAGCTCCGCCGCCTTCGTGCCGGGGCGCGGTGAGTAGACGAAAGCGAAAAGGGTATCGTAGCGGACCGTTTCGATAAGCCGTATCGTTGCCGCGAACTCTTCCGGCGTCTCGCCGGGGAATCCGACGATAAAGTCGCCCGACAACGATATGTCGGGGCAGAGCTCGCGCGCCAGCGCGATCTTCTCAAGATACTGTGCGGCGGTGTAGCCCCGGTTCATGAGTCCCAGGATGCGGTCGCTGCCTGCCTGCGCCGGAAGATGAAGATAGGGCATAAGCGACGGGATGCGGGCGAAGGCTTCGGCCAGCGGTCGGGTGAAATCGCGCGGATGACTGGTCACGAAACGGATGCGGGCCAGCGCCGACCGTTCCGCCACGCGGTGGAGCAGGCCGGTGAAATCGAGGTTCGTATCGGGATCGCGATAGCTGTTGACATTCTGTCCGAGGAGCGTCACCTCGCGAACCCCGCGCGCGGACAGAGCATGTATCTCGCGCAGTATCTCGTCGGCGCTGCGGCTCACCTCGCCGCCCCGTACATAGGGAACGATGCAATAACTGCAGTAATTATCGCAGCCGTGCATGACGGTGACCGGTGCCGAGAACGCGCCTTGCCAGAGAGTGTCGTACTGGGAGGGGAAGAGTTCGCGGTCGGTGAGCGTCGCCGCATCGTTCATGACGACGGGAAAGGTCTCGCCGGCGGCCGCATCGGGTATCATCGATTCGCGGCCGGGACCGAACACGCCGTCGATGTAGGGTGCCCGTTCCAGCATCTGGGTGCCGAGCTGTTGGGCCACGCACCCCATCACAAAAATGCGCAGGCCGCGTTCTTTTCTGGCAGGGATGAATCGTCCCGCATAGCTGAAGACCTTCTGCAACGGTTTTTCGCGCACCGAACAGGTGTTTATGATGAGCAGATCGGCCTCGTCGGGGGTAGGAACCGGTCGCCATCCACGCGCGATGAGCAGTCCGGCCACCCGTTCCGAATCGTACTCGTTCATCTGGCAGCCGAAGGTATGTATATGGAAACGGAGCATCATCTCTCCCCGCGAATGACCGACGCTGTTATACGGAATACGTAAGTGGAGTCAATAGAAAAGATGTGTGGGGAGAAAAGCTTAGTAGAGACCGTAGGAGAAACCGCTGACCATGTAAACGAAACGGGTCCCGAAGATGAACGCCTGACCGAAGTCGTTAGCGGTCACCGGGCCGTCAAGGAACATGCCGGGGTTGTTGGTGTCGATGTTGCCGGTGAGTCCTGCGCGGGCCGATGCGACCAAGCTGAAGGAATCGCCGTTCTCCGCCGCGCGGACCTCAAGAACGAAGACCTGCTGTTCGGCGCGGGTATCGAGAGTGCGGGATATCGATTCGCCGGTACCGCAATTCAACGCGGCATACTGTACCGGGAAGCTCTCGGGCGAGCTGATCGGTGCCATAGAGGCAAAGGCGCACCGTATCGAGGTGCCGTAGGGGTACAGGGTCCAAGTAAGGTCTTTGGGTTTGGTGGGATCGCCGGTGCCGCGAATGATGTAGTTATAGGGGCTGAAGCCGAGGTCGGCATCTTTCGCGGACTGGATGAAGCCGGCGGCCGAAAGGGCGACGACGTCGTTCATGGGCCCTTTGTTGGCGTCGTCCCAAGTGATACGGGTCGCTGCGTGGCCGGCAAGGGTGAAACACTGGGTCTGATCGCCGACGGTCTCGCAACCGACGCCCGCTATCGCGATATCTTTCTGACCGTCCTTATCGATGACCTCGGCGAAGATATCGCCATCGTACCCGATGAGGTCGCGGTTGGTGTTTTCGGTGATATTCTTCTTAGCGCCGCCGAAGACCAGAATGGCGGGCTGGAGATTGCCGTCGCCATCGGTGTAGGAGGCATCGACCATGCCGTGCAGACAGCGTTTCTGCTTCATGGACTGCCAGAGGGTCGCAGCGCCGGTCTTGTCGATCTTCACGATCTCCGCAGAGGCGTCGTCTTTGTTGCAACCGCCGGAGATGTAGACCTCACCGCCGATGGTCAGGGCACGAGCATGCGCACCGCCGGTGAAAGAACCGCCTTTCGTCTCTATAGAATTCTTGGCGGGATCGAAAAGGTACACTTTGTTATTGAAGCCGTTCGAGGTGGCGCCGAAGGCTATGACGACCTTGCCGGTATTTGAACCGGTCGCATCAAGAAAAGCCATAACGTGGTCTTTGACGCCTTCTTTGAGGGCGGGACCTTTTTCCACTTTGAGGTGGGTCATGTCTATCAGGTTGGTGGTCTTTTCAAAGATCTCGATGCCGTCTTCCGTAAAGATCGAACCGCCCGCAAGAACCAAGCGGCCGTCCTTCAGAGCGGCGGCGCGACTGCCGGCCGAGGCGCCTTCGTCCTCGGGGATGTAGGTCTCAAGGCTGCTCTTTTCGGTCTGATCGCTGACCAGACGGACGAAGTCGCCGGCCAAGCCGAGGAAGATGTTGACCTCGAAGTTCTTGGTCTCTTCGTAATAGATGCCTTCGACGCCGCCGGTGAGCTTGACCTTCTCGCGTTCGTTGGTGACCTTGACGAAGAACTTGTAGTAGCGGCCGGTGCGGAGCGACCGGGTGAAGTCGGTCTCGCCCGAAAGCTGTCCGGTTACCGGGAATATCTTGGATTCATCAAGGGTGTAGCCCTTGGCGATGTCATCGGTCGAGAAGATGGTGAGTTCGATGGAATCGTTCTTGACGATACAGAAATCATCAATGAACGAGTCGGGGTATTTCCAATCGGTGGCGCAATTGCCGACTATGTTCTCGGGAAGCTTCAGGCCGATCTTGAAGTTGCCGGTGTCCTTCTGGGCACACGCGAACACAAGCATCGCGGCGCAGAGAATAGTGACCGCCTTGATTATCTTCATGGGTTTCCCTCCTTACGATGCCACTGTTATTTTTTTTCGCTGTTCCAGACGAGCACATTGCCCTGCGGCGGCTCGGTCTTGGTGGCGAAATAGATGCCGGTGCCGGCGCCGGCGATGACAACGATGCTCACCACGGCGATGAACCAAGTGGTTTCATAGAAGGGGACCCGCTTGATCTCGGCCATGGAAGCCTCTTTCTGATCGTCGTCCTTCTGTTCGACCTTACCTTCGAAGAAGAAGTTCTCGCCGACCTTCAGATTCACTCCTCCCGGAGCGGCCGGAGCATTGTCCTGCGCGCACAGATTAGAGAAGAAGGCGATCGCGACCAGCATCGCAATGATTTTCACGCTGTAGTTCATGTCACACCCGCTTTTTATCCAGTAATTCACCAAACTTCGTGTCATGCATAGCACATCTATCCCTATGAGTCAACAAATTTTTTTCCGTTCGCTCCCTCATGCCTATTGATAGGTCTATCATCATGATATTACTAGGCTTCTACCATAAGGTCGGCTATCAGTGAGCGGAGGTTCGTTGTTTTAATATCCATGACCGAGAAGAACCTTTTTTCTTGGTATAATTCGGTAAAATCGACGATGGTCAGCGTTCCTTTCGGCGTTGCGGCGGTATCGGCCGCGGAGAGCTGGTTGGAAATGAGCTTCTTGATGGCTTCTTTGTGTTGCTTGACGATGGCCAGTCCGGCGGTCTCCCGGTGGACCGCTTCGGCCGGTTTCAGCAGACTCTTCACCGAATGGAAAATACGACCTTCGAGATAGACAAGCGTCGATACCGCATGTTTGTCGCCGGTCGAAAGGACCTCGGTCTGGATGTGGAATATCTTATTCTTGTGACGGATGTTGGTGTTGAAACCGGGAAATAACGACATCAGTCCTGCGAACCGGTATATTTGCCGATGCGCCGCCGCCGGAAGTGCGGACGCTTGGGTTTCGCTTCGACGCGTTTCAGTACGATCTTGCCGGCCGCTATCTCGCGCAGGGCGATGATGGGCTCCTTGTTCTCTTTGGTGTTGGGCATCAGCGCCTGCGACTTGTCGAGGAGCTGGCGGGTCCGTTTCGCGGCGAGGATGATGAGTTCCAACCGATTCGGGATCCGCTCCAAGCAATCTTCTACAGTGACTCGAGCCATGTTCGCTCCTTAAAGAAAAGTTACGAAAGGAGATACTAGCGGGAAAAACCGAATTTGCAACAATTTTTTAGTTGCGAAAAATCGTCGGTTCGTTACACTACTCCTGATTTTCGTTAGTACTGGTTCGCGGAGAACGATGCGGCTACCGCAACTCACATTCGCCCGGATGCACCTGAAGGGTAAATTCGCACTGACCATCGCGGTGGTTTTGGTGGGTTTGGTGGCCATCGGTTTTACCGCTTATGCCGGTTTCCGCAGTTACGAGCGGGCCTCCGAGGTCCTCTTCGAAGCGCTCAAGGGGTCGAGCGGCGTTCTGGAGGACAAGGCGGAGTTGGCGCTGATACATAATACCCTTTCTCTCCAGATAATGGACGGCCTCAAACGGCGCGTCGAGACCGATCCCGAAAAGACTGCCCTCTACCAATGGCTTAAGAAGTCGGAGGATTGCGGTGGCGTAAAGGGGTGTGACTACTATGAGAAGATCTGGCGCGAATATCTTGATAGAGCGCGCGACATCAACAACAAGTTCGTGCAGTTCGATCTTTCACTGGGCGAATCTCTGGCCGATGCCTACGGCGAGTTCGATCATGAACTGTCGGCGCTGAAACAGGGGCGGACGGCGGTCGACATCCGGAAAAGCGCCTTCTATGCCTGGATACTCAACGAGCGGAAGCAGGGCGAATATCCCAAGGAGGTCCGCGTACATCTGGAGCCGGTCCGCGAGGCGATAGCGGCGGTGGCGAAGGCGGAGGAGCGCGGTGACAAGGCGGCCCTGCAGGATCGCTACCGCGATCTGCTGGACGCCATCGACGACGGCCGCGAAGGTCTGCAGGAGATCGCCGACCGCAACCTGAAACTCACCGCACTGTTCAAGGAACGGCTGGGCGATATCTACGGAGAACTCGAAGCGATGTTCTCGGAACGGGTGATGCGCGATATCGATGCTCTGCGTGAGATAAAGGAGACCAAGGAGCGGCAGGGGACGCTGCTGACGGCCCTGCTCTTCGGCGTTTCCACGCTCAGTTTCGCCGTGGTCTTCTTCATGCTCATGTGGCTCATGCGGACATCGGTGCGGCCCATCATGGCGACCGAACGGAAACTGCGTGAACTGGCTGGACGCGGCGGCGATCTGACGGTGTCGCTTGAGGTCCTATCGGAGGATGAGATCGGCCAGATGACCCGCAGTCTCAACGAGTTCCTCGGCAACCTCCGTTCGATCGTGGCGGGGGTGAAGCTCGCGGCGGAGGATCTCGCCGGGATATCGTCCACCATATCCGAAGGTACCAGCGATTCGTCGGCTCGGATATCCGACATATCGGTCTATATCGACGACATATCGAGCCGGCTGACCGAGATATCGCGGCATCTGTCCGACACCGAACGCAGCATGGGGGCCCTTTCGGGGGTCATCATGACCCTTTCGGAAAAATCGGACTCGTCGGCGCGGGTACTGGAACAGGCGCTCGATTCGATGCGCGAGATACAGACCGCCTCCGAGAAGATACAGAGTGTCACCGAGGTGGTCAACGAGATCGCCTTCCAGACGAATCTTCTGGCGCTCAACGCCGCCATCGAAGCGGCCCGTGCCGGCGAGTACGGCAAGGGTTTCGGGGTGGTCGCCGAAGAGGTGCGTGCGTTGTCGCAGAAGTCGGGCGAAGCGGCCAGCGAGATCAAATCGCTCATCGGCAACACCGGCCGCAAGATAGAGACCGGGGCGGCTCTGGTGAAGACCTCAAGCGACGTGTTCATAGAGATACTCGATGAATTCCGCCGCATCGTCGAACAGATCCGCGCGGTGGCGGCCGAACTCAAGAAGAACACCGACGGGGTCGCCGACGTCGACCGTGCGGTCAACGGTATCCGCGACACGATGAACACCAACGCCGCCTTCATCGAACAGATGGCGGCCACTTCGCAGGAGATGGCGACCCACACCGATCGCCTGCGTCACGATGTCGAGAAATTCAAGGTCTGAAGCAAAACAATACGGAGGGATCCATGAGTATGCGTATCTCCGTCCTCGGCGGCGGCAGTTGGGGCAGTGTCATCGCCTCGATGCTTGCCGAGAAGGGCGACGTGCTTCTCTGGTGCCGGGAGAAAGAGGTGGCCGATTCGGTGAATCGGAAGCATGAGAACGAGCTTTTCCTGCCGGGCGTCCATCTGCATGAGAAACTCACGGCGACCGACGATCTCGAAGCGGCGGCGGCCGACCGGGACGTCGTTGTGCTCGCCACGCCCGCCCAGCATATGCGCGGCATTCTTTCAAAGGCGTCATACCGTTTCCTGCGCGGCGGCCAGCTGGTCATCGCTTCGAAGGGTATCGAGAACGGCACGCTCAAGCTCATGCACGAGGTTGCCGAGGAAAGCGTTCCCGAAAGCATGCACCGCAACATCTTCATCCTTTCGGGGCCGACCTTCGCCCGCGAACTGGCGCAGAAGATGCCGTCGGCGGCGGTCGTCGCGGGGCTCCACCCCGACGGATCGCAGTTCATACAGCAGCTTTTCTCCCTTCCCTATTTCCGCGTCTACCGTTCTCCCGACGTGGTCGGCGTGCAGGTCGGCGGCGCGATAAAGAATGTCATCGCGATCGGTGTGGGCATCATCGAAGGCATGAAGCTCGGCCGCAACTCGCAGTCGGCGCTCATGACCCGCGCCATCGCCGAGATGACGCGACTGGCGGTAAAGATCGGCGCCAATCCGTTCACCATATCGGGACTGTCAGGCCTCGGCGATCTGATCCTTACCTGTACCGGCGAGATGTCGCGAAACCGTCAGGTCGGCATCCGTATCGGCCGCGGCGAGAAACTCGCCGACATCCTCGGCGGCATGACGATGGTGGCCGAAGGGGTCCCGACGAGTATCTCGGCCTACCAATTGGCCCAGAAGTATGAAGTACCGATGCCTATCGTCGAGGCGGTCTACCGCGTTCTGCATGAAGGACTCGACGCCAAGGAGGCGATAGCGCCGCTCATGTCGCGCAGTCTGAAAGAGGAGATATACGGCTATGGCGAATAAGGCGGTGCTGCGGATAGCGCTCATCGGGTCCTGCGGCCGCATGGGGCGGGCGCTCACCGTAAGATTCGCCGGTGCGGGGTTCACCTTGTTGCCGATCGAATCATCGGGGCATCCGGCACAGGGCAAGGATCACGGTGTCGCCTGCGACATGGCGCCGACGGGCGTCATGGTCACGACGGTCGATGACCCCGCCGTGGCCGCGTGCGCCGCGGTGGTCGATTTCGGATCGCCCGAGAGTTTCCGGCAGGCGCTCGCCGCTGCGCTCGCCGCCGGGATACCGTTCCTTTCCGGTACGACGGGACTCACCGACGCCGACCGTGTCCTCATGATGACGGCGGCGAAGAAGATACCGGTGTTCCACAGCGCCAATATGAGCTACGGTGTGGCGGCGCTGGCCGAGATACTGCCGCAGCTTGCACGGCTCACGGCGCACATGGATGTTGGGATCGTCGAGACGCATCACAACCGCAAGAAGGATGCTCCCTCAGGCACGGCGCTCCGTTTAGGCGAGATCATCGCGGCTGAACGGCAGACGAAGGATATCGATATTCACGCGCTACGCGGCGGTGATGTTGTCGGCGAGCATACCATTACTTTCTTCGGCGACGGCGAACGGATAGAGCTGACCCACCGTGCCCACAGCCGCGAAATATTCGCCGCCGGCGCGATGCAGGCGCTCGCTTGGCTGCTTGCCCGAAAGGGCGGCCCGGGACTCTTCTCGATGGCCGATGTGGTACGGGACACCGCCCGATGACGACAGTGGCCCCGAAGAAGCGGTTCTCCCCCGCGGCGCGTGCCGAACTCAAAAAAGCTTTTACGGCGCTCGAAGAGAGCACCTTCGCGGCGAAACTCTCGAACCTCACCTTCGGGGCAACCGATCGCGGGATGCGGATGCTTCCCGGCGCGGTGGTCGGACTCATCGAAAAGGCGGTCGGTCCGGCGCTCGATACGGCGCTCGCGCTTGCGGTCCGAACGCTCGGTAAGGAAGGGGAGGTGGCCGAAGGACCGGTCGCGCGCCACATCCACAAAGCGGCGGTCGCCGTCTCGGGCGCCGCCGGCGGCGTCACGGGACTGCCGGGACTCATCGCCGAACTGCCGCTCACCACCGTCATCATGCTCCGGCGCATCGCCGAGATAGCGCGTCGCAACGGCGAAGATCTGAACGACCCGGCCACCCGGCTCGCCTGTCTGGAGGTCTTCGCGCTGACCGGTATCGGGGTCACCCCCGAGGCGCTCGGATCGACCTATTACACCGCCCGCATCGCCCTGCATGGCGTTCTCAAACGGGCCACCGACGAATTGGGGAAGGGGAGCGGCCGTCTGGCCGGTGCCGCCTTCCGCGGGGTCCTTTCCAAGATATCGGCGAAGTTCGGCAAGGACCTTGCCCGCGTCGCCGCCACCCGCGTAGTCCCGGTCGCCGGAGCGACCAGCGGCGCGGTACTCAACGCTCTGTTCATGGACCACTATCAGGAACTGGCCGAGGCGCACTTCACGATCCGTCGCCTTGAACGGCAGTACGGCGCCGACACGGTGCAGGCGGCCTATGAACGGTTACGGAAGAAAAAAGTCTAACGGACGCGGCGGGTGTAGATGACCTTGTTGTCGCCGTTGTCGTAGAAGTCCTTGAGTTCGGCCTCCTTCACACAGCCGGTGGCGATATAGAATTCACGCGTGGGAAGATATTTCTCGCGGGAACTGGTCTCGATATAGACGATCTCGCCG
>Ga0074195_1003952_pt1 | contig 12933 bp, 11 predicted proteins | sample EPASupsiteHSE623_FD_64525 | JGI IMG/M metagenome (GOLD analysis project Ga0074195, IMG submission 64525) | Bioremediated contaminated groundwater from EPA Superfund site, New Mexico - Sample HSE6-23 | ecosystem: Environmental > Aquatic > Deep subsurface > Groundwater > Contaminated ...
CAACGTTCTGCAGAAATTAACAAATGTGGATTTAGGCGCCGTTAGCTATTATAACTTTACAACAGGAACATTTGCGGGCGTTGATGATGTGATTATGTCGGCCACCGGATATACAGGCGCAGGAGGATTCGAGCTTTATTTTGACAATCGGGACGGAGAAAAAATATATCAGGCCATCTTCGAGGCAGGTGAGGAATTCGGAATCAAGCCAATCGGTCTGGGAGCCCGTGATACATTACGTCTGGAAATGGGTTACTGTTTGTACGGGAACGATATTGATGATACAACCTCTCCGATTGAAGCGGGATTGGGATGGATCACTAAATTTAACGACCGGAATGAGTTTATTGACAGGGATTATTTGATGGTGCAGAAAGCTGAAGGCGTGACGCGTACCTTAAGAGGTTTCGAGATGGTTGACAGGGGAATTCCCCGGCATGGCTATGAAATCGCCGACTCAGCGGGGAACATTATTGGTCACGTTACATCGGGAACGCAGTCGCCCGTTCTGAACAAAGGTATTGGTATGGGATATGTTTCAAAAGCGTACGCCGCATTTGGCACTGAAATTTATATTATTGTGAGGGATAAATTATTAAAAGCTGAAATTGTAAAAATGCCTTTTGTTATTCCCCAATAAGGAAGATCACTCAGAAACCCATCAATTACCGGATGGGTTTTTTTATTGTTTTTGTTCCATTATCTTTGCTGCAAAACAGATTTAAGGGCGATGACAACAGATCAGTTCCGTTTGGAAACCTGCTTTTCTCCTGCAATATATCAAAAACATGCTGATGATGAGAATATCGTTGTCGTGGTCGATATTTTTCGTGCTACATCTGCGATATGTACAGCTTTTCATAACCATGTCAAAAAAATTATTCCGGTGTCAACCGTGGACGAGGCCAAACAGAAAAAGATGGAGGGTTATCTGGTTGCATCCGAACGGGATGGATATGTTCTTGATTTTGCTGATTTCGGGAATTCTCCTTTTAATTTTACGGATAAAATGGTAAGGGGAAAGGAAATTGTCTATTCAACTACCAATGGTACGCGTTGTATCCATATGGCAAGCCACTCAAGAGCTGTTGTCGTAGGTTCCTTTTTAAATCTGACGGCATTGAGTGAGTGGCTGAGTGGACAACAATCACCTGTTTTGATCTTTTGTGCATCATGGAAAGACCGTTTTAGTCTTGAAGATGCAGTCTTTGCAGGAGCTCTTGCTCAAAAGCTCCTGTCGTCCGGGAGATTTTTTTCTGTTTGTGATGCGGTGACGGCTTCCGTCGATTTATGGCAGCTGGCCAAAAACAATCTGAATGAATATATGATGAAAGTCGCTCAAAAGGAGAGACTGGCGGCCAAAGGTCTGGATGATTGCATCGATTTTTGCCTGACGACAGATTATACACAGGTAATCCCAATCTGGAAAAACGGGGAGCTGGTTTCCCTGTGATTATTTAGAAATAATAAAAAGAAACAGAATAACGATTTAACAGACAATAAAATAAATGTCTAATTAAACAAAAGATCGTTCGTCAAGGCGCCCAATAAATTAAAAGGAAGTTTCACTTTATTGAATGATTAATTGCAATTTTGCTAAAAATAATTTTAACCCTAAAATAACGTAACCATGAAGAAGCATAATTTTTCTGCGGGACCCTCTGTGTTACCCGAGTTCACGAAACAGAAAGTGGCCGAGGCAGCGCTCAATTTTGCCGGCACCGGACTCTCTGTGATGGAAGTATCACACCGCGGGAAGGAATTTGTTGCGGTGATGGATGAGGCTATAGCACTCGTGAAGGAATTGCTGAATATACCTGAAGGTTATTCGGTATTGTTTTTACAAGGCGGCGCCAGTCTCCAGTTTTTGATGGCCCCCTATAACCTGTTCAAATCAAAAGCGGCATACCTGAATACCGGTGTTTGGGCTTCAAAGGCATTGAAAGAAGCAACATTTTTTGGTGAAGTGATCGAAGTAGCTTCTTCAAAGGATAAGAATTTCAATTATCTTCCCAAATCATATGAAGTTCCTTCAGATGCGGACTATCTTCATGTTACAACAAACAATACCATTTACGGGACAGAGCTGAAATCGGATCCTGAGGTGAATGTAAGACTTGTAGCAGATATGTCGTCCGATATTTTCAGCCGGCCGATCGATGTTTCAAAATATGATCTTATTTATGCCGGAGCACAAAAAAACCTGGGGCCTTCGGGAGCTACTCTGGTCATTGTAAAAGACGACGCGCTCGGAAAAACGGGACGCCCCATTCCAACTATGCTTGATTACAGGGTACATATTAAGGATGGATCCATGTTTAATACGCCTGCGACCTTGCCTGTTTTTGCCTGCCTTCAAACTTTGATCTGGCTGAAAGAACTTGGTGGAGTGGCTGCAATGGAAAAAATCAATATCGCCAAAGCGGATGTGATTTATAAAGAACTCGAAAGGAATAAGGTTTTTGTTCCAACTGTTCCGGCGCCTGAGGACCGTTCACGTATGAATGTTACTTTTGTTATGGCACCGGGTTACGAAAGCCTGGAAAAAGAATTTCTGGATCTTGCTGCCGCAAGTGGAATGGTTGGATTAAAGGGACACCGTTCGGTCGGTGGTTTCAGGGCATCGATCTATAATGCATTACCTATTGAGAGTGTGCAGGCGCTGGTAGATGTGATGAAAGAATTCGAAGCGAGTCACTGACATAAAATAGCTTGTTCCCGTGAAAGCGGGAACAAGCAAAACGTTTTTTTAATAGTGGGTTACTGGGGATGAAGAAGATATTGCTGGCGACTGAGAAGCCATTTACAGAAGACGCTGTCAAACAAATTTTAACTGTCGTTAACCGGGCCGGATATCATCTGGAGGTATTGGCAGGTTGTTCAACAGACGATGAACTAAAAAAAGCTGTTGCTGATGCCGATGGAATGATTGTTCGGAGCGATCTGATTGGACCGGACATATTGGACGCTGCTCCAAAACTTAAAATTGTTGTGCGCGCCGGTGCGGGTTATGAGAACATTGATACAATCAGTGCCGGCGCGCACGGTGTGGTAGTCATGAACACGCCTGGACAAAATGCCAATGCTGTTGCTGAACTCGCCGTTGGACTGGCTATTTATGGTATTCGCGAGTTTTTTAACGGTAAAACCGGAGCAGAACTTCGCGGTCGGACACTTGGACTTCATGGTTATGGATATGTAGCCCGGAATGTTCACCGGATAGCGCGCAGTATGGGTATGAAGATCATTGTGTACACGCGGTACAGCAAAGCCCAGGCTGTTTCTGAAGGAATAAACGTGGTCGGATCGCTCGAGGAGTTGTATGCCGCATCCGACCTGGTATCCATTCATGTTCCCGCACGAGGGGAGCATATCGGCTCGGTAAGTATGCCTGTTCTTAAATATTTGAAAAAGGACGCCATTATCATCAACACCGCCAGAAAGGAGGTGATCAATGAAGCCGATCTTTGCGCTTTAATGGAAGAAAGGGCTGATGTAAAATATCTGGCCGACATTATCCCTGATTGCGAAGCCGTTTTCAGGGAAAAATTTGCAGGCCGCTACTTCTTTACACCAAAAAAAATCGGAGCACAGACTGAAGAAGCCAATAACAATGCAGGTGTGGCAGCGGCAGAACAGATCGTATCCTTCTTTGAGCGGGGTGACGAAACGTTCCGGGTAAATAAATAAACATGGTTGAACCATCTTGTATCCGGATGTTTATGATGTCTTGATACTTGATACTTGATACTATATTATGGCAACAGTAAAGGCATTTAAAGGACTACGTCCGCCAAGGGAAATTGTCAGGGATCTGGCATGCCTCCCTTATGATGTGATGAATTCTGAGGAAGCTGCAAAGATGGCTGAAGGAAAAGAAAATTCGTTACTTCATATTACCCGTGCGGAGATTGATTGCCCGGCAGGGACAGACATTCATTCTGAAACGGTTTATAACAAAGCAGTTGGAAATTTTGAAAAGTTTCAAAAAAAAGGTTGGCTGACCGAAGACGCAGAAGCCCGTTTTTACATTTACGCCCAGACCATGGGCGGTCGTACCCAATATGGAATTGTAGGTGCCGCCTCGTGTGAAGATTATCATGTAGGTGTCATTAAGAAACATGAATTAACAAGACCTGATAAAGAAGAAGACCGGATGGTTTTGACTCGTTATCTGAATGCAAATATTGAGCCTGTTTTCTTTTCATATAAGGCTGTGCCTGAAATTGATGCGATCGTGGAATCGATTGTGAAAAACCAGGAAGCAGAGTATGACTTTATCGCTGAAGATGGTTTTGGTCATCATTTCTGGCCTATCCGGGACCGGAAGATCAACGAGACGATTGAACAGCTTTTTGAGACCAAGGTACCTTTTACTTATGTGGCTGATGGCCACCATCGCACTGCGGCTGCTTCCCGTATCGGATTGGAAAAGAAGGCTCAGAACCCAAATCATACGGGTAATGAATCCTATAATTATTTTATGGCGGTGCATTTTCCCGACAATCAACTGCAAATTCTTGATTATAACCGCGTGATCCGTGACCTTAACGGGCTGACTAAGTCTCAGTTGCTTGAGAAGCTGGATCAATCATTCATCGTCGAAAAAATGAGTCAGGATATTTATAGACCTGCCCGTTTACATGAATTTAGCATGTACCTGGATGGAAGCTGGTATCGGCTTACGGCCCGGACAGGGACTTTTAATGATCAGGATCCGATTGGCGTTCTGGATGTGACTATTCTTTCGCAGCAGGTGCTTACTCCCATATTTGATATTCAGGATCTCCGTACTTCCACACGGATTGATTTTGTTGGCGGCATCAGGGGACCTGGCGCGTTGAAAAAACGTGTTGATCAGGGAGAGATGAAAGTGGCATTTGCCTTATATCCTGTCTCCATGCAGCAATTAATAGATATTGCTGACAGTGGGAACATCATGCCTCCAAAAACGACATGGTTTGAACCTAAACTCCGTTCAGGACTGGTGATTCATAAATTGGATTAAAAAAATAAACCCCGGAATCGATTCCGGGGTTTATTTTTTTAATTTTTTAAATGTCTTCATCTTCATCTTCTGCCGGCTCAGCGTCATCGTCGTCATCCGTCCCTGCATCATCATCGTCATCATACGAAGAATCATCCTCTTCTTCTTCTGCGACGTTTTCAGGAATGTAATCGAGATCAGCATATTTATCTTCATAAGCTTCGCGCGATTCGTCCTTCAGCGTTCCCTCATCATCGTAGTCATCATCTTCGCTGATAATATCGATCGCTTCCTGTGAAGTCATTCTAACCAAATAATATTTCTCGTCTGTTTCAAATGGCAATGCACTGACCAGTAAACCATCCTTATTTGTAAAGGAGATCAGGTGTTGGCTAAAACCATTTGGATAAACCAGTTTTATTTGTTCTTTGATAGCCTCGTCGAGCTTTTCGTAATCTTTAATAATTCTGGGTTTACTGCTGGTTGTCATTTTATTATCCTCCATTTAAACAGGCCATCCAAGGCTCTGATTAATCTATTTTTTAGTTTTTAATTTTGTCGAAAAATACGAAAATGAAGTAAAAAAAAAAGAGATTATATGGCTTTCCTTAAAAAAATATTGAATTTCTTTTTTGCAGGGCATATAATTTATGTGCTATCGCTCTGATTCATAGAAATAAAAGCTTTTTTTAATAAAAAATATTCTCAATTTTTATTTCAGGCATATGATCCAGATCAAAGAACGCATTAATTATTCCTGCTTTTTGAAAATCGAACAGTTTTTTTTCAATGATCCTTTTTTCAGTGATCAGTTGGCGGTCAAGCAGGGCTTGTCGTTGGGTTCCGTTTAATAACGGTCTGTCAGGTGTGATCCATTCAGCTCCGTCGTAAAAAACAAGGTTTCCTATCGTGCAGTCGGTAACGAGCCCCTCTTTAATAATGATGATCTCGTCGGCATTACCCCTTTGGGCGAATAGCTCATTCAGTAAGGAACGGTCAGCGAATTTTAAATGATAGTTAATCCGGTCATGAATGATTATTTTCAGATTGTTAAAAATTCGTGGCGGGACAGGGGCAAATTCAGTTTCCTCAATTGTATCCTTGTAGATAATACGGCAACGATGCAAACCTTTTTTAAATTCACCGGGGATCGTTACCTCTTTTTCAAGCTGAATGGCCGTATCTGCATTGAAAAGCTCCGCTCTGGCAGCATTCATCCTGAGGTTGTGATAAAAAAGGTTCTCCAATACCCCGTTGTTCAGTTTGATTGTTTCAAGCAAGCGGCACATATATTTTTTTTATCAGTTCCTGATATTCTTTTTCGCATTCGCTTAAGTGGGTAATTCCACCTCCGCTTTTATAGATCAGCTTGCTGTTTTGTTGCTCAAGGTAACGGATCAGAACACAGCTGTCAATATCTGTCCCGTCAAAAACACCAAAGATCCCGGTATAATAACCCCGGTCATAATTTTCAGCCTTTTTGATCACTTCCACCGTTTTTCTTTTCGGCGCTCCGCAGATAGATCCTGCCGGAGTTAAGCAGGAAAAGATATCGCCAAGATGTTCCAGGTAACCGGAAGGTAGCTGCGCCGTGATCTCGGAACTCATTTGCAGTAAATTCGTTTTGTTTGTTGTAATTTGATCAAGGTAGCAAAAACGTTTTACTTCCACTTTTTCAGCAACCATGCTCAGATCATTACGGATCAGGTCGACGATCGTGGCATGTTCAGCCAGTTCTTTTTTGTCGCTTTTCAGCAAATTAGCGGCATCGGGAATTCCAGCGTCAATGGTACCTTTCATGGGGTAGGATGATATTTGACCGTTTTCAATGCGAACGAATACTTCAGGCGAAAAACATAAAAAACGGCCTTTCATGTAGATTTGATAAGGAGCCTGGCAGAGGTAAAATAATTCTTCAAGGTTCCGGTCGGTTTCAACCTCGCTGGGCATGGTCAGGTTAAGCAGGTAGCTGTTACCCTGATGAATTTGTTCCATCACAAAACTGAAAGCTTTTCTGTACCGTTTAAATGGGACCGGACTCACTTCCCAAGTGAATCGGCCTGGGCTTTGGGGAAGGGAACTAAAATTGCTGTAACGGGGAGTTTTCCACAGCAACGTCTGCCTGTCTCCCTCCCAATCTAAAAGGATCGGATGCTGAAAGTCGAAATCGAATAGAAACACAAAAGGCTGTTTTCTTTTTCCCATTTCATTCATCCTTGAAATAATATGTGTTTGTTCCGGTCTCATGCGTTGGTAAAGATAGAAAATGCAACAAAAATGTAAAGGATACTGTTTTTATGCGGGTGGAAAAAACAAGAAATATAATAGCAGGTTTTGAGTTGCTTTTGTAGTTTTGTAAAATAAAAGGAAAATAATGGGCATTGCCGGTCGTATTTCAAAAATAAAAGAACATTTGGGGGAAAATGTTTGCCTGGTTGCTGTTTCAAAAACCAAAACTATCCGGGAGATAGAAGAGGCCTATAATGTCGGTCAGCGTGTTTTTGGAGAAAACAAAGTTCAGGAGCTGACTGAAAAGGCCAGGCATCTGTACCGCGATATTGAATGGCATTTTATCGGACATCTGCAAACCAACAAAGTGAAATATATTGCTCCTTTTGTTGCTATGATCCATAGCGTCGATTCTTTTAAGTTAATGAAAACAATAGACCGGGAAGGACAAAAGAATAACCGGAAAATAAGATGTCTTCTTCAATTCCATATTGCGGAGGAAGAAACAAAATTCGGATTCGATCTGTCCGAAGCTGTTTATGTTTTGTCCTCTCCTGAGTTTTCGGAACTTGAATATGTTGAGCTGTGCGGTGTCATGGGAATGGCAACCAATACTGGCAACGAGACACAGGTCAGAAAAGAATTTAAAATGTTAAAAAATATCTTTATGGAAATTAAAGGCAAATTTTTTGGCGGGCAGGATTCCTTTTCCGAAATTTCAATGGGAATGTCGGGAGACTATGAGGTTGCCGTTGAAGAGGGAAGTACCATGGTTCGCATTGGCAGCCTGATTTTCGGAGAAAGGGAATATGGAAGTAATGAGTAAAAACCATATAACCTTTGACCATATAACCATTTGACAGTTTAACATTTGACTAATACCTGAAGTGATGAGAAAATTGGAGACGACCTATTTGGGATTGAAATTAAAGAATCCGGTTATAGTAGCCAGTTCAGGACTTACCGGCAGTGTGGATAAGATCAAAGGGCTGGAGGCGGCGGGCGCGGGGGCCGTTATATTGAAGTCACTTTTTGAAGAACAGATCAACAGTGAGGTCAGCCACCTGATCAATATGGATCCGCAAAATCTCTATCCGGAAGCCGAAGACTATATTTGGAACTATACCCGGCATCACTCCGTGGAAGCTCACCTGGATTTATTGAGGCAAGCCAAAAAAGAAGTTGAAATTCCGGTTATAGCCAGCATCAACTGCACTTCAACCAAAGAGTGGACCGGTTTTGCAAAGGAATTTGAAGCTGCAGGTGCAGATGCACTTGAGCTGAATATTTTTTTCGTTCCTGCAAACCGGAATGAATCGTCCGAGCAGACAGAAAAACTGTATACAGATATTCTCAGGGCAGTAAAAAAGGAGGTACATATTCCTGTTTCGGTAAAAATTGGCTTTTATTTTACGAACCTGATCGCTCTGGCAGAAAAACTGATGGCCAATGGAGCCGGAGCTATTACCATGTTCAACCGTTTTTATGAACCTGATATTGATATCGAAAAACTGGAATTAACAGCTTCAGAAATATTCAGTACTCCTTCTGATATTCGCCGTACCCTAAGATGGATTGGCATCGTCAGCGCAGCCCTGCCAAAGCTTGAAATTGCAGCATCTACAGGAATACATGATGGTGAAGCTTTAATCAAACAGCTTTTGGCCGGAGCCCAGGTCGCTCAGGTTTGTTCGACAGTTTATATTAACGGATCACAGATCATTGCCGGAATGCTGCGGGAACTGGATGAGTTCATGAAGAAATGGAATTTTAAAGAAATCAGTGATTTCAGAGGGCGGTTATCATATGCGAAGATCAAAGATCCCATGCTTTATGAACGTGCCCAGTTTATGAGGTACTTTTCGAGACGGGAATGAAAGTCCCATATTGCCAGGTCTTATCACTCCCTACTTTTTTAGTCTTGTGTCTGATTTAAAACCCCGGTTCAATTCCTTCTTCCAGTTCCGGCAGGAAGTCCAGCAGATCCTGCAGTAAATCGTTTTTATTGTTACCGGGATTACGCAAGGCTTCTTTTATTTTTTTGCTTTCAGCTTCTTGTATGGCATTCGAAATCTTTCCCGTCATGTTGGTAATTACCGTATAGGCTTCAAAGGCAACAAGAAATTCCTTTTCAATCACCAGATCTACAAATACTGACAAATATTCGCTATAGTCGAGCCCGTTTTCCCAACAGGCTGAAACAATCGACTGCAGCTCGCCTGCATATTGTTTGTTCCGGATCGCATCAATCAGCGTTGGAATGACTTCGCGGTGCTTTAGCTCTGCCAGAAGCCCTGTAACACTTTTCTTTACATCCTCCTCAGAAGTTGAATGCAGCAGCTCCAATAAGACGGGCAGGTAGGCTGAATTACCGTCTTCCCGAAGTTCTTCAACAGCACTGATGATTACAGCCGGATTTCCCGAACGAAGGATTTGAATAATTCGCGGGTTAAGCTTTTTAGAATTTTCTGTAGCCATAACTGATCATTTCTGAAAATGTAAAATTAACACTTCCCTTTAAATCCTGAAACTTTCCAGCTTCCGGCTAAAATTTTCGAGTTGGCTAAAAACATCTTCCTTCATTTCCTTTAGTTTTCCTTCGCATCTGGTAAAGAGTTGTTTGTAATAGGAAATGCCTTCCTGCATATTCACCCGGAACGTCTGGTAATAGGAAATCTGCTTCTTATCTGAATCATGGTCGAACTGGCTAAGCTTACTTTCCAGATAATCCGTATTCATTTTCAGCTCTTTGAGAAACAGGTTAGGCCGTTTCACTCCTTTTAGCAAATCTTCTTTACCGTAGATGTGGTTAATCATTTTTTTAAGCGAAACGACCTCTTTAAAATAGGCAATGTTTGGACCTGGACAGATGCTGACCCCTGCAGGACTAAAATCAGGAGTAATGCCATTTGCCAGATATGCCGGATTAGTCAATCCTTCGCAGAGACATTCCTTTTGAAGCCGGAACTCTATTTCTTTTTCCTTTTCTTCCCGGGTCAGATTGCTTGCGTTGATTTCTGCAAGTTTGAGTTTGAGAAACTGCCGCGAGGCGGAACAAATGGGTCGTTCGGTATATTCAGTATTAAATTTGAGATAATGTTTGGTACAGGGAAATCCGGGTTTTCCTTCACTGGCATATTTCCGGATCTGTTTTTGCTGGCTTGTGTTCCGGACATTGTTAAAGGGAACCCCGAGCGGTGAAGCTTCACTCAGGTAGACATCATCTTCTCCCGCATTTTTGAGCAGTTCCAGGCTTTCGGGGTCAACATTGCAAATTTCAGGAACCAGCAAGAACGGCGTGCCCCAGCCGATGCTGTCAAGCTGATACTCGTTTATCAGAAAATTATGTTCTTCGTTTGTCCCAACACCACCCTGAGCAGTGACTTTTATTTTCGGTGTAAGAGGAATGGTTTTGCCTTTTGCGGCAAGTGCTTCCTTATAGATGGGGATTACTGCATCAATTAATTCACGACGTTTTTCCCGGAATTCACTCAGGATCGGACCAAGAAGGTATCCTTGCGAGGCAAAGGCATGTCCTCCGCAATTTAAACCTGATTCAACCCGGTATTCTGAAACCCATATTCCCTTTTTGGCAAGCATACGTCCCTGTATAAACGCAGAACGGTAATCACTGACCTTCAAAGTGATCTTTTTCTTCAGATTCCCATCCTGATCAGGATAAAAATCTTCAAAATTCTCGATATAACTGTAAAGGCGCGGATTCATCCCTGCCGAAAGAACCAGCGAAGAAGAAAGTGTGCTGTTTGCAAAACCGCGCAGGGCGGCGTGAGCATCATTGTATTCGATTGGCAGCAGCTCGCTTCCTTTGTAATTCGCCTTGTCAAGCTTCGTCATAATATTGACGTCGATACTTCCGGGGCGTAGGTTGGAACGCAACCATTTCTTCACATCATTCAGGTTTTTATTTTGGAGGATCTGGCTGAATTTCTCCCGGATACTGACAGCATCTGGTAAAAGATCAAAATATCGTTGCAATTCGCTCTCTTTCTGATGAAAATTTTCAATGAGTTCTTCGTACTTTTGGCTAACGATACGATCAATCAGGTTCAGATACTCGGTGATCCTTTTGGCGCGAAAATCTTCCGATTTGACTGAAATTTCCTTAAAGGGAATATCAAGCTTGCGGCTGTAAAACTCCCGCATTTTCTCCATCAGAAAATCATCGACGATTGAAATTACCGAAGAAATTCCCAGATGTGCCACTTTAATCGGCGTATCCACTGTGTAAGCCAGTCCCATGACCGGGATATGAAACGAATGTTGATTCATGTTCATTTTTTTAATTTCAATGACGCAATCATGCCTTTTTTTGCCAAGACAAACTCGGCAGCCAGCAATTTACTTGCGACTTACTATTAAATATTACTTAATGTTACAGAAGGAATCAACAGAAAAAGTTCTTTTATCCAGCAAGAGCTATCCAAATTCCAGCCATAAGGCGCAAATATAGGTATTTTACGATTGATGTATTAAAATCAATTCTAAATAAGAAATCCTGCTACAATTTAGCCTCAAGAGCCCTGGCTGTATATGAATCCTGATTTTTAACCAAATTTTCAGGTGTTCCTTCAAAAAGAATATTTCCTCCATTCTTTCCACCGTCGGGACCGAGATCAATAATCCAGTCGGCACATTTAATGACATCCAGGTTGTGTTCGATGACAATAATTGTATGTCCTCTTGACAGGAGTGCATTGAATGAATCGAGCAACTTCCGGATATCATGAAAATGCAGTCCTGTTGTTGGTTCGTCAAAAATAAACAGTGTAGGTTCGTCTTTTTCCTTGCTTAGAAAAGCAGCCAATTTAACCCGTTGACTTTCTCCTCCGGAAAGAGTCGACGAACTTTGTCCCAGCTTGACGTATTCCAGCCCCACATTCTGAAGCGGCTGGAGTTTTTTAGAAATTTTCTTTTCTGTACTGCTTTTCCCTGCACCAAAAAATTCGATCGCTTCCTTCACCGTCATCTCCAATATGTCATAGATATTCTTACCACGGTATTCCACTTCCAGGATTTCCTCTTTAAAACGCTTCCCCTGGCAGCTTTCGCAAACCAGATTCACGTCGGCCATAAATTGCATTTCTACATGGATCTCACCTTCTCCCTCGCATTCTTCGCATCTTCCTCCATCTATATTGAAAGAAAAGTGAGCCGGTTTGAACCCCTGATATTTTGCTGAAGGCAATTCGGAAAAAAGCTTTCTGATCTCATCATAAGCTTTCAGATATGTCACCGGGTTTGATCGTGATGATTTGCCAATGGGATTCTGATCCACGAACTCAATAGCTGTGATCCTGTCAAAATCTCCTTTGATGGCATCGTGAGCGCCTGTTTTTTCACTGTATCCGCCAAAAATTTTAGCAAGTCCGGGGAAGAGGATTTTACTGATCAAAGTCGACTTTCCTGAACCGCTTACACCGGTTACTGCCGTCATCGCGTTCAGCGGGAATTTCACGTTCAGGTTGTTCAGGTTGTTTTCCCTGGCACCGAGCACCTCAATGTAATCGTTCCATTTTCTGCGGAACCGGGGAGTTTCGATTTTTCTCGTTCCGTTTAGGTAGTCGGCCGTCAAACTGTTGGTGGCCTCCGTTAACCGGGTATGATCGCCCTGGAATACCAGTTCTCCGCCATGTACTCCTGCCATTGGACCGATATCAATGATTTCATCGGCTGCACGGATAATTTCTTCATCATGT
>Ga0074195_1003953_pt1 | contig 12928 bp, 12 predicted proteins | sample EPASupsiteHSE623_FD_64525 | JGI IMG/M metagenome (GOLD analysis project Ga0074195, IMG submission 64525) | Bioremediated contaminated groundwater from EPA Superfund site, New Mexico - Sample HSE6-23 | ecosystem: Environmental > Aquatic > Deep subsurface > Groundwater > Contaminated ...
TTTATACTTCTGCTCATTCCGAACCTCCTTTTTCTGGGAGTAAGCTCTTTTCTGTTTGTAATGGCAAGAAAATAGAATTGAAGAGCACTTTCATTTTTATATTGAAAATCCGCCAAATTAGTTTATTATATGGTATATGGGGGCGAAATTGGTCTCGACAGGGAGAGCCGTCGTACAGAGGAAGCATGCCGAGATTGCTGGGGTCTCGTAAAACACCGGCAAAAAAACAAACGGCGAAAATCTCGCAATAGCTGCTTAATGCAGCAGGGTTTACCGATTCTTGTCAGGAGTTTCGGATAAACCCTCATTAACCTGACTGCATGCACGTTGAAGCCGCTGGATGTGCATAAAGATTAGCGGCAAAACTTTTCCTCAGTTGCACTGCGCGCGGGAAGAGTAAACAGGCAGTGCTAAGCATGTAGAAGGACTGTGCCACTCTCTTTGGACGCGGGTTCAACTCCCGCCGCCTCCACCATTTATATAAGGGACGGTGCTTGGCATTTATGGCATTAAAATAGGAGGTAAAATATGAGAAGATCTCGGTTGTCGTATCCTAATTCATACAATCACATAATGAATAAGGGCATCAACGGGGAGAAAATATTTCTAACGATTGATCTCAAAAAAAAGTTTCTCGAAATTATTAATAAAAACAAAAACAAATATGGAATTAAAATCATAGCATTTTGTATTATGCAAAATCATTTTCATCTTATTGTGAAGAATGAAAAAGGAAAACTTTCGGAATTCATGAAAAAAATAGAGGGGGACTTTGGATTATACTACAGAAAGGTCACGGGCGGACGGGGATATGTATTTACAACTAGATTTAAATCGACTCTGATTCAAGAAGAAGTATATCTAAAAACAGCAATTATATATGTGATTCTTAATCCTGTAAGAGCCGGCTACTCAAAATATATAGATGAGTATCAATGGACAAGTTATAACGAATACTATAGAAGCAATGTAGACAGAATTACAGATAGTGATGTTTCAGATATCATATTTCAAAATCGGAAAGAAATGAATGAGTATATAAAGAATTTCAAAATTGACAAATTGAATGTGAGGCACACCAGATTTGGTGATTTGTTAAGCGAAAGCGAGTTCGTTCAACATGCTGAAAATTTGGCAGAAAGGCGAAAAATATCCAAAGAAAGGATTTTGAGAAGAAAGAATGACAAGAGAATAGAAAGTGCAGAAGAAATAATAAATAAATTTCTGAAATCAAATAAAACATCAATAAAAAATATTGAGGGCAATACAATAAAAGCGCGCGAATTAAGAGATACACTGCTTTGTCTTTTAAGAGAAAACACAACATTGACTTATATTGAAATACAAAAAATGACACCGTTCAGGAAATTAAAAGTGGCTACACTGCCAAAGATTTACAGTAGAAAAAATGCCATAAATGCCAAGCACCGTCCCCCAGATAAGTATTGACAGAATGGGGATTTTTTGAGAGAATAAACGATATTTTTTTATGGAGGTTTGATGTCATACATAATAAAAAAAGAGGCTCACGGAAAAAACATACACAAATTCATTATCAGTTCACCGATGATAGCACGTCAGGCAAAGCCGGGACAGTTTGTAGTGATAAGAGCATTTGAAACAGCTGAGAGAATACCTATAACAATATGTGATTCTGACAGAGAGAATGGGACTATCACTCTTTATATACAGGAAGTGGGCACTTCCACAGCAAGAATCGGTATGCTTAAGGAAAAAGATTCTTTTCTTGACATTGCGGGACCTCTCGGCCGCCCTGCACACATTGCGAAAGCGGGAACGGTGATAACAATCGGCGGCGGAGTGGGGAGTGCAATAACATATCCTGAAACAAAAGCATACAAGAATGCGGGGAATTATGTGATTTCAATAATGGGATTCAGAAGCAGGGAACATAAAATACTTGAAGAAGAGATGAAAAACGTTTCTGATGAGCTTTATATAACCACTGATGACGGATCATACGGAGAAAAAGGGTTTGTCTCTGACAAGCTGAAAAAGATTATAGACTCGGGCAAAAAAATCGATGAAGTTCTTGTCATAGGTCCTACAATAATGATGAAAGTTGTATCAGACATAACCAAAAAGCATGGCATAAAAACAATTGCTTCGTTAAATTCCATAATGGTGGACGGAACAGGAATGTGCGGAGCCTGCAGAGTAGAAGTGGGTGGAAAAACAAAATTTGCTTGCGTTGACGGGCCTGAGTTTGATGCCCATCAGGTTGACTTTGACCTGCTTCTAAAGAGAATTGCGATGTATGCAGACGAAGAAAAAGAGTCCTATGAAAAAATAACAAGAAAGGATAAAGATGGCAAAGAATAAAATCCGCATTGAGATGCCTAAGCAGAGCGCAGAGGCGCGCAGTAAAAATTTTGAAGAGGTTGCCATTGGCTACAATGAAGAGATGGCGCTTCTTGAAGCGGAGAGATGCCTTGAATGCAAAAATCCCGTGTGCATTGAAGGATGCCCTGTTAATGTTCAGATTCCGAGTTTTATAAAATTCATAAAAGAAAAAAAATATGCGGAGGCGGCCGCCAAGATCAAAGAGACTAATTCTCTGCCATCTGTCTGCGGAAGGGTCTGCCCTCAAGAAGAGCAGTGCGAAGCGAAGTGCATACTGTCTAAAGCCGGAAAGCCGGTGGCTATAGGGCGTTTAGAGAGATTTGCAGGAGATTTCGCCCTTGATGAAAAGACGAGAACCTGCGCAGTGAAATTTGATGCGGGAAAGAGCAAGGTCGCAGTAGTCGGTTCTGGTCCCGGAGGCCTTACCTGCGCGGCAGACCTTGCAATAAAGGGTTATGACGTTACTATTTATGAAGCTCTCCATGAGGCGGGAGGAGTGCTTGTTTATGGAATACCAGAGTTTCGTCTTCCGAAGTCAATAGTAAAGGCGGAAGTCGAGTATTTGAAGAGCATAGGAGTCAAGTTTCAAATGAATGTTGTTGTTGGAAAAGCCGTATCTCTGCGGGACCTCTTTAATGAAGGATTCAAAGCGATCTATCTTGGTCTTGGAGCCGGCTTGCCGAAGTTTATGAATCTACCCGGAGAGAATCTTTTGTCTATTTATTCTGCGAATGAGTATTTGACGCGGACAAATCTTATGAAGGCCTACAAATTCCCGGAATACGACACGCCCATAAAAAAGGGAAACAAAGTCGCTGTAATAGGCGGCGGAAACGTGGCGATGGATGCAGTGAGGAGCGCTCTAAGGTACGGAGCAAGTGAAGCGATGATAATTTACAGAAGGTCTAAGGATGAACTTCCTGCAAGAAAAGAGGAGATCGAGAATGCCGAGGAGGAGGAAGTGAAGTTTCATTTTCTTGTAAATCCTCTTGAATTCATCGGAGATGACGACGGCTTTGTAAAACACATCAAACTTCAAAAAATGGAGCTCGGAGAGCCTGATTCATCGGGGAGAAGAAAGCCTGTTCCTGTAAAGGGAAGCGATTTTCTCTTCGATGTTGACGTTGTTGTGGTCGCCATAGGGCAGACGGCAAATCCTGTTCTTCTCGAGGTCACTCCTGAAATCAAAACAAACAAATGGGGAAACATAGAGATTTTTAACGAGTATGGCCAGACTTCAATGAAAGAAGTCTTTGCCGGAGGAGACATAGTGACCGGAGAGGCGACTGTAATACAGGCAATGGGAGCAGGAAAAAAGTCGGCTGAAGGAATAGACCTATTTATAAAATCACTGTGATAAAAAAGAGTACAAATAAAAAAAGGGCGGCATTGCCGCCCTTTTTTATTGATATTCAAAATAGTCTGTTATACATGTCCCTGATCAATCATCGAATCAGCAACCTTCAAGAATCCGGCGATGTTTGCTCCGTTGACGTAGTTTCCGGGAGTGCCGAACTTTTCAGCTGCATTGACGCAAGCTGAATGTATGTTGATCATTATATTGTGCAGTTTCTGGTCAACCTCTTCGCTTGTCCAATTATAACGCATTGAATTCTGTGACATCTCAAGCCCGCTTGTTGCGACTCCGCCTGCGTTTGATGCCTTGCCGGGTGAGAAGAGCACTTTTGCGTCTGTGAATGCGCTTATTGCCTCGGGAGTCGATGACATGTTTGAGCCCTCGACTATGCATATGCATCCGTTCTTAAGAAGAACTTTTGCCTCATCTCCATTGAGTTCATTCTGTGTTGCGCAAGGAAGGGCAATGTCCACTTTCTCTTCCCACGGCCTCTTTCCTTCGACGAACTTAACTTTGAATTTGTCTGCGTAATCTTTTACTTTGTCTCTTCCTGAAGATCTCATTTCAAGCATGTACTCTATCTTCTCGCCCTTGACTCCGGCTTCATCGTAAACATATCCGTCTGGTCCGGATATTGTGACAACCTTTGCTCCGAGCTGATTTGCCTTAATTGCCGCGCCCCATGCCACATTACCAAATCCGCTTATTGCAACTTTCTTGCCTTCAAGAGACTGCTTCTTTGTCTTGAGCATCTCATCTGCGAAATATACTACTCCGAATCCTGTCGCCTCAGGTCTGATAAGAGAACCGCCCCAATTGTGGCCTTTTCCTGTGAGGACTCCTGTGAATTCATTCTTTAATCTCTTATACTGTCCAAACATGAATCCTATCTCTCTTCCGCCGACTCCGATGTCTCCTGCGGGAACGTCTGTGTTCGGTCCAATGTGTCTGAATAGTTCGGTCATGAATGACTGGCAAAAACGCATAACTTCTGCATCTGATTTTCCTCTTGGGTCAAAATCGCTTCCGCCCTTTCCTCCGCCCATTGGTAGACCAGTGAGTGAGTTTTTAAAAATCTGCTCAAAACCCAAAAACTTGAGGATTGAAAGATTTACTGACTGGTGGAATCTGAGTCCGCCTTTGTAGGGTCCTATTGCCGAGTTAAATTCAACTCTGTAACCTCTGTTGACCTGAAATTCTCCCTTATCGTCTGTCCATGGCACGCGGAACATTATTGTTCTCTCCGGCTCGACGATTCTCTCAAGAATGCTGTTTTTCTTGTACTTCGGCTCTTTGTCCATAACAACCGAAAGTGATTCGAGAACTTCTGTAGCTGCCTGTAAAAACTCCTTTTCCCAAGGATATTTCTGTTTCAGCTCATCAATGACCTTACTTACGTAAGAGTTCATGCAAGACCTCCTATATCTGTTTTACTCTAACTAATGTAAATTACTTTAAGCAACCTTAAATGCCAAAAGTTTAGTGAATATATTATAACATTTATTATATAAGTCAAGAGGGAGAATTGGGGTTGACAAAATTGGAATGTATGTTATATTATACCAAAAAGGTATAATATATGAAAATAACAAAAAAAATCGGCTGCGCAATTTCAATACTCACTGTTCTTGGAAGCAGGGAAAGTGAACTTGCATCTGTTAAAACTATTGCAAAAGAGTCATCATTTTCAGAACCTTTCACAAGAAAAGTGGTGCGGGAGCTTGAAAAATTCGGATATGTAAAGAGCGTAATGGGTCCGAAGGGTGGTTATATTTTAAATAAAAAACCATCAGATATTAATCTTGATAAACTTTTAAATGATTTGGATGAGAAGAAAGATATGATAGAATGCGTTTATAACAAGTCGTGCACTCTTCACACAGGATGCATGATAAATTTTACAATGCACAAGTTGAACAGTGATGTGAGAGAGATATTCCGAAAATATACAATAGATGATTTTATAAAAGGAGTCGATTATGGAAAAATCAGTGTATCTCGATAATAATGCAACTACCAAAGTCGATTTGGAAGTTGTTGAATCAATGATGAAGTTTTTCAAAGACGAATACGGGAATCCCTCTTCTCTCTATACTTTAGGGCAGAATGCCAGAAGTGCTGTAGAAGATGCGAGAAAGAGAGTGGCTGTTGTATTGAACTGCGAACCTAGGGATGTTTTTTTCACAGGCTCCGGCACAGAATCGGACAACATAGCGGTGAAGGGTGTTGCAAGGCGATATAAAAATAAAGGAAACCATATAATAACATCCGCTATAGAGCATCATGCCGTGCTAAAGAGCGTGGAGCATCTCTCAAAGGAGGGCTTCACATATGACACAGCCAAAGTGGGGAAAGACGGTATTGTTGATGTGGACCATTTGAAATCTCTCATCAAACCAGAGACAATTCTGATTTCAATAATGTATGCAAATAATGAAACAGGGGCTATACAGCCGATTGAAGAGATAGGAAAAATCGCCAAAGAGAGAGGAATTTATTTTCACACAGACGCAGTTCAAGGCGCGGGGAAACTTACTTTGGATGTGAAAAAACTCAATGTTGACATGCTTTCTCTGTCAGGCCACAAGTTTCATGCCCCTAAAGGAATCGGAATACTTTACAAAAGAACAGGAATAAATCCGATACCTCTTTTTCACGGCGGGCATCACGAGCTTGCAGTCAGACCGTCAACTGAGAATGTGCCGTATATTGTAGGAGTGGCTAAGGCTCTTGAAATTGCTTACAGAGACATTGACGAACACAGAGCGAAACAGACAATGCTGAAAGAGAGGCTGAAAGCGGGAATCATGAGAAATATAGGCAATATACTTCTAAACACTCCTGATAACAGTGTATTCAACACCTTAAATGTTTCTTTTGTCGGGATAGAGGGGGAGTCAATTCTTTTCTCTCTTGATGAATTCGGCATAGCAGTCTCAACCGGCTCAGCATGTACATCAGGAAGCCTTGAAGCGAGTCATGTAATTATGGCAATGGGAAGAGACCACACGACAAGCCACGGCTCAGTCAGATTTTCATTGAGCAAATACACTACTGAGGAGGAGATCGACTACACAATAGACAAAGTCAAATCCGTAGTAGAAAAAATCAGAAAAATTTCACCATATAAATAGGAGAATTTATGTACAGTCAGACAGTAATGGATCATTTCAGGAACCCGCACAATGTGGGTAAAATGGAGAATCCCTCAGGAGTTGGCAAAGTAGGAAATCCGCAATGCGGTGATGAAATGATAATTTACAAAAAAAAAAAAAAAAAAAAAAAAAAAAAAAAAAAAAAAAAAAAAAAAAAAAAAGGTGCGGCGATTGCATCATCTTCAATGACAACGGATTTAATTAAGGGAAAGACTATTGAAGAGGCTCTTGCACTGTCAAACAAAGAGGTGGCTGACAAACTCGGAGGGCTGCCGCCTGTGAAAATGCACTGCTCTGTTTTGGCTGAGGACGGAATAAAAATGGCTATAGAGGATTACAGAAAGAGAGAGGAAGAGAAAAAGAATGAGCAAAAAATTTGATAAACTCGAAAAGACCATAAAAAAACTCAGAAAAGAGTGTCCATGGGACAGAAAACAAACTCACAAAACTCTTCGAAAATATGCCATTGAAGAGGCGCATGAGCTTGCGGACGCAATCAATAAGCAAAATGACAGAAAAATTATGGACGAGCTTGGCGACGTTCTTCTTCAGGTGATGCTCCACTCGGCGATAGCTGAGGAGAAAAAAAAGTTCACGATTCAAGATGTCATGGATAATCTTGATGAGAAGATGAAGAGGCGCCACCCGCATGTCTTTTCAAACGCAAAGGCAAAGACTGACAAGGATGTGCTTAAAAGATGGGTGGAGATAAAGAAAAACGAGAAAAACCACAATTCAGTTATGGACGAGATTCCGACATATCTTCCGGCCTTGATTCTCTCCTCAAAAATTCAAAGACGAGCATCTACGAAGAGGTTTGAGTGGGATGACGTCAGAGGAGTCTATGATAAGATTGACGAAGAGGTTCTGGAAATAAAAAAGGCAAAGAACAAACATGAGTTGGAGGATGAAATAGGAGACCTGCTTTTTACAGTCTCTCATTTGGCGAACAGGCTCGGAGTTGACGGAGAGATGGCATTAAAGAGAGCGACTCTGAAGTTCGCAAAAAGGTTCAAGAAGATGGAGAAACTGATAAAGGAAGATGGAAAGATCCTTGAAGAGATGAGCCTCGATGAGATGGACAAATACTGGAATAGGGCAAAGAGATGAAAAATGCCATAAATGCCAAGCACCGTCCCCTATATAAATAACGGAAAAGTATGAAGATAGGGTATCCGTGCAAGAATGTGAGTGTGGGGTGCTCCTCGTCAAAGAGGTTCAATTTAAAATCCTATACAAAGGCAAAGACAGAGGAGACTGTTAGGGCAAACCTCGAATGCCTTGAAAATGTAATAGATTTCAATATAAAAAATAACATAATGTTCTTCAGAATATCCTCGGACATTGTGCCATTCGCTTCGCACCCTGTTATGGATTTTAAGTGGCAGAGAATCTTCAGGAATGAGTTTGAGAGAATAGGCAGATTAATCAAGAAGGCAAAGATGAGGATATCGACCCATCCCGACCAGTTTGTTCTTATAAATGCGCTTGACGGCAATATAGTTGAAAGAAGCATAAAAGAGCTTTTGTACCACGGTGAAATGTTTGACCTCTTCGGATTTAAAACTGACGCAAAGATTCAGATTCACGTGGGTGGAGCTTACGGAGACAAAAAAAGCGCAAAGGAAAGGTTTGTGAAAAATTTCAAAAAACTTCCCCTTTCAGTTAAAAAACGGATTGCAGTTGAAAATGATGACAGATTATTCACCATTGACGATGTTCTTGAAATATGCGAAAAAACCGATGCGAAGCCGCTTCTCGACAATTTTCACGATGCATTGAATCCTTCAAAACAGTCCTTTGAAAAACTTCTGAAAAAAGCATCAGAGCAGTGGAGCGAAAAAAGGGACGGGATAATAATGACTGACTACTCTTCTCAGGAAATGGGAAAGAGAAAGGGAAGCCATGCTGAATCTATTGACATAAATGATTTTAAGCATTATATAGATAGAACAAAGAAAATTGATTTTGACATCATGCTTGAGATAAAGGATAAGGAGAAAAGCGCACTAAAAGCGCTCAAATATTTAAAAGAAGCGAAGAGGATTTAATGGAAGTATTCATAAACACTTTCGGAGCCGTCTTCACACTCTTCTTCATTGGAATAATCGGCTGGTGGGTTGTATCAAAAAGGATGATGGACAGCTCCGTATTCTCCGTGCTCTCTGTTCTCTCCCTTGAAATTGCCCTTCCCGCTATGATTTTCTCCGATGTCATCAGAAAATTCGATATAGCAGCTTACCCGAATTGGTGGGCTCTCCCTCTCTGGTGGGTCGGTTTCTCTCTATTTCTCTTTCTAATGACAATGACATTCTCACTCTTCTCTTCAAAAGAGAGTTTGTCTGAATTCAGAATCTCTCTATTCTTTCAAAACGGAATCTTTTTTCCGCTTGCCATCTTTGCAACAATACCAGCGTACTCGCATCTTGTAATAGATGTTTTCTTCTTCACAATGTTCTATGCGGCTCTTCTTTTCAATACATACTATCTTTTCTTTCCCAAAGCAAAGAAGACCTTTGATATAAAAAAGATCTTTCATCCTGTACTTATTTCGGTTCTCCTTGCAATAATCATAGTGCTCTTTAAAGGGGCCAAGCTTGTCCCGAAACCGGTTCTCACAGCTCTCACAATGGTGGGCTCAATGTCAATCCCTCTTCTAATGCTCATTCTCGGAGGCAACATTTACGTTGATTTCAAGAAAAAGGAGAAGGTTAACGCAACAGAAACAGTTAAGTTCGTTATCATAAAGAATTTTATCTTTCCAGTTGTTACATTGATCCTTATATATTTTTTGCGTCCTCCCGAGAATGTCTCTCTCATACTTCTTCTTGAATCAGCTGTTCCGCCGATAACTGCGACTCCCATACTTGTAGAGAGAGCGGGCGGAAAGAAGAATGTGGCGAATGCTTTTCTGCTCTACTCATTCATATTTTCTCTTGTGACAATACCGCTGATGATAACTCTTTACAATTTAATCATAAAATGAGGACTTTATGAAACAGAAACTCAAAGGAAATGTCTTCCTTCTCTCAATGGTCTCTCTCTTTACTGACACATCCTCCCACATGATATATCCGCTCCTTCCAGAGTTTCTCTCAAGCATCGGAGCGACCAAGACGATAATAGGAATCATAGAGGGAATAGCAGAGTCAATAGCATCTCTGCTCCGTTCTGTCTTCGGAGCCCTCTCAGACAAACTCAACAAGAGAAAAGAATTCGTATTCTGGGGATACGCTCTCTCAGCAATAACAAAGCCCTTTCTCTTCATAGCAAACTCATGGCTCATAGTTTTGTTTGTGAGGTTTTCAGACAGAATCGGCAAAGCAGTGAGGACTCCTCCGCGCGACGCCATACTTTCAACGTCTGTTGAGTCGTCAAAACAGGGAGCGGCATTCGGGTTCAACAGGGCTATGGACAGAATGGGAGCAATCTGGGGACCACTTCTTGCAGTCATGATTCTTGCAATGTTCAGCGACAAGGCTCTCGGAATGAGATACGTCTTTCTCTGGTCTCTTCTTCCTGCTGTAATTGCTCTGATATTCATTCCATTTGTAAAAGAGACGGGTGAGTTCATAAAAAAGCAGAGGGAGATGAAGTATGAGGGGCTTAAATCGGGAAGGTTCATTCTCTTTATCGTGGCGGCAATTATATTCTCTTTGGGAAATTCCTCAAACTCGTTTTTAATACTCAAAGCAAGGGATACGGGACTCACAAACATAGCGATGATTCCTGTTTTATGGATTGTCTATAACATTTCATCATCATTCTTCTCGATTGTTCTTGGAAAACTGTCAGACAAAATCGGAAGAGCGAGGATAGTGGCATTCTCATTTCTCTTTTACGGTCTTCTCTATGTCGGATTTGCATTTGCAAACAAACTCTACATGATATGGATTCTGTTCTTTCTATACGGCGTCTATTACGGCCTCTCAGAGGGAATATACAGGGCATACATTGCGCAGATTGTTGAGCCGGACAAGAGGGCGACAGCATTCGGCATATTCAATACGGGAATAGGAATAGTTCTTCTGCCGGCATCAATAATCACTGGAGTTATCTGGGACAAATGGGGAAGCGTCTGGGCATTCAATCTGTGCGCACTCTTCAGCTTCTTAGCCCTCATAATCTTCGGTATTCATCTTTTAATGGAGAGAAAAAACAGAATTCTGAAAACCGCTCGGCATGAATAAAAAAATATAAAAAGAAAATATTACAAAAGGGGGCTTCATGCCCTCTTATCTTTCCCTTATCTCTCCATAAAATAAATACTTATACTGGGGACGGTGCTTGGCATTTATGGCACTTATCAATAGGGACGGGGTATACTTTATTTTATTTTCAAATTGACAAAGTGGAATCAAAAAAGCAAATCCCGCCTTAGAGAGTATCGCATCTCTTGACTCTTTTTTTTCTATAAGTATTATTTTAACTATAAACTCTAAACGGAGGTTCTATGGCAAAATATAAAATAGCGTGGATGCCGGGCGACGGAATCGGCATCGATGTTATGGACGCAACAAAGATAGTGCTTGACGCGCTGAAGTTCGACGCAGAGTACATTCCCGCAGACATCGGCTGGGAGATCTGGAGAAAAGAGGGAGATGCCCTTCCAAAGAGGACAATTGACATATTGAACAATGTTGATGCGGCTCTCTTCGGAGCAATCACTTCAAAGCCGAAGGAAGAGGCTGAAGAGGAGCTTGTGCCGGAGCTTCAGGGAAAGAATCTGAAATACCTCTCTCCTATAGTGAGGATGAGGCAGATGTTCAATCTCTACTCAAACTTAAGGCCTTGCAAGGCATACAAGGGAAACCCGCTCAATTTTAAGGATGACATTGATATAGTCGTCTTCAGGGAGAATACAGAAGACCTTTATGCCGGAGTGGAGTATTTCCCAGTGCCTGAGGACGTGAGAGCTGTTCTCAACAAGCATCCGAAGATGAAGGAATTCGCAAATGACCCGAATGATGAGATGGCGATTTCTCTCAGGATAATGACAAAGGACGGATGCACGAACATAGTGCGCTCAGCTTTCGAATATGCTAAAAAGTACGGAAGAAAGAAGGTGACGCTGATAGAGAAGCCGAATGTGATTCGAGAAACATCAGGCCTTATGACAAGAATTGCCCGTGTTATAAGCAAGGATTATCCTTCGATAAAATTTGACGAAGTGAATGTCGATGCAGCTTGTATGTGGCTTGTGAAGAATCCGGAGTCATTCGACGTTATAGTGACATCCAACATGTTCGGAGATATAGTCTCTGATTTGGCGGCTCAGCTTGTCGGCGGACTAGGGTTTGCTTCAAGCGGAAACATAGGCGACAAAGTGGCTGTCTTTGAGCCCACGCACGGGTCAGCTCCAAAGTATGCAGGGCAGTATAAAGTGAATCCTATCGCCTGCATACTCGCGGCAAAACTGATGCTTGACTATCTCAAAGAAGAGAAAGCGGCTCAGAGAATAGAAGATGCGGTTGCAAAGGTGGTCGCTGAGGGAAAGGTTAGAACGTATGATATGGGAGGTAAAAATACATCTCTTGAAGTCGGCAAGGAGATTGCTTCTAAGCTTTAACTTACTGCTATTATTTATATCTGCTTTTTCAGAACCCGTCATTATCTCGCCTGATGCGAGTATGGCGGGTTCTTTTGATTTTATAAATCCTTCAAGGCAACCTTTAGAATACAATTATATCAGAATGGGGATTATAAACAGATTTATGACTGCTGATATGACAATGTTTTTAACCCAATGCAATACGCATTACAGGGATTTCAACATTGGAGGAATTCTCCTGTACGAACCGAATGCACTTCTCGAAAGACTTTCCGGAGGACTGACTCTCGGATATTCAAGAGAATCAGTATCTCTCGGAATTCTATCTATGGCGCGGCTTGCCAGATACTCGAATGATATTACTGAATTCAAATACAAAATTATTCTGTCCGCTTCAGTAAAATCCGAAAGATACTTTGCGTCAACCTCATACGGGATTGATCAAACAGAACTCATATATTATGTGCAGGCGGGATTTCAGGATAAAAATATGAAAGTATT
>Ga0074195_1003954_pt1 | contig 12926 bp, 11 predicted proteins | sample EPASupsiteHSE623_FD_64525 | JGI IMG/M metagenome (GOLD analysis project Ga0074195, IMG submission 64525) | Bioremediated contaminated groundwater from EPA Superfund site, New Mexico - Sample HSE6-23 | ecosystem: Environmental > Aquatic > Deep subsurface > Groundwater > Contaminated ...
ACCTGACCTTCCCCGGCTTTATGCTGGATAATTATACAGAGGTAGCAGACCAGCTTATGAATGCAGGCCTAAAGATCATGTTTACCGGACATTTTCATGCAACGGATATTACAGAACAGCAACCAGGAAATCAATCCTTATATGATATAGAAACCGGTTCTATTGTTGTTTACCCGTGTTCATACAGAATGATAACCTACATTCAGGATTCTGCATTAATCATTACAACGAAACACATCACAAAAGCAAATTATTCAGGCATTGCACCTTATCAAACTTTTCCACAATATGCTGAAAGTTTAACCCGGATAGCTGCAGATACCCTGTTCACGACGACGCTCTTGATGAATAAGCAAATCAGTTATAATGACACGGCCTGGCATATTGCCAATTGTATGGGATTATCATTGATGGTCCATCTGGCAGGTGATGAAGATAAAGCCATTGAGGATACGGCATTTATCGGGCAAACCGGACGACAATACAGCGCTCCATGGCTTCCGGGATATTTTGATTTCCTGTGGACCGATAAAATACCCAGAGACAATTCCCTGACAATTCAACTGAAATCGGGTATTTCTTTTTGATCAGTCTTCGCCGCAACAGCCTGACCTTCTTAATTTTTTGATGACTGTTCTTTTTCAACCTTCAGGGCTACGTGCCTGATGTTGATCCTGTTATAGGTGTAAAGGATATGGATTATGCCATCATTCGACTGAATGACAGCGGGATAACTGAATTCCCCTTCAGACTTGTCTTCGAGTGTATATATTTCTTTCCAGGTTTTGGTGTCGGACGAAACAGCGATGCTCAGTTTATTCCGGCCGTTCCACCAGTCTTTCCCCTTTTTTCCAGGGTTATAAACTATCAGGTGAATTCCTGAATGAAGGGTAATGGCATCGAACCCCGAATTAGGGTTTGTAAGACTGGTTTTCGACAGAGGGCTCCAGGTTTTTCCTTCATCAGATGATATGCTTTCCATGATGCAATCCTGGTCGCTACGGCAAAAGACATGTATCCTGCCCGCGGCATCGGTTAAAAGACAAGGTTGGATGACCTTTGCTTTGTTCGCAGTGTCTATAGCTATTACATTCCAGGTCATTCCATGGTCAGGAGACCTTTCGATAAAGACCTGCCAACGGTCGCTGGTTTCCCTGCTCGAAGGAAGAAGCCATGCACCATTGTGGGTTACCAGGGGTTTGTTCTTCGCCGGACCGATGATTTCCTCAAGTGCAACAGGGGAAGACCAGGATTTACCCTCATCCTTTGAAACGATCATCATCCCGTTCCACTCCTTCGGCGACCGGCCGGTTTTATAAAACAGGAACAGGTTCGAGTCGGAAGGTTTGAACAATACCGGATTCCAGCATGGAGAAGGTGACCCGCCGGCATTTCTTCCGCAGATTAATTCAACGGCTGACTGCCACTGGTTCTTTTCAAGGCAGGATGACCAGATGCAAACATCAGGAGAACCCTCATAATCTCCCCCGAAACATGCAGCTATCAAGCGACCGCCGGAGGTCTCAACCAGCGTCGAAGCATGACATTGTTTAAACGGAGGCTGGGTAAAAACGAATTCCTTTTTAAGGATACGGACCCGGTAATCATTCCCGGCATTCACGGTTTGTACCCAAAGTATGATTGAAAACAGGATAAATACTGACTTTTTCAAGAGGAAATTAGTTGCTCTTCACAAGCAGATAATAGGGATATACCGAATGATTTTCCCATGCCTGGAAATGGATCGTATCCTGGGGGAAGACTTTGTAATATTCAGCATCAGGGAACAACGGCACCAGGTCGCCGCAACGCTCGAAATCAAACGATTCCAATAAAGCAGGCTCAACATATCCGGGCATTGCTGCAATTACCCTCGGATAAACATTTTCATGGATAATTGTCAATATTTGTTTGATTACGAAAGGCCCGGCAGCTAAAAACTGATTGTAGGCTGCATCAAATTTCGGTCCGGCCGGATAATTAATACTGGCCATAAATCCTTTCATATCAAAAAACGGGCTGATCTTCGGGAAATCAACAGCCGTTTGAAATGTTATACCGATACAGGGAACCCAGTCCAGGACATTATTTACCGACATTGCCCATCCGCCATTATTAATTTTCTGATAGTCGTAAGCATACCGGAGATTACCGGTCTTAGGCGCTGCTATCAGATAAGATTTTAAACGAAAGTCTTGTGGCAGTTTGCCCTCTTTTTGCAAATACCGGATATAGGATGTGGCAAGAAATCCGATACCACTTCCCTGGCTGTGCCCGAGAAGAATAAAATCTCGCACGCCTCTACCATACTGTTCTTTGATCTGGCTCACGAGCTCATCGGAGATGTGCGCGAGACCCAGCAACATGCCCAGGTGTACTGCTGCACCCGGCAGTTCGGCCAATTTATATTCAAAGGTTTTGGTCTCAGATATTTTAATCTTTCCGATGGCAGGGACCATCGGACTGTAAAATGCAGCTGTAAAACTCAGGCCTCCCGGGTCCACGATAGAACCCCTGATCGCAATCACAGCTTTGTTATCACGGGTATTCCATACATCAAAGCGGTTCATCAACGGAGAAACCTGTGAGCGGAAGACTTGTTTGATTCCTTCCGGTTCGGGAGTTTTAAAACCGCCTATATCGGCTGAGTCGTAGGCGCGTTCCATCACAGGAATCAATGAGGTAAGTTCAGCTTTGTCATACCCCGGAACAAGGTCGGTGATTTCCTTTTTCTGATCACATCCGGCGAATGAAAGACATATTACCGTAACTGCAAGATAAAAAGATAATGATCTCATGGTTCGTTGATTTTTGGTTAGGGTTTTTGTATATCGTCAAAGATATTGAAAAATATCTCAACGATAACAGTTCGAGAGCCCGGTAATCCGGGATGTGATTCTGGATAAGTTTTAGATAAGAATAGATATCATAAATTAACCAATCAGGTAATATATTATTTGTATATTCACCTTTTAGGTGTATATTTGCAAAACATTTCGCCACATTGATTATATTTCTTGACGATAAAGGATTAAGGTTCGAAAAGCTTACAGGTTTTGAAAACCGATATTCAATGAGGCTTTCCGGGAAATACAGGCTAGAAATGTGGGTGGAATGGAAAAATGAAAAACAAACCATAGGGATCTTCTTTATCACAGGAATATCAAATCATTATGGTGACTAAATCCTGAAATTATGATTCAGACAAGTGAATTAAGAGCGGCAAGCAAATTTGGCCCGGGATATTTTATCCGCGAACAAATGGCACTCCGTGAATGGACGCAAAGTGATCTATCTGACATAACGGGAATCTCGGTTAAACATCTCAACAAAATTCTGCAGGACAAGCAGCCCATAACGTTGGAGATGGCCCGTGTACTCGGTGAAGTATTCAATACCTCTGCACAATATTGGATCAATATTGATACCGGATACCGATTATGGCTTTCACAGGAAAAGACAGCGCTGGAAATTGAAGTTGAGATTAAAAGGGTCGTTTATGAACGAATGCCAGTCAAAGATATGCTTGTAAAAGGATGGCTGAAACCGTTCAAATCGGCATCCGAACTTCAAAACGAAGTACTCGGTTTCTGGAATTGGACCAACCTTGATTTCTCCCGGATTGACGACCACTTCCTGCCATGTCTGACGCGTAAATCGGATGCTTACAATCAGTATAATGCGTCCTATGCCATCACTTGGTATCAAAAAGCACAAAACATGGCGGTACTTTTCCCTCATCTCCCGTATAAAAGGCAGGAACTTGAGAAGTTGTTTGATGAATTGCATTCATACACCGTTGCGGAAGACGGGATAGCAATGTTTATCAGGGAACTTTCCGCGATCGGCGTAATTTTCTTTGTGTTGCCTCATCTGCAAAAAACGTATCTCGACGGCGCGGCTTTTTTCTCCGGGGCGAACCCGGTAATTGTTTTCACGGGTCGTTATAACAGGATCGACAATTTCTGGTTTACCATGGCTCACGAAATTGCACACATTTTAAATCATTTAAACGAATCGATACCCTTTATCCTGGATGATTTTAAAAGTGAAGATGCTAATAATTCTATGGAATACGAAGCAAACAGGCTTGCAGCCGAAAAGTTAAAACATCCCGAAATCCTGAATTTTCTTGCACCATCCCTTGGCTACCTTACCAGGTCGAAAGTGGAGGAATGCGCTGAAAAATACATCATACATCCTTCTGTTATCATTGGGAAACTGGCTTTTGAAAAAAAACTCAGCTATAAAAATTCATTCTTATTCAGCGAGGGAGTGTTGGATAAAATCCCCGCCGGAAATAAAATTCAATAACAGAGAACCTATTTTTTATGAGCTTTCACCATTACCGTACATATTCAGCATGTCTTAAATGAAGGCGTCTTTATAAACTGACGAGATAAAATTCCTGAATCCATCAACAACGCCTGAACCCCAGTGGGCTGTATATCCCATGTGTTTGCATCTCCCGGAAACCCTTACCGACCATAATACTTCCCGCGACCGGATATCAAAAAATGTAACCCAGGAGGATGAGGCTTCTTTGTTTTTATTAAAATTCTCGGCGATGATTACCAGTCCGATCCCATTTTGCTGGCTGAGTTTGTAAGATCGTACTGCCTTTACCACAGTGTCGGAAGGGAAGGAGTAATTTGTACCGATGATAAAATATTTGTTCACCTCCTGTGTGTGATCCTGAACCTCATTACTGACATAATGGAAGACCCCTTTTTTAAGTGCCGGCTTAACATAATTGTAAGGGGGCAGCTCTTTCTCAACGAATGCGATCCAGGCGGGAGGATATGCCACCCTGTATGTCTCACATCTGGAAATTTTGGGGCCATCAGTAACCCTTACGTGCGAAAGGTCGAGCCCATAATACCAAAGCGTGTCGCATGACTTTACCCTGTTCCGCTGATCAACGGTTCCCAAATCAGAATTCTGGGCGAAAACGGTCACTGAAAATGACAACGCCACTGCTGTGCCAAACAACAGACTTAATACCTTATAAAACATTGCAAAATAGTATAGGTTAAACACTGTATTCAGAGTCAAATGTAATAAAATCCTGAAATAGCGAAACAGCGAAAAAATTATTATTTATTCACTGTATCCATTTGTGGCATTAATAAGGGTTACTTTCATGACGGCAAAATTGCAACCTTTTGGCTTTTTTTTCGTCATAAGAACCGAATAATTCCGAAGATATGAGCGCGTTGACACCCTTGCAACGGACCCTGCTGCTGCTTTTCGTTTTCTGCCTGCCGGTTGGCACCGTGTACGCGGCCGACACCACGCGGTTCGTGCTGATGAGACCAACCGGTCTGGAATACAAAGGCATTCCGCTGCTGGAGGTGATGCCACCGTGCGACCGGCAGGCCAGGATCATGGAACGGATTCTGGAACACACCTTCCTGAAGGAGTTTGCCGGCTTTCACCAGACCGTGACAGATACCCTGATGAAACTTGGGCTCGTGTCGCGGCGTGAACCGCTCTACCTGCTGGCGTCGGGCCGGATGGGAGGATTTCCGATGAAAGGCTTTTTCCTGAAGAAAGGGGGAAGGATCACGGATAAGCGCGATCAGCCTTATATTGACCTCAAAGGGATCGAGGAGAATTACAAACGGCTGGAATCGGTTACCCAGGTATTCCCCCACGAGCAGGCCCACATTTATTTCAGGCTGTTCAGCGGGACCGACGCCCTGGAGGAGGAGAACTACTCATGCGACATGCATTACTTCAGCATGGTCACCAACTACTTCACGGCATTCAACGAGGGCTTTGCCGAGTCGTTCGAGAATATCGCGCGCCGCTACGAACCCGACACCTCCGTGCGCCGGGCGATAGAAAGGGACACCGACAGGAAAACAGGATTCCTGGAGCAACGGTCGCGTGGATTCGACCGTGATTTCCGGTGGCCGTTGAGGCTGGGATTCTACCGGTTTTCGATGATCGCCTGGTACCAGCCCCTCGAGAATTACAAACGTTTCCGCTGGGCATACAACGGATACGCGAAATACAAGGCCCTGCCCTTCAACAGTTGTTCCGCCGAAAGGTCGCTGCTGTACCGGAACGCCTGCGTGATCCCCGACACCCTCGCCACCCGGAACAGGCCTCAGGGCGCCTCTACCGAAGGGGTGGTATGCGCCTTTTTCACCCTGCTCATGGAGAGCCCGGCCAGGGAGATGAACCGCGGGGATGCCTCGATGGCGCCATGGAAAAATCAGGTCCTGAAAGAGCTCCGGGTGATCGGCCGATCACTGCGCAACGCTGATCCGGGGATGTCATTGCTCGATGCCTTCGTGTGGGGGTACCTCCGTGAATATCCCGATGAGAAGGAGATCGTCATGGATGTTTACCACCGGGCCACAGGGCATGAGTTCACAGGGGAACCAATGACCCAGCGCTGGCTGTTCAACCCCGACCATAGTCACAACACCTTCATCATGGCCCAGTATGGTGGAAGCCTCATCCCTTATTACGCTTTCAACCTGAACACGGCCGATGCGGCCGACCTGGCGACATTTCCCGGCATGAAGATTGAACAGGCCGGGAAGCTGATCCGTTACCGCGACTCAATTGGCGGATTCCTGAATTTCAGCCGGCTTGCATCCCTGCCCGGCGATCTGGAAGAGACGGGGAAGATGCTGGCGAAAAAGGTCCTGCAAAAGGAAGCACTCAGCCGGTACGGGGAGGAACCGGCCTTCTCGCTTGGCTCTTTCTTCACCGCGATCATCCTGAGGGCACTGCTGCTGTGGGGGATCCTCTTCGCCTTATCCCTGTTTATACAGATGCTGTTCTTCAGGCGCCTGACCAGGTTCGTGCGCACTTCCGTCCGGGAACTGTTGCGATCGCTGCTGTTCCTGCTTGCCGCCATCGCCACACTGGTATTCCCCTATCCCCCGATTTACCTGTTTGCCGGATTCACACTGCTTGTCATCGGCATCGATCTCCTCATCACCCGGCGTAATCATGAAGTGAGAAAAGAGCTTCTTCTTTCCGCGGCGGTATTGTTCCTTACGACGGGGTACTCGCTGGTATGATTCCTTCAATTATGAACTTGTGATCCTGTCACCTTTTCACCTAATCGAAACTTCACAAGGATATAGATCAGTGTATTTACGACCAGTATATAGAGAATAAAACCACAATTGGCAAAGGTGAATGTTGACAATGTAAGCAGCGTTAAAACCACACCGAATACTGTTGCAATCCACGGCCATGCAATTTCAGTATCCGGATATTTGCAGGCTTTCACTATTGTTGGAATAGCTGCGAGTCCATCGGCAACGATGCTAAAAAAAATGGCTACATTCCCCACACTGGTGATCATCCATAAAACCAGTCCCATTAGTGATAGTATGCCGCATATCAAATCAAACCAGGTTAGCTTCCATACCGCCTGTTTATTTATAAAGGAGGCAATAAAAACAATTAATGGTGTAAAGCCGGTACTGAATGTCATTAATGCCTCAAGACCTACCCCCTGTTTGATTTGTGCAAAAAAAGCGATAAATGGCGCCACAGACCATAATAGAAATGAGACTCTGTTGGGTTTGACTTTTCCTTTCACGGTGTTAACCAGGTATGCAACAGAACCCACAGCTCCTATAAGCGCTCCAACTATGATGAAGTTACTGTGAATCATAAGAAGATTAAAACCAAGTTAAGCAGTGATGAAGTATTCTGAAATTATTATCCTCTTTTTTCGTAAAACAGAATTCCGACCCTGCGGATATGGTCTAATACTTCATCGTCTTTAATCTGATGGTACAGAACAAGATCAAATTTCACTGGATAATTTAATGATTCAAGTTCAATACCGATCACCAGCAAATCATCAAATTTCAGTTCTCCACCAACAACAGCCAGATCAATATCGCTTCCCGGCCTATAGTTTCCTTTAGCTCTGGACCCAAAGATGATCACCTGCTCAATCCTGGAGTTCGAAGAAACTATCTTTTGAATATCCTCTATTTGATTTTGTTCCAGTCCGAATTTCATTTCTCGTTATTATCGAACAGTCCGGGTTGAATTAGTTTCTGAATCTCTAATCCCAATGCATCTATCAGATCACTGAATTTAGATACATAGATGTCAATGATAAGTTCAGCGATATTATCTGCAGTTTCCTGGTCATAAGTATGTGAAGTCCTTTGCCGGCTTTCAATCATCTTCATCCATTCCTTCCCATCTTTAATCAAACCTCTTTCAATGGCCATCTTAAATGCATCCCTGCTCCCCGAAATTTCAGTATAACCCTGATATTCAAAAAAATCCTTCAATGTGTTCCATGCTAACTCATAAGTATATTCGAAGCGCTGGATCAGTCCTTCCTGCTCGAGTTCACTCCGGGAGCTTTTCTTAGCCGCTGAGTCGAGCTTCACAAATGCTTTTTTAAAATTATTAAAACGCTGTACCCATCTGATATCCTTATCGCTCATTTTACAAAAATTTGAATGATGAACAAAAATATGGAAAATCCGTTTGCGTGGAACCATTTATTTTTCTTATCTAAACCATCACTCCCCACTGTATATCAGATCATAAATAATGGATTGAAATTGAGTTTTTAAGGCATTATTTAAAGCAAGCCGTGGGTTCCTGTCCGATTCCAACTAAAGAGAAAAGGTTTATCGCGTTCAGTCGCAGATACACCGCACCGGGAAGGCATTGGCTTTAGACGAGTTGTAAAAGGATACCGAATGATTTACGACATTCATGCCATGGGAAACAGCATGCTGGGTATTCCATTCCGACGAAGTCCAGAAGAAAGTGGCAAAACCGTCAAAACTCCATGATGAATTCATGTAATTGATTCCACGCTGAAGTGCCCTGAAACCATTCAGGACAGTGTCCTGTAACGGCCTGCCCGCCTGGCTGGCTCCCAAATAAAGCTCCTGCAGGTTCATCCATTCGCTTTCCAGGGGCACATGCCAGCCCGGAGGGCATAAACCCCGGGAACCGCCGGTGGTTTCGTAGGTCATCAGTTCGTCCCACTGGTAACACGAAGAAGGAAGGACGAGGGCCGAAGGATGAAGATACCTTTCGGGGAGACAGTTGTCGGTTTGAGGGATTGTGGAGGGAATGGCGGTTCCGTAGTCGAGGTTTTTTTGCATCCAGCACCGGGAACCAAGTTGTACTGTTGGATAGGTTTTACCGTCGCGAGGGTCGGTGAGGATGGAGCCACAAATGAAAATGGAAGATGGAAAATTGAAAACGTGGGTGGTTGCTGAGGAGGTGCATGTGGCGATGTTGGTGTAAGAGTATGTGATTGGATGGTTGCCGGGGCCGGCGGTGGCTGGATCAAATATTCCGGTTGCGGAATTGACACCGGGACCTGAATAGATACCCCCGAACGGCAACCCTCCTCTCAGCCTGAAGGGCTGGGCATTTACCCTTGTGATGGTATCGAAACAGGGTGCAAACGTTACCTGGGGTAATGGTTTAGTGGCCATGGTCACCGTATTCCCGGTTGCAGGGTTGCCTGTGGCGCATGCTTCTGATGAGGTAAGGATGCAGGTTACCCCGTCACCCTGTGCCGGGATGTATGAATAGACTGTGCTGCCGGTTCCTGTGTTCACCCCGTTCACCTTCCACTGGTACTGTGGAAAAGAACCCGCGTTGACCCCGGTGGCGGTAAGGACGGCAGAAGTTCCCTGGCATACAGGATTGGCCAAAGCGGTTATGAATACTGAAACAGGCAGCAACGGGTTTACATTAAGCGTAAGGCTGTTGCTGTTCACCGGGTTGACCAGCGGGCAAGGTTCGCTTGATGTAAGGAAACAGGTCACCACATCACCGTTTGTCGGAATATAGGTGAATGAAGGACTGTTTGTTCCGGTTGCCGTTCCGTTCACTTTCCACTGAAACAACGGCTGGCCTCCCCCCAAGGTGAAGGTGGCGGAAAAATTCACCGGGGTTCCCTGGCATACAACCAGGGCTGATGCGCTGATGACGATCTCCGGGGAGCTGAAGGGAAGGGCGGTTATTATCACCGTATTGGAAATTGCCGCTCCTGCCCAGTCAGGTTTGCAGTCGACACGGACCAGTCGCCTGAACCAGGTAGTACCCTGAACTGGTCCCGGGGCCCAGCTTTCGCCTCCTGATCCTGCAATATCACCAAAACCTGATGTTGGGCCTGTGGTGGAACTCTGCCAGAGGTACTGCAGGTTCCCGGTGTAGCCGGAGGGTGGTGTCAGGCTGGTTATGACAGCCGGTATAAACCCGGTACAACCTGATTGGTCATACCCGATGGTCCCTGCATCTGACGGGTTCTCGCATGGGAGGTTCGACCATGTAACCAGTGCGGTATCAGAACTGATCCCAATGACCTCGGCATAAACCTGGTCGATGCCGGGTGTGAAACCTGTCTGGGTATAGCAAAAGGTCGCGTCACCGTTATTGTTCGTAAAGGCGGTGCCGGAGAGGGGATTCACGCCACTGATGTGGAAACTGACAAGAACCCCCGCAACCGGGCTGAGAACGTTACTGAGGACATGGGCTGTAAAGCACAGGTTCGTGATATTGAGGGTACCGCTGGCTGTGTTTGGTTCCAGGTTTATTGAGTCGACCAGTCCCACAGGCGACATCGACTGGCCTCCTGCATAACCGTAGGAATCAGCCGGATTCCACCCATACATGAAAACTCCGAAGGGATGGATGCCTGAGAATGTATGCGAACCTTCACTGACTGCGCGCTGCGCCCCTGAAAAACCGGTGGATCCGATGGATGTGAATTCCCCGGCTGGAATCAGTATCCCATCCTCGTATATCGCTCCGGTCGCATAATCAGGCGCCACCACATTGACGAAATGATAATCGAAACCTGCTACAGTTCCAACGGTGTAATGTGTCAGAAACTGCTCCCTGGGAGGGATCAATATCATGAACGGGTCGCCGGTAATGTTGCCGGAGCAGCTAAAGCCTTTGGCAAATTGTGCAACACACACCGGCTTATCGGCGGTAAAGGAATTGTTGCCTGCCAGGTATGTTTCATAAAATTCTCCCTGATTGAGCATTGCTGCCATTGAACCATTGACCGATACCTGTGTATTGTCCTGTGAAGCCAGGACACGGTACATATCACCGCTATTGTCACGTCCTGCAGTAGCTACCGTGACATAGTTTGTGCCCCAGGATACCACCGGCTGCATCTGCTCGACCAGGTGGTCGGCAGCAGAGCAGTTTTCCGGGATAAATGCCGCCCTTACAGTCCCGAATACCGCAACCGGGAAATTCGACTGAATATGGCTTCCCGTATAATCAGATCCGACATTGAAGGCAGAGACAAAGTATGTTTGCCCCTGCTGCAGGTTGATATCCTGTGTCGCCCCTGTAACCGCATTAAAAATCGTTACGGTTGTACCGTTTTCCGTTGCAACCACTGCCATTCCGGTTTCCCCTCCCCCCGGTGTCGTTTTATAGGTCATGATCCAATAATCGTTGCCAAGTGATGGGACAGGCAATGCAAGGTAGGCATCGGACGAAGCCGGCTTGAGGTTGAGCCCGTATACCGCGACCGGATCGTTTGTCGTGACATGGATACCCTTGTTTTCAATGTATCCGGAGAGTTGAACTTCAGGTGGCAAAATAACCTCCGTGACCAAACCCGGGGTCACCGTAAAATTCTGGTTCACACCCGGGAATGCGCTCGACACGGTTCCGCTCGTGCTAACCTCCGAGGAGATAAAAAGTTTGATGCTGTAGAATCCAACATTAGGGGGAAATGCAATCCAGAAATCCTGGCCCGCGTTGGTCTGGATCTGCGGAAATGACTTTACCGGCAAGAAGATCAGGATCAGCAGGATCACCTTTAGCCGAACCGGAAAAGACAGGCTGGCGCTTCTTGTCGTCCGGTTGCGGGTGTAATTCGCTGCGTTATTTTCATTGACAATCATGGAGTCGATTGTACTGAAATGAAATTATTCTTTTTTAGGGCCCGGGGTTAGCTAAAGATGGTGGTAAATCCCAGCTCTTTCGGCGCGATACACATCACAGGGATGGGCGAAAGGCGGACGAATTCCTGGGCGCGCGATCCCACGAAAAACTCGATCATACCCGCTTCCTGCTGGGTCATGATCATGATGAGATCGATATCACCCTGCTTTTCGGCATAATTCAGGAGGTTTGGGATCAACGCCTTTTCGTTTTCAACGTTTTCGATGAGGTCGACAGTGCACCTGATGCCTTCGGTTTCGATGACATGTTGCACCTGATCGGCCAGGATTTTCAACCGCTTGCGAACCTCCGGGTTATTCATTGACCAGATCCCCGAGACCACCTTGATCGCGGCGCCGTATACTTTGGCGATGCGGATGCCCCAGGTGACTTTTTGTCTGCTCTCCATGGTGAGATCCAGCGGGAGCATGATATTCCGGCAACCATCGAAATGGTGTCTTCCGTTAATCGTAATTACCGGGCATTTGGCCGAACGCAGCACCCTCGAGCTGTTGGCTCCCAATACCCCAACGGCATCACCCGGAAGTTCGGGCTGACTGTGGGTGCCCATGATGATAAACCGGGCCTGGATTTTATTGGCCGTTTCGAGGATTTTCGAATAAACCCTTCCTGTTTCGAGGATGAAAGTAACCTCGATTCCGGTTTCGGCCTGCACTTTGGCTGAAAGCGCTGCAAGCTGCTCTTCCAGTTTTTTCAGGATCTCTGCATCATATGTGGCGCCGAACAGCGACCGGATACCGGCGGGTGGATCATACACATAAAGGAGCACGATGCCGGCCGGCAGCAGGCGCGCCAGGTTGTATGACTGCTCCAGTGCAATAAGCGACTGGGGTTCAAGATCGACAGGAACAAGTATTTGTTTCATGATGGTGTTCTGGTAAACAAAGTTAAGGAATCCGACGTGATTTATTCATTTTTAATCAGAGGATTTGTACTAAATTTAAGACGGACATTGCCAGGTTTCA
>Ga0074195_1003955_pt1 | contig 12921 bp, 9 predicted proteins | sample EPASupsiteHSE623_FD_64525 | JGI IMG/M metagenome (GOLD analysis project Ga0074195, IMG submission 64525) | Bioremediated contaminated groundwater from EPA Superfund site, New Mexico - Sample HSE6-23 | ecosystem: Environmental > Aquatic > Deep subsurface > Groundwater > Contaminated ...
GTCCGTGTGGAAGATCCCGCCGACCCCGCAGCGCTTGGCATAGTCCGAGAGCTCGGACCCGAGCCGCCGGCCGGGCTGGAGCTCCCGCCCCACGAGGCCCGCAAAGCCCCGGAGCCGGACCCCGAGGATGACGGGGGCCTTCTTCAGGATCGCCGAGCCCGTGGCCTTGAAGAGAGCGGTCACCTCGATCGGCTCCTCGTCGACCGAGGCGTCGCGGGCGAGGAGTTCGGCACGGATCGCGAGGAGTTCCTGCTGCCGCCGGACCTCGCGCCGCACCACCTCGGCGATCAGGTCGAGTTCCTGGACGCCCTTGATCTCCACGCGGGCACCCTCGGGGATCGAGACGTTCAGGTCCTGCCGGATCGTCCCGATCCCGCGCTTCACCTTCCCCGTCGAGCGGAGCACCATCCCGATGACCCCCGCCGTCTCCTGCACCTCCTCGGGGGTGTGAAGGCAGGGCGAGGTCGTGATCTCCACGAGCGGGATGCCGAGCCGATCGAGCGAGAAGCAGGCGTCCTCGACCCGCTGGGCCGCCTCCTCCTCCAGGCAGATCGAATCGATCCGTCCGCCGTTCGGGAGCCTGCCCCCGACCGCCACCAGGCCCGTCCGCTGGAACCCGCTCGTGTTCGAGCCGTCGATGACGAGTTTCCGCATCACGTGGACCTGCTCGATCGGGGTCATGCCGAAGGTCTTGGCGACCTGGAGCGTGCACTCGAGCGCCTCCTCGTTCAGGGGCGACGGGGGCTCGTCGTCGTTCTCGACCAGGCATGTCGTGTCGTAGGCGAGGTACCGGAACCGCCGGACCTGCTTCATCTCCTCCTGGGCGGCCCGGTCGATCGTGCCGAGCTCGGAGGCGGTCGCCCGGAGGTACCGGAAGAACTCGCCGTCGTGCTCCTCGACGGGGCGGATCCGGGTCGGGCAGCCGCAGAAGAGCTTGCAGGCCGTGTCGAGCTGCTGGTGGATCTCGATGCCGGCCACGAGGCCGGTGGGCTCAGAGTCCATGCGGCGTCCTCCCGAGAACCTCTCCGGCGAGATCGGCCTGCATCAGGCACCGGACCTCGTCCGGGTCCTGGGTCCTGCCGAGCACGCACATCAGCTTGACGAGCGCGACCTCGGGGAGCATGGTCGCGCCCTCGATCACACCGCAGGCGAGCAGGTCGCGCCCCGTGTCGTAGACCCGGTCGCAGACCCGCCCGAAGAGACACTGCGAGGTCATCACGACCACGGTGCCGTTCGCGACGAGCGCGCCGAGCCGTTCGATGCACAGTGTCGAGACGTGCCCGAGGCCGGTCCCGGCGATCACGAGCCCCCTGTACCCGGCAAAGGCGTCGATCAGGGCTGGCTCCATCCCGGGGTAGAACTGGAGGAGGCCGCAGCGCGGCTCGAGTCGGTCGTCGAGGGCGAGGGTCCGGGTCCCCCGCCGGACCGCGTCGTCCGCGAGTGTGACGGTCCGGGCCGGGTAGTCGACGTGGCCGATCGGGGCCGACTCGACGGACCGGAACGCGTCCCGCCGCGAGGTGTGGAGCTTGCGCACGCGGGCCGCGCGGTGTATGGCGCAGCGGTCGTCAGAAGAACCCTCGTGCATCACGATCGCGACCTCGCCGAGGTCGGAGACCGCGGCCGCCGCGGCCGAGATGCCGTTCATCACGTTGTCAGAAGAGGGGCGGTCCGCCGAACGCTGCGAGCCGACGAAGACCACCGGGACCGGGGTCTCGAGCATGAACGCGAGGGCCGCGGCCGAGTAGGTCATGGTGTCCGTGCCGTGGGTGACGATCACGCCGGCTGCTCCGTCTGCAATCGCACGGTGGACGGCCCGGGCGAGGTCCTGCCAGAGGGCCGGGGTCATGTTCTCCGAGAGGATCGTCGCCAGGACGTGGGTCCGGTAACGGGCGATCTCGGCCAGGCCGGGGATCGCGCGGAGGATGTCCGCAGCCGTGAACTGGCTGGTCACGGCCCCCGTACGGTAGTCGATCCGGCTCGCGATGGTCCCGCCGGTCGAGACGATCGCGAGCTCGGGGAGGTCTGCGGCCTGCTCGACCTCGACGGCCGGCTGCGGCGCGAGCGGGACGTGTTCGACGAGCACCACCCGTTCGGGGCCGACCCCGATGTTGTAGCCGCTGTCGAGCTTGACCACGCGCATCCCGGCGCGGTCCGTTATGTATGTGCCCGTGAGCTCCGTGTCGCCGACCGTGCAGGCGACCCGGTCCCCCGGGGCGAACGTCTCTGTCACCTGATCTCCTCCCGGGCCGCATCGAGCAGACCGTCGATTGCGGACCCGACTCGCGTCTTTTCGTTCTCGATCCATGCCCGGTCCCGCTCTATCCCGGCCGAGAGGTGCTCGAGCTGCGCCCGGATCGCTCCGGGTGCGGGGCCGCCGGGGGCCGACCGGACACGGACCGACTCCCCGGGGTCGAGTGCCCGGTCCACCCGGGCCTGGTCGAGGCCCCGCTCGACGAGCGAGAGCCCCGCCATCTCCCGCGCCGCGGCCTCGAGTCCGGCGAGGTCGAGCCGGCCGTCGCGCACGGCGCGGGCGACCACGTGGTGAGCCGTGCGGAAGGGCAGATCGAACTCGCGGACCAGCGTGTCCGCGAGCTCGGTCGCGGTCGAGCCGCCGAGGCCGGCCTGAGCGGCCATTCTCTCCGTCTCGAACCGGGCTGTTCCGACCGCCCCTGCGAGGACACGGGTCGAGGTGCGGACCTCGTCGATCCCGCGCCAGAGGTGGGGCGAGAGCTGCTGCAGGTCGCGGTTGTAGGCCTGGGGCAGCCCCTTGACGATCCCGAGCGCGGCCGCGAGTTCGCCGGAAACTGAGGCCGCCTTCGCCCGGAGGAGCTCGAGGGTGTCGGGGTTCTTCTTCTGAGGCATGATCGAGGAGGTCGAGCAGAAGGCGTCGTCGAGCTCGACGAAGCCCACCAGGGGCGAGGACCAGAGCACGAGCTCGTCCGCGAGCCGGCTGGCCGTGGCCATCATGACCGCTCCGGCCGAGAGGGCCTCCAGGGCGAAGTCGCGCCCCGAGACCGCGTCCATCGAGTTTTCGAGAAGACCCGAGAGGCCGAGGCGGGCCGCGGTCGACTCACGGTCGATCGGGTATCCGGTCGAGGCGAAGGCCGCTGCGCCGAGGGGCGAGCGGTTCACACGGCCGTAAGCGTCGATGATCCGGCCGCAATCCCGCTCGAAGGCCGATGCGTAGGCGAGCAGGTGGTGGGCGAGGGTGGTGGGCTGGGCGTGCTGCAGGTGGGTGAAGCCGGGCATCACGCTCCCCGTGTGCGCCGACGCGGTCTCGGTCAACACGCGCCGCAGCTCGCAGACCTCGCTCGCGAGGGCGAGGAGTTCGTCGCGCAGGCGCAGGCGCATGCAGGTAGCCACCTCGTCGTTCCTCGATCGGCCGATGTGGAGGCGTCCGCCGGCCTCCTCCCCGACCATCTCCGTGAGGTGTGTCTCGATCCCGGCGTGGACGTCCTCGTATGCCGGGTCGTACACCGATTCGGGAAGTCCGTCGTCATGCAGCCGGAGGAGTCCCTTCAGCAGCGCCCGGGCGTGTTCGTCCCCGACGATCCCCTGCTCTTCGAGCATCAGCACGTGCGCCATGTCCACGAGCAGGTCCGCCTCGCCGATCCACCGGTCCGCCCAGGAGGACGAGAGGTACCGGGCGATATCGCCGGCCCGCTCCCCCGCAAGGCGCCCGCTCCGTACCACGTCCCGAGCCATGCCGTTCCCTACTAGGTCGGCATGAAGCGAGATGAGGATGTCGGAGCACGATTGACGGGCTGCCGGGACCCCTCCCGGTGCGGGCGACGGATTGCCACGGCAAATCCTGGACATACTGCGGACAATCAGTGTACTTCAAGATAATTATTGGTAAAATGACGATCTCGAAGGAGAAATTTTCAGGTCAACAGGAAAACGTATATCACCCTCCCACTCACATCGTTCCGTCATGGATTCACGTATGATGACGCTCGCGCTGGCCGTCCTGGCCGTCGCGGGCCTCCTGATGGCCGGCTGCACGACGACCCCGCCGGGGGGCAATCAGACGGGGAACGCGACCGTCGGCGTCCTGTACAGTCAGGGCGTCGGCCCCATGCCGAACCTGCTGGCCACCAAGCAGGTCGACGGCTACATCGCCTGGCAGCCGTTCGTCTCGATCGCAAACCAGTCGAAGATCGGCCAGGTCGTCGAGTATTCGCAGAATCTGCCGCCGACGAGCATGTGGGAGAACCACCCGTGCTGCGTGATCACGGCTCGTGACGACCTGATCGCCGCGAACCCCGACTTGGTCAACGCGATCTCGGCCGTCACGATCCTCGGCAACACTTACACTACCGAACACCCCGACGAGGCCGCCGACATCCTGGCCGACTGGCTCGTGGGCAAGGCCAACTTCACCTACGGCAACGTCTCGGTCGGGTCCGTCGGCGTGGTGAACGACGCGATCCTGACCGTCCGGTACACCTCCGAGCCGACCGAGGGCTGGATGAACGGAACCCGCCAGTTCGTCGCGGCCCAGAAGGAGCTGAACATTGTGCAGGGCCGGCTGGGCAACGTCACCGGGCAGGCACTCGATGAGATCCTCTTCGACGTCGGGCCCTACGAGTCCGCGTCGCAGATGATCGCCCAGAAGCGGATCGTCACCCCCGCGAAGCTGGCGACCCCGATCACGCTCGGCTACCTCAAGGCCGACATGCACTCGGGCGGCCTGCTGGTCGCGATCAAGAAGCACCAGTGGATGAACGACAACTACGGGATCATGCTCAAGCCCCGCGACGCGACCCAGGCCAAGCCCGAGGTCTGCGATCTCGTCGTGAACGGCGAGACCGTGGCCGAGGTACGCCTGATCTCGGCGAACGCGGGCCCCGAGCTGATGCAGATGGAGGCGACGAACAACGTCCAGATGGGCTTTGCCGGCGTGCCGCCCGCGATCGCGGCCATCGACAGGGGAACTCCTATTAAGGTTCTCCAGCCTATCAATACAGAGGGTTCGGGGCTCGTCGCAGTCGCCGGTTCGCCGGCCCACGACTGGCCCTCGTTCGCCGAGTGGGCCAGGGCCCGCTCGAGCCAGGGGAACCCCCTGAAGATCGCCGCCCCCTCGAAGGGCTCGATCCAGGACGTGATGCTCCGTTACTCGCTAAAGGATGCGGGCTTCACTGTCACCGAGGGGTAATAGATCGAACCGAGTGGAGAAGCATGAAAGAGACCGTTCAGAGGCGCCGCCGGTACCAGCGCGTGGCCCGGGGGCTCCGCTGGGCGGTCATGCCCGTCCTTTTTCTGATCGCCTGGGAGATCGCGGCGATAGTCATCAACAACCAGTTCGTCCTGCCGCGCCTCGAGTCGGTGGCGGCCGTGCTCGCCACGCCGTTCACGTCGATCCTCGGGACGGGGTCGCTCGTGGAGAACGCCCTCGTCTCGCTCGAGCGGGTTCTGATCGGCTTCGCGGTCGGGGCGGCGCTCGCGATCCCGCTGGGGGTCGCGATGGGGCGCTGGCCCCGAGTGGACGAGCTCATGGACCCGCTGGTCCAGATCTTCCGGCCGATCCCACCCCTGGCCTGGGTCCCCCTCGCCCTCGCCTGGTTCCGGATCGGCCTGACCTCCATGGTCTTCATCATCGCCCTCGGGTCGTTCTTCCCCGTGCTCCTGAACACGCTCGACGGGGTCCGGTCGGTCAAGCGGACCTGGATCGAGGCCGCCATGACCCTCGGGGCGACCGAACGGCAGATCCTCGCCAAGGTGATCCTGCCCGGCGCCCTCCCGACGATCTGGACCGGCATGCGGGTCGGGTTCGGGATCGCCTGGATGTGCGTGGTGGCGGCCGAGATGATGCCGGGCACGAACTCGGGCCTGGGATACCTGATCCTCTACTCCTACAACTTCAGCCAGGTGCAGGTGATCATCGCGGGTATGATCGTGATCGGGCTCATCGGGCTCGGGATCGATCTCGGGCTCCGTCGGGTCGAGGAGCGGCGGTTCCGGTGGAGGGAGCTCGAACGATGAAACTTCAGGTCGACAATGTCTCCAAGCGCTTTCTGACCGATACGGGCGAGGAGGTCGATGCGCTCCGGGGGGTCTCGCTCGATGTGCGGGAGGGCGAGTTCATCTGCATCCTGGGGCCTTCGGGCTGCGGCAAGACCACCCTCCTGCGGATCATCGCGGGGCTCGAACAGCCGACCGAAGGGCAGGTGCTCGTCGACGGCGAACCCGTGGACGGGCCGACCCCGCGCCTGGGCATGATCTTCCAGGACTACTCGCTCTACCCGTGGCGGCGGGTGATCGACAACATCTCGTTCGGCCTCGAGCTCGCCGGCGTGGAGAAGGCAGCCCGAACGGCTACGGCCCGCAAGTACCTCGAGCTCGTCGGGCTCGGCGAGTTCGCGGACGCGTTCCCGTATGAGCTCTCGGGCGGGATGCGGCAGCGCGTCGCGGTCGCCCGCGCCCTTGCGACCGATCCGGCCGTCGTGCTGATGGACGAGCCCTTCGGGGCGCTCGACGCCCAGACGCGGAACGCGATGCAGCGCGAGCTCCTCGAGATCTGGGAGAAGACGAAAAAGACCGTCCTCTTCGTCACGCACTCGGTCGACGAGGCGGTCTTTCTCGCCGACCGGATCGTGGTGCTCACGACCCGGCCGGGCCGGATCCACGAGGTGGTCGATGTTCCCGAACCCCGCCCGGGGAACCGGACCTGCATGAGCTGCGCGGACCTGAGACGGTATGTGCTCGGCCTGATAGACGATGGAAGGCAGGGGCAGTGAAGGAAGGTTTAATAGCCTTCGTCTCGATTTTATAGAGCACGGAACGCTAAGGAGGAGTATATACCATGGTCCGAAAACCCGGCAAGATGTACAGGAACCTTTCAAAGAAGGCATATACGCGGCGTGAATACATGGGCGGCGTTCCCGGATCGAAGATCGTTCAGTTCGAGATGGGCAACCTCTCGACGGACTTTCCGGTCGAACTCTCGCTGATCGTCGAGGAGGCCTGCCAGATCCGCCACACGGCGCTCGAGGCGGCCCGCATCTCGATCAACCGGAAGCTGATGTCGGATATCGGCCGGCAGAACTTCCACCTGAAGATCAGGACGTTCCCGCACCATGTGCTGCGGGAGAACAAGCAGGCCACGGGCGCCGGCGCCGACCGTGTCTCGGAAGGGATGCGGCTCGCGTTCGGCAAGGCTGTCGGAACGGCCGCCCGCGTCGCTCCGAAGCAGAAGATCTTCACGGTCTACACGAGCGAGCAGCACATCGATAAGGCGAAGGAAGCCCTGCGCCGGGGTGGGTACAAGCTCCCGTCGCCCTCCCGCATGGTCATCGAGAACAAGGCGCTGGCCGCCTGAATATCTTTTTTCACCCGCTCGTCAAGCCGTCTCGAAGGGTTTCGCAACATTCATCACGTTGCGGGATCGATCCTTCGCCAAGACCATGACTCCCCTGCGATGGCCCGTCGGCCTGATCGTGATCCTCGCGTCCCTGCTGCTTGCGGCGGGCTGCATGACGGCTCCGGCCGCCAATGCCACCCAGAACGCCACCTCCCCGGTCGTCTCCGGTCCGACCGTTATCCACGCCCTCGTCGACGAGACGGGAGCCAACGTGGTCCTGGGCGAGCCTGCCGCCGCCGCCCTCGCGCTCGCCGAGCGCGACCTGAACGATCACTATACTCGGATCGGCTCCGCTCACCGGGTCCGGATCGTCGTCGAAGACGTGGGGAGCGACCCCGTCCGGGCCCTCGACCGCCTGAGGGCGCTCGACGCCGCCGGCGTTCGGCTCGTCATTGGCCTGGTCACCTCGGAGGAGCTCCGCACCCTCAAGCCCTACGCGGACGAGCACGGCATGCTCCTGGTCATGACCGGCTCGACGGCCGCCGAGCTCTCGATCGACGACCGGGTCCTCCGCCTCTGCCCCAACGACCGGCAGCAGGCCGCCGCGCTGGCCCAGTACCTGCACGCCGAGGGGATTTCGCACCTGGTGCCGATACGGCGCGGCGACGTCTGGGGCGACGGGCTCGTCAACGAGACCCGTGCCGCGTTCGGCAACGGGACGATCGCTCCCGGAGTCCGGTACGATCCGGCCACGACCGACTTCATGCCGTTCGCCGCCCGGCTCGACGTCGCGGTCGGTGCCGCGATCGCCGAGCGCGGAGCGAACGCGACCGGCGTGTACGCGATCACCTTCAAGGAGATCGCTCCCCTGATGGATGCCGCCCGGGTGATGCCGAACCTCAGCCGCGTCCGGTGGTTCGGCGCCGACGGCAACGCTCTCGTCCCCGATCTGGCGACCGGCCCGGCCGCCGCCTTCGCCGAGACGACCCGGTTCATCGCACCCGCCATGGGGACGGACCAGTGGGAAGACGCGGCAAACGTGGTGAAGGTCCATAACGACCTCCGGGGCGCGCTGAACCGGACCCCCGACGCGCAGGCGCTCGCGCTCTATGACGGGGCCTGGATCGCGGCGCTCGTCGTCGACCAGGGGACGGGGACGGAGACCGGGGCGCTCAAGGAGTCGTTCGTCGCGACGGCCAACCGGTTCACGGGAGTCTCGGGCGACTGTGTCCTCACCCCCGAAGGGGACCGCCGGGTTCCGGTCTATGACTTCTGGGTCGTCCGCACGCTCGACGGCACGGCACGGTGGGTGAAGGAAGGCTGGGCGGCAGAGTGGAACGCCGGCACCTTCACGTTCCTCCCCCTCGATCCGGCTTCGCCGAAGCCCTGATCACTCCCCTCTTCTCGGATCGGTTCGACGGCATCTATATACGCCGCCGTCCAATACCTGAAGCACCGCGCACAGGAATATCGAATACCCCAACAATCCGCCGGATAGATCCGTATGTCAAACGTTACCGTATACCGCCTCAGTCCCGCCTGCGACCTCTCGGATGTCGAGGTCGGGAACATCTACATCGGACGGGTCCAGGGCTTTGCCGCCTTCGGAACCTTCGTCCAGCTCACCGACCGCCTCAAGGGCCTGGTCCACAAGTCGAACGTCCGGACGGACCACCAGGAGCAGGACGAGATCCTGGTCCGAGTCAAGCAGATCCGTCCGAACGGAAATATCGATCTCGAAGAGGTGATCCTCCCCTCGTACGAGATCAAGGACGTGACGCGTAAGGTCACCACGACGCGGCTCGGAGACCTCGACGGCCGGATCGGAAGAACGGTCACGGTCATGGCCGAGATCGCCCAGATCAAGCAGACGAGCGGGCCGACCATCTTCACGTTCGTCGACGAGAGCGGGACCCAGAACGGGGCCGCCTTCGTCGAGGCCGGAGTCCGGGCGTATCCCGAGGCGAACCTCGGCGATGTGGTCCAGGTCTACGGCCAGGTGATGCAGCGCAACTCGCAGGTCCAGATAGAGGTCGCGTCCCTTTCGGTCCTCTCGGGCGAGGAGGCCGGGGAGGTCCGCGAGCGGATCGAGGCAGCACTCGACCAGCGCGCCGAGCCCCCCGAGGTCCCGCTCCTCGTCGAGTCCGAGGTGATGACGCTTCTTCGTCCGCAGCTTCGCGAGGTCGCGAAGGCGATCCGGAAGGCGGTCTTCGTCTCGCAGCCGATCGTGCTCCGCCATCACGCGGACGCGGACGGCATCTGTTCGGCCGTCGCGATCGAGCAGGCGGTCGTCTCCCTGATCCGGGAGTCCGGCGGAGACTTCGACGCGGACTACTATCTCTTCAAGCGGGCACCTTCGAAGGCGCCGTTCTACGAGATCGAGGACATCACGCGCGACCTCGACTTCGCGACCAAGGACCTCGTCCGCTACGGGCAGAAGATGCCCCTGATCCTGCTGACCGACAACGGCTCGACCGAGGAGGACGAGCCCGCGCTCAAACAGGCCCGGGTCTTCGGCCTCAATGTCCTCGTCGTCGACCATCACCACCCCGACGCGGTGATCGACCAGTACCTGATCGGCCACGTGAACCCGTACCACGTCGGCGGCGACTTCGGGATCACGGCCGGCATGCTCGGGACCGAGCTGGCCCGGATGATCAACCCCGCGGTCGAGGACGCGATCAAGCACCTGCCCGCGGTTGCCGCCGTCGGCGACCGCTCCGAGGCGCCCGAACGGCAGCGGTACCTCGACCTCGTCGCCGATCGGTACACCGAGGACGAGTGCAAGGAGATGGCGCTGGCCCTCGACTTCGAGCAGTTCTGGCTCAGGTTCAACGACGGCCGGGAGATCGTCAAAGAGATCCTCGACCTGGGTGCCGACCACGACCGGCACGCGAAGTTCGTCGCCCTCCTCGTCGAGGGAGCGAACGCGATGATCGCCGACCAGATGGAGGCGACCATGCCGCATGTGCGCGAGCGGACCCTCGAGAACGGCGCGAATCTGTTTCTGCTCGACGTGGAGATCCACGCCCACAAGTTCACATTCCCGCCCCCCGGCAAGACCTCCGGCGAGGTCCACGACCGGCTCTGCCGTGCGCACCCGGGCGAACCCGTGGTCACGATCGGCTTCGGCCCCGACTTCGCGGTCCTCCGGTCGCGCGGCGTCCTGATGAACATCCCGCGCATGGTCCGCGAGCTCCGCACCGAGATCACCGGTGGCGGGATCAGCGGCGGCGGTCACCTCGTGGTCGGCTCGATCAAGTTCGTCGAGGGGATGCGCGAGGAGGTCCTCGAGGGACTGATCGCGAAGATCGCGAGCGCCGAGCTTGCGGCGCCCGCCCAGAGATAATCTCTTTTTTCGGCCGTCGCCGATCGTTCGAAGCTGTCGACGCAGAGAGCTGCTGCGTTCGACGCCAAAAAAAGGGGGGTTAGAGCTCGTCTTCGCGCGTCCGCCGGACCGCGACCACGCCGACTGCCACGAGAAGCACGCCTGCCAGGCCCGCGAGAACGATCATCCAGGCATCCCCGAAGATCGATCCGACCGGCCCGAGCGAGGCCGAGGTGTTGTTGACCACGGAGTTGTTGCCGGCTCGGCCGCCGAACGCCGGCGTCACGGTCGGGCTCTCGTCCGTCGGCCAGTCCGCCTCGCCCTCATCGTCCGACCAGTTCGCGCCTCCGCCGAGGGGCGACGGGAGGGTTCGGTCGACCGTCGGGGTCTCCTCGAGCGTCTCCTCCGTCGCCGGCGTCTCGACTCCCGTATGGTAGGCGATCTGCCCGAACGTCGTCGGGATCGGAGTCCAGGTCTCCTCTTCGGTCACCGTGGTCGTCGGGACCGTGGTGGTCGTGGTGACGGTCGTGGTCGGAACGGTCGTCGTAACGGTCGTCGTCGGAGCGGTGGTGACCTGGGTCCTGGTCGGCTGGGTCGTGAAGACCTGTGTCGGCACGGTCGTGATGACGGTCGTCACGACGGTCGTCGGGATCGGCGTGGGGATGGTGGTCGCCTCGGTCGTCGGCATGGCCGTCGCGACCACGGCGCCGGGCGTGAGCGCGGGCCAGCCCGGGACACCGCCGGGCGACAGGGTGTTCTGCTGGACCGTGGGGGCAACGGTCGCTGCCTGGTAGGCGGTCGGGACGGCCGTGGGCGCACCGACCACGGTCGGGGGGACTGTCGGTATGGGCGTGAAGACGCCCGGCGTGACTACGATCACGACCGGCTGTCCGCCGGACGACGCGGACGTGGTCGCGGACGTGGTCGGGATCGTGGTCGGCTTGTCGATCGCGTCCCCCGTGATCGAGTAGGAGCCTTTGCCGGTCACGAACTTCACGGGGTTGCCGTCCATGTCGTTCAACCGAGCGATCCGGACCAGGATCGGGGTGTCGCCCGGGCCGATCACCTTGAACTTCAGGACGGCGAGGGGGATGTTCCCGTTCGGATAGCCGTTCGTGAAGTCGCCGACCATCACGTTGAGCTCGTGCGACGAGAGGAGTCCGGCGACCGTGGTGTGGCCGACCTTGAAGTCACAGCCCTCGTATCGGAGCATCTCGGCATTCCAGTCCAGGTAGATCGAGATGTCCTTGGCCAAGGGCTTGAGGTTGTTGTCAAGCATCACCTTGACCTCGACCGTCTGGCCGGTCTTCCAGTTCGCCTCGGCTGGAGAGACTGAGATCTTTGCCATGCCTCCGGCGGTTGCGAGGGAGACGGTGCAGCAGAGCAGCAGAAGAATGAGTGGTAGACAGCGACTGTTCATGACCGGCTCCTGACCGGGACCCGCACCGGGGTCCGGTCGAGTGCGCATTCGTGATGAAACTGTTTTTCTGTGGACGGAAGAAGGTTCCGTTCGAGGAACATCTCTCATTTGGGGTCTATTTTCTCAAAACAAAAAAGTAGCTGCAGGACGAGTATATGCAACATGACAGATACTGCGCCCGAACGGCGCGAAGACGAGGCCGCTCAGGTCTCCGGAATGACCGATCGGTTCGCGGCCCTCGGTATCTCGGAGCCCGTTATCAGAGCGGTCGCGGCCCTCGGGTTCGAGGAGCCGACCCCGATCCAGCTGCAGGCGGTGCCCGCGGTGCTCGCCGGCCGCGACGTGATCGGCCAGGCCCAGACCGGGACCGGAAAGACGGCGGCCTTCGGCATGCCGCTCGTCGAGAAGGTGAACCCGGCGGACCGGAGCGTACAGGCCATCATCCTCTGCCCGACGCGCGAGCTCGCCGTGCAGGTGGCCGAGGAGCTCTTCAAGCTCTCGCGCTTCCGGCGCGGGATCTCGGTCGTTCCGATCTACGGCGGACAGCCGATCGAGCGCCAGATGGTGGCCCTCCGAAAAGGAGCCCAGCTGGTGATCGGCACGCCGGGACGTGTCCTCGACCACATCCGTCGCGGCACGCTCTCGCTCGACGCGGTCCGCTACGCGGTCCTCGACGAGGCCGACGAGATGCTGGACATGGGCTTCCGGGACGACATCACCGAGATCCTGGACGAGACGCCTTCGGGGAGACAGACGCTCCTCTTCTCGGCCACGATCTCGCCCGAGATCCGCGCGCTGGCCCAGCGATACCTGCACGACCCGGTCGAGGTCCGCACCGTGCACCGGGAACTGACGGTTCCCCTGATCGAG
>Ga0074195_1003956_pt1 | contig 12920 bp, 12 predicted proteins | sample EPASupsiteHSE623_FD_64525 | JGI IMG/M metagenome (GOLD analysis project Ga0074195, IMG submission 64525) | Bioremediated contaminated groundwater from EPA Superfund site, New Mexico - Sample HSE6-23 | ecosystem: Environmental > Aquatic > Deep subsurface > Groundwater > Contaminated ...
GTTTCTAAAACGGAACACCCTCTTAAATAACTAAAAACAAAACCACTTATGAAAAGAAAAATTCTTCTATTCATATCGATCGTGCTTTCTGTTTTAATAAATATTTCCTGTCATGTTCGGAATGACGAAATCAGCGACAAACATGAAATTCATTTTATTTCGTCTGATAAGGAATTGGAAAATGCCTTTAATTGGGCAAAACAGCAGGCATTATCTTACAGGGGCGATAGCCTTGACCCGGTTGGCCCATGGTATGAAGCAGCCCTTCCCGGACGGTATGCGTTTTGCATGAGGGATGTATCGCACCAATGCATTGGTGCTGAAATTCTTGGACTCGACAAGGAAAATGAAAACATGATGACAAAGTTTGCAGCTAATATTTCAGAATCTAAAAAGTGGTGTTCATATTGGGAGATTGACAAATGGAATAAGCCTGCGCCTGCCGATTATGCTAATGACAACGACTTCTGGTATAACCTCAATGCAAACTTCGATGTCATGTACGCTTGCTGGCGATTATATAATTGGACCGGCAACAAAATGTATATCAGAGAGCCAGTCTTCGTTAATTTTTATAAAAAATCCATCAATGAATATATCAAAATATGGAAGCTCGGGCCCGACTCCTTATTATTCAGATCTGAAAACCTGAATGTTGATCCGAGTGTGACGGAGAGAAAGTTTAAGCATGGCTGTGGATTGGCTTCCTATGTCGAAAATGTCCCGGAACTTGCCATGAGCACAGATTTGATTGCCGCAATTTATCAGGGACACATAACGTATTCAAAATTCCTGGAAGTGACAGGCAGAGCAGAAGAAAGTGTGAAGTATTCTCAAATTGCAGAAAAATATTTTCAGTTTTTGAATGAAACATGGTGGGACTCTACTGCAAATTTGTATAATACCTACTGCACTTCAGATGGTAGTTTTGGAAAAGGGGAAGGCGAAACTTTTTTGTTGTGGTTTGATATATTGAAGGATAAAGAAAAGATTAATCGCACCATTGAACACCTGACCTCGAAAACCTGGAATGTAGAAAACTCGTCCTATTTACCGTATTTGCTGTATATTAATGGTTATTGGGGGAAAGCGTATGAATATTTACTATACTGTTCCAATCCGGCAACAGAAAGAAGGGAGTACCCGGAGGTATCCTATGGGGTCATTGATGGTATTGTTCAAGGATTAATGGGCGTAAATCCTGATGCTGCTAACCAGATCATCAGCACACTTCACCGCGCAAATAAGCAAAGCACCTCCAGGTTGAAAAATTTACCTGTTTTAGGAGCTTTTATTGATATTATCCATGAAGGAAATACAAAGTCTTCTATAACCAACAACAGCGAAAAAGAATATACGTGGCGAGCCATGTTTGCGGGCAGTTATCAAAATGCCCGATGCGGGAATAAATTATTACCGGTAAATACGGAAAAGAATCTGCAAGGGGATGATGTTACGTACGTTGATTATCTGCTAAGTCCGGGCGACCACGTTGAGATAACGGTTTACTGATTACCTGAGTTACCCGATAAGGAAATTGCAGATAATTTAACAATGAAGGTATAGAACCTGTGAAACAGAAAAATCATCAATTTTAAAATGATAACAACGCAAACTTCACAAGCATGGAAAATTTTCAAGAAGCATTGTGGGTTTACAATACTTATTCTGAAAACATTCTTGTTGCAAGCCCAACCTTTTGCTTTGCAGGTACAAGTTGATAACATGCCCCATGATAAAATTATTCTTGAAGCAATTAAAGGTGACCAGATTTTTGCTGTTGACAGTGCTGCCGTGGTTGACGGAAAGGTTCAGTTCCTTTTTTCAGAATATGTGCCGTCAGGCATGTACCGGCTCAACATGGGCAAAACCATTTTTGCACAAGTGATGAATGAGCCTCCACAGTGTTTAGATTTCATTTTTAACAAAGAGAATATTAAACTTAAAACTGATTTCAGGACACCGGAAGACAGTCTGAAAATCATCCAATCCGAAGAAAACAGGATTTGGTTCAGGTTTCTGCGAAACGACAAGGAATTTCAGGAAAAATTGAAATATGTTTCGCTTGAGTTAAATCACTATCAGTCGAAAAAAGATTCATTAAAAGCTACAGCAAAAGCCGATGAATTTAACCGGCTTCAAAACAACCGGGACATTTTTATCAGTTCGCTGATGGCAGGAAACCGTGATTCATGGGCTGTCAGGCTCATTAAAATGTACCGGTTGCCTTTCCTTGACGGGAAACTGTCGCAACAACAACGGAATGCCATTTTTATTGAAAAATATTTTGATCTGCCTGACTTTTCTGACGAGGCTTTGATTCACTCATCAATTTATACCGAAAGGGTATTCAAATACATAAACAGTTGCTTCCGGCCTGGATTAAAACGCGACCAGCAGGAACAGGAACTGATAAAAGCCTTGGATCAGATTATTAAGCATTGTAGCCAAAATGAGGCAGTTTATGAATTCATTCTCGATTACCTGGTTAGAGGGCTGAAAGCCTTAAAATATGATCATCTGATAGAGTATATTGCAGAAAACTTAATGAGCACAACTTGTCAGTCTGATAAGAAAACAATTTCAGAGCGTATTTTAGGAGCTCAAGAAATGAAACCAGGAACAATTGTGCCTGACTTCATACTTAACGACCTAAATGGTGATCCATTCAGACTTTCTGATGTCGTTAACAAAAACACTTTGATTGTGTTTTGGGATTCCTCTTGCCCGAACTGCCTCAGGATGATCCCCGAATTGAAAAAATGGATAGATCAGCTAAATGGAAAGGCACCTGAAGTAATTGCCATTGAACTTGATACTTCTGCAGAGATTTGGCAGGAACAGGTTTTTAAACTGGGAATGGAAGGATGGTACAATGTTTCCGATTTGAAAGGATGGGAAAGCCCTGTGGTATCAGCCTACAACATATTTGCCAAACCAACCATGTTCTTTGTTGACAGGAACCTTAGGATACTTATAAAACCAATCAATCTGAACGATTTAAAAAACTTTGTCAATTTGACCAAGACACATTAAATCGGTATCTGTGTGATTTCGTGGCCATCTTGACCCGAGTTGCCGTATGTACTATGCGCCGAAGATTTACATTACCGAGGTAAAGTATTCTGCACTAAACCATGATTAGTTAAAAAAAACTAGAACAAAGACAAGCGGCTTTATTTCCGCCTGCCAGGGAGTCCGTCGTCACGCATTCAGGTTTGCCCGTAAAACGGCAAGCTGCTGATGACGATTTGGGGCGCTCCCGCAACCCGACCATACGGAGTGCACAAACGATGGTTAGGTTGGTTCAAGTCCTCATGCGTTCTTTGACATATTGGGAAAAAAGACGTACTAATTTTTTCATAAATTTGAATTTAATATACAATTCAATACAATAAACTCGTCCGGTGAACGCAGGTTCCCGGACGGGTTTTAAAAGTTTTTAATTTCAGAACTGACAGCCGGTAAATATTCGGTTATATTCTCTATCTTTATTCTCTTTAGTAGCTAAAATAGTATCTGTAAAAGTGTAATTTGTAATCTAACAGCTAATATGTTACCTGTAAATAATTTTATATTGGACGACTTTAATCCTGGGGCAATCATGCAAAAGATCGCATTCAGGGTAAAGCGAAGCAGATTGGAGTTGAAGCTGAGCCAAAGCGCATTGGCCGCCAAATCGGGAGTAAGCCTGGGAAGCCTGAAACGGTTTGAGCATACAGGGGAAATATCGCTTAAAAATTTGGTCATGCTCGCTGTCGCTTTGGATTCAACAGAAGAATTTGGCGTGCTTTTTTCGAAACGGCAATACCAAAGCATCGATGAATTGTTGGGTAAAAATAAGTCAATGACCGCAAAAAGAGGGAGGAGAAATGCTTTCTAAACCAAATGCAGTAACCGTTGTTCTGAATGGAGAAACAGTGGGACGGCTTGCCCTTACGCCCGAAAATCTGTGTGCCTTTGAATACAGCCCGGGATTTCTCTCAAAGGGACTGTCAATATCTCCATTTTATCTTCCACTCCGGGCAGGCGTATTTTTGGCCCGGCGCGATCCTTTTTTCGGTAATTTTGGGGTATTCAATGATTCGCTCCCCGATGGATGGGGAAATCTTTTACTGGACAGGTTTTTAAGGTCGCAGAAGATCGATCCTACAGGCCTGACTGCATTAGACCGGTTAAGTATGGTTGGCGCTTCGGGAATGGGCGCTCTTGAATACAAGCCTGACGACAGTTTTCCTTCAATGGAAAATAATGCTGATCTGGATTTTTTGGCTTCGGAGGCTGAAAAAATACTAAATCAAACGGATACCGGTGCTTCTCTTGACATTCTTTATAAACTGGGAGGTTCTTCCGGGGGTGCAAGGCCCAAAGTGCTAGTAAGCATTGGTGGGGACGAATGGCTGATTAAATTCCGGTCAACAGTCGATCCGCCCAATGTGGGGCAAATTGAATATGAATACTCTTTACTGGCAAAGGATTGTGGTATTGAAATGCCCGAAACGCGCTTGTTTGAAGGAAAATATTTCGGCGTCAGAAGGTTCGACCGGGAAGGCAAAACCAAAAACCATGTACTGAGTGCAGCCGGATTGCTCAACGCCGATTACCAGATTCCCAGCCTCGATTATCAAAGTTTATTAACCGCTTGCTTTAAACTAACAGGGAATATTGAAGAAGTTTATAGCCTTTACCGCTTGATGGTTTTTAATATCATGATAAAAAACAGGGACGACCATGCCCGTAATTTTTCCTTCCTGCTGAAAAACGGGGTCTGGAAATTGTCACCAGCGTATGATTTGTTGCCCTCCGGCGGATTTAACGGATTCCACACAACAACTATTGCCGGACAAGGCGACCCAAACTATTCGGACATCCAACACGTTGCCGAAAGTCTCAGACTGAATAAATTACGGACAAAAGAAATTTATGATCAGGTCGAAGAAAAGGTTAAAACTTTCCGGATTTCATCATGAACAGTTTTATGAGCCATTCAGGAGAAAATATTTTTTTGTGCCACCTCACTTAAAATTATTTCCGAAGCATGTTCATTTCATTTGTTCATTTCAAAATAATAACTTAGTTTTGAGAACTAAACATTGGAAATAATAGAATGTCTGGTTCACAAAATAAGGATATTATTTTAGCTGTTTACAGCGATAACCGAAGTGTTTTCACGCTTACTGATATTGCTATGCTCACAGGCGAAAGCAATTTTAACTCCATAAACGGAAAGCTGAATTACTACGTCGGTAAGGGGAAATTACTACGCCCACGAAAAGGAATCTATGTAAAAGCCGGATATAGTCCTGAACAATTGGCTTGTGTGCTTTACACGCCATCCTATATTTCGTTGGAATATGTGCTGCAAAAGGCGGGGATAGTTTTTCAGTATGATGAACGGATAACTTCCATCAGCTATCTGAGTCGCAGCGTCGAAATTGAGAACAGGACATACGCCTATCGCAAAGTAAAAGGAGAAATTCTGATTGCCACCGGGGGCATAAACCAAATAGGAAATATCAATATCGCTTCTCCAGAAAGAGCATTCCTGGATACACTATACCTGAACAAGGAATATTATTTCGACAATCTCAATCCATTGAACAAAGAGTTAATATGGAAACTATTGTCCATATATAACTCCAAAACGCTAACGGCAAGGGTACAAAAACTACTGTAGAATGGTTAATATCAACAAACATAAGTTTTTTCTGATACAAATTCTAAAGGACATCTATTCCGATATAGAGCTGGCTTCATCCCTGGGATTTAAGGGAGGGACAGCATTGATGTTCTTTTATGACTTACCTCGTTTCTCTTATCCAAAGTAAATCGTTATCCAAAGTCATTATTCAGAACACTTTATAAGTACCTATAAATCAAGCTTACTTTTGATAATATTATCGTGATAATATTTGTTGTCTTTATTGTGGATGCAAAGTAGCATCTATTTTAATAGATAACAAATGAAAGTAGAACAAGAAATCAAATCTCTTATCAGAGAATGCGTAGCTTACCTCGGGAAGGAAGGCTACAGTGAGCCACGGATCACGGATTACCAACGGCTGTGGCGTGATGGAATAGAGGGATACATGAACAAAAACTCCCTGGTAAACTACAATGCTGTTATTGGTGAAGATTTTTCAGGTAGCATTCCTGTGATGAGCGCCTCATACATGCGCACAATCCGACGCAGTGTGAACGTGCTGACCGATTTTCTTTTATATGGCAAAGTCAGGAAAAGGATAATACAATATGTATACCATGAATTGTCCGGTGAAATAGGTGAAGTTTCTGTTGAGTTCATAGCGTCCCAGGCAAAACTCCGTCGCAGCAAGCTTACCCTCAATGAGCATCAGCGTATACTGAGTTACTTTATTAATCACCTTACATTAAGATCGATAAACTATGTTTCAGATATTAGTGAAGACGATGTCCTCACGTTCATATCATCAGCCCAGAACTGCAAGGACAAGTATCTCAATACTGCCCGTTTGTTTTGCCGGTTCCTGTATGAACAGAAATACATCGACAGAAATGTGGAATACGTCATCGGAAGAAATAACTTTCCCAAACGTGAAAAACTGCCGTCAGTATATGATGTCGATGAGATAAAACGTATAGAGGATGCAGTAGGCCAGTCAAGTGCGGTCGGCAAACGTGACTATGCAATGCTTCTTTTGGCCACGCGGCTCGGTCTCCGTTCTTCAGACATAGCTGGACTGAGTTTCGAAAATCTGGATTGGGACCGGAACATCATCTGCCTGACGCAGTCCAAGACAAAGAAGGTGATAGAACTGCCACTTCTGACCGATGTAGGTGAAGCCGTTATCAACTATCTGAAGTATGCCAGGCCAGTATCCGATTTACAGCAGGTGTTCCTGTCTGCCTGTGCCCCGTACCGTTGCATCAACAGGCTGGTAATAAATGGAGCAGTGAGCAGAACGATAATAGCATCCGGTGTTGACATCACAGGCCGCAAGTTCGGTCCCCACGCTATGCGCCATACACTGGCAAGCCAGCTACTGCGTAATGGAACTTCGCTTCCGGTCATATCCGAAACGCTCGGCCACTCCGATACGCAAGCTACCATGAACTATCTGCGTATAGACATAAACAACCTCATGCGGTGTTCGCTTGATGTACCTCTGGTATCGGCAAGTTTCTATCAGCAGAAAGGAGGAATGTTTTATGAATGAACAACTTAAATACAGGAGTGTGTTTGCACCTTATTTTGACAGCTTCCTGAAAATGAAGGATACCATGGGATATGGTCTCAATAAGTTCATCTGGACCTTTTTAGAGCTTGATCGGTTCTTCTTAGAAACCGATGTTACGGATGCCTACATTACCAGCACCCAAATCGCTGCATGGAGCAAAACCCGCGTAAATGACAAAGCCAGGACACTGTACGACAAATACTCCGTCCTGTCCCAGTTCTGCCGGTATATGTGCCATCTTGGCCATGAGTGTTACATACCCAGACTACCCAAACAAAAGGATATAGACTTCATACCATATGTTTTTACACATCGACAGATGGATATGATCTTCCGGGAATGTGACAGGATGATTGTTTTTAACAGCAATATGAACAGCGCCCTTTTTGCCATACCGGTCCTGATACGCTTCCTCTACAGTTCTGGCGTAAGGATTGGCGAAGCCTTATCTGTCAAAAACGTGGATGTAGATTACTCACACCATCGGATCATATTAAGGAAAACCAAAAACAAGATGCAGCGGATCGTGCCCATTAACCCATCACTGGAAGAAGTAATGAAGCAATATGAAAAATGCAGGAACCAAATGCCGGTTGAAGGCCTGATGGACAAGGAGGGTTTTTTCTTTGTGTCAGCCGTTGGAAAACCGTTTGCAAAGTCCACTACATCCAGCTGGTTCAAAAAGGTATTGAAACAGTGTGGTATACCGCATATCGGAAAGAACCAGGGTCCCCGTGTACATGACATCCGCCATACCTGTGCGGTTCACTCCTTTGAAAAAATGGTAAAAAGTGGAGTTGATATTTATTGCGCACTACCGATTCTATCTATCTTTCTCGGACACAAGACGATAAAAGGAACGGAGAAATATGTAAGAATGGTGCAGGAAATTTATCCTGAGATTATCGGGATGGAGAATCCCGTAACATCTTTTGTGTTCCCCAACAACCCAGAAATAGACATCGACTATGGAAACAGCTACTGATTTTGCAAAATACCTGACAAAGTTCTTCACGGAATATCTTGTCGGAGAAAGAGGAGCCAGCACCCATACAATCAGATCGTATAGTGATACTTTTACCCTTGTGCTTACTTATATGGATAAAGTCAGGCACATAGCAGCAGACAGGCTGACTCTCTCCCATTTTTACCGGGAAACCGTTCTGGACTTCCTTGATTGGCTTCAGAAAGAACGGAAATGCGCCAACACTACAAGAAACCAGCGGTTGGCCGCCCTGCACTCATTTTTTAAATATATGCAATATGAAGATGCCAAGCACCTTGAACAATGGCAAAACATCCTGTCTATCAAGGTTAAGAGGCCAGAACGAAGAAGTTTTGTCCATTACATGACCGTCGAAGGGATCAAATTCCTACTTGAACAGATACCTGTGAACACAAAGGAAGGACGGCGGAACCTTGCACTGCTGGCATTGCTTTATGACAGTGGTGCCAGAGTAAATGAAATCATAGAGCTTTCCCCATTATCTCTGAATCTTAACAAACCATGTTACATTACCCTTTTGGGAAAAGGAAACAAAAAAAGAATAGTTCCATTACAGAATGAGCAGGTAAGGTTGCTCGTGTCTTATATGAAGGAAAACCACCTTGACAACCCAGCATACAACCAACGGCCGTTATTTGCCAACAACCGGGGTGAAAAGTTGACAAACTCAGGTGTGACCTATATCCTAAACCTTTATGCAAATAATGCACGGATACTCAAACCTGAACTAATACCCGAAAAAATCAGTCCGCATACGTTGCGTCACAGCAAAGCAATGCATCTTTTACAATCCGGTGTAAATCTGGTTTATATACGTGATATCTTAGGGCATGTATCGATACAGACTACAGAAATTTATGCGAGAGCCGACTCAAAGCAAAAGCGTGAAGCACTGGAAGCTGCATATACCAATATCATACCAGATCATGCAAATGAAGGCATATGGGAAAAGGACTCGAAACTTAGGGAATGGCTGAAGAATTTTGCAAAATAATCAATATCGTTATCCAAAGCTGTTTTAAAAAGTAAATAAGCTAAACTACTGATTAGCAATCCTGTTTGTAAATTTGCTTTGGATAACGATTTACTTTGGATAAGAAATTTTCTTGTCAAGAACCTTAGCATGAATTTGACTTGTTTTCAGGGATGTATGCCCCAATATTTTCGAAACGCTTTCAATTGGAACTCCATTGCTTAGGGCTGCGGAAATAATGAAGACAAAGGCGGTACCCAGAAGGTTTTCATTTGTGGTTGTGGTAACTTTATTCGTATAAAATGAAAATAACATCGCGATTTTCTCAATTCTAGAAATAAAGAGAGAGATCATTTTTTATCAAATTTTCATTAGTGTTGCGTTATAAGTCGAACAAATTCAATTGATTACAGATATCTTTGATTTTATCGTTCTTTGAAAAGTTTGTAAGTAGTTCATTTCGTGGTGTTTTGTCAAATGTTGATACACTAATTATTTGTGTAATTTAGTAGAGTGACAGGTCTGATTTGAGTTGTTTTTTTGCATAGGCGATCAGCAAGTAAGTACAAACAGCAATCCATACTTGAGTTTTTACAGCATTGGCAGATGTTCCCCAAAATGTCTTAATCCGCAAGTGTTGCTTGATCCATTTGAAGAACAATTCAATTTGCCAGCGATATTTGTAAAGTAAGGCAATGGTCATGGCATCAATTTCAAAGTTATTGGTTATAAAAACCAGCATTCTCTTGTTATCCGCATCATAAAGCTTTACCCTGCGAAGATAAATGGGATATCTTTTGCTCTTGTTACAAAAAAGGCACCTGAAAGCGTGATCTTATAAAAGCGGGCAAAGTCAATGTAGCCTTTGTCCATCACATAAAAAGCACCATTTTCGAATTCGATCATATCCAGTGCATTGACATCATGCATTTTCCCGTCGCTTATATGGATGAAAACCGGAATGTCGGTCTTCAAATCAAGTAAGGTGTGAAGTTTTACTGCACCTTTTGCTTTACGGAACTTCGCCCATTTGAACATGGAAAGGCACAAATCAATCGTGGTTGAATCCAATGCAAAAACAGGATTGTCCAAATCAAGGTTAAAATCATTGTCTTGGCAATATAGCGGACGGATCAGTTCGATCAGATAAGTTGCAAACTAAACTAAAAGAAGCTAATTTATATGAGAGCAAATCGGTGAGTTTAATTGTTTCTGTGATTGATAAGTTGTTGAAATATAATAATTACATGGTTAGGTTCGAATCCCTGAAAACCGACGAATTTGGGTGTCAAACCCAACCAAAATCCTGTAAGTCTATATGATTTACAGGATTTTTTAATTTTTCTCAGATCAATTCAGATCAAATAAAATCAACAAAACCCGGGAGCCTTTTTTTTTATCAGAAAATTGCAGTTGAACAAAAAAGTTCTTGTTTTTAGAAGAGGTTTAGTTCTCTGTGGCAGCCAAAATCGAGAAGTAAAATCTATATTGGGTTGATTTATAAATTTTAAAGATAAAAAAATGATATTGAATCAGGAAAGGATATTTTAAATCAGAAAAAGAAAACTCTTTTTCCTGTGATATATTTAATAATCGGCTAAGTTGAAGTAAAAATTTATTCGTTAATTGAACTGTTTTTCTCATTAACATGGTATTTTTACGATGTTAGCTTGTGATACATTAGAATTAAAGAATAAACTTTCAAAATCCAATTTCATGAAGACTTACAAACCTTATTTAAGCTTAAGTAAAACCGCCAAGACCTATGAACTTGGCGTGATTGTTACCGCAGTAAAAGGTCAGACAATCGCAGGTATCCGCCAGGAAGAAGTAAAAAAGGGCAATAATTCGTATTGGGGAGTAATCATTACGCTTTCTGATGCGACCCAGTTGGTTAATGGGCCCGAAAATCCTATCTTTTCTGCTACGGTAGAAATTGCATTAGACAAATCAACGAACTACAAGAGAATCCAGTGCTGCACTGAAATATCACTTCCGGATAAAAGATTTGGCCCCAGCAAAGGGGACGATACTTCTATCGATTTTGACGATGGACAATAACCAAGCCCAAAAGATTAAAATTAAAGGTGTTGTCAACATCACCTTTAATTCCTTCACCATAAGGTAAATCCTGATTTTTATTTTACTTTAGGATACTTAAACTTTTGACTCCAATTTATAGCCAGATATGCAAAAGCTTCTCTTGGCAATGATGATTATTTATTTAGTCGGATTTGTTTGCCAAAAAGGTAATTCACAAACAAATACATTGGGAGATTCCACTCTCATTGATCGCCTGCTTGTGGAGCTGAATCAATTAGAGGAAAGCAATCTGGATAGTGCTCTTGAATTAAGTAAAACAATCGAACAAAAGGCGTGTGAACTAAACTATCAGAAGGGTATTTGGGAAGCCCGCATCGAACAAGGAATGGTGTACAATAAACTTGGATATTCGGATTCCTCTTTATCAATAATCAGCCAGGTTTTAAAAGAGACTCAGGCGCAAAGCATCCGTTTATTAGAACTAAAAGCCCATCTGGGGCTTGCTTATACCTTTCAGCAAAATTCCAATTTTCAATCCGCTGTTGATAACTTGATTCAAGCTGAAAAGCTTCTGCAAAACGAGGATCCTTTTGATTTGCGTTTCGATATTTTGAATAAATTGGGAATAGTTCATCGCGCAATGAAGGACTACACCAATGCGCTGGAATATTTTAATATTCTTGAAAGTACCCACCTTAATCAGCTCTCCCGGAAACAAAAATTCTTTCTCTTTATGAATAAGGGAAATGTTTTTGCTGACCAGAAAGTATTTGCAAAAACAGAAGAACTGTTCAAAAAGGCTTATGAAGAAATAAAGAAAGATAATTCTCCAGCCAACCAGGCATTGATCACTTATAACCTGGGGGCCTTATTCTACAGGCAAAAACGATATGAAGAAGCGATGGAGTACATTACAAAATCGCTGGAAGCAAATTTAAAAATTGGCGATCGGGCAAAAACAGAACGCTGCTACCGGGTTTTAGGATCCATTTATTTTGACCAAAAAGATTATCACGAGGCTCGAAAATTCTATAACATGGCCCTGGAGATCGCTGAATCGATCAAGAATCCAAACGCAATTATGGGTAACTACAAAAACCTTTACCAAACCTATTGGGATTTGGGTTACTGCAAAAAAAATATTAATGATTTGGATAAGGCATTAAGCTATTATCAGAAATACAACCAAATAAAAGACAGCCTGTTCAAAATTGAAACGACTGCAAAAGTTCTGGAGCTCGAAAAACAATACGAAACTGAAAAAAAGAACACTCAGATAGCCTTACTGGAAAAGGAAAACCAACATCAGGATGATCAAATCCTGATCCAACAAGCACAGCGCAATTACCTGATTCTGATTATTATCCTCGTTAGTATTACGCTGGGGATATTTGTTTATTTCTTTTACTACTATAAAAGAGTCAATAAACTTTTACACGATCAAAGTAAAAGCATACTCGATCAAAAAAATCAAATATCGGAACAGAACATTAAACTTCAGAAATCATTGAACACACAAAACAAGTTGTTCAGTATCATTGCCCACGATCTTCGAAGTCCTTTGGCTTCTATTTTCAATATTTCGAGTTTGATTGGGTTCTATATTCAGGACAAAAATTATGAGACCCTTGAAGCAACCGTAAAAATGATGGACCAGAAAACAGATCAAATACTTGATTTG
>Ga0074195_1003957_pt1 | contig 12919 bp, 8 predicted proteins | sample EPASupsiteHSE623_FD_64525 | JGI IMG/M metagenome (GOLD analysis project Ga0074195, IMG submission 64525) | Bioremediated contaminated groundwater from EPA Superfund site, New Mexico - Sample HSE6-23 | ecosystem: Environmental > Aquatic > Deep subsurface > Groundwater > Contaminated ...
CACATAACAGCAAATGTCGGCAGTAAAATGCCCCTGGCGGAGTAAATACTGGCAGCGTCCCATATAATCGGTAAATCCCCTGGACTGATTCCACCAGGTTACATTCGGATTAAAATGTGTTCCGGCAAAATACTCATACCCGGGCTTTCCCAGTTCGGGAGGGGAAGCCGTAAAGGTATGCCAGATGAAGAAGTTCCCGCCGTCAATAAAATTATAGTCGGCATAGGGTTTGAGCTCTGCCGGATACTTGGTCCAGTGGTGCTGCATGTGGGTGAAAGCTTCCACCGCCACACAGGGAAGACCGTAGATGTGGGCCGCCATTGCGGTATACCGTACATTAGACCGGTATATCATCTTGCTTCCATCCCCGCACCAGAATTCACCCTGCGGCATATCGTTTTCGCCCCAGAATTCCAGTTGATCGGCTTCCCGGAACATGGGGGCCTGCCGGGTCCACGGGCCGCCATTTTCCGAATGCCATTCCAGTCCGCTGGCATGACAAAGTTCCCCGATCGTGGCATAACAGTTCTGCTTAAAGCAGTCACTGACGGTTCGCCAATAGTCATGCAGGAACCGCTGGCTTTTTAACGAATCAACCATGTTCATCCCGGCGAGTACCGGCAGAAAGGAAGACAGATCATAACCCCGGTAGTTTTTAAATTCTTTTTCAAAATCAATGGTCCAGTCCGGCAAGCCACCTTCCCAGCTGACATTGTAAAAGTGGGTCAGGGTTGACCGGGTAAGGTCGCCGGCATCTTTCATGATTTCTGCTCCCATCAGCTGAAAATAGTCTGTCACTGCTTTTTTGTTCAGGATATCCACGCTTCCTTCCTCGCCGATCACATGATAGCCGAAACGCAGGATCCGCCAGGTTCCTTCAGGGACTTCCCATTCCAGGAGATCGTTGTTGACTCTATCCTGAAGGTCTACGATCTTGCCCGCGACAGGGGAATCATTTTCCGGAGCAGTAATGGTTTGCCAGGTAGTGGTCTCCGCTGTTGAACCCTCATCGTTTGCAAGTTGAGTCGCGATCAGGGTAATATCCCGGAAGTACTTTTTCTCTTGTGGGATCTCCAGCGGGAGTGATAATTTAGAAGGGCCTTTGACGATCTTTTGGGTCCAGATCAATTGTTTGGGGCCCTGGTCTTTCATATCCCAGGGTCCCCGGAGGGAGCCGCCTGTATTCGCCAGGTTAATACTGACCTTCAAACCCAGACGATGAGCTTCTTCCAGGGTGTGGCGAACCATTTCCCGCCACCCCGGACTCATGAATTCATGTTTGATTTCCAGGGGCACCGGGACAAGCCCGTCCTGAAAACCATCGTGATACCCTCTTGAATCGATCAGCAGGATACCGCCAACCCCCTTATGTTTCATTTCTTCCAGGTCTCTGGTGATGAGTTCTTTTGAGACATTTCCCTTCAGCCACCAGTAATAGACCCAGGGTCTGGAGGAATCGGGAACTTCCAGAAAATCTGAGGCTGACAGGTGAATGGCAGACGTTGGGAACTGTTCCTTTACGGCAGTGCAGGACGGTGCTATGATTACCACTGATAAAATCATGGCATATAATACTGTTTTTAAAAATAAATGGCCCGGGATATTCATAATTACTTTTTCTCAATTATTTGACTTTCCGTGTAAAATGTGTCGATTGCCAATGGTTCGGGTAAAAACAGAGTCCGGTAGGTAATTTCTTTTGACAGATCCACTTCCTGGATTTTCAATTGACCGGTAATCTGTCCATTTCTAAAAAATACGTTTTGTTCCTTATTTGCAGAATCCATGTACTTCACTTCAACTCCAATGTCATTCTCACTGATTGCAGTGGCAAAAGAAAGCGACAGTGAGGAGTTTGTCTGATTAAAAATGGCTTCTTTTAGTCCTCTGTTAATCAGAGATAATCGATACCTTGCACCGTAGACTTTTATCATTTTTTCCAGTGGAACAGAATGGTTTCCCAAATTATCATGTGTAATAAAATTAAAGGTATAACTTCCTTCCTGAACGATCTTGTTGCTTGTTGCTCCTCCGATTAGTACTTCAGTAGAATCAGGACGGGGATTTAATGTAACAGTAACTGAATCATCGAGAGGATACCAGTAAATTGAAGCTGTTTTAGCCCTCGGGTCTTTATCCCATAAACGCAGCAGGACTCTTTCATCTCCAGGAAGGACCACAAGAGAATCAATTTTGCCTATATAAATATCTTCCCCCTCGCTCAGATAAATATCATGTTTATCATTCATGTCCGAACAATTGATAAACAAGAGCGGAAGAACAGGAATCATAATAATTAGTAAAAATATTATCTTCTTCATAATTGTTCAAATTTATTTTTCAACCTGGCCCCAGAAAACGATCTCATTTACATGTAGCCCCAGAGAACCTGACCAACTGATGAGAGATCTGTAACGAATATATCTCACAGGAGGGATATCCAACGGAAATTCATATTCTTCACCAGCCTCTGCATAGGCAACATCCTCATTGGTGAGTGGATCGCCGAGTTGACCTCCGGACGGGCGTTTAGATTCTCCATCCAGAAGCTTAATCCATGCCGGGTTATTTTCCCAGCCTTGTGTCATTCCGTTGGCAGCAACACTTCTGTCGTTTGTTCCCCAAACTTCAAAGAACTTAGGGTTATGTAAAGAAAACAGATACCCCCGACGGCCCCAGAATCTGAAACGTGACAATTTTGCAACCACCCCCATATCAAACGTGAAATATGGTTTTATGGCTCCCCCCGGAGAAATATAAAAGAGATTCAGATCAACATTATAGATATTGTCCCATATCCGTTCCATCGGACCGACTCCGGTTGTTGAGGTTACATAGTTGAAAATGGATGGTTGCCCCATCGATTTAAATAAAGCTTTATCCAGTTGTTGCTCATATAAAGGTTTCAAATCCATTAGGAACGTGTCTGTATAATTTTCATAGGCATCTCTTATGTATATCCCAAATGTAGTCTTTACAGAATCTAACCCTCGGACGGCAACTGCGGCATCGACTATTGAAGAATAAAAATTATCAACATGTTGGAGTTCTCCTAATTTGTTTTTCCGTAGTATTCCAACCATAATTTCTTCTTTTAACGGATTTTCCCAAAATAGTTTGAGTCCTCCAAATGCCTCCTGAATAACCAGATTGGAGTGAATACTGAAAATCGGATTGTCTTCCGGTTCAATATCGACGTAATAAGGTTCAGATTCATTTTGGCTCCTGTCTACGGAGATCAGCGCTATTTTTTCTTTTTTAGATTTTCCAAAACCCTTAATGGTGATTTGATTTTCAAATACTGATGATTTGTTTGTCCTCATTTTCCCGTTTGGGAGCTGATAAGGAATTTTTACATACAGTAAATCTTCTTCTTCAGGAATATCATAGGAAATGGTTGCTCCTCCGGGAAAGTTTTCCACAGTAACATTCTCCACCTGTTTGGGTGGAATCTTATCTGTCGGATATTGCCCAATGGTTTCTTCTTTACAGCTACTAACCTGCAATAGCAGATTCAATATGATCAAAGTATAAATTAATCGGTTCATTTTTTCCAAGAATTAAAAATTACCAGTAAGGATTCTGTATCAGATTTGGATTGGCACGGAGTGTCGCTTCTTTAATTGGCCACAGGTATTCTTTCGTGGTGAATTCCATTGGCCATATCGTAACAACTTTATAATAATCTTCAGTGGTGGTACCTTCGATGTTCCAACCTCTTACGGGTCTGTTGAGAATATCGACGGCAATTTTCCACCGACGAATATCCCAGAAGCGTTTCCCCTCAAAGGCAAGTTCTATCATTCTTTCCTGCTGGATTATTTCCCGCATACCCTCTTTTGTTGCCGGTTTATTCCGGTATTTTGAATATTGTGCCCAACTTTCAGTAACACCTCTTAAACCAGCTCTCTTTCTTACCAAATCTATATATTGCTCAACTTCAGCGTCAGGTCCTGAAAATTCATTTCTGGCTTCTGCATACAAAAGATACAAATCTGCTAACCGGATAATGGGAAATCCAATTGTGACAAGGCTTAGGGTTCCTGTTGTACTGGTAACTGACTCAAAATGGCTCCATTTTTTTGGATAATAACCCGTAACAGAGAAACGAATGGATGAATTTCTTCCAGTTATTTCGCCTTTTTTCATTGCCATCACCCAAGGCTGATCGGCGGTATTTCCTTTTTCGACATCGCTGTACCGGCCGTTACCGAACCACAAGGCACCGTCAAAACCCAGATTAGCATAAAAACGTGCCTCACGGTTCTGATTTAATATGGCTGTTTGAAATCCGTTTTTAATATAATACTTCTGGCTTACCGATGAGGCTGCTGTTTCATATCTGTTCGTATAGTTATAAGTTAAGTCCTCGTCTATGGGAACGCCATTTGATGAGTAAAATAATTCTGCCATCTGCAGAGTGGGAGCCATCGTTGGATTTGTGGGATAATACTGTACATCAGTTGCCTTAAAGTAGGGTAAGGATAACCGTTGCAAATTGGTTGTTGTTCCGGATCTTGTCTGTTTCCAGATGATCTCCGGATTTTCCCATTCCGCAAATACATTTCGCAAGGTCATTGTTAACTTAGTCGGCTCAGATAAATCATATTTGGAATTATTGAACTCATATAACCGGTGTCCTGCAAGCAACGCTGTATCGATGGCATTTTTACATGCGTCCATCGCGCGTTCCCATTTATTTATATTGTTCTGCTGACTGAACAATTTTACACCTCTTGAATCGGTTATGCCGGCGTAATCACTATTCCCGTTGAAAAGAGGACTTGCTGCTACCATTAATGCTTCTGCCTTGATGGCTAATGCAATAGGCTGAGTAATACGGCCGTATTCTGTTGTTGCGTTATTGATGGTTAATGGCAGGTCAGGAACAGCTTCGTTTAATAACTCAACAATATAATTCAAGCAATCATCAAAAGGTTCACGGTATACTCTTACCTCATTAATTTCAGCTGAAGTGGACAGGTTTTCCCGGATAACCGGGATGGGACCATAAGCTCTTAAAAGATAGTAATGGAAATAGGCCTTCAGAAATTTGACTTCAGCACTCCATTGCCTTTTTTCGTATTCCTCCATGTCGGGCACTTTACTTATATTTTCCAGAAATATGTTACAATCCCTGATTCCCTGCCACAAATTGGGACCATTTAATCCACTGAAAAAATTTAACAATGGTTCTGTCGCATTCTGATACCCTTTTTTAATATTGAAAGCATTAAAATTACCACCGGTCCACTGATAATACCACTCATCGTCGTGTGACCATATTTCATCTGATCCCATAATAGCCGGATCAGTTTGTGGATAGCCAAAAAACGGGAGATAAGAGTAGCAGGTTGTTAAATATTTTTCTGCGCTCACTTTGTCTCTGAAAGCATAATCTAAAGTAGCCACATTATCCGGAACCACATCCAGATAATCATTACATGCATTGAACGTAAAGACAAGAGTTGTGAATAATAGGAGTTTCTTCATAAGATACATTTTTAAAAAGATAATTGAACCCCAACATTGTAAACCTTTTGGATCGGATACCCAAGGCCGTTTCCTCCCATCTCCGGATCCCACAGGTCAAATTCGCTGAATGTCAAAAGATTCGTTCCGCTAAGGTAAAATCGCAGATTCTTTACATGAATTCGCTGCAAATACCTTTCCGGCAGTGTGTACCCAAGTTCAACCGATTTTAATCTCAGGAAAGATCCATCCCGCATAAACCAGGTGTTTCTTTGAGTGTTGTTTGCAATCTGTCTGTCAGACAAGCGTGGCCAAAGTGCATATAAGTCTCTGTCTTCTTCCGACCAGTGATTGTCGGCATAAACCTGCAACAGAGCGTTTTTCGAAACTGTTCCGTCAACACCATCTGTGTCCAGAAAAGGAGAGGTATTTGTTGCATCAATCCAAAATGATTCCCGGGCTAATCCCTGAAAAAACATGGATAGATCAAAGTTCCTGTATCCGCCTGAGAATCCGAACCCATATATGATTTCCGGCTGAGTTGGATACCCGATTGGAACGATATCGAGTGATGATATTTTCCCATCCTTGTTGATATCTTTGTATTTAACGTCTCCACCCGCGTATTCTCCAAAAGTTTGGGCAGGAGAATTTGAAACCTCTGATTCATCTACAAACAATCGCTCTGCCACATAACCAAACTCCTGACTTATTGGCTGACCGATTTTTGACAACCAGGGAGTCTGTGTATTATCAACCTCCTCATAAACTTTATATTCGGATTTGGTATAAGTGAAATTTGCCCGGGCCGTGAACCATAAATTTTGATTAATTGACCGATTGTAATCCACTGAAAAATCAATCCCATTTCCTAATGCTTCTCCGATATTTGACTGAGGGGAAGCTTGTAATCCCATTGTTACGGGGATATCGGCACGTTCCATTAAAATGTCGGTTCGGTGCTCATTATAAAGGTCAATCTGAATTTCCAGATCATCGAACAGTCCAAGTTCAACTCCGACATTCAGTTTTTTAGATGTTTCCCAGGTAATATCCTGATTTTCATAACGGTTTATCGCAACACCATTCACCGTGTATCCAAACCGGTCTCCAAAAGTATAGGATTTATTGGTTGCTTTCATGTTGACATCAGAAAGATAAAAGAAACGGTCGGTTTCTGAACCAATCGCATCGTTACCGACCAGGCCATAGGTCGCTTTGATCTTTAATTTGGAAATGGTCTTTTCGATGTTATCTGTCCAAAATGGCTCGTTTGAAACAAACCATGCTATTCCCGCTGACGGGAAAAAGCCAAACCGGTATTTCCTGGCAAATCTTTCCGAACCATTATATCCAAAGTTGAACTCTGCGAAATACCGGTTATCATAAGAATAAGTAAACCTGCCGGATACTCCCATGTTTCTGGATGGAAGTGATAATGCCAATGTACCTGCGTTGGCTTTCAGATAATTTCTTATCGTTGAAACAACCAGGCCACTTACCCCGTGTTTTTTACTAAAAGTGTGATCATAGTTTATTGCCATTTCAGCATAGGTGGTAGAGGTAACCTGCTTTTCTCCTTCATCATAATCCAGAAAATCTTCACCTTCTGCAGGATTTATGTTATATAGAGTATAAGTATTCATATACTTATCATATCCTGAAATGTTGTAATAGGATGGTTTGTAAAACCGGGAAACATCGAAATAGGAATATCGGTTCGTACTAAACAATCCTCTTATGTTCAATCCTTCTGTGATGAAATCCAATTTTTGTTTCACTTCAAACTGCGCCATCATCATTGATTTAGTATAGTCTTTATACCCTTTGACCATATCCGCATAAGGGTTAATATACTGACCCTGGTCATAATTCCCGAAAAGGGTATGCTGAATATGTTTTGTAGATTCATCGTGTGGATAAAAAGGCGGAAACAGAACAGGGTCTGCTCTCATCACTTTTTGATACAGTGCGGTACCTCCGTCAATCGGACCTGTATAATCATCAAATGTTCCATGTAGCCGGACTATAACTTCAGTTGTCGGAGTAACATTAATATTAACATTGGAACGAAGCAGGTATTTTCTTAAATTGATGTTGTTGTTAAAATTATTCAGGTTGTCTACGTTCAATATTCCCCGATCCTGATTGTAAGTACCCGCAATGTAATACCGGGCAACTTTCCCTCCTCCGCTTACGTTAAAATTTGCCCGATGGTTAATGGTGAAATTTTTAAACAAAACATCATACCAGTCAGTGGCAGGATATGCATATGGATTTGTCCCTTTTTCTGTATTTTCTATCTTTTCGAGTGAGTAGGGTATGCTTACAAATGAATTTCGGGTAAGTACTGCTTCATTGTTTAGTTTCATATAGGTTATCGGGTCTGCCAGTTCAACCTTTTTAGTTGGAGCAGAGAACGAAGTTTCATAACGGAAAGAGATCTGAGCTTTCCCTTCTTTCCCTTCCTTGGTGGTAACCATAATTACGCCATTAGCACCACGGGCTCCGTATAATGCTGTTGCAGCAGCATCTTTCATGATAGAGAAACTGGCAATATCATCAGGCTGTATCCTTGCAAGATCGGTCGATGACATTTCTATTCCGTCAATCAAAATCAGAGGTCCGCGGGCATAGGTGAAAGATGTTACCCCCCGAACAAAGAAACTGGCATCATCTTCACCCGGTTCTCCACTTCTTTGATAAGAAATTAATCCGGACATCCTGCCGGCCAGAGCTGTGGTCAAATTGCTGGATGGAACTTTTAGATCTTTTGTATCAACGGTAGTAATTGCTGCCAGTACGCTTTCCTTTTTTTGTTTGCCAAAAGCTACCACAGTTACACTTTCAAGTTCCTCGGTTTTTTCTTTCAATACAATATTTATCTCCCGTTGAGCTGTTATTGAAATAATTTCATTATCATAACCAATAAATGAAACAAGCAGTTTTTCACCTGAATGAACCTGAATGGAGTAAGACCCATCCAGATCAGTAATAACTCCTCTGGTTGTACCTTCTATAGTCACAGTTGCTCCCGGGAGAGGATGTCCTGAATCATCTGTAATGACACCTTTAACAAGTTTCTCTTGCATGGTCGAAACTTCTTGTGCTAAAATCAAAGGATCTGAATTAAAACAAAAAAAGAAGACCAAGGGCAGAGTATAATTAAAAAAATGATTCTTTTTCTTCATATCGACTATTGTATGATTAATAGAGTTGGTATTGACATGAAAAGAGAGATTGATTTACTCCTTGCGAATAACGGTCCCACATAGAGCCATCCTGAAAATAAGTATATTTAAAACTCATTATTCCTTTCAGAAAATTCAGGAACAGTACTTTCAGATTAAAAGATTCACAATGATTACAATCTTCATCTGCTTGCAGCCATTGACCTGTCCTTTTAAACAGTGCAAAGTCATAATACATTAAACTGTAACTACTAAATCTCTCTAAGCACATTTGTTTCAATAACAATAAATTAGTTTTTTTCATAAATTCAGTTTAAGTTTTACGTTTAGTCTATTTTAATTATTACCGCTTCCATGTTCAGGTATTTTGCAATCTTTTCAATGGTTTTGGCGTGATGACCAATCCCAAGGGCAAAATGATGCGTAGGGCCTTCCCTGACCCAACGGGTCAGAAATGTTCTGATATCAGGCTTAAAGAATCCCCGCGTATTGGTGTTCCCTGTTGGAGGGATCGGACCTTTGACCGACTCTCCTTCCGCAATCACAAATTTGAATTTCCCGTCATAGGTCGAATTGATCGAAAGCATCGTAATGGGACCTTCCTTGATCTTAAATTCAACTCCGGCTCCGTTCCCTGGTTTTCCATGATATGTTTTCAGGCTTCTTAACACGGGTTTACCCTCTGCAATCGAGATGTTATGCGGACCGTCATGACCCACCAAAACAAAACCTTCATTGAAATCGACCGGATGGAACTCGGCGAAACTACCACCAATTCCAAGTCGATTCATGATCAGTAAAGCAACCAATGTTTTTAAATCAGACTCTCCGCACATGGGAAAACCCTTAGAGGTTAAGAGGGAATTTCCGACAATCAGGTTCGACATAACCGTCCGGACTTCACTGTTTTCAGGTCCATCGTAATAATAAGCAAGTCCATCCAGCTTCATTTCCTCTACAAAGTGTTTTAAAGCCACGCTCACTTTCGCGGCAATCCGAAGATCGCCATTTTGAAGTTTCAGGGATATCGGATCGGAAACAGGATCGGGTGTTTCAAAAAAGTCCAGGATCATTTCTTCCGAGTTCCTGATCTCTTCTTCAGTCACATCAGTAAAGCAGGATACAAGTTCATTTGCCTCGCACTGCACAACATGGCATCCAAATGTTGAGGTCAGCATGGTCGCATCGGTGTGCATGTCCAGCATCGCGTTGATTGGATGTCCCAAATGCCCCAGTTGTGCATGCTTTAAGCTATGAAACACTTTGGCAATACGACAATATTCGTCAATCTGGTCATCAGCTATCGGGTCGTCGTACAGAGTCCCAATAATCATATCAGGAACCTTTTTCCCCATCCTGACTGCTACCCCTGCAAATTCGGGCAAAGCACAAATATCATCATTCACCAGTTGCATGTAGGTCGATGCATTTGAATAGTCCAATGCTTTCATCGGCTGAAGTGCCACCAGTACAATGGGAACTGCAATCGTCCTGATGATGATCCCAAATGTTCCAGAGGTAGCATACGTCAACATGTTACAAAAAATCAGATCCAGATTGGCTGCCTGCAACTCAGTTACAATCTGATAAGCCTTTGCCGGACTATCGACCATTCCAAAATCAATGATCGTTGCCTCATGACCAGGTATCTTCTGAATAAAGGTCTGATGCTTTACCATCAGTTCCTCGTGTAAACCCGGAAATTGCCCCCAATACTTATCATAGCCTACTCCAAAGGCCCCAATCCGATAAAAGTCTTTCTGTTCACCGATAAGCCGATTTACTTCTTTAGCTAAATTCATACTGACGCTCTTAAATATAAAACTTAACGCACTATCATTAAATTAAAATTATTATTCCTTTTCATCTAAAAAATCTTTTATCAGGCCATGGCCAATTGTTTTATTCGGGGTATGAGAACGGTAAATGCGACAAAGGCTACCGGATACATGATCCCTGCATAGATCCACACCGGATCATAAGAATAACGCGAAATAATCATTCCCATAAATGGGTTGATGATCAGGGACGACAAGGCTCCGGCGCTGCCGGAGAAGCCAACAATGGTTGAAGTCACTGATTTCCCGAAAACATCGCTGATTGATGTAATATAGTTCGTGATCCACAATCCATGGGCAAAAAAGGCAACTACCATGATCAGGATAACGGTTTCGACCGACGAGGTGTACTTCACCAGGAGAGCAGAAGCAGTCAGCAGCGCAGCTGCACCCATAACCAGTTTTCGGGCCAGGTTCAGATTGCCGGTTTTCCTGTAGATCGCATCAGAGGTCCAGCCTCCAAGCATGTTGGAAATACCCAGGGCAAGGAAAGGAATCCAAAACAGCTCTCCGATCCTGACAAGATCAACACCACGCGCTTCATTAAGATATTTGGGAATCCAGAACATATAAAAGTAAAAGATCGGATCGAGCAGAAAACGGATCAGGATGAACACCCAAACTTCCTTTATATTTAAAAGCTTTGCCAGACCAGCCCAACTAACTCTCTGACACGGTTTCCGGACTTCAGGCTGTTGGGATGCCGGCTTCGGGAACAACATCCAAACCAGCACCCAAATTAACCCAATTGCACCCGTAACAACGAAAACCCCCCTCCATCCGGTGATTTGGATCAGGTACACACACATTGGAGGAGCGACAACAGCTCCCACGGCTGACCCCCCTATGGCAATTCCGTTTGCCAGGGCCTGACGCTTTTGGGGGATCCATTCCACGACTGCTTTTATCGCACCAGGGAAAGCTCCTCCTTCACCTAAGCCAAGTAAAAACCGGAAAAATCCAAAATGGAGAACATTCCCGGCCACACTGTGCAATAAAGTGGACAGCGACCAAAGCCCTACAGAAAACGCCAAACCCACGCGGCTTCCAAACCGGTCGATCAGGATGCCGCCAACCGTGAACATGATCGCGTAGCTGACCAGAAAGGCAGTGTTGATCAGCCCGTATTCACCGTCGGTAACATGAAAATCCTCTTTGATCTGAATGATCGAGATGGACAGAACCTGTCGGTCAAGAAAGCTTAAGGCGGTAGCGAAGAATGCCATCAAAACGATCAGACAAGGAACCCACAGCGTATTTTTTTTCATCATTAAGTTAACGCACTAAGTTATATTTCTCAAAAATACGAACTACTTTCATAAATGCAAATAAAATTGTTATTTTGTGTCAAAAATAACCTGTTGTTATAAAACATACCTTTATGAAGAAAGGGCTCCCAAAATATACTGCCATCAGTAAAGAACTCATTCAAAAGATAGAATCAGGTGAGTTTCTTCCCGGGGATAAAATTCCCTCAGAGAACGATTTGATCAAGATGTACGCGATCAGCAACACGACAGCCCGGAAAAGTTTACTGGAGCTGGAACTGCAAGGGTGGGCCAACCGGATCAAGGGGAAAGGTACTTTTGTACTCAATCGCTCGGAAGACAAGCATCTGACACGGGTTCTGGGTTCGTTTAATGCCATGAAGGAAAGTTTCAACAACAACCTGCTCCGGGAGGGATTTACGCCTAAAAACATTCTACTGGAGAAAACCGTGTTCGAAAATGGGATCTCTTCAAATATCAACAACCGCCATTATATAATAGAAGGGCCCGTTTTGAAAATACACCGGTTAAGGTATGGCAATGATATTTTACTAAAAGATGAAACCAGATATATTTCCATGTCCATCTGCCCAAAAATCAACAGACTTGATCTGGACCAGCCGCTCATTTCCATTTATGAAGAAAAGTATCATCTTATACTTGAAAATGTGGAGCGGTCATTAAGCAGCACGATCATTCTTCCCGGAGATGCGAATACCTATTTTGAGAATGAGATCCCGGTTGCCGTATTTCTTCTGGATGGAGCCATTTTTTGCAACGACGGAAAAATCGTTGAAATTGAGAAGTCGCTTTACAGAGGTGACAAATACAAATTCTCCATTACGACCAAACCCCAGCTTTTTATCAGGAAAGAACCGCAGTGACCGAGGCTGGACCAAAGCGTATCACAAACTATTCCGAATCATTCTGTTCCTCCGTGAACTTATTCACAGGCATGACCGTTACATCGAATATTTTCCAGTCCAGCTCCTTCACCTCTGTAACTGCCTTTTCAATATGATCTGTCAATCCGGCAGCTGAGCCGGCAATGACAAACACTTCGGTAAAAAATACATCGCCGGCTTCCCTCATCCTGACCCTGACATCCTTCACCCATGCCACGCTTTCAACAAAACCATCAACCTTTTCC
>Ga0074195_1003959_pt1 | contig 12908 bp, 10 predicted proteins | sample EPASupsiteHSE623_FD_64525 | JGI IMG/M metagenome (GOLD analysis project Ga0074195, IMG submission 64525) | Bioremediated contaminated groundwater from EPA Superfund site, New Mexico - Sample HSE6-23 | ecosystem: Environmental > Aquatic > Deep subsurface > Groundwater > Contaminated ...
TCAGTGTCCGGTTCATCAGGTTCGATATCTTCTTCCTCGTTGTATATGGAAAGAAGCGGTTCGTTAAACGCTTTGGTCGTTGTTAACCGGTCAAGGCCGATCAGCAGGCTGGGAAGGAGGATCAGGTTGGCCGTTACGGCAACCAGCAGCGTCAGGGAAACTAAAACGCCCAGAGCGGCAGTTCCGCCGAATTTGGAGATACTGTAAACACTAAATCCGAAGAACAGTACGGCAAATGTATACAGCATGCTCATTCCAACCTCACGCATCGATTGTTTTACGGCAAGCGGAATGTTCTGTCCGGTCGACTTTAGTTCCTGCCTGTATTTACTCAGAAAATGAATGGTATTATCGACAGAAATCCCGAATGCAATACTAAATACAAGTAAAGTGGAGGCCTTGATAGGTATGCCGGTATATCCCATGATTGCAGCGGTAAAGATCAACGGCAGAAGATTTGGGATCAGAGACAGTACGACCATTCTCCAGGAGTTGAACATCGTTGCCATAATGGCCGCGATCAAAACAATAGCCAGTACAACGCTTGAAATCAGGTTGTCGAGCAGGTATTCGGTTCCCTTAAAGGAAATTACGCTGGATCCTGTAACGGTTACGTCGTATTTCTCTTTGGGGAAAATGGAATCCACTTCCTGACTAATGTTGGCGTACAGTTCGTCCATGGCTTTTGTGCCGATATCCTTCACTCTGAAACTCATGCGGGTGACCTGCTGGGCACTGTCCAAAAAGGAATGAAGTTGTCCTAAACTGCTTTGAGAATCCTGTAATGAATTATTGGCATAAGCCAGGATAAAGTTTTTTTCCTGATTCGTAGGTAAGGTGTAATATTTTTCTTTCCCGTTATAAAAAGCCTGTTTTGAAAACTTCAGAATATTGATCACCGAAAGCGGTGCTGACAATTCGGGGTGATATGCCAGCTCCTGTTCCAGCTTGTCTATCAATTTGAATGAAGTCATGCTCATGGCTTCATTGGGTCTTTTTGCATCGATCACGATTTCCATGGGCAAAACGCCGTCGATATGATTCTCAAAAAATTTAAGATCCTTGTAAATCACATCACTTTCAGGAATGTCATCGACCATATACCCGGAACTTTTGATCAGCGTGCTGCCGTAAATTCCAATCAAAAGAACGATAAAGGCTGAAACATAGACGGTTTTAATATGGTTGGTGGCCAGGTTGACCAGCTTTTCGATGACACTTTTCACCGTCTTATTTTCCAGATGTTTGATATGCCGGTGTTTGGGAGGCCTGATGAAACTGAAAATTGCCGGTATCAAAATAATTGCCAGAAGATATAAGGCCATAATATTCAGTGAAGCGATGATACCGAATTCTCGTAAAAGCTGACTGCTGGTGATGATAAACGTGGCAAAGCCACAGGCGGTCGTCAGGTTGGTCAGGAAGGTGGCCGTGCCAATCCTGATAATCACCCGCTGAAGCGCCTTAATCTTATTCCGGTGGGCCTTGAATTCATAGTGATACTTATTGAGCATGTAAATGCTGTTTGGGATCCCGATCACGATCAGTAGGGAGGGTACCATTCCCGTCAGGAGAGAAATTTTGAACCCGAACAGGGCCATGCTTCCCATTGCCCAAATCACGCCGGTGAGCACGATCAGCAACGGGAACAGTACAGCTTTAAAGGAGCGGAAAAACAGGAAGAGAATCAGCGCACATAACCCTACAGCCAGCGAGCTGAACATGTAAATCTCATTTTTGATCCGGATTGAATTGATCACCCGGATATAAGGCAATCCGGAATAATGAACATGCAGCTTCGTTTCTTTTGCGAATGCATCGCACCGGTTTTTGATTGCCAGTACCATCTTCTCCCTTTCCTTTGATTTCATCTTATCTTTGCTGACCGTAATGCCCAGCATATAAGCATGATCCTTTGGATTATATAAAAGCCGCCGGTAAAATGGCAGTGAATGCAACGTTTCGGACAGACTGTCCAGTTCTTCCTGACTGGTTATTTGATTGGAGAAAATCGGGTGGAGTTCAAACTTTCGTTCTTCGGTATTTTTCTTCAGATTATATGCACTTGAAACGGAAATCAGATTATCAACGCCATCAATCTTACCGAGTTCTTCATTGAGTTTTTGCCATTTACTGAAGTGAGCCAATTGAAAAAAGTCCGGATCAATGATCCCTGCTACGATCAGGTTTCCTTCTTCTCCGAAAGTGTTCTTAAAATTCTGGTATTCAACATAGGCGGAATCTTTTTGAGGAAGAATTTGCGAATATTCGTATGACATTTCCACGCGCGTAGCCTGATATCCCATAAAAATGGTGATGATACCAAAGACGATCAGCAGAGGAATCCTGTTTCGGAGAATAAACCTGGAAAACCGAACCCACATAAATTGGCGTTTCAAAAAATTCAGGACGAAAGTAGTTATTAAATCGGGAATATGAAATAGCCATGGCCTCCCGGTACATTGGCTCATAATGAGAGTCATTCTTCATGGCTATTCCATTTGACTATTAAAAAACAGATTATATACAAATGATAAAAGCTAACAGACGATATTTTCTATTGCCTGCTTCTTGGTTATTGTCAGCAGGATAGCCTGAAACTCCGGAATTACGGTCATTCAGTCTTTGGTCTGTCCTTTTTCCATACGAAGAGATTTTTTTCGGAAAAAGTTTTTTGTTTTCGGAAAAGCTGTTATTTTTGCAACGCTTTTGAAACGCAAGGGCGCACAACAAGAAGAAAAATTCCCTAGTAGCTCAGTTGGTTAGAGCGGCGGACTGTTAATCCGTAGGCCGTAGGTTCAAGTCCTACCTGGGGAGCTGAAATGAACAACAAAATTCACAATGACGCTTGGAATCAATGATTTCAGGCGTTTTTTGTTATGAGTACGACCCTGAAATTTACGGTAATCAGGCTGTCCACGCTGAGGAAAATTATACAGCAAGAACTTGGCGGACATCTAAAGCTCACACTCCGGTTATAATGATTCAATAGATTCACTTTTTTGTGAATATCGAAAACAGTATTACCTTTGTACTTAGAATAAATTGACCATCTCCCAAAAATTGGAAGGAATAGTTCTGTAGCGTGAGTATTTTGGGGGGCTTCAGAAGTTTTAAAGGTAAGGAAAGCTGGTTAAAATGTTATTTTTGTAATAGCAAAAAAACAATAACAGCACAAATAACCAGCTTTATGACAAAAGTATTGACAAAACAGGTACAAAACAAAATGAGCAGCTATTTTTCCAAACTATCAGGTCATCTTTATAAACCGGAACTTCGCTGTGTGAGGGAGATGGTTACGGGGATATTGAAAAATGGGACGATGCTGGTCAATCAAATAGCCAGTGGGATACAGGACAGCCTGTCGCTGAGCCAAACCACCAAGCGGTTCAGGAACCATTATAATAAGGAAGGTTTTTTCAAAAAGCTGTTCAAAGCCCATTTGGAAGGAGTGAAAGGGAAAATATGCCATGGGGATTATATCCTGGTGGATGGATCGGATATCCAAAAGAAATATGCAAAAATGATGGAAGGGCTGGATTATGTCAAAGATGGGGACAAAGGCAGCATTGGCCTTGGCTATTGGCTGATGGACGTTGTCCATTTCGGCAGGGACGGGGAAATGACCCCTTTGTACAATAAACTGTACAGTTTTGACTTTGGCGCAAGAAGCGAGAACCTGGAAGTTAAGGAAGCAGTATCCATGGTAAAGGAGAGCATAGACAAAAAGGTAAAATACATATATGATCGGGGGATGGACCGGGAGATCCTGCGTGATTTCATTATCGGCAGCGGAGATGATTTCATCTTACGGTTAAAGAAAACCACCAAACTGTTATACAAAGGGAAAGAAACGAGCGTGAATGCGATTTCTAAAAAACTTCCCCTGTTCATGGAACTCTGGGCGATGAAAGTGAAAAAAAGCAAAAGGGCCAGGCAGTATTTTAAATGTGGAGCGGTGAAAGTTCAGTACAAAGCCGGTAAACAGTTCGTTGATCTGTGGCTGGTGGTCACCAAAAGGGAAGGCGGAGGTTATTGCTGGCTGCTTACAAAAACGCCACAGGATGCAATCATCAAAGTGATAGAAGAAACTTTCAAAGGCTATGGCCTGCGCTGGAAGATTGAAGAGTACCATCGACACATAAAAGATTGCTATCATTTGGAGGATATTCAAATCAAAACATTTGAGGGGCTGCAAAGTATGCTTGCCATTTTGACCATAGCCATGTCGATGGTGTACCGTGAGCTTTCATCTCTGCATATCAAGCTGTTACTTGAAAGCGGGGTGAAAACTCTGAACAAAGAGAAAGTCTATGAGCTGCATAATTTTGTCTATTACAAGATCAGCAAAATATTAAAAGTATTGCTGGCACATGTCAAACCCAGGGCCTTTCTTCCTGACGTCAGTGATCTCTCAAGTCAGCTGCAATTAAGCCTTCCACTATGAGTGATCTGAAAAAACGGGAGATGGTCAATTTGGAGTAATGGATATAGCAATGATGCCATCTGTTACGTAAGAGAAACAAATAATGGTGATGAAGTTAGTTATGAATTAATTGATTATGAGACAGGTGCTATTGTCGCTTCATGCATTATGAATGAAACAGGATGGCATCTGAACCAATAAAATATTCAAATTGAACGAGACATGGTTTAATGGGCAGATTTAGAGGTTGAAGAATAAATTCGCCCATTCTTTCAATTTCAGTTAACAGATAAAACATGATATTGTAATGAATTTAAAAAACTTCGCTTGTTTATTTTTATTTACAATAAGCAGCATTAGGGCTTCTACTCAAATAATTAATGAAGAGTGTTTTAGTTTCTCAGAAGTTGATCAATACAGTTCTCTATGGAAACAGTTATTAGTATATGCTAATAGTCATATTGATTTCACCATGGAAAGAAAGAGTAAGACCGCTTTGCAAATCATGTCTTCAAATTCTGAGCCCCCGGTATTTGATAGTTATTTCCTGATCAGCAGATATTTTCCTCTAGTCGGAGATGAAAGAACGGTATCTTTTGAATTGGAATCTCGAGTCAAAAACTGTCTCAATGCATTTCTTAAGATTACGTCTTTTGATATTGATGAAAATGAGATTCAAAAAGATTCTGTTCTACTAGTAAATAATGACAAATGGGATTCAAAAAAAATACTAATTGACCTCGTTGGTGCAAAATTACTCAAGGTTGAGATTAGTGGAAACTCTGTAAAAGATTCCATATTCAGTATATGGCTTGATGAATTAACGATAAAGACTGAAAGGCAGAATTTAAAAAATGAAACAGAATGGGGGGTAGGGAGTATAATCCTTCAGAAGAATATACTTGATAGTGATAAAGTTAACAATACTCTTATTGGGATGGAGGCAAGTGCTGGGGAACATAAAATTGTCGGGATAGGGGAGTCTATTCATGGCTGTTTCCAGTTTAATCAGTTTGCATTGAATATGATTAAAACATTAATAACAAATCACAAGTTTAACTTGGTTGTATTTGAAAAGCCGTTCAGTGAAATGTGTTTATGGAATTTAATATTAGAAGATGGAACGTACAATGATTTGAAAACATTAGTGAAAAGAACTCCAATACTAATCGATCCAGATTTATTGACAGATTTTCTTTATTGGATAAAAGAGTACAATATCAAACATGTGAGTAATAAAGTCACTCTAGTCGGAATTGACGCGGCACAAAAGTCTATAGAGCGCTATTTTATTGGTGAATATCTTAATTTTTTATTTCAGGACGAAAATAAGATGCTAAATAGAATTGAGATGCTTGTTAGGTTGGGGCAATTCAATGAGGTATATGATTATGTTATATTAAACAGGTGTGAATTAGAGAAGCTTATCGGAAGCAACCATACTAATAACATTTTACATTCTTTTACACTTCTAAAAGATAGAGATAAACAACAAGTTAAAATACATACTTATATTGATTTCTTTGTAAGGCGTGATGAAGTTATGTGGAAGAATTTGATCTATGTATTGAAAGAATATTCTCATAATAATAACGAAAAGGTAATCATTTATGCTCATCTTTCCCATCTTAATAAGATAACAACAAATGAAAGCTCTTTTAAAGAATCGCTCGGATGGTACATTCGTCAGCGTTATGACGAAAATTATTTCGTTTGTGGACTTTTGGGAGGATCAGGAACATTTTCAAACTGCGTTCCGAAAAAGATCAGAGCACTTTCGGCTTTTAATAATTTAGAACAACCTCTTCCGGGAAGCCTTGAATACGAAAGTCTAAATAGCGGAAAATCGGTTTTCTCTGCACCTACAACAAGCGTAAATGGCCTGTTTATGATTCGGAATATTGGAAACTCCGGTTCATTATCATGGATTTATTGTAATCCACAAAAACGTATGGATTCATTTGTCTTTTTTTCAATTGTTTCAGGGTTTAATATTCCTCTCTCTTGGAAAAATTACTTGGAACATCCATATAAAGAACTGGAACAGCGCAACGGTAAAAGAATAAAAGAACTTTGGAACAGTGCTAAATAAAATTGTGAATCGGTGATTGATCAGAACACTGACCATTTAACTACTAGATTTCAGAACTTACAGCATGAAAAAATTGAAGAAAATTAGTTCAAAAGAGTTGGAACAAAAATGCATTTTAATTCCTGATTATTTGTAAGAAGTTATTGATTGTGTGGATATTACTGTAGTATTTGACAGAAGTGACCAAAAGATTTGCATTTATACTGATGGGTATCTTTTTCTGTAGCTCACAATGTTGACTCCTCTAGTCAAGGCATCTGGACGAATGGAACTTTTTCAATGATTTAGAAAAGCAAAGGATGATCGAATCAAAACTAAATAGAAGATTATTGGTAAACTCTCTTAAGGAATTAGCTGATTATAAAGGAATAAATTTAAGATGTGAACGATAAAAATAATCAATAGAAACCTAAAAAATGAAACCAATATTCAAATTTTCAGTCCTTGTTTTATCGATTTTACTGGCATTTATAGCGGCAAAACCTGTAAAAAAAAACAAACTCATCGGGACATGGCGTTTGGCAGACATGGAAACGAATGGCAAGCCGGAAGCTAAAGTCATGAACCGTACCTGGACATTTGAACGCAACAGTCAATTTGAAGGGAAAATTTTTCTTTCAGAGGGAAGCCGGACATATAACAAAGGGATTTATCTTCTTGCAGACGATACAACCATGGTCACCATTCATCGGGATAAAAAAGGGAATATGATCAAATCAGCGAATTACTACAATTTTCATATTCAAAATGATTCGCTCCATTTTTATGGGAACTTCCTCTATCCTGACCCCAGGAATTCAAAAGCAATGTTAATGTTTTATATTGATGAATGGTGGGTAAAACTACCATCTTTACCTTAACGGAATCATGATCAAGATGAGCAGTGAAATTCTGAAAGACCAGACCAAGAGAACTGAAGAGGTACAGGACATCATTGACCGGATGCCTTACCGGACCGGGAGAATTGTAGCCATACTGGTGACCGGACTAAGCGTCTTGTTGGTATTCTTCGGCTGGATCATAGAATATCCCGAAACCGTTTCCGGCCCTGTTTCCATTACAGCCCGACAGGCGCCGGTACGCCTGGTATCGAACAGTTCCGGGAAACTACACCTGCTTAGGAATAACGGCAGTCCTGTCCCCGAGAACGATATTGTGGCTGTCATGGACAACCCGGCCAGGTTAGAGGATGTACTACATGTTGAAAATTTCATTCATGAAGCTCATCTTGATTCTTTAGTTAACAGTTCCACTTCCATACAATTCCCTGAAATATCCGGTATGGGTGAATTAAGTTCAGTCTATTTCTCATTTTGTAATGCTTTTGAAAAGATGGTCCAATACCATTTCGGGAGACCGTATGAAAAGAAAAAAGCCGGGTTGGTCTCCCAATTGAATTCTCAGATACAACTGTTCAACCACAACCGGGAGCAAATGGATACCAAGGTCCAAAGCCTGAGAATTGCCGGTAAAAACATGCACCGCGACAGTTTGCTGTTCCACTCATCGGCCATTTCCGAACTGGATCTGGAACGCTCATTGATCAGTTATCTGGGCTTGCTGGAAAGTACCCAGGCCATGAACAAAGAGGATGCCACGTATCAATTGCAAATAAGAGATACCCGGAACAAGTTGCAGTTATTGGAGGTCGAACAGCAGGAAACTGAAATACAGTTAAAAATGGACCTGACCGGCGGATACAATGAACTTTCCAACAGTATCCGGCAATGGAAGCAGAAATATGTCTATGCAGCGCCATTTGCCGGAACTTTGGAATACCTGAATTTCTGGCATGAAAATGACTATTTACCCGCCGGGATAGAAGCTTTTTCAGTGATACCAACTGATAATCCGCTTTTGGGCCAGGTTTACCTCCCGTCACAGGGAGCAGGGAAAGTAGAGATCGGGCAGAAGGTGATCATTAAACTCGACAACTACCCTTACATGGAATACGGATCAATAGACGGCAGAGTACAATCAATCTCTTTGTTGACTAACCAGGCAGAGGCCGTTACCCGCCAGAATAACATACACACCTATTTGGTGACTGTTGAATTACCTCATCATCTGACCACTAATTACGGGGCCGCACTCGACTTTCATTACGACATTAAAGGTGTAGCTGAAATTGTTACCAAACCCCGTAGACTATTGGAGCGGCTGTTCGATAACCTAAAATATATCGCCAGTAAAAAATAACTAAATTATTAATTTAAAAAAATCAACTAATTATGAAAAAATTGGGAAAATTGACGTTAAAAGAAATGAGTAACGAAATGGCTGTTATTAGTCCGAGTAAGCTATCCGAGTTGATAGGTGGTTCTGATACTATTCCTCCTGGTTTTGACTCGGCTCAAGATGTTTGGAATTTTTGCTGGGGAGCAGTAGCAGAAGAACTTTCTCCTATTACAGATGCTATTAGTAGTGCATTTGAAACAATAGACGACGCAAAAAATAATTTTACAGATTGGGTTAAAGAGAATAATATTCTAGAAACTATCGGGGCCGGGGCTGTTCTCGCCGCTGATCTTTATTTATGGTGGCTAAGCACTGTTCCAGTCCCAGGACCAACTGTTGTAAATCCTTCTGATACAAACCCGAGTGATACAGCAAGTGGCTCTACTATTACTTATAGCCTTTAGAGCTTTTGAAGGAATCAATTTCGAAATCAATCTAAGTTATAAACACCATTCATGCGTATGAATGCCCGAATACGCATGGTGATTGTGTTTATAACTTTCAAAAATATTCTTATGCTCAAAAATTATTATTGGATCATAGAGCTGATTGCAATTATTGCGATTTTTACTATTACTCTGCAGACCATTCTTTATATAGGATCGAATAGTTATTCTGAATTATTTTGGGGATTTGTGGTTAATGTTATCGCTTGCGTGTGTTTCTTGTTATTTGCCATATACAAGTTAACAAAAAAAAACACAGCAGGCATTCGCTCTATAGGTTTTTATCTCAAAAGGAGATTCTTGTTTAAAGACATTTTGAACGTGTTGCTTATTGTTATTGTCGGCCCAATTACTTATGGGTTAATTATGAAGATCGAAGTTGTTCGTATTTTCGGATTAACTGGTCTCTCATATCATATGCACCTGACAAGTAGCGAATCACTGTCAATGCTTTTCTTATATACTCTGTTCATTCCAGTTGTAGCTTTTTCAGAAGAATTATACTTTAGATGTTATCTCTTTGATATACAATCCAAACAATTTAAACAATTTACCTGGATAATTAATGGTCTTTCATGGAGTATCTATCATCTGTTCACCGTCACCAATTTTCTGGCACTTTTACCAACATGCCTGTTGTATTCTTATGTCTATCAAAGACGGAAGAATATTTGGATTACAATAAGTGCACATTTGATCACTATTACTATTGCCCTTTATCCTTTAATCAGAATATATATATCAAATATATAAAGCTATTTAACCCACAATGAAAAAACAAAACTTGACAGATGTCACATTCCTTATCCAGACCAGACTGGATTCCATTGATCGCTTGGTAAATTTAAGAACTACAGTCCGGTATATTCAAAAACATTTTGATACCAATATTCATATACTGGAGGCAGATCGATATAATTCACAACTAATTGCCTCGGTTGTTCCCAACGGGGTAAAGATTACTTTTGTTGAGGACCATGACCCAATATTCTACCGGACCTTTTACATCAATCAAATGTTGAAGGTTTGCATAACGCCCTTTATATCCATATGGGAAACTGATGTAATTGTCTCCCCACAGCAAATAATACAATCGGTGGAACAGCTTCGTTCCGATCAGGCAGATTTCGTTTCTCCTTATGAAAAGAAAGCACTCGATACCTCAACGATCATACGTAATTTATTTCTTTCAACCGGAGATTGGCAGGTTTTGGAAAAGCATCAGGGTAAAATGAAACAGATGTATCCTCCGAATCCGGTTGGCGGGGCATTTTTTGCCAACCGGACCGCTTACATTGAATCCGGGATGGATAACCTGAATATTTACGGCTGGGGAATTGAAGACGGAGAACGGGTAACCCGATGGAAAATTTTAGGTTTTAGATTTAAGCGGGTTCAGGGAAATCTTTATCACTTAACCCATTCACGAGGGATAAACAGTACCTTTTCCTCGAAAGAAGACAGAAGTTTCAAGCTAAAAGAGCTGAATCGGATTAGCTCCATGACAAAAGAGGAATTGAAAGAAGAAGTTTCCCGGTGGGATTGAAAGCAAAAATATAATCATAAACTGTCATGGATAAACCAAAATTTAGCTCATTGGATAATCACCTAATAGAAATCAATAGAATTATCCAACAGCATGGACTAAGCACGAATAATCACGGATTGATGCATGGAACTACCGGCCTCAGCATTTACTTTTACCACCTTTCCCGTACTGTGAATAATCCTGAATATGAACAACTAGCCGATGATCTGCTTGATAAAGTATTTTCCAGTTTAAGTACTTCTGCTTCCCCCGATTTTGAGAACGGCCTGGCCGGAATTGGATGGGGAATAGAATACCTGGTGCAAAACGGATTTGCAGAAGGCAATACGGATGAGATCCTGGAAGAAGTTGACAATACGATATTCAAGACGTTGCAAGGAGATAATCTGACATCGTTTGAATTAATGAACGGCTTAACCGGTTATCTTTTTTACCTGGTCAACCGCTTGAAAAAAACGGCATACCCGAAATCAGTGGCTTCGCATATTAATAGTGAGTTGTTGATTATGGTTATCAATAAATTGGATGTCTTGATTCCGAATCAGTTTCCTTCTGTAATTAAGGAAATGAATTTCGATTTGCTTTGGCAATTTCCAGTTATGTTGTATGGACTAAGTGAAGCATTCAAATTGAATATTTACCCCGAAAAGATTAAGTACATGATCAAACAGTGGGTGCCTTACTTTGAGGTTTATATTCCATCTATACACACCAACAGGATTTATCTTGCAACAATTCTTACGTTGATAAATGAACTTTTCACACATGAACAATTGGAGAAATACATACAAGTTCTTTTGTATGCTACTGATTTTGAGATATTAAAAACCGAGTTTAACCCCAATTTTCAAAACATCCGGTTTGGTTGGGTTGGTGTTGTCTGGTTACTCAAAAGAGCATCATTGATCATACCGGAAAATTATCCAAACTATGAGAAAATTGAATCAACCAGGATGGAGATCATAGCAAAATGCAAATCTAATTGGGATAATATCAGGACAAACAGTCCTCATCCAAACGCAAAACAATTTGGTTTAAGTGAAGGACTTGCGGGACCCAGACTGATGGAATTATTGTGGCCCGAAGTTTTTAATAATGTCCATTGCTCAAAAATTAACTGCGTATGATCCGGTTTTCAACCCGTTCGCCTTCTGTTTCAGTAGTCATGCCTGTTTATAACGGGGGACAATATTTGGCTGAGGCAATGAATAGTATTCTGGAGCAAACGTTCCGGGATTTTGAGTTTATCATTATCGATGATGGTTCTACAGATTCTTCTGCTAAGACGATCCGGTCATTCAAGGATAAGAAAGTTGTTTTTCACCAAAATACACAGAACATGGGCAATTTTGCAAGCCGGAATATCGGGATGGAGATGGCGCGTGGTCGGTACATTTGCGTGATGGATGCTGATGACATCTCCTTCCCGCGTCGTTTGGAAAAGCAATTTGCTTACATGGAAGCCCATTCCGATGTTGGGATTGGTGGCAGTTTTATTCAATTGCTGCCAGGTCAAATAATCCCAAACTTTATCGTAGACGAAGAATTATTAAAAGTGGCGTTTCTTTCTAATAGTCATTGTGCTCATCCAAGTTTGATCATGCGTAAAAGCTATTTGAACGAATTCGGACTGAAATATAATGAAGCTTATTATTACGCGGCAGACTTTGACATTTGCGCCCGTGCATTTCAATATTTCAAGGTGCGCAATATCCCGGCTATTCTGTTACAATACCGCAGACATCAAGAACAGATCTCAACAGCCAAATTTACTGAACAGCAAAAATTCGCAGACATGATCCGGATAAAACAATTAACTGAAAACCTGGGATTTCAAGTCGAGGAAATTCCTGTCAGCTTGCATCTGCAACTCATGAAAAGGGAAAGAATTGATGAAGCAAATAAAATGGCTGTTCATAACTGGATAAATACCATATGCAATAGAAACCGCCAGTATAGGTATTATGAAGAGGCCAGATTGAAGGGGTTTCTTAACCGATTGGTTAGCTATAGTATGGGTCTTAAATCTAAGGAATGAAACTTAATAAATGAAGCTGAGTCTTAGCTAATGAATTTTCCCCAATGAAAGATTGGACGAAGGTGTCGTTTCCCATTAAATTCCTGTTAAAAAAAGTACCTGTCTGATAGCAGAATAAA
>Ga0074195_1003960_pt1 | contig 12897 bp, 12 predicted proteins | sample EPASupsiteHSE623_FD_64525 | JGI IMG/M metagenome (GOLD analysis project Ga0074195, IMG submission 64525) | Bioremediated contaminated groundwater from EPA Superfund site, New Mexico - Sample HSE6-23 | ecosystem: Environmental > Aquatic > Deep subsurface > Groundwater > Contaminated ...
CCATAACGCTCCACGAGTTCCGCGGCGATATAGTCAAGAAAATAGGAAGCTTGCACAGCACGTTTTTTTTTGCCCGCCAAAGATATAGGTTGGCTTTGTGCCTTATTAGCTTGTTCTTGAGTGATATATCCATGTTTAACCATCCCCGAGAGCACGGTTAAGCGACGTTCTAGTGCGGCCTTACTATCAACATATGGCGAATAAATATTGGGACCGCGCGGCAAACCAGCAAGTAGTGCACTTTCTGCCAGATTCAGTTCACTAGCATGTTTACCAAAATAAATCTGGGCTCCAGTCTCCACTCCATATGCACCTTCACCAAAATATACCTGGTTTAAATAAGCCTGTAAAATCTCTTGCTTAGAGAATTTACGTTCAATTAAAATAGCCAATAAGGCTTCCTTGATCTTGCGTCCGAAGGTCTGCTCCTGTGTAAGAAACAGGTTTTTAGCAAGCTGCTGGGTAATTGTGCTGCCGCCTTCGACAATACTGCCGTAACGGAGATTAATAACAGCTGCCCGGATAATGCCTATCGGATCAATACCAAAATGACTGTAAAAGCGGGTGTCCTCATTAGCCACAATTGCTTGTTGAACATACGGAGAAATATTGTTAATGGTAACTACAATGCGGTTTTCTTCAAACAGTTTGGAAATGAGCTGCCCATTAATATCGAAAACCTGTGTAGCGGCAACTAACTGAAGCTGATCTAAATTATCCGTTTGAGGAAGACCAAAGAAAGCATAGCCGGTACTGCCGAATAGTGACAATATAATAAGTACAATTATGCTGTCAACGAAATACTCACGCCACCATTTTTTTCGCGTGGAATGCTGACCCTTACCTTGTTTTTCCATCGGGTTTCCAACTCCCCTCTTCAGTTAGTATGCCCAATGACAACCCAACATTTTCATTTGCCTGCGAATAAACAGACAACATCCCTTTCCCGGCTTGGGCAAAGGGATGTTGTCGTATTAAAGGCTATAATTAGGAGCTTCCTTCGTGATATTTACATCATGAGGATGGCTTTCTTTCAAGCCGGCACTTGTAATGCGGATAAATTGGGTTTTGGTAATAAGTTCTTCGATATTACGCACTCCACAATACCCCATGCTTGCACGCAGCCCGCCAACCATTTGGAATAACGTATCGGCAACCGATCCTTTATAAGGTACACGGCCTTCAATTCCTTCCGGAACAAGCTTATCCATATTTTCCTGAAAATAGCGGTCTTTACTGCCGTCAGCCATCGCGCCCAGCGACCCCATTCCCCGGTACACCTTATAGCTCCGCCCCTGATAAATGACAGTCTCGCCAGGACTTTCCTCCGTACCGGCGAGCAAATTGCCAACCATAACGACATTGGCACCTGCGGCGATTGCTTTGGCAATATCACCAGAGTACTTTATCCCGCCATCAGCTATTACAGGCACGTTGCGCTCACGTGCAGCCTTGGCACAATTATAGACGGCTGTAATCTGCGGTACACCGATACCTGCAATGACACGGGTTGTACAGATTGATCCCGGTCCAATACCTACTTTTACAGCATCCGCCCCGGCCTCAATCAAATCACGGGCGGCATCGGCAGTTGCAATATTGCCTGCGATCAAATCAATATGGGGATAGACCTCTTTAATCTGTTTAACGGACTGAAGAACGCCAACGGAATGACCATGGGCAGTATCAATTACAATTACGTCTACCTTGGCAGCAATAATGGCATCTACACGATCCATCATATCCGCACCCACACCTACTGCAGCAGCGACCAGCAGGCGGCTTTTTGCGTCCTTGGCCGAATTCGGATACTTCTGGGCTTTTTCAATATCTTTAATAGTAATTAACCCTTTTAAGTTTCCATCCTGGTCAACCAGCGGCAATTTTTCAATACGATGATGTCTGAGAATTTCTTTCGCTTCTTCCGGTGACGTTCCAACCGGAGCGGTAATCAAATGCTCCCGGGTCATGCTTTGGCTGATCTTCTTTTTCATATCTGTTTCAAAGCGCATATCCCGGTTCGTGATGATGCCCACTAGTTTACCGTTTTCTGTAATAGGGACACCGGAAATCCGGTATTTCTCCATCAAGCTATTGGCATCCTGCAGCGTATTGCCGGGTGATAAAAAAATAGGATCTACAATAATCCCATGTTCCGACCGTTTCACTTTATCAATTTCATTTGCCTGCCGCTCAATAGACATATTCTTATGTATGACACCTAAACCGCCTTCCCGTGCCATGGCAATTGCCATTCGGGCTTCCGTTACAGTATCCATTCCCGAGCTGATAATCGGTGTATTCAGTTTAATATTGCGAGTCAGGTAAGTCCCCACTTCCACATCACGAGGCAATACTTCTGACCTTGCTGGAACAAGCAATACATCATCGAAGGTTAATCCTTCAGGTCCAAATTTATTTTCAAGCATCTCTTTACTCCTTTCAAAGGTTTCGTACTTATTTTGCATAGTATATCATACATAACCTAGCCAATGCTACCTCTTTTTATGTGAAAAAAAGGTAGTTTTTTGTAAAAAAACAGTAGTTTTTGTAAATTGCAAGAAGGAAACGCAATGCTGTAATGGAATTATAATGAATAAATGCTATAAGAAGAAAGGAATTAAAACCATGTCTAATAACAAAGGTATATTATTAGAGACTGGTACCAATGAGTTTGAAATTGTTGAATTCTCGGTCGGCTCTGTCACTTATGGCATAAACGTTGCCAAAGTCCGTGAAGTTATCAATCCTCTTGAAATTACCAAAATGCCGAATATGCACCAATATGTTGAAGGTGTTTTTACGCTGCGCGGCAAGGTAATGCCTTTAGTAAATTTAGCCAAATGCCTCGGCAGCGAGCAAAATGCTGTCTCGCACAAAATTATTGTCAGCGAACTGAATAACTACTTTGTAGGCTTTCTGGTTGATGAAGTCTCCCGAATTCATCGCATCTCCTGGACGGAAATGGAAGCGCCGCCTAACATTACAAATTCCGATATGGTAGTAGGAATTGTAAAGATGGCAACCAAAATGGTTGTTTTGTTGGATTTCGAAAAAATTGTTGCTGATATTAATCCGGAAATGAACCGCAAGCTAACGACTATTCCCACTGCCGATGGAAATATAATGGAGATTAGAAAAACCAAGACGATTCTTATCGCTGAAGATTCAAAAATGCTGCGCGATCTCTTGATCAGTACACTCCATGCAGCCGGTTATCACAATGTGATCAGCACCGAAAACGGCAGGAGCGCATGGGATACCCTGGAAAAAACGGCGGCAAATCCTTCACCGATTCAGGAGCAGCTGCAATTGATCATTACTGATATCGAAATGCCGCAAATGGATGGTCATCACTTAATCAAACGCATTAAAGATCATGAACAGTTACGGGCACTGCCGGTTATTATCTTCTCTTCTCTTATTAATGAAGAAATGCGGCGCAAAGGCGATGCACTGGGAGCTGCCGCTCAAGTGACCAAACCGGAAATTACTCAGTTGATTGATTTAATAGATAAAAAAATCCTCTAAACTTATCAGGGCTAAGCAATAACTAATTTGCTTAGTCCTGATTTTTATTTGTCGAACTGTTTAAACTAAGCATAATACTGTGTTTTTAGGAGGTAATCATGCTCGCAATAACCGGCGGTATTGTTCATACCGTTTCAAATGAAACACTTGAAGGCGCGGTAATATTAATTGACCAGAAAAAAATCATTGCCGTTGGCCAACATATTGCTATTCCTTCTCATGCCACAGTTATTTCGGCTGCAGGCAAAGAAATCACTCCCGGCTTAATCGACTGCCATACCCATCTCGGTATTGCTGAAGAGGGAGTCGGTCAGGCACACATAGACAAAAACGAAGTCAATTCCCCTCTCTGCCCTCATTTACGGGCCATTGATGCCATTAATCCCGAAGATCAGGGAATAAACGACGCACTATACGGCGGAGTGACAACCATTATTGTCACACCAGGCAGCGAAAATGTCATTGGCGGACAAAGCGTTGCAATAAAAACCTATGGCAATGTTATCGACCACATGGTACTTCGCCAGCCTGCAGGAATGAAAATCGCTTTTGGCGAAAATCCGATCCAAATCTATATGGCCAAAGACCGCCAGCCCTCAACGCGTATGACGATTGCAGGCATGATTCGGGAACAACTGGTTGCCGCCCAAAATTATGCCCGTAAAACAGCTTCCGGTAACGGTGAACGTGATTTACGCATGGAAGCACTTGTACAGGTTCTAAACCGGGAAATCCCCATTCGGGCTCATGCCCATGCCGCCGATGACATTATGACGGCAATTCGCATTGCCGATGAATTCAAGCTGCTGCTCACACTGGAACATGCTACTGCCGGACACAAAATAGCCGAGGAAATCGCCAAGCGTTCTATTCCTGCCGTGATCGGCCCCTCAATAACCGCAAGGGTTAAAGTGGAGTTAAAGGATCGCACCTATCGAACACCGGCCCTCCTGCACGAGGCAGGTGTGAAAATCGCCTTAATCACCGATCATCCTTTCCTGCCGATCAATTGCTTGCGTTTAGAAGCTGCACTAGCAATAAAAGCAGGCCTGCCTCGCGCTGAGGCGTTACGGGCAATCACCTTGCATGCCGCTCAAATCATTGGTGTCAGTAACCGCGTTGGCAGTATTGAAGTGGGAAAAGATGCCGATTTAGTTATCTTTGACGGGGATCCCTTTGCAATTTCCACGCATGTGACCAACGTAATTGTTGATGGACAGCTAATAGAAAAAGTCCCAGGCTTAAGCCCGGGACAGTCCTCTTTAATTTAGAACATATACTTTTGCTTTTTGCATGCCAAATTCATAAGCTTCGCTTACAGATGACATGGCAATGTCAATTCGTTTTCCCTTAATTGCGCCGCCTGTATCTTCAGCGGTAGCATATACACCTTGGCCGTCGGCAAATTCAATATATACTCTTGAACCTAACGGAATAAGCTTAGGATCAACGGCAATAATGCCGGGACGAACTTGGGTTCCCATATAAGTCATATTTCCCCATTTTCCATTATCATGTGCGCCGGGGGCATACGCAGTAGCCACCATTTCGATACCCTCTGATTTCATCGGACGCTCTGCAGCCGCAGCCAACGCTTGGGAACTAAAGACAATAGCCCCTGCGATCACAAGTAATCCTAAGGTAAAAAAAAGTTTATTCATGTTATTCATCCTCTCTATATGCCTGCGAGGTTAGCTGACGGATTCGGGATAAGAGGACATCCCTACCACATATCAATGCGGATTCACCCCGATTCATGGTTCCCCCGTTTTCCAAGGAAATTCGGCATGACATGTATTTTACAGCATGCATGCTCGGTTGACAACCGGATATAATCGGCTTGGATAGTGCTGATCACCTATCCAAGCCGATTATAAGGCCGATCCTTCTGTATACAGACTTTCTCCTTACTATACGGTGCAAGGCAAGGGAATTACATGATAAAAAAACTTAATCCTTTACAAAGACCTTATAAAATCAGCCGTCAATTGGATACTGAAGCCCCCTCCCCCCAGACCCTGCCGTCCGGAAAATTTGATGCAGTCGTTGTTGGTGCCGGGCCTGCCGGAAGTACAGCCGCTTATTTTATGGCACGGCAAGGGATGAAGGTTTTACTCGTCGAGAGAGGCTGCTTCCCTGGTGCCAAGGTTTGCGGCGGCGTAAGCATCATTGCCGAACATACTCATAAACTTTTTCCTAACTTCTGGGATGAAGTAGAATGGGAACGAATGGTAACCGACCAGGCATTCTGGTGGATGACGGAGGATTCGGTACTAAGCACCCGCTTTCAAAGCAAGCGCCTTGCGGCGGCTCCCTATAATCGCTTTGCAATAAAGCGTATTCATCTCTATCAATGGCTGGCTAAAAAAGCCGTAACCGCCGGAGTCATACTGGTAAACAGCCACCATGCAGCAGAACTGCTCTTTGAAGGAAAGCAGGCAACCGGCATCAAAATTGCCGAACCCCACAATACCTCTTACCTTGCCGATATCATTGTACTAGCAGATGGCGCCAATTCCCTGCTCGCAGAAAAAGCCAATCTCATTCAGCGCGTATCACCGCTTACGATGTCCCTGTACGTGAAAGAAACAATTGCTCTTCCAGCCAAAACAATCGAAGAACGGTTTCACCTGGCACCGAATGAAGGTACAATCATCGGATTATACGGTTATCCGACGGCAGGAATGAACGGCACCGGATCAATTCATACCTTCAAGAACAGCCTAAGCCTCAACGTCGGTATGTCAGTTTCCGATTTTTCCCGTTCAGGAATCAGGCCTTACGAACTGTTGGAACGCTTAAAAGAGCATCCCCATCTAAAGCCTTTACTTGCAGACGGCAAATTACTGGAATACGGCAGTGCGCTAATTCCTGAAGGCGGTTATCATTGTATTCCGGAAATCGTCCATCCGGGAGTAATGATCATCGGTGATGCCGCAGGTCTGGTTAACGGCGTCCATGGAGTAAATCTGGCAATGTGGTCAGGCTTTTTTTCAGCCAAAGCTGCATATGCTGCTAAAATCGCCCGTGATTTTTCAGCAAAGAAGCTTTCGCTTTACCGTACACTTCTAAATGAAAGCTTTGTTATACAGGATATGAAGGCGAATGCCGGGATCGCAAAGCTGCAAATTGATATCCCTTATTTATTTGATCTTTACACACGCATGGCCAATGAAGCAGCCTTCCAGGTCGCCAAAGTCTACACAATGCCTAAAATTGCAAAAAGAAAATTTATCTTCCAAAAGCTAATCAGCATGCAGCCTTTGGGTAAATTGCTTAAGGATAGCTGGCGGGTTCTAAAGGTAGTAAAATGAGTACATTGCAGGAAAAAATAAATTCACTTTATTTTAAACCGGATGATTCCTGGCAACATGTAATCATCCGTGACCAGAAGCTCTGCAAGGATTGTTCGGCTAACCCTTGCCTGACAATTTGTCCTGCAGGGGTTTTTGGGTGGAATTATGCTGTAACTGCCCCCATTGGCATAGCATATAAACAATGTATTGAATGCGGTGCCTGCCGGCTGGCCTGCCCCTGTAAAAATATTGATTTTTTTTACCCGAAAAGCAGCTATGGTGTTATATACACAGAAGAACAACCCACCTCGTAGACAATACGAAATGGGTCGTTCTTATTCCTGTTAACCGTCGATACGTAGTTTTCCTGCTTTCCCAAGATTCTCAAACGGCATATCGCGTATGACGATGGTTACCGCTTCAGCGGGACAATTGGCCGTTTCACAAACCACCTCAGTTACCTTCTGTACTAAATTTCGCTTTTGCTCAACAGTACGTCCCTCTAGCATGTCAATTTGGATAATTGGCATAACAGCACCACCCCTAATTTTTTCTAAAAGAATATATTCTTTTCTTTTCGGCATCGCTATGAGTTTCCCTGCTGCGCTGCCTGCTATTTCTCTGCCGGGTTATCATTCTCACGCTTATGCCAGCATAATGCGCCATAAACACCAATAACAATGACCATAATACCAATCAGCCTGCCCATATTCTCACCCGCAAATACAAGATCATGGCCTAAAAGTACCTTAATTATTACAGGTGGAAGTTTTCCCCAGCACGGTGGCTAGTACCAGAGAAAAGCACTGCTTCCCTGCAGTGCTTAGGAATAAAACAGGCTCATACTCCCAATTACCGATTCATTTCTTCTTGAAAAATTTCACAATCACTATTAGACCAATGAGTACAATCCGAGCAGCGGCGGACGAAATCATCTGCTGATACATTGAGCAAAGAATAGCCGTAACCCATAGCATTGATAATATGTTCGAATTCCTGGCATTCTTCCGCAATATTGCGCAATTGATTTTCTTCATAATGATATTGCATGCATTTCCCTCCTTGGCAGCCTAGTTAATGCTAGTTTGCTCTTCAAGGCGGGAAAATAACTTTAAAATTTTTATAAAATAATGAATAAGTTATTGGCAAATGGCAAATAACTAGGAATGTAAATTTTCTCCTCTCCCATAATCGGCGGCGCAAAGCCGCCCCTTTTTATTTTAATTGCAGAACATGAGCCGGAATTTTTCCCCAAACCGCGCGGTTAAGCCTGGGCGCAGCAGTATTACGTGCTCCGGTATCTGTACTGACTGCAAGGCTGCTTTGCGGGCTTCTAACAGGACTTCAATATCTTTGACGATATCGGCTATCTTTAAATCAGGCAGCCCATGCTGTCTAATACCAAAAAACTGTCCCGGCCCCCGCAGCAGCAAATCTTTTTCGGCCAATACAAAACCGTCATTAGTTTGAGTCATAAGATCCAACCGTTCTTTTGTTTCCGGATTTTTGCTGTCAGTAAGCAATATACAGTAAGATTGATGCTCACCGCGTCCAATCCGGCCGCGCAATTGATGCAACTGGGCCAACCCAAAACGATCTGCGCCTTCTATAACCATTACGGTTGCGTTGGGAACATTCACCCCAACCTCAATAACGGTTGTTGCAACCAAAACTTTACTATCAGCTCGATAAAAAGCCTGCATAATCTGATCTTTTTCCTGCGGTTTCAACCGTCCGTGAACAAGTCCGCAAGGAACGCTGCTAAAAATTGTAGCTTGCAATTGTTCGTATAACTGCGTAGCGGACTGTGCTTCCAGCTTAGCAGATTCTTCTACTAAAGGACACACAACATAAGCCTGGCGACCGGCTTGAACTTCACGCAGTACAAAATTATAGACTCTTTCCTGCAGTTCGGGACTGGCAATATATGTTTTAATGGCCTTTCGTCCAGGCGGCATTTGACGAATCAAGGATACATCCAGGTCCCCGTATACCGTTAAAGCCATCGTTCGCGGAATTGGCGTAGCTGTCATCACCAGTACATCAGGCATATTGCCTTTTGCCTGCAAGCGAGCCCGCTGGTTAACACCGAAACGATGCTGTTCATCGGTAATTACCAGCCCCAGATGTTGAAAAGAAACATCTTCCTGAATCAATGCATGTGTTCCAATAATAATATCCACCAGACCCTTGCTAAGCCTGTCCAATACTTCCTTACGGACTCGTTTTGTCAAGCCTCCTGTCAGCAGCGCAATCCGAATCCCCAGTGGAGCCAGCATACGGCCGAGTGTATGAAAATGCTGCTCGGCTAATATTTCTGTCGGCGCCATCATCGCACCTTGGTAACCGTTTTCCACTGTTTTTACTAAAGCCAGAGCAGCTACAACCGTCTTCCCAGAGCCTACATCACCCTGTAACAGGCGCTGCATGGGAGTAACATCTTCCATATCATGGGCAATTTCCCTAAAGGCCTGCTGTTGATCGGACGTTAGAGAAAATGGCAGGCATTTTTGCGCTGCTGCCAGTTGTTCACCATCCGGTCCGTGCTTAATACCGCTGCCGCTTTGCTGATGCTTTTTTTTCAAGAACAGCAAGCCGCTTTGCAAATAATACAACTCTTCAAAAACCAGTCTTCTGCGGGCAGCAGCCAAGGCCTCCATACTGCCGGGGAAATGAATATTTTCGATAGCGGAAGCCCGGTCAATCAATTTATATTGCTGAATGATCTCCTGTGGCAGATTCTCATTCATTTTCGTCTCATTATCAAGTGCCTGCCTAATCAATGCACGCAAAAACTGCTGATTAATATTTTCACTGCTTGGATATATCGGTACAATCCGTCCCGTATGTAAGGTAGTATCACCGGGAGAAAGGAACTCTACGTCAGGATTTGATATCTGTATACGGCGGAAGCGGCGTTCCACTTTCCCTGAAACAATGATCTCCAAACCGGTTTTAACCATTCGCTTGACATAAGGCTGATTAAACCATACCAGTTCGGCTTCCCCAGAATAATCCTGTACACGCACTTTTGTTATAATCAGGCCTCTCCTGGGCTTCATTTCATTAACCGCTGCAACAATTCCACAAAAGGTTTCTACTTGTCCGTCAATTACTTCACAGATCTGTTTTAACTGGGTACGGTCTTCATAACGCCGGGGATAATGCTCAAGCAGTTCACCAATTGTAGTAATATTGAGTTTCACCAGCAGAGCCGCTTTTTGCGGACCGACTCCTTTTAAATATTGTATCGGAGTATTCATTCAGGCGAACAGTCCGCATTTAATTCGCGCAGTAGTGCATCTACGTCAATGACATGCATTTTAGCTCCATTTTCCAGGGTTTCGGTTGTTGAGGCCAAACATCCGACACACCCCATTCCATGCCGTGCAAATATCTCCCTGGCCCGGGGGTTTAAGCGGAGAATTTCCATGATAGGAGTATTTTTTTCAATCAATCGTTAGGCCCCCTTTGTGCTTTTTATTTCTTACACTTGTTCAATATATGAAAGTAAAATCCTGCTAACCACTATTTATTTCAGAATTAATTCTTCCAGCCCTTGCATAGTTACCGTAATTTATGCTAAAATATTCTCGTTGTACATGGAAAAGTCTTTGTCCTGCGAGGAGGTGGAAATAAATGGCCAACGTCTGTGAAATTTGCGCAAAAGGTGAGCGCAGCGGCTTTAACGTAAGTCACTCCCATTTGAAGACCAAGCGGACTTGGAAACCTAACATTCAAAAGGTTAAAGCCATTTTGGATGGTGAAGTTAAGCGAGTTAATGTTTGTACCCGTTGTCTCCGTTCCGGAAAAATTCAACGAGCCGTTTAATGACTAAAGGACTGGTGAAAAACCAAGTCCTTTATTTTTTCCGGTCTTTCCTGCTAAAGAAGCTGTTTCCGAAATTATCGGAAACAGCTTCTTTATTTAGTATCCCCAAGGCTGTATTCACGTATGAAATAGCGATACTTTAATAGAAATTATCAAGAGCAACAATTACTACCTATATCAGGCAGATACCAAAACCAGCAAAATAGTATCTCCGCCGGGCTGCCGTGAACTGTTAAATCCACTGACCCCAGTACCATAGGCAGACGGCTCCGCAGCAGCGGCGCTACGACAATGGCCAGATTGGCCCCGGCAGGGTATCGGGTGGCCTTCCCATGCGCCCCTGATAACGCCATTGAAATCAGTAATTAGCCTTATTACCACAATCCCAGCATTTTCCACCAAGGTAATCCAACAACAAAGTAAATCGTCAAACCGACAATAGTTACAATATGGCCAATCTTCCACCAGGTTCCTTGATCCACATAGCCAGCACCAAATAATACAGTACCAACAGCGTTGCCATAGTGAGTCATTAAGCTCGCTATCTGAGCGGAAGCAGCGCATAATAATAGTAGCGGCAGTGCAGGCAGCTTAGCGGCTGCCCCCATCGTAAATATGACTGGAATGAAGGTGACAACAAAAGCAATCGTTGATGCGAAGAAATAACGGACAATAACACTGATAAAGATAAGTCCTGCCAGGATCACAATGCTGTCAAGACCAGCGAAATTGAAGTTTTGCTCAAATACCTTTCCCAGCCAAGCGAAGAACTTGGCACTATTCAGACCGTTAGCCAGTGAAATGATTCCTGCATACCAGATAAAGGTGCTCCAGGCACTTTTGCATTGCAGTACTTTTTCCCAGGAGATAACTCCGGTCAACAGACACATCGCCAGCAGCGCGAGAGCAATGGATGTGGAATCAATTTTCGTAACAGTACCTGTGGCCCAGCCTAAAATAGCAAGGATAAACAGAATACCTAATATTTTTTCTTTCCTGCTCATGGGTCCGAGCTTTTTATAACCTTCCTGGGCAATCTTTTTGTTGTCTACTTCTTTGATCTCTGGCGGAAACAGTTTATACACCAAATAAGGAACGATCAGCAGGCAGAGCGAGCCTGGCAGCGATGCGGCCAACGCCCACTGCATCCACGAGATATCGGCATGCATGATATTATTCGTCAATTTGATCATCATCGGCATGATAGCTCCGGCAGTCACAAACATCGTTCCTGTTATTAAGCTGTTCTGGTACATCAACACCATCAGAAAAGCACCGATCCGCCGAGGGTTGGATGCAGGAGCAGAATCCAGAGTAACTGCCAGACTTTGAAAAATAGGATAGACAAGGCCGCCGGTTCTGGCGGTGTTAGACGGAATAGCCGGCGATAATATCAAGTCCGTAAGTGTTGAGATATAGCCCAAACGGAGGCTGGATTTACCAAACTTGTCAATCAGGAAATAGGCAATCCGGCTGCCCAGTCCGGTCTCTACAAAGCACTGACCAATAATAAATGCGGTAAAAACCAGCCATGGCGTCGTTTCGCCAAAAGCTCCCAGAGCAGCATGAATTTGCTTGAAAAATAAAGCGGCCGCCGCCATAGCAGTAAGCAGGACAACCGGTTCCGGTGCCGGTTTAAGCACAATCCCCAGCACAGCGCCTAAGTAAACTGCAAGCAATTGCCAAGCCAGCAGTGTGAGCCCCGCGGGAACAGGTGTCAGCAGTACTAAAATTGGCACGATGACACAAATGGCCCCTTTTATCACTTTTTCTTTCATCCTTTTTATTCCCTCCTCTTATTGATTTTCCTTACTGCGAATTCGCATATAACGTACTGGGAACGTAAGCCAGGCCCTCCATGATCGGTTTAGCAGTCCTTGCCACACCGGCCCGCTCAAGTTTCCAGCCGTTATCAGGCTGTTTTTGAATAGCAACGAAGACTTCTAACACTCCTGACGGATGACCAATACGCACTTCTCCCGTCGCTTTCGCCTTAGTAGCCGCAATCTCGTTTACCACAGTGCCCTCAATGAGTGCTGCTGTGGCAATACAGATACCGCCGGTCACAGCATACGTTTTGTGCATAACTGCCAGAGCCTTTGTTCTGGCCAGTAAATCTATGTCACCGGCCGAAATTATCTCACCGGAAGAGATTTGATAGTCCTGAGGAGCAGCTACAAACGCGACCTTGGGCACTGCGGGACTGGCTGTTGCTTTGCTTTTTGCCAACCCCATCATG
>Ga0074195_1003961_pt1 | contig 12895 bp, 9 predicted proteins | sample EPASupsiteHSE623_FD_64525 | JGI IMG/M metagenome (GOLD analysis project Ga0074195, IMG submission 64525) | Bioremediated contaminated groundwater from EPA Superfund site, New Mexico - Sample HSE6-23 | ecosystem: Environmental > Aquatic > Deep subsurface > Groundwater > Contaminated ...
TGTTGTGTCGCTCGACGCACTGCCTCTGTTGTGCGGGCGCATCCGTGTAGTACTTGTCCCATAGGTCTTCCCTCCGTAGCTGGCTATAACTTACACCAGCACACCGTGGGACTAAATATCTTAGATTGCCGTTTTGCAGTGGCTGGAAAAGCTGATCAAAGTCCTGGTATGCCTGGCGAAGGGAAGAATGCCTGCCGGATGCGTCACCCCCTTGATCGAGACCGACACTGGATATGTTCATGATGACTCCTATCTTACGTTTATTCTGGACCGCGGAATCCCCGAAGTCCGATTCGCCCCCACTGGCAATTATTTCCGCCATATTGGCCGGCAGCGGCAAGCTTCGTACGCATGGAGGGTATCTAAATTGTCCGAGACTTGCTTCCCCGAGTACCTGCCTTCGATATGCATAGAGCGTGCCCAATCGCAGGAATACGAGAAACATTTAAACCCGTTACAAATCGAGGCGGCTTATGTGCCTCTCCAATAATCAAAGCACAGAGGCTGCACCGGGTTGTCGGCGATTCAGGGCTTGGTCGGCTGCCGTCAGCATATTCGTCGAATCGCTGATCACCTGTTTCGGCAAAAGCATCACCACTAACAATTTCTTACAAAACGCATTGCATTTGAAGCAATTTCCTTACTAGCTCGGAGTCAAATAGGCACACTAGCAAAGAACAGGTGGGTAGCCGAAGACCCAGCCGAGGCAATCGCAAGGAAAGGATAGAAGACTTGAAAACGCTCAAATTGATAATTGCGCTCCTGCTGCTGGGAACGGTCAGCGCAGGTAACGCCTGGGCAGACCGGGGTCATGTGCATTTCGGCGTGATGATCGGTCCCTACTGGGGGCCGATGTACTACCCGCCCCCACCCTACTACTACCCCCCTTACTATCCGGTAGTGGTAACTCACCCTGCTCCGCAGGTGTATATCGAACAACAGCCGGCGCCGGCTGCTCCAGCTGCGCCCGTTGCCGCAGCGCCAACCAATTATTGGTATTACTGCGCAGCCGCGAAAGGCTATTACCCCTACGTCAAGGAATGCCCCAGTGGATGGCAGAAGGTATTGCCGCAACCGCCGGGCCAGCCCTGAGTCGAATCAGGAGTCACCATTATGAGATCACCCGCTTATCCTCTCGCTGCCGTGTCCATCCTGCTGCTGCTCTCCGGCTGCGCATCGGTGCCGACCGGTCCCAGCGTGATGGCCTTGCCCGGAACCGGCAAGAACTTCGAGCAGTTCCGCAGCGATGACGCCGAATGTCGCCAATATGCCCAGTACCAAGTGGGAGGCGCCAGCGCAGATCAGGCTGCGGTCGATGCCGGCTTGCGTAGCGCCGCTGTCGGCACCGTTGTGGGAGCCGTCGCCGGCGCAGCCATTGGCGGTCGCGATGGAACTGGCGTCGGCGCCGGCACCGGATTGCTGGTTGGCAGCATGGCCGGCAGCGGCGCCGCCCATAGTTCGGCCTACGGCGCCCAGCGGAATTACGACAATGCATACATCCAGTGCATGTACGCGAAGGGAGAACAGGTACCGGTTTCCGGTGCGCTGTCGCGCAGCCGGGCGCAAGCGCCGGTGGAACGTGCCGCTACGACATCAGTAGGTACCGCCTACCCGCCTCCGCCACCGCCGGGATACCCAACACGTTGATAGGGAGATGCACATGAATTACTTGAAATCTGTCTTAGTTGTTCTCCTGCTAATACCCTGTCTTACCGGCCTCAGCCTGGCCGACGGACGGGAACATCACAGGGGGGACCGTGCCAGCTGGCATGGCGAAATCGGCCGCTTCCACGAGCACGACATCGGACGGTGGAGCAGTGGGCGCTGGCATCACGGACGCCATGAAGGGCGTATGGGTGGTGGTGGATCGTCGGTAGCGCCTGGTACTTCTATCCAGTACGCGTCGAACCTTACCCAGATCCTTACCAACCGCCGGTAGTAGTTGTGCCGCCGCCGCCCACTCCGCCGCAGTACTGGTATTACTGCGCAAATCCGGCTGGCTACTATCCGTATGTCGCTCGCTGCGCCGTCAACTGGCAGCGGGTTCAGGCCACCGTACCGCCCGTTGCATCACCACGTTGAGGATATTCAAAACATGGAAACTGCTACCACCAACACCACTTCGCATTCCTCCCTGCATCCCGTATTGTGGATCGCAGGCATTTCCTTGACGCTGCTGTCTCTGGTCGGCATCGCTTCGCTGACCGGGATATTGCCCACCAAATCGGCCCCTGCCGCGGTGCAGCCCGCCATCGTCGCAGCAGCACCCGCAATCGCGCCGGCGGTACCGGTCGCTACCACTCCAGTGGTTCCCGCCGCCACACCGCAGGCGCCTGCGGTTCCCGCCAGCAAGACGCCCCCGGCAAGCCATCATAAGAAAGTAAAAAAGAATCTCGAACTATCCGCAACTCCAGCGACTGCGCCACCACCCCTCGGCAGCGGTGTTCCACCTGACTACGTGCCACCTCTGACTAAGGCATCCGTTCCTCCCGCGCCGCCACCCTGCCCCGATTGCGGCATCATCGCCAACGTACGTCAAATAACCCATGAGGGCCAGGGCAGCGGCGCTGGCGCCATCATCGGCGGTGTCGTCGGCGGGGCCTTGGCGAACAACATCGGCCAGGGCAACGGGCGCACGCTGGCTACCATCGCTGGCGCAGTCGGCGGCGGGATACTCGGCAACTCTATCGAGAAATCTCAGCGCCAAACGATCAGCTACCAGATTACGGTGCGCATGGAAGATGGCACTACGCGCCTGATCGACTCCAGCACCATGCCGCCTTGGCGCATCGACGACAAAGTCAAACTGGTCAACGGCGCTATCGTTTCGCGCTGATCTTTGGGAAAACCCGGCCCCCGGGAGATCGGCTGGCCGGATTATGCCGACAGCGACATTTGCAAACTATCGCATGAATGTCGAAAGCATCTGCAAAGCGCGCCATACAGCTTACTTCTTCCGGCTCCTCGTCATCCCGGAAACCCCTGGGGGCCGGCCCTGGATTCAGTCATTCCGGGGTGACGCTCTTTCGCCGGAACGACGGCTGGCAATTAAGTATAATGACCAACCATCTTCATTCCCCATCGCACCGTGCGCATTCCCTTCCACGTTCTGGGTAAGCGTTTCCAACATTATCTTGGCCCTGCCGCCAAGTGGCTGGATGCGGTAGTCGAACGTACTGGTTGGGGCATACGCGGCAAGCTTATTTCCATATTCATCGTTATCAAGGTCGTGCCGCTGGTGCTGTTGGCCTGGTTCGCCTGGACGCAGTCCGACCAGTTAGGCAAATTGCTGGCGCTCGATGCCACGCAGTTGTCCAAGACCGCCAACCAATCCGTTGGCGATGTTGGGCAACTGGCCACCGCCGATTCGATGAAAGCGCTAAATGTGCGCATGCGCGAGGAACTTGAGCGCATGACCACCGATGCCGCCCTACGCATTGCAGGATTCCTGCACGAACGCGACAACGATATCCGGCATGCCGCATCCCTTGAGCCTGACGAGAAACTCTATCGCGCCTTTCTCGCAAACCACAATGGTATCCTCACCACCCAAGGGCGCTGGGAACTGGCGCCCGATGGCAAGACCTGGCAGCCAGCCGGCAAGAAGTCCGGCGCCGCCGAGATGGTTACCTCCTCGATCGAGGAAAACGCCCGCGAATTTCATTACCGCGCCCCGGACTCGCCTGCCAGCCGGCAATCGCGGCCCCTCTTCCTGGAAATGACTTTCGTCGACTTGGAAGGCCGCGAAAAGGTGAAGATTTCCAACTCGCCGCGGCTACCTAGCGAACTGAGCGATATCTCCCGACGCGAGAACACCTACACCAAGGCGGAAACCTATTTCGCCGACCTCAAGCGCCTTAAGCCGGGCGACATATACGTTTCGGAAGTCATCGGCCCTTATGTCGGTTCGCGCATCATCGGCCACTACACGCCCGAGGCCGCCACCAAGGCCGGCATTCCCTTCGAACCGGAGAAGGCCGCCTACGCGGGCAAGGAAAATCCCGTCGGACGACGCTTCCAGGGGTTGGTGCGATGGGCCGCGCCGGTAGTGAAAGACGGCCGCATTACCGGCTACGTCACGCTGGCGCTCGACCACGATCACCTGATGGAATTCACCAGCACCCTAATTCCGAATTCCGAGCGTTATACCGACATCCCCGACGCCGCCGCCGGCAACTATGCCTTCATCTGGGACCATCGCGGGCGCAACATCGCCCACCCGCGACACCACTTCATCGTCGGCTACCGCCCCGACACCGGCAAGCCTGAAGTGCCGTGGCTGGAAACCAGCATCGAGGAAGCCTGGCGCAAAAGCGGCAAACCCTTCAGTGAATTCATCGCCGACGTGCCCACCTTCGACCAGCAATCTCTGAAGAAAAAACTGTCGCCAACCCTCAAACAGGAGGGCCGCGTCGGCCTCGACTGCCGCTATCTCAATGCCGCGCCGCAATGCACCGGCTGGTTCGACCTCACCCGTCTTGGCGGCTCCGGCTCCTTCTTGATTTCCTGGAGCGGACTCTGGAAAATAACCACCGCCGCCGCCATTCCCTACCATACCGGACAATACGCCAAATCGCCGCGCGGCTTCGGCATCGTCACCATCGGCGCCAATATCGACGAGTTTTACCAGCCCGCCAACGAAACCAAGCAGCGCATCGACCAGATGGTTGCCAAAACCGACCAGGAACTCGCCCGACAGGAAGCGGCGACGCAAGCCACCATTCGCGGCAACCTCGCCAGCACGGCCTGGAGTCTCAGCCTGTCGACGATTCTGATGAGCATCCTGGTCATCGTCATCGCGGTATGGATGGCCTCATATCTCACCAACCGCATCAAATCGCTGATCGGCGGCATTTCCCGCTTCCGCCAAGGCGAGCACAGCTTCCGTTTCGGCAGCAGCAACAAGGATGAAATGGGGGCGCTGGCAACGTCTTTCGACGCCATGGCCGACACCATCGGCAACACGCTGTCGCAGTTGCGCGAGGAGATCAGGCAACATCAAGCCACCGCCGATGAATTGCGGGCCATGCAACTCCACCTTGAACAACTCGTCGAGCAGCGCACCGCAGAATTATCAACCGCCAACATGCGCCTGCAAGAGGAAATTGTGGAACGCCGCAACGCCGAGGAACGTGCCCGCCACCTCGCCCTGCACGATCCGCTCACCGGCCTGGCCAACCGGCGGCAGTTTCAGGATCGGCTGCAACTGTCCATGGCGCAGGTAAACCGCTCCCACAAGGGACAAGCCCTGCTCTACCTCGATCTGGATCGCTTCAAGCAGGTCAACGATAGCTTCGGCCACGAAACCGGCGACGCCTTGCTCAAGCATGTCGCCAACCAACTGCGTGCCTGCGTGCGCGAAACCGACGTTGTCGCCCGGCTGGGCGGGGACGAATTCGTGGCGCTGCTCACCGACGTCGAAACGCCAGGGAATTGCGTGCGTGTCGCCAACACCATCCTGGCCAGCCTGACCAAACCTGTCGCCCTGCTCGGACACAAACTGCAACCCGGCACCAGCATCGGCATCACGTTCTTCGACGACGACCATGACGATCCCGAACAACTTCTGCGCCAGGCCGATATGGCCATGTACCAGGCCAAGCAAAGCGGCGGCAACGCCTACAGGTTCTTTGCCGAGGACATGCATGAACGCGTGCACCAGCGCGAGCAAATGGAAAACGACCTGCGGGCCGCTCTGATAGCGAAACAGCTTGTTCTTTACTACCAAACGCGCCATGAACTGGACCAGCCGAAACCGATCGGCATCGAGGCGTTGATACGCTGGAACCACCCCCAACAAGGGCTACTATTGCCTGAAACTTTCCTGTCGCTGGCGGAATCGGCCGACCAGCTCTATACCATCGACGCCTGGGCGCTGGAAGAAGCCTGCCGCCAGGCTGGCGTCTGGAACGAAGCCGGCCTGGATTTCGGACGCATCGCGATCAATGCCACCTTCGCCAATATTGCCGATCCGGACTTTCCCCAACGCTGCCTGGAAACCTTGCAGCGCCACAAGCTTTCACCCAACCAGGTCGACATCGAAATCACCGAAAGCTCGCTCATCGAACGCATCGGCAATATCGCCACCAACCTTGCCACCCTGCGCGATCATGGCGTGCGTATCACCCTGGACGACTTCGGTGTGCAGCATTCTTCGCTGCACCATTTGGTCGACTACCCCATCGATATCCTCAAGATCAATCGCTATTTCATTTCCCGCATCGACGAGGACAAGTCGCGCGCCATCATCGAAGCCACGCTCTTGCTGGCCAGCAGCCTTGGCGTCGAGGTTGTCGCCGAAGGCATCGAAACTCCCGCCCAGGAGGAATATCTGCGCCAGCATGGCTGCCGCATCATGCAAGGCATGCTCTACGCAGCGCCTGTGCCGGCAGCGGAAATCACCAACCGTCTGGAGAAGCTGGCCGGCCGCTGACCGGCTCTCCCTGTCCCGCATCACGAATTAGCGCCGAATTTCACTTCCGTCGCGCTCATTCAGCCGACTGGCTCTTTGTGGTTTAGAACCTATACTTAAAGAAGATAAGTAGGTTCGAATTAATCACAGCAGGGAGGAGGCCGATATGTGCACTTTCGATTCCCCCGTACACGCCTGTGAAGCAGTTCATGAGATGGTTCTGATCGATGAAACACAAGCCGAGTGCGCGCGCGAGCATGGCTGCCCACCCGGCAGGGTCTGCCCGTTGAAAGCATACTTCACTGAAACTTCAGGCATGGCGAGCGATGACTTACACATCGCAGGCGCTTGGCAGACGGTAGGATTATCCCGCGTCAATCATCTTCTTACGTATTTCTGATAACAGCATCCGCTTTGAACCGCTAGGCTTATGGCGCTTCGTTGAGCCAGGGCGACGAACAACTTGGCTGAGTCCAAAATTTCTTTCGACTAGCCGGCCTCCGAATAATCGGGTATCCGGATTTCGCTTTTGTTGTGCGGCGCACCAGCAAATCCGACCCTGTGAGACTGCCATGATGACCGTCCAAGTGCGACCACAAACCGACATTCACGGCCTGGTAAACCTGCGCTGCTGAACATTGAGCAACCATAAGCGTAATATTTAGGGACGGCCATGATTAAGTCGTTGTCATGGCTATCAAACTCTCATGGTTATTAGGGGTAATACCCAATGCTATTCAGTTAAACCGTAATTTTGTCATACCCGCGAAAGCGGGTATCCATGTTTTTCATTGAGAACAGTTTGTTATGGATTCCCGTCCTAAGGGGATTTCCTTCGGTCACTTTCGCGAGAATGACGTAAATGAACATTATTGGGGTAGTACCTAATAATGGGCACTTATTCAGACGTTCCCAGATTACTTTACCCCTGAAGAAGCCTTCATCGATCACTGGTTTCAATCAACCTCGTCACATCCCCCTGGCACTCCGAACACTTGCCGACTAACAACCAGTCGCCTCCTTTGACGGCACCTGAGAAGTTGGTAATGGTTATCCCATGACGACATCTACCTCACCAGACATTCGAGATGTAACATAGTCAAATATGGAACACTCAATTAAGCGGTTCCCTTATGAAATCTTTACCAAAGCGAATTTCTCTCCTTCTTTTCCTGTTTGCCTTAATTATCCCTGCGTCACAAGCGTCAGCAGGCGAGCAACAAATGGCAAATCATCCCAAAGAGAAGTCCGTAGAGGCACGACAAACCTTTACCGAGCCTATCACCGGCATGGAATTTATTTTTATTAAAGGCGGCTGCTTTGCATTGGGGGATGCTGTTATCGACAGGATAATTGATGAGAAAACCAACCAAAATGCTTGCGTGGATGATTATTACATTGGGAAATATGAAGTAACGCAAGGGCAATGGAAAAAGATTATGGACGACAACCCCTCCTATTTCATGGGCTGCGGCGAAAACTGCCCGGTTGAATCTGTCAGTTGGCTGGATATCCAGTCTTACCTAGCAAAACTGAACACTACCGGCGTAGGCAAGTATCGTTTGCCAACAGAAGTGGAATGGGAATATGCGGCAAAAAACGGCGGGGAAAATAAGATTTATGACGCAGGGGACATTGAGGTTATTGAGCTTATCACTTCTTACGATAAATCGTGGAAGACGCATCCTGTAGGACAGAGAAAACCCAATGAACTGGGGTTGCATGACATGTTCGGCAATGTATGGGAATGGGTGCAGGACTGGCACGAAGAGAATTACTATCGAGACATCCCGAAACATAATCCCCGAGGACCGGCGAGTGGCTCTCGCAGGGTTGTTCGTGGAAGCAACTGGTATTGTGACGCTGACGTCTACGTTTTGAGCTTTCGCGCTTCCAACACCCCTGACACCCGGCACAATGATCTGGGATTTCGCCTCATTCGAATAAAATAATAGGCAATCCCCTAAAGTCCTTGTGAATGGCGGCGAATCGGATAACAGATCGATACCGTTTGCCGGCTGACTTCCAGGTCCCGTGCAATATCTGCCTGTGTAACGCTGCGTTTGAGCATGCGGGTGCATTCGAAACCCGCAATTTCTTCGAAAGGAAAACGGCATGAGTTCCCAATTCCGGCTGCTCAAGACACGCCGTTTCGCGCCTTTCTTTGGCACCCAGTTTCTCGGCGCCTTCAACGACAACTTGTTCAAAAATGCGCTGGTTGTTTTGCTGACTTTTCAAGCAACGAAGTGGACCAACCTCAAGCCGGAAATCCTCGCCAACCTGGCGGCAGGAATTTTCATCCTGCCCTTTTTTATTTTATCCGCCACCGCTGGGCAACTCGCCGACAAGTACGACAAAGCCAAACTGGCGCGACTGGTCAAGCTGCTTGAAATCGGAATCATGCTCGTCGCAGCCGCCGGTTTCTGGCTGACCAGCCTGCCACTGCTGATGTTCGCGTTGTTCCTGCTCGGACTGCATTCGACCCTGTTCGGGCCGGTGAAATACGCCATCCTGCCGCAACACCTGCGCGAGGACGAACTCGTCGGCGGCAACGCGTTGGTCGAAGCCGGCACGTTTGTCGCTATCCTCATCGGCACATTGGCGGGCAGTATCCTGGCCGGAGTCGTCGATCATCCGGCATGGATCGCAGTCGGCGGACTGATGGTGGCAGCGGCCGGATATTTGACCAGCCGCGGCATCCCGCCAGCGCCCGCGCCTGAACCGGAACTCAAGATCAATCCCAATCCCCTGACCGAGACCTGGCGCAACATCGGCTCTGCCCGCAAGCACCGCACCGTATTCCTCGCTATCATCGGCATATCCTGGTTCTGGCTCTATGGCGCGCTGTTCCTTGCGCAGTTCCCGGCCTATGCGCTCAACGTGCTGGGCGGCGGTGAAACAGCAGTGACGCTGTTGCTTGCCACCTTCACCATCGGCATCGGTATCGGCTCCCTGTTGTGCGAACGGCTTTCGGGAAAGCATGTCGAGATCGGTCTGGTGCCATTCGGCTCGATCGGCCTGACGCTGTTCGGACTCGATCTGGCCTGGGCTTCTACGACAATTGCGCCAACCGGAGCGCTGCTGCCGGTTAACGCCCTGCTGCTGATGCCGGAAATCTGGCGCATCCTGATCGACCTCGTCTTGCTTGGGACATTCGGCGGCTTCTTCATCGTGCCGCTCTACACCTTGTTGCAGATACGTAGCGCTCCCGAACAGCGCGCCCGCATCATCGCCTCCAACAACATCGTCAATGCCCTGTTCATGGTAGTCGGCGCGCTCGCCGCTGCCGCCATGCTCGGGGCAGGGCTATCCATCACCGCGCTGTTCGGAGTAGCCGCTCTGTGCAACGCTGCGGTGGCAATCGCCATTTTCTGGCTTGCGCCGGAATACATTCAGCGCTTCATCGTCTGGCTACCGACGTACTGGTCTTCCCGCAAGGATAAGTAAATAAGAGACAATCATATGGCGGCAGGCATGAATACCATGTGATATTTGCACTCCCATCTCGTATGGCTCAAACTCCGCTACTCTTTCATTGTGAATTCTCTTTCTCCACGCAGAGATTAGAAATTCACGCAAACCGCCGTAAAGGTCGAACCCGGGTAATTCCCTCGGCATAGCCTGAGGCTTATCTCAACGACTTATTGCAAACCCGCGCGAGGAGCGAATTGGACATGACCGCAGCTTACAAAAACATCGTCGTTGAGACTCATGGCAAGACCGGCTTGATCAAGCTGAACCGGCCCAAGCTTATGAATGCCATCAACGAAGCCTTGATCGGCGAACTTTGCTGCGCGTTGGACAAGTTCGAGGCCGACGAATCAATCGGTTGTATTGTTCTTACCGGTTCCGAAAAAATTTTTGCCGCCGGTGCGGATATTCATTCGATGAAGGACTTGAAGCACATGGATGCTTTCAAATCGGACTTGTTCCATAGCTGGTCTCGCATTGCAAACTGCCGCAAACCGATTATTGCTGCGGTGGCTGGTGTTGCCCTCGGTGGCGGCTTCGAATTGGCATTGATGTGCGATATTGTTATCGCTGCCGATAATGCGCAATTCGGCCTTCCCGAAATCAAACTCGGCACCATGCCAGCCGCTGGAGGCACGCAACGACTGCCGCGCGCCATCGGCAAGTCGAAAGCAATGGAAATGTGCCTTGCGGCGCGCGTGATGGACGCGGTCGAAGCCGAGCGCGCCGGGTTGGTTTCGCGTATCGTGCCAGTCGACAAGTTGCTGCAGGATGCCTTGAGCACGGCTGAGAAGATTTGCGGATTCTCTTTGCCGGTTGCAATGATGATCAAGGAGTCGGTCAATCGCGCCTTCGAGTCGTCCTTGCATGAAGGGCTACTATTCGAGCGCCGGGTTTTCCATTCCACCTTCGGTCTCGACGACCGGAAAGAGGGCATGACCGCCTTCATTCAGAAGCGTAAACCGGACTTCAAGCATTCCTGATGCGTAGCGCGGTTTACAATGACATATTCATTTGAGGGTCGAAGGCCCTTTTTTTGGGTAGGGCGAATGTCCGATATTTGACACAGATTGTTACAAATCCGGTATGCACGTCCCGGTCAAGTCATTTACAGTTTATCCCACTGTTTATCGGCTGATGATTATGCAACGTTTATTGGATAGTTTAATCGCGATGGTTGGTGTCATTGTCGGATGCCTACTGTGGGACAGGTTTTTTAGCGACGGTATAGACGGCGAAGATCTTTATCGTGCTGCCATGGCTGCAATCCTGTCAGGTTTCTTGCAATGGTGGCTATCCGGGCGTGACAGGAAAAAATAGCAAGCGAAGATGGAACAAGGCCAACGCGGGAAATGATTACAGTCGCGGATAACTGCGAGAGTTTTTCTTCTACTCTACAACGGCTCCGGCTCGAACAAACTCATCCGGCCCATAGCGTAATTGAGTGGCTACTATTGGCCGTTAAGCTATTCAAGACAACCGGCCGGCCCCTCAAATCGAGTGTTACCAAATGTAACCAACCCATGGCTGCTTATTCCATTTCAAGATCGTTTGTGACGCGAAGACGAGCTGCGGACACTGCAATTAGCACGGCAAGGCGAAGTCGACAAAGTTACGAACGATCTTGAAATGGAATTACATTTTGTTTGCAATTATTTACCCAGTGCAACCTTGTGTTTCGGGTTGTCATCTATGATCATTCACGCTTCCGCATTCTCCTGCAGCGTAATCGCCTTCCGCATACAAGAAATGGATTGAACAGGAATCCGCAATGAACAAGAAAATACTCTGGAGCATCCTTGGACTGCTGGCTCTCTCTGGCGCAGGTTATTACTATCTCGCCAGCCAAGCGCCCTCTTCCCAGGGAACACCGTCGGCCAAAGGTGGACGGAGCGGCATGAACTTTACGGGGCGTCCAGCGCCGGTGGTAGTCGCGGCGGCGCGCAAGGGCGACATCGATGTTTCGATCAACGCGCTGGGTACAGTGACGGCGCTGAATACCGCCACCATCAAGCCGCGTGTCGATGGCCAACTGGTGCGTATCGCCTTTCAGGAAGGACAGCTGGTGAAGGCCGGCGAAGTGCTGGCCGAGATCGATGCGCGTCCTTACCAGGCGCAACTTGATCAGGCTAGCGGCCAGCTCCAGCGCGACCAGGCGCTGCTGACCAACGCCCAGATCGATCTCGAACGCTATCGCGGCCTGCTCGCGAAAGATTCCATCGCCAAGCAGCAGGTCGACGCCCAGGATGCGCTGGTGCGCCAGTACCAAGGCACAGTATTATCGGACAAAGGGCAAGTGGAGAACGCCCGGCTGCAACTCTCTTTCACCAAGGTGACCGCGCCGATTCCCGGCCGCACCGGCCTGAAGCAGGTCGATCTTGGCAACATGGTGCGCGCCAGTGATGCCACCGGAATTGTCGTCATCACCCAGACGCAGCCGATCACGGTGGTATTCTCTATTCCCTCGGAAAGCCTGCCCCCCGTCGCCTCGCGCTGGCTGGCGAAAGAAACGCTGCCAGTCGAGGCATGGGATCGCGAAGGGAAGAAAGTGTTGGCGAAAGGCAAGCTGACCACCCTGGATAACCAGATCGACACAGCCACCGGCACGGTCAAGCTCAAGGCCGAATTCGCCAACAGCGACCGGGCGCTGTTCCCGAACCAGTTCGTCAATGCCCGCTTACGCGTCGAGACGCGCAAGGATGCCACGCTGATTCCGATGGCGGCGATCCAGCGCGGGACGCAAGGCACTTTCGTCTATGTTGTCAGTGCCGAGGACAATACAGTGAGCTTGCGACCCGTCACGCTCGGGCCGAACACTGCCGATACCGTCGCCATAGAGAAAGGACTGGAACCGGGCGAACAAGTGGTCACCGACGGCGCGGACAAGCTGCGCCAGGGTGCGAAGGTGGAACTGGCTTCGGCGGAAGATCGCGGGCCTGGCAAGAAAGGTTCACGCGGCGGCAAGCCTGAAGACGCGCCGAAAGCTAAAGGGACCCCCGCCGCCAAGACGGA
>Ga0074195_1003965_pt1 | contig 12874 bp, 16 predicted proteins | sample EPASupsiteHSE623_FD_64525 | JGI IMG/M metagenome (GOLD analysis project Ga0074195, IMG submission 64525) | Bioremediated contaminated groundwater from EPA Superfund site, New Mexico - Sample HSE6-23 | ecosystem: Environmental > Aquatic > Deep subsurface > Groundwater > Contaminated ...
ATTCATGACACCACCTCCCTCTTAATACGTGCGCGAAGAACGTTTTGATTCGTCAGGACAAGGATTAAGCCATTGAATAGATGGACTCCCGCCGCTCCTGCCGGAATCTTCGGATTTGCCTTGCCGCTCTCTGCGGACCTCGCACACAACCTTATCCTCGTACTTATCGGAGAGGCTTATGCATGCGTCGTGAATCAGTTGCCTTTCACTTTTCATTTTCCCCCCTTCCCCACAGAGGCTCAGTCCTGGCGTCAAGCGGCTTGTATGGTGTTGGTACAAGCTCGCGAGTTATCATCAGATGCCCCTGAAGATCGCGCAGCTCTTCCCGGACGAAATTCCTTAAGCGCTCTGCGAAGGAGGCCGACATGGAAGCCCCGATCTCCATGGCTCGCTCGGAATAGCCGGGCGGATTTGCCCGCTCATAAAGCCTGCCAAGATCCACGGCTACCGAATCGGCCAGCCGCACCACTGCCGCTTCCGTTTTCTTGCTCAGCTCGGGCATGACACTCCCTCCTTTCGTTCTTCCGCCGTCCCGCTATCCGCCGACTTGTCCTCCGCCCCGGCCCCGTAAAGGAGCCCCCGGTACTCAGAGCCGGGAATGTTTTCAAGGAGTTCCCGTGGCACCCCGTGTTTGATTAACGCCTCGGTCACCCGGCGGCTCTTCGAGATGCCCTGCATCACCTTGGTGACCGTCGGGGCGGTGATGCCGAGCTCCCGCGCGATATGCGTCGTCATGATCCCCCGCTTGATCAACTCGGATTTGATCAGCCTGTAGCGCTCGCGCCTGGCTTCCAGACACGAGCCGCCCTTTTCAGTTGCCATAATGTTCCTCCTCTATTTCTCGCTGTAGTTTCCGCCTACGGCATGCGAGCCGCTTCACTTCGAGATCCAGCTTGGCCGCCTCCAAAATCCGGGCGTCCCGTTCCCCGACCACTCTGGCCTTGCAGCACGTAGCCAGAACATCGAGAGCCGAAAGACTCTCCACCGCCACGCAAAAGACAGGAAGAAGCCCGATAGGGATGACATTGCCCTTGCTCTCGGCTACCCAGGCATCGAGGAGAGCCACCGTGATCCTGGCGGCTCGCCCCACCTTCAGCTTCTCCTTCTCCGCGAGCTCGTTCATGCGGTCGCACACCTGCTCGCGGCTCCACCTCGAATCCTTCAGAGTCTGCCTCATGGAAGCCTTCAGACACGCGATGGGGTTGACCGACGGCCTAAGAAACGAAAGTTGTTTTGGCGCTGCCATGAAAATCTCCTCCTTTCCCCTCCAACGTCGGAACTGCCGCTTTGACACGGACAGAAGGCGCGTTGTAGATTGTGTGTAACGATATGGGGGAAGAGTAGACTATAAAAAGTCCACATGCAAGCACAAAATGGTTTGGCAGAAAACTCTTTATGGGTTTATCTGCTACTTATGGACTATAAGTAGTCATTTCGGTGGCTTATAGTTTCCTGCCAAGCCTGCCACTTTGGCAGGCTTCATGGCCCAATAACCTGCCACGGAGGAATCGTATGGAAGGCTTTGGCGAGAGACTAAAAAGGGTCCGCTCCTTCCTTCAGATGGATAAGCCTTCGTTCGCCGAAGCATTAGATGTTGGCAGCACGAACACCATTTATAGGTGGGAGAAGGGCTTGGCATACCCACCTGCAGACAAGTTGCACCTCATGCATGAGAAATTCGGGATCAGTATTGACTGGCTGGTGACCGGAGCCGGGGAGATGAAGGCCGGGGAGGGATCTCCGGGTTCGAAGGCGGAGGCATGCCCGGAGGGAGAGGTCCTGGACCGCGACATGATGGCCCAGGTGATAAGAGGCGTGGAGAAATGGCTGAACAAAAAGCAGGCAGCCCTACCGCCCGACAAGAAGGCGGAGCTGATCCTTCTTCTGTACGAGCACTTCCGTGAGACAGAAGGGCAGGTCGAGGAAAAAACCGTGGAGCGCTATTTGCGCCTGGTCGTCTAATAAGAGGTACTGTATCTATTGTATATGTCGGGTTGGGTACGAAGCGGGTAGGATCATTTATAGGAGAAAATACTATGCGATATCTTTAACTTACCAACAAAGGAGTCTCACGTGCGCAAGACCCGCCTGGAGGACAAGATCGACGCCCTATTCGACAGCCTGATCATGCCGCAAGCCGCCCAACACCAGGAAGGCCAAGCCCCACAGATCATCATCCTTCAGAACCCGACCATCAATTGCAACACCATCAACATCCAAACCGGCTCCTTCTGCAATACCCTCCGCGACTGCCTTGACCGGATCATCTCTTCCGACAAGGAGCCGAAATGACCAAATCCACCGTCACCAACCACGGTATGCCCCCGCCAATTCATCTTGGTTCATCTGCATTTTCCACCCCCAAAACGGCACTTTTCGAGACGCACACGAACTCAGATGAGTTGCCAAGGCCGACCCACCCTAGAACCGCATCAGTCCTGGAAAAGTCCCACATCCGTCGCCCTTCTTCAGGCCTTTTCAACTCTCTTAAGGTAGTGAGCCCCTGGACAGCGGCCTATCACCGGAAAGTCGGCATCGCCGATGCGGATTGCCTGGATCCGAGTCCCGTGCAATCATCATATCAGGCCGGTCCTTGCGCATGGGACAGATTTTTGCGGAAGGGACCTAAAATCCAGGCCGTCCGGCCGCGATTCTTCTACCTTTGCGCGATGAGGGTGGAAATGGGGTGGAAAAATTTAAAAGGGGTTAGCCCGATCTGGACTAACCCCTTGATTTTTCTGGTACGCCTGCAGGGACTCGAACCCCGGACCCACGGCTTAGAAGGCCGTTGCTCTATCCATCTGAGCTACAGGCGCGCACGGGAAATGTGTGGATGAAGCTCCTGAATATGCCCGTTTAGATAGCCGTTTCCGCGCCGCCTTGTCAACAGGCAGTTCCCGTTGTGCCGGGGACCGTTGCCGGATGTTTTGTTTTGCCTTTCCCCCCAAAACCCGATAATGAATCCGTGCTGTACCACAGTGCGCCGGTGTGGTGCCCTTTATCTTTTCGGAAAAAGAGGGATAAATTTATGGATCCTAAGACACAATGGCTCTGCCTCATTGGGGGAGTTGTACTGCTCGTCGTTGGGCTGAAGTACCTCTATTCGGATGGGGACTGGACGTTGTTCATCATAAGCTCGCTCATTCTGGCCTTCACGGTCTCCAGCATGCTGCGCCGCCGCTCCGGAGACAAAGACGGGAAAGCCCCTTGACGGCATAGAGCAAATAATCTAACGTTCGACCGTTTGAAAGCTGAAGAAATTAAGGAAAATCGGGTTTTATTCGGTGGAGAGCGGCCTGCTGAGGCTGATGAGCGCTCCGAAAAGGCGTGCGGTTTTAAATAATCTCAAGAGGTGAAGAGGGTAGCGGGGGCAATGGACGATCTGAATGTGGTAATGCGGGAGCGGTTGCAGAAAGCGGAGGAGATGGAGCGAGCGGGTATTTCTCTCTTTCCGGGCGGCCGTGCGGTATCCCATCGCATAAAGGATCTGCTGAACCGTTACGGGGAGAAGGACGCCCAGTCCCTCGAAGCTGAAGAGACCGAGTTTACCGTTGCCGGTCGCATTATGGCGGTGCGCTCCTTCGGTAAGTCCATTTTCATGCACCTTTTGGACGCCGAGGGAAAGATCCAGATATACATCCAGAAGAATCATCTGGATGCCGAGGCATATGCTCTGGCAGGGCGTCTGGATGCGGGCGACATTATTCGGGTAAGCGGCCGGCTCTTTCGTACGCGCACGGGGGAGCTCACCGTGGCCGTCAGCTCCCTGGACCTTCTCACGAAGAACCTGCGTCCCCTTCCGGAAAAATACCATGGTCTCAAGGACGTGGAGATTCGGTATCGCCAGCGGTATGTGGACCTCATCGTAAACGAGGCCGTCCGGGAGACTTTCAGGAAGCGAACGCTGATCATCCAGACCATCCGGCAGTTTTTGAGCGAGCGCGACTTCATCGAAGTCGAAACCCCGATGATGCAGCCAATACCCGGCGGCGCCACGGCCAAACCGTTCAAGACGCATCACAATGCGCTCGATATGAGCCTGACCCTGCGCATAGCCCCCGAGCTGTACCTGAAGCGGCTCCTGGTGGGCGGCTTCGAGCGGGTGTTCGAGCTCAACCGAAATTTCCGGAACGAGGGGATCTCCACGCAGCATAACCCTGAGTTCACGATGCTCGAGTTCTACCAGGCCTATGCCACCTACGAGGACCTCATCACGCTTACCGAGGAGGTTTTTGGGGCTCTGGCGCGCGCGGTGAACGGCGGAAGCTTTCAGGTCGCATATCAGGGTAGCGTCATCGATTTAACGCCCCCGTGGCGTTGCCTTCCCCTGGCCGATTCCCTGGTGGAGCTGGGCGGCGTTCCCCGCGAGGCTCTGGACGATCCGGGAAAGACCCTCGCCGTGGCCCGGTCCATGGGCATCGAGCCGGCCCGGTTCGAAGGCCATGGTAAGATTTTAACCAAGATTTTCGACGAGGTTGTTGAGCCGAAGCTCATTCAGCCCACGTTCATCACTCACTATCCCCTGGAGGTCTCCCCTCTTTCCCGCCGCAACGAGCAGGACGGCTCGGTTACGGACCGGTTCGAGCTTTTCATCGCCGGGCGCGAGATGGCCAACGGCTTCTCCGAGCTCAACGATCCGAGGGACCAGCGCAGCCGCTTTCTCGCTCAGCTCGAAGCGCGCGAGGCCGGCGATGAGGAGGCCCATGAAATGGACGATGACTACATACGGGCGCTGGAATACGGTATGCCCCCGGCCGCCGGCGAAGGCATCGGCATCGACCGCGTGGTCATGCTGTTCACTGATTCCCCGTCCATCCGCGACGTCATTCTTTTCCCGCATTTGAGGCCGGAGAAGAAGAGTTAGGCTTGCCGATCCCATCTTATGGCCTTTGAACTTTTCGTAAGCCTTCGCTACCTTCTGGCCAAACGCCGCCAGACTTTTATCTCCCTCATCACCTTCATTTCCATTGCCGGGGTGGCCGTCGGGGTCATGGCCCTTATTGTGGTCCTGGCCGTCATGAACGGCTTCCAGGAAGATCTGCGAAAGCGTATTCTGGGGGTCACCTCTCATGTCGTGCTGGGCCATTTCAACGGAACGCTGGCCGACTATGGACGGGTCATGGAGGAGACGAAAAAAGAGCCGGGAGTGGTGGACGCAACGCCGTTCGTTTACGCTCAGGTGATGCTGAGCTCGGCGCGCAATGTATCGGGCGCCGTTCTTCGGGGAATCGATCCTGGTACTGCTCATCAGGTAATCAACATCCAGGAGAATCTGATCCGGGGCAGTCTGGCCGATCTTCGCGCTCAACAGCCGGAGGAGGGGGCTGTCGTTTCTCCCGGCATCATTCTCGGCGTTGAGCTGGCGAACAATCTTGCGGTGAGGGAGGGGGACTGGATTACGGTCACTTCGCCGGGCGGACGGCTCACTCCCATGGGGCAGGTGCCCAAGAGCCGGCCTTTTCAGATCGTGGGCATACTGCAATCGGGCATGTTCGAGTACGACAGCACTCTGGCCTATATAGGGCTCTCCGCTGCTCAACAGTTTCTGGGCATAGGCAATGCGGTTACGGGCATTGAGGTGCGAGTGACCGACATTTACGAGGCCCGCCGGGTGGGCGACGGACTTCGCGGCCGGCTGGGGCCGTCCTTTTGGGTGCGCGACTGGATGCAGATGAACCAGAGCCTCTTTTCCGCGCTCAAGCTGGAGAAGGTGGTGATGTTCATCATTTTAACGCTCATAGTGCTTGTCGCCGCCTTCAACATCGTGAGCTCGCTCATCATGCTGGTTATGGAAAAAACCCGCGATATAGCCATTCTCAAGGCGATGGGAGCTACCACGACGAGCATTCGCAAGATTTTCGTTTTCGAAGGGCTGCTTATCGGGGTTTCCGGAACCGCCCTGGGGCTTGTGAGCGGATCCGCGCTTTGCAGCCTGTTGAGCAAGTACAAATTCATCGAGCTGCCGGCCAATGTGTATTATATCTCGACCCTTCCCGTGCACGTGGAGGCGTGGGATGTGGTGATAATCGCGCTATCGGCCATTCTCATAAGCCTCGTGGCCACCTTGTACCCGTCCATGCAGGCGGCCCGGCTCGATCCGGCGGAAGCCCTTCGCTATGAATAAGGACAGGGAAGGCCAGGCCGTCGACATTCAGAGTCTGGGGTTGACCAAGGTATTCGGGAGCGGCCCTCAATCCATCGAGCTTTTCCGGGATCTGGATTTCGTCATCAGGCGCGGAGAGCGGGTGGCCATCGTGGGGGCGTCGGGAGTGGGCAAGTCCACGCTGCTGCACATTCTCGGCACGCTCGAGAAGCCTACCAACGGTAAGGTGCTTTACGGCGGCAAGGATATTTTCCTGAGCGATGAACGGGAGCTTGCCCGGTTCCGGAACCGCCACATCGGATTTGTGTTTCAGTTTCACCACCTGCTCCCGGAGTTTAATGCCCTGGAAAACGTCATGATGCCGGGGCTTATAGCCGGCCTGCCCAAAAACGAGGCAGCCGGGCAGGCGGTGCAAATGCTCGATAGGCTGGGGCTGAGCGCGCGGCTGAGGCATCGCGTCGGTGAGCTTTCGGGGGGCGAGCAGCAGAGGGTTTCGGTTGCGCGGGCGCTGCTGCTGCACCCAGGCATTTTTTTGGCAGATGAGCCGAGCGGCAATCTGGACAGCCGCACGGGCCGCGTGCTGCACGAGCTGCTGGTTCGGCTCAACGAGGAATTGGGACTCACCATGATCGTGGTGACTCACAATCAGGAGCTGGCGTCCATGATGCACCGGGTACTGCGGCTGGTAAACGGCCAGTTGCGCGAAGACCCGGTGAACGTGTGAGCTGCGGGTTGTGGGGGAGGGGGGCCACCGGCTTACGACCCGCGACTATACGAGGGGGGAGGGATTCATGCGCAGGCTTCTTGCTCTTTTGATATTTGCCGTTTTCAGCGCGACAGTGACGGTCTGGGCTCAGGAGGGGACGCCGCGGGTGGCGGTGATGCCGTTCACCATTCATGGTAAAAAGGATGTGGCCCAGACGCAGAGGACTGTTCTGGATGTTTTCGCCAGGCAGCTTGCTACCGAGGGTGTCGAAGCCCCCGGTCCCCAGGAGGTGCTGGGCCTCCTCCGCCCCGGCGAATCGGTGCTGAATGAGGAGCAGGCACGCAGCCTCGGGCGGCGCCTGCGAGTGGACTATGTGCTCATGGGCAGTCTCAACGAAATCGGAGCCACCATCAGCCTGGACGCCAGGCTGGTGGACGTCTCGGGGCGCAAAGCCACGCCGGTGCTCTTTGCGGAGGAGCGCGGCATGGAGAATCTGGCTTCGGCCGCCAATCAGCTCATACAGCAGATGGCCGTGCATGTTCTGGCCAGGGCCATCATCGCCGATATCAAGGTGCGCGGAAACGACCGCATCGAATCGGAGGCGATCAAGCTCAATGTGAAGAGCAAGAAAGGTGAGCTGTTGCGCTCCGAGCAGGTGAGCGAGGATATCAAGGCCATTTACAAGATGGGCTTTTTCGAAAAAGTGGAAGCCGATGTCGAAGACACGCCGGGCGGGAAGGTGCTGACCTTTGTGGTCGAGGAGAATCCGACCGTTCAGGAAGTGAAGGTTAAGGGCGGCAAGAAGATTAAGGAAAAGGACATTCTGGCCGCCGTATCGACGCGTACCTACACGGTGCTCCAGAAAAACGTCGTAGCTGAAGACGTTCAGAAAATTGTAAAGCTGTATCATCAAAAGGGATACTTCAATGCCGCTATCAAGAGCAGCATCGAATTTCCCAAGGATCCGCGCAAGGCGGTAGTTACTTTCGATATTACCGAAAATAAAAAAGTTTATATCAAAAGAATCTCCTTCAGGGGCAACAGGAGCGTTTCAGCCCGTAAGCTGCGGGGCATCATGCAGACGAAGGAGAAGGGCCTGCTGTCAGCATTCACTGACCGTGGGATTCTCCAGCGGGATATTCTCGAAACCGATATCGACCGCCTGAGCGTCTATTACCACGACAAGGGATATATGGATGCCAAGGTGGGCATGCCTGACATTACCCGCAAGGAGGACGGTTTTTATGTCGATATTCCCATCGAGGAAGGGGAGCGCTACAAGATATCGGATGTGAGTATCGAGGGAGAGGACCTGGGCGATACCGAAAAGCTCGAGAAAAAACTGGCGTCCAAGCCCAAGGAATACTTCAGCCGCGAAGAGCTGCGCGGCGATCTCGATACCATCACCAAAAAATACACCGATGAGGGCTTCGCCAATACGCAGGTTGCTCCCGAAGTCAAGCGGGATCCCTCGGCGCGGACGACGAATATTACCTACAACGTAAGGAAGCGGGAGAAGGTTTACATCGGCCGGATTTTCATAACCGGCAACACGAAGACCCGCGACAAGGTCATACGGCGCGAGCTGAAGCTGGCCGAAGGCGATCTTTTCAGCTCATCCAGGCTCGAGCGGAGTCTGACGAACCTGAAAAAGCTCGACTACTTCGAAGAGGTTGAGATCGTTCCCACGGAAGGCGATCAGCCGGGCATCATGAATCTCAACGTGAAGGTTAAGGAAAAGCTGACCGGCTCGATCAGCGTGGGCGGCGGCTTCTCTTCCGACGACGGCCTGTTTGCAACCGGTGAGATTCAACAGCGCAACCTCCTGGGCCGGGGGCAAACGGTGGGCCTTAAGGCCTATTTCGGGCAGGAGGCTCAACGGTATGTGGCGAGCTTTACCGAGCCATGGCTGTTCGACCATCATCTGGCGGCCGGTCTCGACATCTATAACTGGCTTCGCGAGTATAACGATTTTACCAAGGATGCCACCGGATTTCGGATACGTACGGGCTATCCTTTCGGCAATTTCAGCACGTTCAAGACCATCTACACCCTGGAAGACGCCACTGTAACCGATGTGGCCGACAGTGCCTCGGCTTTCATCCGATCCCAGGAGGGGAACAGCCTCAAGAGCAGCGTCTCCTTCGGTGTCGAGCGCGACACCACGGATCATCCGTTTTTGCCCACTCGAGGCGGCGTGACATCGGCTACCATGGAATATTCCGCGCCGTTTCTCGGCAGCGACAGCGATTTTCTCAAAACGGAAATGCACTCCGGCTGGTATTTCCCTATTTACTGGAAGTTTGTGGGATTTGTCAGAGGCGCTTTCGGCTATATCAACGAGCTGGACGAAAGCAACCCGGTGCCCATCTACGAGCGCTTCTTCCTGGGCGGCATCAATTCGCTTCGCGCTTTCCACTGGGGGGATGTCGGCCCCAGGGATGAAGAGGGAGAAGTCATCGGAGGCCTCACCTATGGCCTGATGAATGTGGAAATGCTTTTCCCGCTTCTCGAGAAATTCGGCGTTCGTGGCGTGGTCTTTTTCGATGCCGGCAACGCCTACAATGATGTGGACGAGCTCGCGCTCGCTACGCTGAGGACCGACGCGGGCGTGGGTGTGCGGTGGAATTCGCCGTTTGGACCTCTTCGCATCGAATGGGGCTACAATCTGGATCCCGAACCGGGCGAAGACAACTATCAGTGGCAGTTTTCTGCAGGCGCGTTTTTTTAAGGAGTTGAGCACATGAACAGGAGATCGAGAATATCCACGGGGAGAGTAGCCATCTGGTCCGCAACTGTCCTGCTGATGCTGGGCGTGGTGCTTCTTGCGCCCGGTGGGGCGTGGGCGGCCAATACTCCCAAGATCGGTTATTTTGAGATGGCCACCATTCTACAGCAGTCCAAGTGGGGTAAGCAGTCCAACGAGGAATTCAAGGCGCAGGGCGAGAAGATCAAGGGCGACGTGGATCAGAAGGCCAAGGCGTTCAAGGCGGCCAAGGAGGAATTCGACAAGAAAAAGGACGTCATGGACGAGAAGACCAAGGCCAAAAAGATCAAAGAGCTTCAAGACATGCAGCAGGAAGGCGAGAAGCTTCTCATGGAGTCGAACGCCAGGCTGAACAAATTGTCCAATGAGCTGACCGGCCCCATCATCGATAAAATTCTCGAAATCGTCCGTCGCATCGGCCGGGATGATAAATACGATTTTATCATGGAGCGGGAAAAGAGCGGTCTTGTTTTCGTGAACGAAAAAGAAGACCTGACCAAAAAGATCATCGAAGAGCTCGACAAGACGCCTCGTAAGTAGTGGTATCCGGTGAGCAGAAACGGCATGATGGGGTGGCTCGTGTTTTCGACCACCCCTCTTCCTTTTTCCGTGGAGTGAGAATTTTTTTCATGGTACAGACCGAGACCTGCGTGGCTCCTTGTTATTCCCTCGGTGAACTGGCCCGGCGGCTGGATGCCGAGCTCAAGGGGGATCCCGGCATCCGCATAACCGGCGTGGGAAGCCTGGAAGACGCCCGCCCGGGCGATATAAGCTTCGTCGTCAAGCCGCGGCACACCTCGATGCTTTGCGGCTGCAAGGCTTCGGCGCTTTTGACCCCGCCCACCCTCGGCGATCTCGGATTTCCGACTCTCATTGTCCCAAATCCCTATCTGGCCATGGCGCGGGTGGCACAGATGTTCGACCGCCCGCCCGAGCTGGCCTCCGGTGTCCATCCGGCGGCGATTTTGGAAGAGGGCGTGCAGTTGGGAGAGGATACGGCCGTGGGGGCGCTGGCTCACATCGGCTCCGCTTCCCGTATCGGCGCCCGGACGCGCGTCTACGCCAATGTCACCATCGGCCGCGGTGTGCTGATCGGCGAGGACTGCCTGCTGCATCCCGGGGTCGTGATCATGGATGGCTGCCGTCTGGGAGACCGCGTCATCGCGCACAGCGGAGCGGTTATCGGGGCCGACGGGTACGGCTTCGCTCAGGATGAGGCGGGGCGGCACGTCAAGATTCCGCAGAAGGGCATTGTCCAGATCGACGACGATGTGGAAATCGGAGCCAACACCACCATCGACCGTGCCACTTTCGGCCGCACCTGGATTCAGCGGGGAGTCAAGATAGACAATCTCGTTATGATCGCCCACAACGTGGTCGTAGGGGAGCATTCCCTCATTGTGGCTCAGGTGGGCGTTGCCGGCAGCACGAAGATCGGCCGGCACGTCATTTTGGGAGGGCAGGCCGGTATTTCAGGCCAGTTGGAGCTCGGAGACGGGGTGCGTGTCGGCGCCAAATCGGGCGTCGCCCAGTCTGTTGAAGCCGGCCGGGATGTGGTGGGTCTTCCCGCTATGCCCAACAAGGATTACGTCAAGATCTGGGTTCTGCTGAGACGCCTTCCCGAAATGAACAGGGAATTGAAGGAGCTGCGCGCGGCGGTTGCGGAGCTCCAGGCGGCACTGAAGGATAAGACGGCATGATGCGAGACATCCTGGAAATCTTGAAGCTTCTTCCCCACCGTTATCCGTTCCTCCTCGTGGACAGGATACTGGAGCTCTCTGGTGAGGAAATAACGGCTCTGAAGAACGTCACCATAAACGAGCCCTTCTTTCAGGGGCATTTTCCCGCCGAGCCCATCATGCCGGGGGTGCTTATCGTCGAGGCCATGGCCCAGGCCGGAGGGATTCTGGCCCTCAATCGCCTCGGGATGACGAACTGCCCTGCCGTGTATTTCATGGGAATGGACAAGGTGCGGTTTCGCAGGCCTGTCCGCCCCGGCGACAGGCTCATCCTCAAGCTGCATGTGCTCAAGCAGCGGGGAGCGGTGTTCAAGATGCAGGCCCAGGCCCTGGTGGAGGATCAGCTCGTGGCCGAAGCCGAGCTCATGGCCACGGTGGATACAGGCAAGGGGGAAAAGGCCGGGGCTGCGGCTGACTGACGGAAAGCGCGGCTTATGGCCGGTCTTTTCTATCCCAAATTCCGAGGAGCACTCACCTTTATGCCCATTCATCCCACCGCGGTCGTTTCCCCCGAGGCGGAGCTGGCTGAGGACGTCACCATAGAGGCCTACAGCATTATAGGTCCCCATGTGGCCATAGGGGCCGGCACCGTCGTGGAATCCCATACGGTCATTGACGGCTGGACGGGCATCGGTGCGCACAACCGCATCGGTCCCTTCGTCGCCATCGGCCGGCCGCCTCAGGATTTGACCTATGAGGGGGAGGAGACCCGTGTCGTTATCGGAGACCACAACGTCATTCGCGAAAACGTGTCGATCCACCGGGGGACGGCGCTGGGGCGTGGCGTAACCCGCCTGGGCGACCACAATTACATCATGGCGTATGCTCATGTGGCTCACGACTGTCAGATCGGAAGCCACGTGATTTTGGCCAATGCCGTCAATCCGGGCGGTCATGTTCAAATAGACGATCACGCCCTTCTCGGCGGGCTGGTGGCCGTCCACCAGTTCACCCGCATCGGCGCTCATGCCTTTGTCGGCGGATCATCGGCTCTTAACAAGGACGTGCCGCCCTACATGATAGCTTTCGGATTTCCCGCCAGACTTTACGGTTTGAACATCGTCGGGCTGCGGCGCAAGGGCTTTTCCCAGGCCGCCATTAAGGCTTTGAGGAACTGCTATCGGATTCTCTTTCGCTCGGGCCTTACAATCAGCCAGGGCATCGGCAGGGTTGCCGCGGAAGTCGAGCCTTTTTCCGAAGTACAGTTTCTCCTCGATTTCCTTCGAGCACCTTCCAAACGCGGAGTGATGCGAGGTTTACGATGATCCCCTTTGGTCCCAAGCCTCCAAAGACCGCCCCGGACAACAGCCGGGTGGGGCTCATTGCGGGAAGCGGCCAGTTTCCGCTTCTTTTCGCCCATGCAGCCGTTCAGGCGGGCGTTCACGTGATAGCCGTGGGTTTCGAGGGCGAAACCGACGCCGCTTTGGCCAAGTATGTGGACGAGTTTCATCTCCTCAAGCTGGGCCAGCTCAACCGGCTCATCAGAACTCTCAAGAACGCGGGTGTAACGCGGGCCGCCATGGCGGGCGCCATCAACAAAACGCGGCTTTACACCCGCA
>Ga0074195_1003966_pt1 | contig 12870 bp, 10 predicted proteins | sample EPASupsiteHSE623_FD_64525 | JGI IMG/M metagenome (GOLD analysis project Ga0074195, IMG submission 64525) | Bioremediated contaminated groundwater from EPA Superfund site, New Mexico - Sample HSE6-23 | ecosystem: Environmental > Aquatic > Deep subsurface > Groundwater > Contaminated ...
CCTATGTTGTACTATCTTTTTACTTGGTTAAATGATGCATTCAACATCCCCGGAGCAGGTGTTTTTCAGTATATTTCATTCAGGGCTGCAGCCGCACTGATCACCTCGCTATTCATCTCCCTCATCATAGGTAAACGGCTTATCAATTTCCTCCGCAAGAAACAGGTGGGTGAAACCGTGCGGGACCTGGGACTGGAGGGTCAGAATCTGAAACAGGGAACGCCAACCATGGGGGGGTTGATCATCCTTGCAGCCATTCTTGTTCCCAGCCTGTTATTTGCCAAACTGCACAACATATATATCATTATCGTACTTGTTGCGACTGTCTGGCTGGGATTAATCGGATTTCTGGACGACTATATCAAGGTTTTTAAAAAGGATAAGGCGGGATTACCAGGAAAACTGAAGGTGCTCGGTCAAATCGGACTGGGGCTGATCGTTGGACTTACCATGTATTTCAGCGACAGTATCGTGATCCGGGAACGCATCCGTCAAACAGCCTTTGTTCCAACTACTGATGTTTTTGCGATGGAATCATCATCGGATAAGACAAAGATCTATTCAAAAAAACAGGTCAAATCAACCAAAACCACCATCCCCTTTGTCAAGAACAATGAATTTGACTACAGCTCTTTCGTTTCATGGATGGGTGATGGCGCCAAAAAATATACCTGGCTGGTGTTTATCCCCATCGTGATCTTCATCATCATTGCGGTATCAAACGGGGCAAACCTGACCGATGGACTTGATGGTCTGGCGACGGGAACCTCTGCCATCATCGGGCTCACATTGGGTGTTCTGGCTTATGTATCAGGCAATATAGTTTTTGCCAATTATCTGAATATCATGTACATACCAAACACCGGAGAATTAACCATTTACATTTCCGCCTTTGTTGGAGCCTGTATTGGCTTCTTATGGTACAACGCATTTCCGGCCCAGGTTTTCATGGGTGATACCGGGAGCCTTGCCCTGGGAGGTATCATCGCGGTTTTTGCCATCATGATCCGCAAGGAGATCCTGATACCCATATTCTGCGGGATATTCCTGGCCGAAAACCTGTCGGTTGTCATGCAGGTCACCTGGTTTAAATATACCAAGCGAAAATATGGCGCCGGGAGAAGAATATTCAGGATGTCGCCGCTGCATCATCACTTCCAGAAATTGGGCTACCATGAATCAAAGATTGTGATCCGGTTTCTCATTGTCGGAATCATGCTGGCTGTTTTAACCATTGTCACACTCAAACTAAGATAAAAACCATGACATTAGAAGCTTTAGCGAAACAGGGACACACAACCGTATACGATTCACTGGTGGCATCCATCGGCCCAAAGATCCGTGAGATCCGCAAGGAGTTCATCAAGGACAGCTTTTCCGGGTTTCAGCAGATGGAGCATCGGCTTGAAACCGTGGCTATCATTCATGGTATGGAATTCATCAATGATTCCAAGTCTTCGAATATCAATGCAACCTGGTTCGCCTTGGAAAATATATCAAGGCCGGTGATCTGGATTGTGGGGGGTGTGGAGAGTGGGAACGACTATGCGGTCCTGCGTCACCTGGTGCGTCACAATGTCAAGGGGATTATTTGCCTGGGGGTCGATAACAGCCGGATTCACGAAGCCTTTGATGAGTTCCTCCTACCCATGGCTGACGTGATGACCATGGATGAAGCGGTTCAGGCTGCCTATTACCTGGGTGACAAAGGAGATGTGATCCTGCTTTCGCCGGCCTGCGCATCATTCGATTTATTTGAAAACTATGAAGAACGCGGCAAAGCCTTCCGCAAAGCTGTAAAAAATTTATAACGCGTTGCATCCATGCTGAAATTTGTCAAGGATATCAAAGGGGATAAGGTGATCTGGATCGTGGTGATCATCCTTTGTATTTTCTCATTGCTGGCCGTTTACAGTTCTACGGGAACCCTGGCCTACCGCAAGCAGCATGGCAATACGGAATACTATCTGTTCAAACATTTCATGATCCTTGCATTCGGGTTGGGGCTCATGTACATTACGCACCTAATAAAGTACACCTACTACTCCAGGATTTCACAGATCGGGCTATTTCTGACCTTCCCTTTACTGCTTTTGACCCTGATCTCGGGAACAAACCTCAACGATGCCAACCGATGGCTCACGGTTCCCATCGTAAACCTCACATTCCAGAGTTCGGATGTGGCGAAGCTGTTCCTGATCATGTACCTTGCACGGGTGCTTAGTAAAAAACAGGAACTGGTCCAGGATTTCCGCAAAGGTTTTTTGCCCGTGATCATTCCTGTAGTCATTGTTACAATACTCATTCTGCCGGCCAATTTTTCAACTGCTGCCATATTGTTTGTTACCTGCATGGTGCTGATGTTTATCGGCAGGATCAGCATGAAATACATGCTCTCCCTTGTGGGGATGGGGATTATCGCCATCGTCATGATCTTCACATTGTCCAAATCATTTCCGGCATTATTTCCCCGCGGAACGACGTGGGTTGCGCGCATCGATCATTTCATCAATAAACAGGAGGCCGAACCTGATGCAACCTACCAGGTGGACCAGGCCAAAATAGCCATTGTACAAGGCGGAATCCTTGGAAAATCGCCCGGCAAGAGTACGCAACGCAACTTCTTGCCACACCCTTATTCCGATTTCATTTTCGCTATCATCATTGAAGAGTATGGCCTGGTGGGAGGCAGTTTTGTGCTGCTACTTTACCTGATCCTGTTTTACCGGGTAATCAGGATTGCAAGCCGCAGCAAGGGGAACTTCGGAACCCTGCTGAGCATTGGCATCGGATTCAGCCTGGTGTTCCAGGCATTCATCAACATGGCCGTGGCGGTGAACCTTTTTCCTGTCACGGGACAAACGCTTCCGCTGGTAAGTATGGGTGGCACCTCGATATGGTTCACCTGTATTTCGATCGGCATCATTTTGAGCGTAAGCCGTGTTGCTGATATTGAAACCAGGGATGGGACTGAGGTTGAGATTTTGCAGGAACCTACCCTGAGTATAACACCTCAAACAGTTCAGGCATCATGATACGGGCTATAATCAGCGGCGGAGGTACCGGTGGGCATATATTCCCGGCTATTGCCATTGCCAATGCCCTGAAGGCAAAGGTTACGGAAATGGAGATTCTTTTCATCGGGGCCAAAGGAAGAATGGAGATGGAGAAGGTACCGGCGGCCGGATACCGGATTGAAGGACTTACCATTAGCGGTTTTCAGCGCAGTTTTACCGCAAAGAACCTGCTTTTTCCGTTCAAGTTACTGGCAAGCCTGATGAAAGCAAGGTCGATAATCTCAAAATTCAAACCTGATATTGTGATAGGTGTAGGCGGCTATGCGAGCGGTCCGACCTTGCGTATTGCTTCAGACAGAGGGATCCCATGTTTAATCCAGGAACAAAATTCCTTTCCGGGTGTCACCAACCGCATCCTTGGTAATAAGGTGCAAAAAATTTGTGTGGCCTATGAAGGGATGAACAAGTACTTTCCAAAAAATAAAATTGTGCTTACCGGTAATCCCATAAGGCGGGATGTGATCAACATCATCGGGAAAACGGAAGAGGCATACGCCTATTTCGGACTGGTTCCCCGAAAAAAAACGATTTTGGTGATCGGTGGGAGTCTTGGCGCCGGGACGATCAACCAGGCAATTTTGAAATTTGTAAATGACCTAAGGGCTGGAGATTCGCCTTATCCTGAAAATTCAGGAATCCAGTTAATCTGGCAAACCGGCAAATATTATCATGAAAAAATCATCGCAGCATTCCCGGATAATTTTGTATCAACCGACCTTGAACCAAGAAAAATCGAAAATCTGATGATTCTGCCATTTATCGACCGGATGGATATGGCCTACGCTGCAGCGGACCTGATCGTATCCAGGGCCGGCGCCATCGCGATATCGGAACTATGCGTGGTGGGGAAGCCGGTTATCCTGGTCCCTTCGCCAAATGTGGCCGAAGATCACCAGATGAAAAATGCACGTTTCCTTTTCGACCGCCAGGCGACCTTGCTGGTGAGTGATCGGGATGCCCTGGAAAAACTTGGACCAACGATCATCGATACACTGGCAGATGAATCACTGCAAATGACCTTAAAAAAGAATATAGCTGATCTGGGAATTACTGATGCCGCCGACAGGATCGCAGATGAAGCATTGAAACTAATCAAAGAAAATGAATAGCAGGGGGTCTGTATATTTTTTAGGTATCGGCGGCATCGGAATGAGCGCTCTGGCGAGGTATTTTATGTTGCAGGGATTCTCGGTTTCAGGTTACGATAAAACACCAACCCCGCTAACAGATAAGCTAATATGCGAGGGCATGCAGATCCACTTCCGGGAAGATGTTAGCCTTCTTCCCCTTTCACCTGAATACGTGATCTACACCCCTGCCATACCAAAGGATCACAGCGAACTGATTTACTATCGGGAGCATGGGACGCCCATGTATAAAAGGGCAGAGATCCTGGGTGTGATTTCCAGGCATTTTAAGACGATTGCCGTTGCCGGCACCCATGGAAAGACCTCGACTTCGACTATGATTGCACATATTCTGCAGGAGGCCGGACTTTCCCCGCTGGCTTTCCTGGGTGGAATTTCAAAAAACTATGGAACGAACTTTCTGCCCGGGCCGAGAACCGCTGCATTCACTAATTTAAAAGCGCAGCAGGCTGGTAAATCTTTGGATGACCCGTTCAACGATCCACATGAAGCCAACGTTGATCCAACCTACTGTGTTGTTGAGGCGGATGAATATGACCGCTCTTTTCTACAACTCACCCCCTTCATCGCCATAATCACTTCAGCTGATGCCGACCATCTCGATATTTATGGAAGCCAGGATAATCTGCTGAAGACCTTTTCGGAATTCACCGCAGGTATTCCGGCCGGTGGGTCATTGATCCTGAAGACAGGAACATCAGTGATTCCTGACATGATGAACAATTATAACATTTACGATTACTCCCTCACCGGATCAACGTTATTTTCGGCCAAAAACATCCGGAATATTGAAGGTCAGTTTCATTTCGATTTCTTCAACCCGGGTGAACCCATCTATAATCTCATCCTGGGAGTTCCTGGGAGATTCAATCTCGAGAATGCCGTGGCTGCGCTTGCAGTTGGTTACCTGCTTGGAATCGGTACTGGAATTCTCAGAGAAGCGCTAAAGTCCTATTCCGGGGTTCAGCGGCGATTTGATGTCCGTATCCGACGTGAAGGAATGGTATATATTGATGATTACGCCCACCATCCCGAAGAACTCAAAGCCTGCATCGGCGCAGTGAAGGAGATGTACCCGGGTAAAAAGATCACAGGGGTATTCCAGCCTCATCTTTATTCCCGGACGCGCGATTTGGCGGATGGATTTGCCAGAAGCCTGGAGTTGCTGGATGAGTTGATCCTGCTCGATATATACCCGGCCCGTGAAGCGCCCATCGAAGGAGTGACCGCACAAATTTTGCTTGACAGGACTGGCACTGGTTATAAAAAACTGGTTCAAAAAAAAGATCTGCTTTCAGAATTGAAACAGCTTAAACCGGAGATATTACTTACCCTCGGGGCGGGCGACATCGACCAGTTTGTTGCACCCATTACAGAATTTTTTTCATCTGCAGAGGATAAATGAAAAGATTTTTAAAAATATTACGGATTGTTCTTTGGGTGCTCATGGTGGCCGGGGCGGGCGTATTGGTTGGTTTTGTTGAGGTCGAACAGTACAGCCGGCCATGTAAAAAAGTTGTAATCAGCATTGATTATGGTATTGCAGATATGCTGATCACCAAAAAGGATATTGATTCGATCGTAATGAAAACAGCGGGAATGGTCAAAGGCAAACCGCTTGGTTATATCAATACCGGTTCCATCGAACGGTCGATCCGCCGACAACCCTATGTTGCAAAAGTTTCAGTTTATGAAAGCAACGAAGGCACCCTCTTTGTAAATGTCCGTCAGCGGGAGCCCCTGCTGCGTATCATCAACAACCGGTATGAAAATTTCTATATCGATGAATCAGGATCCCTTTTGCCGGTGAATCCGAATTTTTCGGCCCGCGTGCTGGTTGCCAATGGCTCGATCAGCGATTCCTACATGAAAAATCCCTTATACCGTGTGAATATCCTGTCGCTGTCCGATTCAATTTACTATGATTCTCTCATGACCAACCTTTACAAACTGGCTATGTTCATTTCTCATGATCCTTTCTGGAAATCCCAGATCGATCAGATCTATGTAAATGAACTCCAGGAATTTGAGTTGATTCCCAGGATTGGAAATCATGTGATAATGCTAGGAACCGCAGATGACCTGGAGGATAAATTCAGGAAACTGTTCGTTTTTTACCGGCTTGGGTTGAATAAAATCGGCTGGAATAAATATAATGTCATCAATATAAAATTCAAGAATCAAGTGGTCTGTTCTAAAATATAATCAAGCATGAAAAACTCAGGAATCATTGTCGGTCTCGACATCGGTACAACGAAGATAGCGGTCATTGTCGGCCGAAAAAACGAACATGGAAAAATAGAAATTCTGGGATATGGCAAAGTGCCTTCAATCGGTGTTAAAAGAGGTGTGGTCGCAAACATCGATAATACGATACAATCCATCAAAGAGGCTGTTGCCGAGGCAGCAGCCAAGTCGGGGGTGGATATAAAATATGTCAATGTTGGAATCGCCGGGCAGCACATCAAGAGCCTCCAGCACCGGGGAAGTATGATCCGTGAAGACAGTGAAACGGAAATCAGCCAGGAGGACATTGACAAGTTATGCAACAGCATGTATAACCTGAACATGAATCCCGGGGAGGAAATTCTTGATGTGATCCCACAGGAATTCAGTATCGACGGGGATCATGGCATCATGACACCGAAGGGATATACAGGCAGTTCGCTTGAAGCAAATTTTCATATCATTATCGGTCAGACTGCTGCTGCAAAGAATATCTACAAGTGCGTGCGCAGGGCGGGACTTGAAGTGGTTGAGCTGATCCTGGAGCCTATTGCTTCAGCTGAAGCTGTTTTAAGTGAAGAGGAAAAAGAGGCTGGTGTCGTATTGGTCGATATCGGTGGCGGCACTTCCGATATTGCGATCTTCCATGCAGGGATCATCCGTCATACAGCCGTGATCCCACTGGGTGGGGAGATCATTACCGAAGATATCAAAGAGGGGTGTGCCATCATTAAAAAACATGCGGAAGAACTGAAGATCAAATTCGGATCGGCGCTGGCCCGCGAAAACAGGGAAGAGGAGATTGTCGCCATTCCCGGGCTGCGTGGCCGCACACCCAAGGAGATCAGTCTGAAAAATCTGGCATCCATCATCCAGGCCCGGATGGAGGAGATCATTGAACACATCTACTACGAGATAAAAAACTCGGGATACGAAAAGAAACTGATTGGAGGGATTGTGCTTACCGGTGGTGGCGCCCACCTGAGGCATGTGGCTCAGCTTACTGAGTTCATGACTGGTCTCGATACCCGTATTGGTTATCCCAACGAGCATCTTGCAAGCGACGTAATCGTTGATATGGCAAGCCCCATGTATGCAACCGGGGTGGGTTTGGTAATTGAAGGCATCGGACGTTATCAGAGGGAGGTTGAAAAGGCAAAGCCTGAAGAACCGGCCATACAGGAGGAAACTCCTGAACCAGAAGGAAAGAAAAAGAGGGTCAAAACCAAAAAAGTTAAAGATCAGTCGAAACCAAGCAAGCGATTCCCGGAAATTTTCCTTGACAAAATCAGGGGTATTTTCGAAGAAGATGTCGATTAATTATTCTATTAACAATCATGGGTTGATAAAAAAAAGATATCCATCGATTTTCATTAGCCTTTCTTAATAATTTTAAACAAGAAAAAAAAGAACAAAAATGGCCGCTATGTTAAAATTTGATTTACCTAAAGATCAATCATCTATCATAAAAGTTATCGGAGTAGGTGGTGGTGGCAGCAACGCTGTGAACCATATGTTCCGCCAGGGTATCAAGGGCGTGGACTTCATCATCTGCAATACCGATGCACAGGCCATGGAATCAAGCCCTGTTCCCACAAAAATCCAGCTGGGAGCTAACCTGACAAGCGGTCTGGGTGCAGGAGCAGCTCCTTCGGTAGGCCGGAATGCAGCACTTGAAAACGCTGATGACATCCGTGAAGTGCTGGAAAAAGGGACCAAAATGCTCTTTATCACTGCCGGACTTGGCGGTGGTACAGGGACAGGGGCGGCCCCGGTAATCGCACAGATCTCCAAGGAATTGGATATCCTTACTGTTGGCATCGTCACCATACCATTCTCATTTGAAGGTAGGAAACGCCGCCAATCGGCCGAAGACGGAATCCGTCAGCTGAAACAAAACGTGGATGCATTGCTGATCATCAGTAACGATAAGCTGCGTTTGCTTTGTGGCGACCTGCCCCTTTCGGAGGCCTTTACCCGTGCAGACAATGTACTCACGACTGCCGCAAAAGGCATTGCCGAGATCATCACCGTGGCCGGCTATATCAATGTCGATTTTGAAGATGTCAAAACCGTGATGAAGAACAGCGGTGTGGCCATCATGGGTACCGGTGTGGCCAGTGGACCAAACCGCGCGCAAATGGCCGTGGAGGAAGCACTTAACTCACCACTGCTCGACAACAATGAAATCGAAGGAGCCGGAAACCTGCTGCTTTATATTTCTTCCGGGAAAAATGAAATCACCATGGATGAGGTCACAGAGATCACGGATTACATCCAGGGAAAAACGAAATCGAGCGGCGATGTCATCTGGGGAAATGGTTTTGATGAGAGTCTCGACGACAAGATCAGTGTGACCATCATTGCCACCGGGTTTGATGAGGATCACAAACAAAAAGGGCCAAAGGAGCCTGAAAACGTTATAATCAGAGGTTTGTATGACAATGATGAACCCAAAATTGAAAAACGTATCATTACCCCCGAACCTGAGTTTTACCATAAAGTCGAAAAACAGGAGGAGCCGCAGATCACATCGGTAAAACCGGAACCAGCTCCATATAGTCTCGAACCAGAGTTTGAAACCATTGATCCACTGCGTACCATCGAGTTTGTTGTTGAGAACCAGGAGCCAGAGTACCAACCGGAACCAGCCAAAACCATGGTGCATGAATTTCAACCTGTAGATCACACGGAGGAATCGGTGCCCCAGATGTCCTATAACCCGCAACCAGTCAGCCCTCCTCATCGTCCCGACGAATCAGATCAGAACGATTTCCAGTCAAAGAAGGCATTCGAGCGGATCTCCAAATTGCGCCAGCTCAGTGAAAAGCTTAAGACACATACACCCATAGAATCAAACCTTTACGAAATCGAAAATATTCCGGCTTACAAGCGCAGGAACGTTGAGTTGAACGATGTAACCCCCTCCTCAGAGTCGCAGGTTGCCAAATATATGTTATCCGAAAATCCCGACAAGTCAGTCGAACTCAGGAGCGAAAATTCATTCCTTCACAAAAATGTAGATTAAATGAGCCTCGAACTTAAAATCAACGAGGATATCAAGTCGGCCATGCTGGCGCGGGATGCGAAGAAACTTGAAGCATTGCGGGCTATAAAGGCTGCCCTGTTGCTCGAGAAAACCAAAGAGGGCGCTGCCGCGGAAGTTAGTGTTGACGCTGAGCTTAAGATCCTTCAAAAACTGGTAAAACAGCGCCGCGAATCGGCTGATATTTATCTGAATGCAAACCGGGATGATCTTGCGCAAAAAGAGCTTTTTGATGCATCCATCATCGAAACTTACCTGCCACAACAGCTATCTGAAAAGGAAGTTACTGAAATCATCCGGAAAATCATTGCTGAATCTGGTGCGACAACCATCAAAGACATGGGCAGGGTGATGGGAGCCGCTTCAAGGGAGCTGGCAGGGAAAGCCGACAATAAAATGATATCAGGTATTGTCAAAAACCTGCTGGGGGCCTGATTCCAAGCCGCGCTAAGATCATCCTTTCCCAAATTCCGTAAGGCAGCAATGCCGCCAAACGCAATTGCAACATATTGTTGATTGTGTAAACCATAGACGGATACCTGATTCCGGAAACCTTAAAGATAAATGCTGCCGCCTTTTCGGGTGTTATTGTAGTGCCAATTTCCCGGGATGCCATCGCTGCAAATCTTTTAAATGGCTTTTCCAGTTTCCAGACTCCGCTTTCAGGATTCAGGGTTGACACAACGTTAAGCAACTGGGTTTGGATCGCCCCCGGCCTGATAACAACAACATCGATCCCGAAAAATTTCAATTCCATCCTCAATGCTTTTGCGTAGGATTCAACCAATTGCTTCGACATAGGATAGGGCATAAATGGGACGGTAAGGTGCAGACTTTCACTGCTGATATGGATGATCCTTCCGCCGGGCTGCTTCAATAACGGCAAAAGAACCTGATTTACCCGGTAACCTCCGAAAACATTGACTTCAAACACCTCCTTGAACCTGTCCACCGGCGCTTCCGCCAGCGGAAAATAGCGATCAATACCAGCGTTGTTGATAACCAGGTCTATTTTTATGCCTTCCTTGTCAATCACGGTAAAGGCATTCATGACGGATAGATCTGAAGTTACATCCATTTTTATAATAAGGGCATTGCTGTTATCGAGTAACCAGGCCATCGACAGATCATCAACATCGGTGGCGATTACGCGCCAGTTGTGGGAAAGAAATTTGGCAGCAAGCGCCCTACCCAGTCCTTTGCCGGCACCGGTAATTAAAACGACCTTATCCATAGCAAACCAGTTAAAATCCTTTCATCATAAAACACTTTTCCCTGATGTCAGATATCCATTTCGAGACCTGGCAGGCTGACCCCCAGAGAAACCTCCATTTCCCAAAGCCCAATCTGACATCGGCGTACCATCGCTCGCCGCGCAGCACTTTTCCGAATGCCCTCCAGGCACGATCGCTGTCCCTTACAAAATGGTGAATTTTCAGCGGCACTGTATTAAAAACGTATTTAATCCGGTTTGCCTCTGTTAATTCCTTCATCAATTCATCATTGACCGCCTGTGAATAGGATCCGAGCGAAGGATTGGCTGACTGCAGATATTCAAAACAGGATGCTGCTGCCAGTTTTCCGCTGCGGATTGCGTAGTAGATGCCCTCCCCAGTGAGGGGATCGGTCAGGCCTCCGGCATCGCCAGCCACCATGACCCGTCCCTGATGAAATCGGCTCTTTTTGATGCGAACCGGAATTGGCCACGATTTCAACGACATGGTATCGAGAACCCTGATCCCGGAGCCTGCATCAAGATAGTCTAGAAAACGTTGATAATAGGGCATCATCCATTTTGATAAATTTGCCGGACCGCCAACCCCGATAGAAAAATGATCCCCCTTGGGAAAAACCCAGCCATAACCGCCGGGGAATGCTCCCCAGTCAAGGAATACTGTTTTCGAAAAAGCCTGAACAGTTTGCATATCCGTTTTCACTTCGGCCTCCCAGGCAAGTCCGGGTATCATATTTTCGCGCAAACCAGCCGAGCGGGCAACGGCGCTTGAAGCACCATCGGTCCCAATCACAAGTTTAGCCTTAAAAATCCCCGACCGGGTTATCACGGAAACAGCTGTTTTATCCTGTTGTACCTCCATCACTTTTTCCCCAAATTGCACCCGGGCACCGGCAGATACCGCTTTTTCCAACAGGAAGGAATCAAACCGGTCGCGCATCGTGCAATAGATCATCGGATCAATGGAAGTTCGTGCAAACACCTCTTGAAATCCGCTGGAAAAAATAAAGGTGTGGATGCGTGTTTCAAATAATGCTGAAACATCAAATGGTATCTCCTGGAGAATTTTATGTGTCAGTCCCGCCCCGCAAACCTTGTAGCGGGGAAAATGCGATTTTTCCAGTAAAGTAACATGAATACCGCGGGAGGCAAGTTCATATGCTGCTATGGATCCGGCAGGACCGGCACCGGCAATAATTACATCGGCATCTGTCGTCATAGTCTATCCGTAAGCACTGGCGATGGTTAAAGCAGGGACAATACTTCCTTCAGCAGTTTTTCCTTGTTAATAGGCACCACCCCCACCTCTTCACACACCAGGCCACCGGCAAGATTCGAAATATAGGCTATTTCGTAAGGTGTGCGTTCCAGTGCCAGACATAATGAGGCTACGCTGATCACGGTATCCCCTGCCCCGGAAACATCAGAAATCATGCGCATGTGGGCCGGAATAAAAATATCAGATTCATTTTTGGGATCCTTTATGCTGATCATCACACCCTTTTCCGACATGGTCGTCAGCACATACTTACAATCCAGTGTGGAACAAAGTTTACGGGCTGCCTGGATTACCGAGGATTGATCCTGAAGGTCCTGGTCCAAAGTCAATCCCTCTTTCATCTCCTTGAGGTTAGGCTTGAAAAGTGTCACCTGATTATAGGCCATGAAATTTTTCTTCTTGGGATCAACCGTCACCGGGATATTGCCAGCTTTGGCCCGTTTTACCACCTCCTTGATCAATTTTGCGGTGATCACCCCTTTATCATAATCCTGGAATATGATACAATCCACCTTTACCTTCATCATGATATGGTCGATAACCCGGATCAAAGTAAGATAATCTCCCTGGGCCAGGTCATTATCCATTTCTTCATCCACGCGCAGCATCTGGAATGAATTTCCGAAAATCCTGAATTTGGTTGTGGTTATCCGCCGTGTACTGCGCACGATCCCGGTATCATCGATCCTTTCCTTTTTCAATAGTTCCAGGAACTGATCCCCCTTATCATCAGTACCAATCACGGAACATAAAATCGGGTTTGCGCCCAGCGACCTGATATTCATCGCCACATTGGCTGCTCCCCCCATGCGGTGTTCACGCTTACGCAAGGCAACAATCGGAATGGGCGCTTCGGGGGA
>Ga0074195_1003967_pt1 | contig 12868 bp, 12 predicted proteins | sample EPASupsiteHSE623_FD_64525 | JGI IMG/M metagenome (GOLD analysis project Ga0074195, IMG submission 64525) | Bioremediated contaminated groundwater from EPA Superfund site, New Mexico - Sample HSE6-23 | ecosystem: Environmental > Aquatic > Deep subsurface > Groundwater > Contaminated ...
ATAGGGTCAGTTCAATTTTTCATCCTTTCCGAAAAAATTGATGGTACGTCCAATTCGAGAATGAAATCTTGCAAAAGTCCTGATTCCTTCAATCCGAAAACGAACGGGAAGGTGTTCAGGTAGGATACAGCTGTTATTCGGAGCATGGACTGTAATAATTAACCCTGCAAAAGTAGTCCATTTACAGACTAATTAGTATAAATTTTCAATCCACCGCCTTAGGCGGTGGATTGAAAATTTATACTAGAACCTGGCCCTTAGGGCAAGCGTGAAGTTCCTTCCGGCGCCGGCAATGCCGGAACTGTATGGCTGGTAACGCCGGTCAGTTATATTTTCCACGCCTGCGCTCACCGAAAAATTATCGGTAATCTGATACAGGGCTTTTATATTTAAGGTATACCAGGCTGGCGCGTATGGGTTTCCATCAGCATCCTTGGCATAGAGATAGTCTTTTCCGCGTTCCTCTTCACAAAGGTTTGCATAACTGATCTCCCCGTTGTAGATGGCGTAGAGGTCCAGTTCAAGTTTGCTGGCCTTATAGGTCAGGTGTGAAATACCAAACCAGGGCGCTGCATGGCGAAGTGGACTTTTTGTTCCGTTATCCAGCTCTTCTTCACCTTTCTGATAGTTAAATTGGGTTGTAAACCCAAAGCCAGCAGGAAGTTTTACCTCCAATCCCGCCTGAATTCCATATACTGTTGCAAATGCTGCATTCTGAATTGCCTGTACCCTGCACATCTCCCCATCATACATGATGCTGTCGAGCCCATTCAGGGTATAGTCGCGGCGAACCATGGCATTTTGCAAATAGGTATAATACCCTGTGATGTCAATCTTAACTAATTCGCCGAAAATCTTGGCAATCCCAATCTCGGCATTGTAGGCATATTCGGGTTTCAAACCGGGATTAGGAACAACCACGCTCCCTTCCTGAACGTCAAATATTTTTCCAAGGTCATCAACATTTGGTGCACGATAACCGGTGGAAAGGTTCATGATGAACGACCATTTTTCGGTCGGATTATATACAAGACCCATGTTCCCGGTCAACGCGCCTGCATTGATCCTTGCCTCGGAAAAAGGCAACGGATAAAAATCCAGATTATTACTGAAATCAGCATTGAGGCTGTTGTAATTGTATCTTGCTCCAGCCTGGATAAGGAATTTTTCCGTTACCTTAAATTGATAACTCAGGTAGGCAGCATAGGAGGCCCAGGTAGAATTTGGATACCTGGATGGCCCTGTAATCTCATCCCCGGTAGATATATCTTCATCTGTCCCGCTTGATTTCACATCATTCCAAACTATTTCAATCCCATAGAAAAAGTTGTGCTTCTGCGCAAGTGATTTGGTGAAGTCAAGGTTTGCTGAATAGGCATTCACCTTTTCCATCCTATGATACCGCATTGTTTTCTGAAAATCCCGGTCGATCCGGCTTTCCTCAAACAATTGCCATGCAAGCCGGATGACCATCTGGTCGTAGATCATATTTTGGGCACTGTTGATGACGGTGAGATTGTTCATCATCCACTCCTGCGGACCATAGTACCATTCGGCACTTCGGGGCAATCCTTTTTTAGTCCGGATAAGTCGGTCGTAACGGGCATAATTTGTGGTAGTGGAGTAATGGAAGCCATATTGGAATTCCCATTTCTCATTGGGTTTAAAGCTGATTTTTTGCATCAGATTGATCTGGGAATAGCCGGTGGGTTTCTGTACTTTCGGGTCATCATTGGTTACCACAACATCGGTACTGTCAATTCTTTCCACGTACCATGGCCTCAGATAATCCGTTGGACCATAACTGCCCATCCGTAAATCACCGAAATGGTTTGCTGAAAAACTGGTGATCATAGCCCATTTTTTCCAGCCAACATTTACATCGAAATGGCCGGTCATTTCATTATTTGCCGATGAATATCGCGCCAAAGCATTACCTGTTACGAGTTGTTTGGTAGAAAGGGAATACTGAGGGGTTAACGTTCGGAAACTCATCACCCCGGCAATGGCATCACTGCCATAAATCAGGGAGGCCGGTCCAAAAATCACCTCGGCGCTCTCAAACGAAAACGGGTCGAGCGAAATAACATTCTGCAGGTTCCCGCTCCGGAAGATGGCGGTATTCATCCTGACTCCATCAACCGTGTATAGCAGCCGGTTGGTTGCAAAGCCACGGATCATCGGACTTCCGCCACCCTGCTGGCTTTTCTGGATAAAAACTTCCCCCGATGAACCCAATAGATCCGCAGTTGTCTGTGGGTTAAGTAATGTCACATCCTTGGGTGAAAGAACCAGTATCCTGGCGGGAATATCCCGCTGGTTCTGATTCCATCGTGAGCCGGAGATGACCACCTGGTCAAGGTTAATTGCAGTTTGGGCCAAGGTGATCGAAAAACCGGATTTTTTAAGGTTATCATAGCTATCGCGAATCGTTTGGTAGCCAATCAGCCTGATCTCTATCTGATTTGCCCCGACAAATTTGGAAATATCTGCCTGGCCTTCTGCATTGGTGAGTGCAAAGGCTTTTGGAGCATCGCTTGTTAGTGTTACCAGGTCCAATGGCTGGTTGTTCTCCCTGTCTTTAAGGGTAACAATCTGGGAAAATGTAATGGTGCATATGCCCAATAGAAAGCATAGCATAACAAATGGTTTCATTTTTTGTGAATTAAGTTAAACAAATGAGAAATAACTCCCCTTGATGGGAAGCCTCATAAACAGGAAATGAAGATTTGTTTAACTGATTCTGGGAGGAGGAACGAGCGGCTCCTGCAAAATGGATGTATAAAGGAATTGTCTGTTCCTGAAAAATTCATGGTCCCGGTTTGAATCACCTGGATCCCATTTAAACTGGACAGGCAGCCAAAGCGTTTGCATAAAAGTAAGCAACCGTTTCTGGCTCTCCCTGTTCTGCGGATTTTGCCCCATTGAATTGGCGGCAAGCTCCTTTATCATATTGTTCAGTTCTGTCTCCTCCGTGTCGCAGTAACACCAGTAACGTATGGTATCGCCGCTGGTCTCCCTTTCAACAATGTCATACATCTGGTTTTGATACTCAAACTCACCATCATGCTCCCAGCGGAGTGATTTTAGTGCGTGCTTCGAGGTAAAGGTCAGCAGGATAAGTTCCTCCCGTTGCATACCCGAGATGATTTTTCGCTTGATCTCCTTGCGGATCACCCTTTTTTGCAGCGCATACCATGAATAACTGAATATCACAGGAGATGCCAGGCATAAGAAAAGCAATATTCCCAGTACTTTTTTCAAAGGGATTTGAAGTATGTGTAACGATTCACAGGCAAAGCTAATATTTTATTGCTTCCCCAAGGATGGATATCGTGCGTTTTGTCATGCCTGAAGTGATGCATCATTCCTGTTTTTCGGATCTATCGACAGCAAATGCCGGTGAATTGCAAGAACTTGTGGAATTACAAGTTCTGATCCATCATTGTGGATAACGAAGTCCGATAGCTGCGCTTTTTCGGTATCTTCAAGCTGAAATTGCATGCGACGCAATACGGAATTAGCGTCAATTTTGTCACGTTTAACAACCCGTTCAATGGCTATTGTTTTAGGACAGGAAACATGGATAATGTAATCGTACTCATTGCTGAAGCCGCTTTCAAAGATGATGGCTGCCTCTTGAATCACATAGGTTTTTCCGGCTTGCGATTCCACCCAGTTACGAAAATCCTGCCTCACCCTTGGATGTAGGATCGAATTAAGTTTAGCAAGGGATTGCTTATCGGTGAAAACGATGGATGCCAGCGACCTGCGGTTGATCTCATGGTCGTTGGTCAGGACACCGTAACCGAAATATTTGACGATCTCATTTTTTACTGCCTGATCGTCCAGAAATGTTTTTGATGCTTCGTCGGCATGGTATACCGGGATGCCGAGTACAGAGAATATGGTTGAAACCATGGTCTTTCCGCTTCCAATATTACCGGTAAGGCCGATTTTTAAAGTCATTTGGATTTTTTCAATGTTGATTTAGGATCAACCTGTTTCATCAGGGTGTCGGTCAAATGAAGCATAGTATCCCGGCCGCCCACCTGCATCCTGATAAAACTGGGTGAGGGTTTTGCAGGTATTTTCTTGATAACGGGTTTCCGGAATTCGAAAAAGAGGGTGTCCGGTGAAATAAAATAGACATCACTGGGGAAGTTCGTTTGCGCAATGATCTCCTTTCCGATACGGTTTGTCAGCATGTAACCCGTGATGTGATCGCCCGAATATCGGAGACGAACATTCCGCAGGCTTACATCATACTGCCGATCTTGTTTAAGCAGGAATTGCTCAGAGAAAAACTCGTAACCCTGCAATTTGATCCTGAGATGGAGTGTTGAGTCAGAATAACCATCCAGCTTGAAATTGCCAGGGACCTGGATGTAATTTAATTTATACTCAATGGAATAGTAATAGTCCTTGGAGAGCCTTATAAGCGCCCAAATCAATACCGAAAGAACCAGGCAAACAATGAAAATGGAGAGTTGATTCCTGAATTTTTCACTGCGTCGTTGCCGGGCGTTTCCGATGAATTCAAGGAAGTCGGATTTCATCGGCTAAGAATTAAAGCAATTTATTTCGCTTCGATCGTCTGGGTGTTGTCCATGGCGACGGCTGATTTTTCAACACGTAACCTGACGCTGTTTTCGACTTCGATTGTTACGGTTGTTTCCTGGATCTCCACAATACGGCCATGAATTCCACCGATGGTGATGATTTTCTGTCCCTTCTGAAGGCTTTCCTTGAATTTTTTCTGATCTTTTGACCGCTTCATCTGGGGACGGATAAAGAAGAAATAGAAGACCACAATGATCAGAACCAGTGGTAAAAACGACATCCAGCCACTCTGCTGTCCGCCCTGGCCCTGAGGAGCCATTAAAAGGATGTTTAAAAGATGTGTCATTTTGATTTACGATTTACGATTTACGATTTACGATTTACGATTTACGATTTTTGATTTACGATTTACGATTTTTGATTTTTGATTTCATTGGCACAACAGGCGTGTTATTTTCCGTCTTCCTGGCTATTTCTCCGCTGCCGGATTAACTACCTGGGCCTTGATGCGGAGAACGGAGGAATTGGGTTGTGTATTTGAGACAACAACAATGTCTTTATTCTGGTAACCACGTCTTCCCGTGCTGTTAAAAGCCACTTTGATGGTTCCTGACTCACCCGGCCGGATCGGTGTTTTTGAATAGGATGGAACGGTGCACCCGCACGAAGTTGTCACTTCGGCCAGGATCAGGTCCGATTTTCCGGAGTTGGTGAAATTGAATGAAAAGGCAACAGTCTCCCCTTCGATGATCCTTCCGAAATCATGTTCGGTTTTTTCAAAATCAATTATCGGCAGCGATCCCTGGCCGGCATCGCCGTTGGCCGTATTGGGATTGTTCACGATATCTGTTGAAATGGTCTCCTGTCCGCTTTTGCCATTACTGCCACATCCCGAAATAAGGAGCATTGCAAGGAGTACGAGGAGTGACGGAAGATTAACTGTTTTCATGGTTTAACCGGGTATTTGGCTGCGCAAAGGTATGAAAAATATTCCTAATTTTACGCAATGCGTATCTACCTTATTGGTTATATGGCCTCTGGCAAATCGAACCTGGGCCGTCAGCTAGCCGAGAAGCTTGGTTTTTCATTTATTGACCTTGATTATGTGTTCGAGGAGCGATTTCGCATCAGTGTACTCGATTTTTTTGAAAAATACGATGAAGCGGGATTCAGGAAAATTGAACAATCGCTGCTGCATGAAACAACTACTTTTAACAATGTGGTGATCTCTACAGGAGGGGGAACTCCTTGTTATTTTGATAACATGCATTTGATCAAAAAGTCGGGGATTTCTCTTTATCTGCACTGGACGATTCCTACCCTGGTTGAAAGGTTAAAGCATGTCAAGCGGAAAAGACCGCTGCTTAAGGATATCCCCGCTGAGGAGCTGCAAGATAAGGTAACGAAGCATTTAACCGAGCGCGAATTTTATTATAATCAGGCCGACTATACCATCGATATGGATAACCTGGATTGGGAAGCGCTCCTCGGATGGATTCGAAATCGTTTGGTCGCAAGCTAATCCCTGAGCTTCAGGGAGGCTACATTTTCAACATGCTGCGTGTGCGGGAACATATCAACCGGTTGACATTTTTCGAGGGTATAATTTTCGCTCATCAGGGCGAGGTCACGTGCCTGGGTGGCCGGATTACAACTGACATAAACCACCTTCTGCGGCCTGGCATCCATGATGGTACGCACAACTTTGTCATGCATCCCGTTTCTTGGGGGGTCGGTGATAATAACATCAGGCCGGCCATGTATTTTCAGAAAATCAGCAGTTAATATTTTTTCCGCTTCCCCGCCGATGAACCTGGTGTTTTGGATTCCATTGATCCGTGAGTTCACTTCAGCATCGGCTATCGCAGCTTCCACCGATTCGATACCCGTAACCCTGCTCACATAGGGTGCAATGTAGTTGGCAATGGTCCCGGTACCGGTGTACAGGTCGTAAACATGTTCATTGCCTGTTAATTGTGCGAAATCGGCCGTAATTTTATATAAATTGATGGCCTGAAATGAATTGGTCTGAAAAAAAGAGGCCGGACCAATGCGGAATTCGATCTCCCTGCCACCTTCGCGGTATGGAGCCATTTTTTCTGTTATGTAGGGTTCCCCCTTGAACAGTTTAAATTCCAGATCATAAATGGTATCATTTTTCTTTTCATTGATGACGTAAAATAGGCTGGTGATCTCTGGAAATTGCTGTGCGAGGTGGTTCAGCATGGGTGCAATCGCTTTATCATCATGATGAAAGACCATGATGACCATGAAGCCGCCTGATTCTGTATTCCGGATGATAAGGTTGCGCAGGAATCCCTGCCATGTACGCACGTCATAAAAAGAAAGCTGATGGTCGACCGCGTATTTCCTTGCGGCTGTCCGGATCGCATTTGACGGATCCTTCTGGTGAAAACACTCCTGGATATCCACAACTTTGTCAAAGAACTGGGGAATATGAAAACCCAGTGCATCTGTGCTGATGGTTCCTGGCGCTGCATCGCGGTCCTCATGGGTGAGCCAGCGGTGGTTTGAAAATGTAAAGTCCAGCTTGTTGCGGTAATACCTTGTTTTGGGAGAAGGGAGGATTGGAAGTATCATTGGATCTTCGAGTTTCCCAATTCGGGTAAAACTATCGAACACCTGCTTTTGTTTGTAAAAAAGCTGCTCTTCGTATTGCATGTTCTGCCAGCGGCATCCTCCGCAAAGGCCAAAATGGGAGCAGTGAGGCTCAATTCTCTTTGGTGAATAGGTATGGATATGTACTGACTTTCCCTCAAGATATTTTTTTTTCTTACGGGTCACCTGGACATCAATCACATCTCCCGGAACGACAAAGGGAACAAAAATCACCTTTTCCCCGATCCTTCCCACGGCCATGCCTTCGGCGCCGGCATCGATGATCTCAACTTTTTCAAATACGGCAGGGTGGGGGGAGGAATGCTTCATAATGCTAAGATGAAATAAGAAAACTGTAAAATGTTGAATGGTGGAATGCTGATGTTGTTTTTAAACCTTGGATTTAAAATTCAATTTATGATTATCATCGACCATCAATCCGGTCCCTAAAATGCTTCGAGTCGCCCCATTCTCCATATCCGATTGTATCGCCAGCCATATGGATCCTGGCTTCGAGGCAGCTTTTGCACTCTTCGGCCTCTTCATCAAGACAGGGTTTATTTTCATACAGTAGATAATCCTGACGGTATTTGACCGGGGTAAGATTGGGCATGATCACATTGGCGCCAACCATAAGCGCTTTCTCGCGTCCCTGCGGATCAATGGTTTGCATGGCAGTTGTTGCGGCGATGTTGATGCTTTTCATCATGATCCGGAGTATCGCTACCATTTTCAGTGACAGGTCAAACCTTTCCTTTAATGGCAGTAGCTTCTCACGGTATTGATACAACGGCGTGTCAGCATGTTCGATATAGGGTCCCATACCAGCCATGTCGATGTCGAAATCGCGAAAAAAAAGCAGGTCATCAGCCAGATCGGTGAGGGTTTGAAATGGCAGTCCGATCATAACGCCCGTTCCAACCTGATAGCCGGTTTTTCGCAGGGTATGCAATGCATTGATGCGATGCTGGTAATCGTGCGTGGCATTGTTTGGATGCAGTTTTTTATAGAGATCCGGATTTGAGACCTCAATGCGTAACAGGTAGCGGTGGGCGCCTGCTTCGAACCACCTGCGGTAAGTCTCCTCACTTTGTTCACCCAGTGACAGCGTTACATGTATTTTCCCTGAAGTTTGACGATGGATTTTTTTAAGCAGGGATTCAATTTTATTCACAAAGGCCTTATTGGACCGCTCGCCCGACTGGATCACGATTGAAGCGTAGTCGTTCTCAAAGGCATAATTCACCGCCTCCATAACCTCGTTGTCGGTCATCTGGTAGCGCGCATAGCGGCTGTTTCCGGCCCTGATCCCGCAGTAATAGCAGTTTTTTTTGCAATAATTTGAATACTCGATCAGCCCCCTGAAATATACCTTTTTTCCAACATAAGCAGCCTTTTCCTCCCTGGCCTTTTCAAACAGAACCAGGCGTTCTTTATCATTGGTATTCAGTAAGTAGAGAAGATCATCCCGGGTAAGAGCCGGTTTCAGAAAAATTTTTTCAACAGTTTCAAAAATCATGAAATTATATTAATATCTTAGCAACGGTTCAAGGAAAAATCAATTACATGCAAAATTACTACATTTCATGACATTTTTCTTTGTATTTTTGCTTGAACTCAGCCAAATTCCTTAGGTAAACGAACCCTTTATGGATGATGTAATTAAAACGGTACTTGTCGATGACGACAAAAGTGCCATTATTACCCTGCAGACTTTACTGACAGGGAACTTTCCGAACATTGAGATCGCCGGTACTGCCAACAACGTAAGCGAAGCTACATTCCTGATCGATGCAGTTAAACCTGAACTTGTATTCCTGGATATCAACATGCCTGACGGGGAGGGGTTCGATGTAATCGAACGTGTTGCCTTTAAGGATTTCAGGGTAATTTTTGTTACGGCTTATGATAAATATGCAGTAAGGGCTTTCGAATTTTCTGCACTGCATTACCTTGTTAAGCCAGTCTCCCTAGAAATGCTTGAGAAAGCGGTTGAACGATACAAGGATGTCAAGGCTGATGATATTGATAACCGGCTGAAGGTATTGCGCGACAGTTTGAAAAGCAAGAATGAAAAGATCATCATTCCATCGACAGACGGCTTGAATATCGTCAAACTCGGTGACATTATCCGCCTGGAAGCAAGTGATGTATATACCCTTTTTTACATGACCAACGGACAGCGCTTTGTTGCTTCAAAACCACTGAATAACTACGAGAAGATACTTGAGGACCTCCCATTTTCACGTGTTCACAGCAAGCATCTGATTAACCTGATGTTTGTCAAGCGATATGTCAAGGGCAAGGGTGGCTCTATTATCCTGGAAGACAATACGGAAGTTGAAGTCTCGGTGAGAAAAAAGGCTGATTTCCTTGAAAAACTTAAAAATTTCGCGCGATTTGTTTAAACATTAAAGCGGATGTGGAGGATATCCCCATCGCCAACCACATAATTTTTCCCTTCCACCATAAGTTTCCCGTTTTCCTTGCAGGCATGCTCTGATCCAAGGCGCATGAAATCATCGTATTTCATCACTTCAGCCCTGATGAACCCGCGTTCAAGGTCACTGTGAATGACTCCGGCAGCCTGCGGAGCCGTCATTCCCTTTTTAATGGTCCATGCCCTTACCTCTTTGGGCCCGGCAGTAAAGAAACACTGCAGGTCAAGCAGGTGGAATGCAACCCGTACCAACCGGTTCACGCCTGGCTCGGTTAATCCCGCATCGGAGAGGAACATTGCACGGTCCTCTTCACTTTCAAGCTCAGCAATCTCAGATTCCATTTTCGCAGCGATCACCAGGACTTCTGCATCTTCATCCTTGACCGATTCAATGAACCTGGCCGAATATTCATTGCCACCAATGGCTGATGCATCGTCAACATTGCACACATACATCACCGGTTTATCGCTGAGCAGGAACATGTCGTCCAGAAAACGGCGTTCATCGGTCGAAACAGGCGCAGTTCGCGCCGATTTGAAGGATTCCAGGTGTTCTTTGAGTTTATGGAGAACCTCCAGCCCATGTCTGGCATCCTTGTCGCCCGTCTTGGCCATTTTTTCCATGCGGATCATCTTTTTCTCAACGGACTCCAGGTCCTTGATCTGCAGCTCCAGGTCGACGATCTCCTTGTCGCGGACTGCATTCACCGACCCTTCCAGATGGGGCATCTGCGGGTCATCAAAACAACGGATCACATGGATCAGGGCATCAACATTGCGGATATCCGAAAGGAATTTATTTCCTTCGGTCTGGCTTCCTCCCTTTGAAAGCCCAGGAATATCTACCATTTCGATGGTTGTGGGAACAACTTTCACCGATTTTATCAGATTATCAATGGCATAGAGCCGTGCATCGGGGACGTTCATCACCCCAAGGTTCGATTTGGTGCCTGCAAAGGCAGCCTTATGCGTTTCCGCGCGATTGTTTGAAATACAATTGAATAAAGTGGTTTTTCCTGAACTTGACAAACCGATAATTCCACATTTTAATGGCATCCTGATTGGTTTTATGTGACAAAGGTATGGTAAAAGGATTTACGATGTACGATATACGATTTACGATTTACGATTTATGATTTACGATTTATGATTTACGATTTTGTTTCGTGTCCCGCGTCCCGCGTCCCGTGTCCCGTGTCCCGCGTCCCATGTCCCGCGTCCCATGTCCCGTGTCCCACTTCCCGTGTCCCGCGTCCCGTGTCCCGAGTCCCGTGTCCCGTGTCCCGTGTTTCGCGTCTGGCAACAATAAAACTGAACGGACATGGATTTCAGTCCAGCCTGATCTTTACTCCGGATGCTTGAAGGTGGCTTCCTTTGCCCGGACTGGCCGGATTAAAAATTGCATGGAGATAATCCGGATAGGACGAAATGCCCTGATGATCAGTTAGTTCAAAATGTCTTAGATGAAGGGAATCCGGTGATAAAGTTGGAAACATGCTGGTTAAGGCTCCTGGCAGAACCGGTAATGTCACCGATGATATCGTATCTGGTCCGTACACTGTCCATTCAAAAGCCAGGTTGCCTGCATCGAGGAAGGTCCACGTTGCAGTTGTTACCGTGAATGATCCGGTTGTTTTGAATCCGACTTTGTTACCAGTTGTCTGAATATCAGTGACCATGGCCCCGGTCTTGACAAATGATTCCGGAATAGCGCCATCGCTGGAGAAAATATAGGTTAATAAGGATGTCCAACTCTCGATCATTTCTATCCGCGTCTGGAAGCTGATAAAGGCATCCGCCGGATAACTGACAACGACCTTATCCACTGATGTGCCGTCGCCAAGCACTTCATCGGTCATCACCGGGAGTACCGAAGTGTAATCGGTATCATGATAACCGTAAATCCTGGCATTGAAATCCTGTGCCATGACGGGGAGGGTTATGGTTTTTTTTTCTGCTTCATCCATGGAGGAGAGGTCAACATCGAGACTGGCCCCGGCAGACAGGCCGTAGGTCCATTTAATCATCGGGCCGGATGCGGTGTTGATCCTGACATACAGTTCATCAGGTGATTTATACAATTGAAAAGTTCCGGAAGTGGCAAACGTATGGTTTGAATAACCTGAACCTGAATAGAGAATCGGTCCGGTATGCGGCGGAATGTTTTTCAGGCTGATTGCAACATCACCGTCAGATACACGCCGTTTGCCATAGATGGTCCATTCACCGGGCATGACATACTGGTAGGTCATCATGGTAACCAGGAAATTATGCATATCGGGTTCCCATTTTACTATGGTAACCTGGAAGGGTGGGGTAGCCGCTGTTTTGGCATACAATACCACGCTAGGGTTACCGGTGACGGTGGTGTCGGCCAGCGCATTCCCTGCCATATCCGACACAAAAACGATCGCTTTCAGCTTTGGATTTATAAAGTCGCCCTGGAAATTGATCGTCATAAGTGCCTGTTTTTCAGGAGTGGCTGGATCGTCCTGCTTTTTTTTGCAGGCAGTTCCGAAAAGAAGCGCTAAAATGATAAATGAGAGAATATTGCCGGGGTATTTATATGGATTTAGGATCATCATAATATGTTGTTATTAAATTTTTTACAAAGAACATAAAAAACGACACACAATCTTCAATTTTTATTATACTGCAACTTGTAAGGATTGCGAAAGCAATCGTATTTAGATGCAGTTATACTGAGCGTTTGAGGTTGCTTTTATTTGCAAACTCAAACAGCCGAAGTATACCTTACAAATATCATAAATGAGTCCACTCCGAAAAGGCATAATTAATGAAAACCTGACACTGAGCGAAGTCGGACACTGAACGAAGTCAGACACTGAACGAAGTCGGACACTGAACGAAGTCGGACATTGAGCGAAGTCGGACACTGAGCGAAGTCGGACACTGAGCGAAGTCGGACACTGAGCGAAGTCGGACACTGAGCGAAGTCGGACACTGAGCGAAGTCGAAGTGTCCTCATTAACAGGTGATTGCATCCTTCGACTCCGCTCAGGAGCCTTCGGCTTCGCTCAGAATCCAATTGATTAGACTTTTCGGAGTGGACTCATCCAATTTGAAATTTATATGTCGAAACGTTTTATTTTTTGTCTGCTCCTGGCATCGGCCGCGATGACCTGCATGAGTAAAGAGGTCCCCATGGATGTTGCAAAACGGGTTGGAATCGGTTTTTATTTTGAACGGATCAATCAGTTTCGTCAAACCGGATTACAAGAAATC
>Ga0074195_1003968_pt1 | contig 12865 bp, 9 predicted proteins | sample EPASupsiteHSE623_FD_64525 | JGI IMG/M metagenome (GOLD analysis project Ga0074195, IMG submission 64525) | Bioremediated contaminated groundwater from EPA Superfund site, New Mexico - Sample HSE6-23 | ecosystem: Environmental > Aquatic > Deep subsurface > Groundwater > Contaminated ...
ATCGCTAATTTTAACGTTGCAATGAATAGTAATATGGCAGTAGCCATGTACAATATGACTAATCTTCCGGAAATTACATCGGCAAAATTCTACTCAACAGGAAACAGAGGTAATGTGTTGTTATATGCCACAAATAAAGATATTTACACATATGAATATTCTGGATCAAATACAGCAACAAAAATAAACAATCCTTTCCCTTCCAATGAAGAGATAACATGTATGAAAATATACAAACCCGGAACAGGAAATAATCTTGGTAATGTAAATGGTGCTATATTATATGTAGCTACATGGAACGGTACAGAGGGAAAGCTATATGAGTATTCTATGAATGAAGCTAATGGCTATCTTCGTAATAAAGAGCCTTTGAATGTCTTTAATGGCTTTGGTAAAATCATGGATATGAATCATAAATTAGAAGGAACAGGTACGGGTTCTTAACATTCATAAATGATTGGGTGTAGATGAAATATTGCACCCAATCATTTATATAATTCAAATAATATACTCAATAATATACAAATAATGAAGAAAATATTTTTTTTAGCTCTATTTATTTTAATGTTAAACAATCAGGCATTTTCACAAAAAAATGTCAGATATATACCTGATACACTTTTTCAAGGTAAAAAAGCTACCATTGTTTATAATAACAAAAATACTGCTTTGGCAGACAGTAAAAATATTAATGGAATTATATACTTTTTTGAAAATTACCAATGGAACGCATTTGATCTTGAATTATCAAAAAGGGATACAGTATGGGTAGCAGATTTCGTAGTTCCGGAAAATGCTGCATTAACTTTAGTTACCTTTAATGACGGTAAAATAACAGACAAAGGTGGTAAAGTAACTTATGGCTACTTTATTCTGGATAGCTCTGGTAAGGCAGTTCCATCTGCATACATAGGTTGGGGTATGTTACGGAACAAAACCATGTCTGAATATAGCATTCCCGATTTTTGTGATTCATTAAACTCTATTGGAGATGATGTTATGCGTTACTGGATAAATCAGGAACTGATGTATAATCCGGGGGAGAGAGCTAACTTGTTTCATATAGCTGCCGAATTTCAGACTAAAACCAATACCGATAAAGAAAAACTATTGCAAACCACAGGCTATGGCATTGAGTATGTTACATCCCGGGAAAATTCTACTGAGCAACAATTGCTGAATGCAAAAGAATTGGCTTTAAAAATAATGAATGATCCAAAAAAGGCTGCGCAGATTGATTCATTGATCAAAAAACGTTTTCCATACAATCTTGCCCTCAGGGATGAGATGATATTACGAGCATTCAGGGAAAGTGATTTCGGGAAGAAAAAAACAATGCTGGATGAGATTCTGAAATATTATCCATCTGATATATACAGAGATATATACACAGAAACCTCAGACCTTTACTATGGCAAATTGTTTCAGAGCGTCATTTACACTCCTATTGCAAATGCCAGGGATTATTCTCTTCTATATAAATATCTTCATGACTCGCCTTTAGGTCAGCTTGTTACATATTACTGGCATCATGTACAACTTCCTTTAAGAGATAAATTAATTTCAAACGATAAATTACTCTCTCTCTCTACTGAGATAATCAATGATATGAAGAGCCGACCTCGTACAGGTAGTGATTTGGCAATTTCACCAAAAAAATGGGCAGAACATTTCATTAGCAAATACCGTAATATTCTGATGTCGCACTCTGAACTACTGATTGAGGCAGGTAGAAACAGCGAAGCATTGGAGATTGCAGAAAAAATATCTCCACTGTTCGAGAATAAATCAGCAGATTTCAACGATTTATATATTAAGATTTTATCAAAAAACGGCTATGATAATTTAATTATTCCCTACATAAAACTCTCATTTGGGAAAAATGCTGCAACTCCTGAAATGCTGGAATATCTTAAGACAGATTATATAAAGGCGAAAGGAAGCGAAAAGGGTTTTGATTCATATCTCTCTTCACTTAAATCGACAGAAGATATGGATGATATGCAGACCAATCTAATAAACTCTCTTATTAAAGAAAAGATTAAACTTTACTCATTTGAAGAGATGAATGGCGGAAGAGTTGATATGGCTTCGCAAAAGGGAAAGATAATTATAATCGATTTATGGGCAACCTGGTGTGCCCCTTGTAAAGCAGCACTACCTGGTATGCAGATGGCAGTCAACAAGTATAAAAATGATCCGGGTGTTGCCTTTTATTTTCTGGCAACTCAGGAGAGCAAACCCGGCTATAAGGATGAACTCAGACAGTTCGTTAAAGAAAAAGGATATGATATAACTGTATTGTTTGACAATCCTGATTCTTCAGGCAAAGCTCAGGCAGCTTATAATAACTATTCACATCAGTTTAAGTTCTCGGGCATTCCCCACAAAATGATTATTGACGGAAACGGTTATCTGAGATGGAGTTCAACCGGATATTATGGTAGTCCGACTAAACTTGCCGACGAAATAAGTTTTATTATTGAGTATCTGAAAAAAGAGAAATAGTTAAAAATGGAAACAATAAAAAAAATTCTATTTCCCCTTATCTTAATATTGATACCAATATCTGTGAAAGCGCAATCACAGCAATACATTTCTGATTCTGTTATTTTTTATTCAAAAACCGATTCTGTCAGATTTGGAGGAACTGTCACAAAACCTCTGAAAGGGAGAAATCATACTGCAATAGTTTTAATCTCCGGCACAGGAATGCAGGATAGGGATGGGACAATGGGCAACATCAGACTATTTTCAATTATTGCTGATCATCTATCTAAAAATGGATATGTTGTTCTTAGAATGGATGATAGGGGTGTTGGTATGACAACAGGTAACTATTCGGAGTCCACTACATACGATTTTGCACAGGATGCCTTACAAGCAGTTGATTTTCTAAAACAATATCCCGGTGTTAACCCGGCTAAAATTGGTCTATTGGGGCATAGTGAAGGAGGAGCTGTTATAAGTATAGCAGCTTCTATGAGTAAGGATATAAAATTCTTAATCAGCCTTTCAGGGCTGGCAATGAACGGATTGGATGCGCTGATATCGCAAAATGAAGCTTTGGTAAATAATTCTTCACAAAAAAACAGAGATAAGATCAGATCAAACGAAATTAATGGGCTGATGTTCAAAACGGCTTATCAATATGCAGATTCCACTAATTTGGAAGAAAAGTTAAATCAGACCTACAAATACTGGAGACAGAGAGATTCTGTGTTTTTTGAAACTCAGGAAGATAAGTATGATCACTTCAGATTTCCGATTTGGAGATATGCACAAGAATCTGCAAAACCTTGGTATAGATTCTTTGTTCGTTACAATGCAGAAATGTATTTGAGCCATGTAATGGTTCCAATTCTTGCTATAAATGGAGATAATGATAATATGGTAGTTCCAGTAAACCTTAAATTATGGAAAAAATATGCAGGAAGGGGGGCAAATATAAATGTAACAACTATTCTGATGCCAGGTTTGAACCATTTATTACAACCAATACAAAACGAAAATGAAAAAACACTAATACCTCCTAAGACTGGTATTTCTCAGGAGGTATTAGTAACCATTACAGATTGGTTAAAGAAACATAATCAATAACCTTGTCCCGCTTTTTTGATGATCATATGAAACCGTATATCTATCCACTCGCTCACCTTTATGATTCCCATCAAGGTGACGGGTGGTTCCAGTCCAAAATCGCGTATGCTTAATCTTAAATATCCATCTGCATAATAGATGTCGCCATCTCTGCACCATGTAACCGGAATACGGTACTGTTTCTTTACTCCTGCAATAGTGATGCTTCCGTATGAATTTGCAGATACATCTATATCCGAAAATTGTGTCTTTTCATTATCGGGTTGTAATTCCAGAGAATTTAACTGGACATGCATTTTGGGATAAATGTCAGATTTTATCAGTTTTAAAAAATCTCTTAATGCCATTTTATTGCCCGATGTGAAGTTCTTTACTTCAATTGAGAGATTGTTCTGACTGATATTTATTCGATTTTGATCACGGGTTGTTGTAAGAGAAAAAAAATTTCCCGGAATATGTTCCCCTTTCAGAAGCAGATCAAACGAAAGCAGGTTAGATGATCCATGAATGGTAAGGAAACTGCTTTTTTGAATTGCGAATGATACCGCTGTCTGCGAAAACGATTTGACAAACACCAACATCAGGAGTAATATTCCGGAAAATAATTTCATTATATTAATTAAAAGCCAACTACTGCTTCAAGTACGAACCCGTTGAATTTTGCACCGTTACGTATGTCTGATGAAAGAAATCCGGTGTAGTTCTGATTTACGTATTCTAATTTAGCCATAATATTTTTAGTAACAAACCAACCACCACTAAAAGCCAGTCTTTCAAGATCTACATCAGCTCCGTTTATAGTGCTTGACACTGTATTGTAGCGGCCACCCAACCAGAAATTTTCTGTTTTTCCAAATCTGTAAACAAGGTCCGTGGCAAATTGATTTGCAGTACGTTGTGCCTGTTCTGTGCGGTTACGTCCCTTTGATGTTTCAATTGTAGTAAACCACTCAAGACCTCCCACTTTAACAAATGCATTGCCCATTAACGAGCCAACCTTGTCTGTGAATCCAGGATTGAAACGTCCTGAGAATGCAGCACCGGTGGAGATTGCATTTTCAATCACTCCAAAATAGTGTGAACCACTACGGTCGCCACCATAGAGTGTGTTGCTGATAGAACCGGCTGTGTAATATCCTGAACCTGTTATACGTAAGCGTATCTTGTCGTTAAGTTGTTTATCAAAACCAATCTTGCCAATAAATGCAGGATGATGCTTTCCATCACTTGCACCAGCTACAGGGGTTGCCTCGGCAATGTCACCTTTGATCTTGCCGTTTGTTATTGCTGCAACAGCCAGAAAGCCTTTGTGTTGCACGTCAATTTCTGCACCTATCTCAGTTGCAAAGCCATCCATGATGTAGTTTTCTACAAAAGGGTTGTAAATTGAATTACCATTGTCAGATCTGCGGAAGTGAGCATCTCCGTAATTGATTTCCATATGTCCAACCTTGATGGTTGTGAATTTCATTATATTATCTAGAATGCCGCTCTTTATGAATGGAATTTTATCAAACTGAATGAATCCACCTTTTACCCAAGTCTCATTATGGTGACGAGAAGAAAGGTAAAGGGTCATGTTTAGAGTCACACCTTCGCCCAGCAAAACATCAAGATAAAGGTTTGCATTAGCGGTATTGAACCCAGGTACAATAGCCACCAGCTTGTTCTGGTCCACAACGGGAGTCCCGCCCATCTTTGGGTCGGCGGTGTTACTTTGTGAAAGTGTCTGGTAAGATTGTGTGAAACTTCCGCCAATTTTAAGTTTTAGCTTGTCAAATGCTGCTGGTTTGGTCTTTACCGGTTCAAATACATTGATTCCTGATTTGTCATATGGACGAATCTGTCCGAATGATATACCGGAGATAAAAAGTAGTGCAATAACTGCGATAATTGTCTTGTTCATGTGAAGTTGTTATTAGTAATTTATTTATCTTTCTGTTTAATCTCTTATTAGTTTAGTGATGCCAGGTTCTGAGCAGAAACCGTAACGTTGAATGTAATTGTTACTGCATCGCCTGTCTTTAACAAACCAAGCATTGCTGTAGGGGTCTTCATTTTGAAGTCGGACAATTTTAAAGGTACTGTTCCTTTAAGCTGGTAGCCTCCGCCTCCTGTTTTCTTTCCGGCAGATTTAAAGTTTATGGTTTTGGTTACACCTGCAACAGTAAGATTTCCGATTAATGTCACATGAACATTACCATCGTCACTAATAACGGGTGTTGCAGGTTCAGTAAGTTGAAACAGTATTGTTGGATTTTTGTCCGCATTGATTGTTTCATATGTCTTTTTGTCCATCAGCCTGTCTCCGCTTTTGATAGCCTTAACCGGAATCTTAATGGTAAGAGTCTGAATTTGTCTGGAGTTGTTTAGTGCAAATTCTCCGGTTAACTGCTCAACTTTAGTGTCCCAGTCATGCAGGTTAGAGGTGCCGTTTATGATTACACTAGATGTGAATGAACTTGCTTTTTGACTCTGGGCCTGTATAAAATTTATGCTTAGCATTAATGAACTCAAAAAAAGTATCATTAGAAAATTAGATAATCTTGCCTTAATCATTTTCATTGTATCAATTTGGTTTAATTATTTGTTTATAATGTTTTACGCTTTTATGCTTTTTTTGTCTATTATTTGGGCCAGGGTTTTCTTAAGTAGCATATCTTCAAATCCTTTCTTCATTTCTATCCAGTAGTCCCTGCCTGGGCAATCCTCTGAGCGGTCACAGAACTTTTTATTACATATACAGTCTACAAATGTTATCTGCTCAAATGCTGTGTAGATATCATGTATCGTAATCTCTTCTGCCGCTCTGGATAACTTGTATCCGCTTCCTTTTCCTTTAGTATTTGTAATCAAACCCTTAAGTTTTAAAGAGAGAATTATACTGTCAAGATACTTCAACGATATGGTCTGGTTTTTTGCAATATCCTTTTGCAGGATTCCATTAGCATCATTTGTTGAGGCAATCTCTATCATTGTCCTTAGTCCGTAACGTATTTTTGAATTTATTTTCATAACCCTGAGTTTAATTTCGAGGCAAAGATATAAAAAATATTAATCCTATAACATTGGTAGGATGAAAAAGTTTATTGTCCATTGCCTAATACCTGTTGCCTATTAAACTTAACGCTTCTCGGTACGTCTAATAAAAACTATCCAATACTCAAAAAATGAAAAAATTACTATTTGTCGCCATTCTGTTATTTTCGATCAATGCTGTAAATGCTCAGAAAAAATCTTTAGATGAATCTGTTTATGATAAATGGAAGACCGTTGAAAAATTCGTGATTTCCGATGATGCCGCTTGGAGCTTTACAGAATATAAAAACTTCACAGACAAATCTGTACTTGACATAAAAATAAAGGCAATTCCCTTCAAAATAAGTATAAAAGGTGGTTCTGGGGTTCAACTTTTCAACAATCAGATGTCTGCTCTTTTTTTTGTAAAAGATACCCTTCATACTATACAAAAGATTTCCGGTAAAATAGATACAATAGGTATTTTCAAAAATCAAGATACTTTTGAAGACTCACCATTTTTCACGGTATTAAAAGGGAAAACACTATTCATAAGAAGAGTCGGTTTAACAAAGATAGACTCTGTAGGTTCTGTAGTCACAAGCAAGTATCTTACTTCTGAAAATATAGCGGTACTTAAAAGTGAAAAGGGAGTCTCTTCTATAGTTGTTCTTGACTTAAAGAAAAAAAACGGGTATAGCACCGACACTATATACACCACCGATAAATACATAACTGATTTTTCGGGGAATAAAAAAGGCAATACTCTTGTGTTTTTCCAAAGTAAGGACTCTCTCTTTAATAGTACGGAGACTGTTTTACTGGATATTAAAAGTAAGCGGAGCAATATCCTGCAACTGAATGAAGAGTTGTTACCAATAAATATGGAATTAAATGTTAAAAAAGGAATTACTTTTTCATCTTCTGAAAAATATTTCAAATTTGATATATCTCCAAGAAAGAGTAAGGAGACTAAGGCTAAAACAAAAGAAAAAGCGCCTAAAAAAGCGTACGAATATGAACTATGGAGATGGAACGACACTTTATTACCAATACAGAAAGATAACAGTACTAAGGTTTTCGAAAACAGCCAACGATGTTCGTTTTATCCGGAAAGTGGCAAATTTGTTCATCTGACTCAAGGTTATGGTGTTTTTCTGCAACCGGACGACAGCTCCCCTTACGGTTTTGAATTTAATGACAAGCCTTACATGTACAACTCTTCATGGGAAGATCCAACACCCAAAGATATATATTGTGTGAACGCCTCGACAGGCGAGAGAAAATTATTAATTAAAGGGTTTTTTGGCGCATTTGCTCTTTCGCCATCAACTCCACATATTTTTACATATAACCCTATTGAGGAGGGTTGGTATGTTACAGATTTAAATACTTTAAATAAAACTTTAATCTCATCAAAAATGCCATACCCTGTAAAGGAGCAGAATTTTGACAAACCCCAACCGGCAGGAGCATATGGACAAGCCGGTATGACAGTAGATAAGAACTATTTTATTGTATATGATCAGTTTGACGTATGGGCATTGCCTGTTTCAGGAGTAGGTGACCCTATTTGTGTTACAAATGGATATGGGAGAAAAAACAACATAAGATTCAAGGTGTTGAAACTGACTGAAAGAGGAGAAAAATCAATTGGTGTAGATCTTAAAACAGAAGTTTTGCTGGAGGCTGTAAATAAAAACAATATGAGCTCTGGTTACTATAAAGTTACAAAAGGTAACGATCCTGTTAAACTTATTGAAAATGAGTATAAATACACATTTGTAAAACAGCTTGGAAAAGACAAGTATATTGTAAAGAGAGAAAGCTTTAAAGAGGCTCCCGATTATTGGCTTACGGACAAAAACTTTCAGCTCACAGAGAGATTGACAGATTTGAATGATCAGCTTAGCGATTACAAGACAGGCGATTCTAAAGTCATTAGGTGGAAAGACAAAGCCGGCTCACAGCAGACAGGAGTTCTTTACACTCCGGAGGGGTATGATTCCACTAAAAAATACCCTGTAATAGTCTATTTTTACGAAACAATGAGTCAGGATGCATTTCTGTTTTATCCGCCGGCTCCCACAACATCCACAATAAATCCTGTTATGTTTGTAAGCAGGGGATATGTAGTATTCATGCCTGACATTACATATGAGATTGGCTGGCCCGGAAAAAGTTGTGTGAATACTGTAATAGACGGAACCAGGCATTTGATTGATACCGGAATTGCCGACCCAGATAGAATCGGGGTTGAGGGCCACAGCTGGGGAGGTTATCAGGTTGCATTTCTTATAACTCAGACAAATCTTTTCAGGTGCGCATGTTCAGAGGCAGCAGTGGCAAACATGACATCTGCATATACTGGAATTAGGGCAGGTGCAGGAAAACCAAGAATGTTCATGTATGAGTCGTCGCAAAGCAGGATAGGGGGTACACTTTGGGACAAACAGGAGAACTACATTAAGAACTCTCCTGTATTCTATCTTGACAAAGTAACCACACCACTTCTTTCACGACACAGCGACGGAGACGAAGCTGTTCCATATTCACAGGGGATTGAGCTGTTCCTTGGACTTAAAAGACTTGGCAAGGAGGTCTGGATGTTCAATTACAAAGGAGATGGCCACAATATCAAAAAGAGAGAGATTGCTGTAGACTGGTCACGAAGGATGGACGAATATTTTGATTTTTATCTCATGGACAAGCCAAAACCGAAATGGATGAATTAATATCCCATTCCTTCATTGCGGACAATTCGTGAAAACATGTAAAGGTGTAGGTCCAGTGCATAAATCCAGTACTTCCATGAATGAACCCCTGGGCTTAAAATCAGAATATTAGGAATCTTCAGCTCATCGCATCGTTTTGTAAAATCTGTTGCACTTTTGGCAAGTCCGTCCTGTGCACCGCAGGTGATAAGCATGATTCTATCTGTACCTTTTATCGATTCTAGACGGTTTAAAGCTGAACTGTTGATGAAACCAGGAGCATCATCTGCATAGGGGCCAAGTATCTCTGTTATCTGACTGTTTTTCAATCTTGTATCCATAAGGTTGAGAACCCCGGACATGCTGCCTGCCGCCCGAAATCTTTTAACGTCATCAAGAAAGATGTTTATTGCCCCATGTCCGCCCATGCTCAGGCCGGTAATAAAGGTCTTTTCAGGGTCAAGCTTGTAGTTGTCTATCATCATCGGATAAAGCTCTTTGTCAAAAAATGTTCTCCACTGCATCTTTGCAGTATCTACATTGTTAAGGTACCATCCATTGTAAAATCCGTCAGGTGTTATGATTATAAAGCCGTATTTGTCGCTGAACGACTGAATATCCGTTTTGTCGTTCCAGTTTCTCCAGCTGCCGCTCCATCCGTGAAGTAGAAATAGGGCAGGTGAAGCCTCTTTTGCATTTTCACTCCATCCTTTTGGTGTAAACACAAGTACGGTGTCGTTTGTTTTTAGATTTTTCGATTCAATTATATGTTTTTTTTGTCCATTAGCGAGATTTGCTGCAAGAAGAAGCAATACTACAGACACAATTCTGAATTTTATTAACTGATCCTTTTTCATAAACAGATGTTTTATATAAATTTTCATCAAAAATAGTTTATTTTTGTCATTATGAATTATATTGAGCTCATAAAAAGAAACCGCTTTTTCATTAGAATCTTTCTTGCGGCACTAATAATTGCAGCAATAATTCCAAACGAGGGTAAATTCAAGTATCAATATGCCAAAGGAAGACCTTGGTTATACGAGACCTTGATTGCTCCGCTTGATATCCCCATTCTGAAAAGTGAAGCAGAACTGAGAGCTGAACGCAATACCAAAGCTGCTCAGATTATCCCTTATTACACCTATATAGCCAAAATCAAAACTGAGCAGCTGTTTGCTCTCGCAGAGATTATGGGTAAAGGTGCGGATTCCTTATTGATCGAAAATATAAATGGTTCATTTCAAAAGATATACGACAGAGGGTTGGTTAATGAATTTGCAGATACTGCTCTACTTGACAAGGTTATCATAATTCAGAGGGGTAAAGAAAATTATGAAACTCCGGCACTTGAGGTATTCACACAAAAAAGTGCTGTAAATTATATCAAAAGGAGTATCAGAGAAGAGTTTCCGGACATGGTATACTCAGAGAAAATAGATGAAGCAAAAATTTTTCAGCTTCTGGTTCCCAACCTTGTTCCTGACATCAACACTACCCAAATTGCTCATAAAAGTGCAATAAATTATATCTCTCCTACAAAGGGTATACTTTATACAGGACAGTTGATTGTTGCAAAGGGAGAAACAGTTACAGCTGAGATAGAACAACTTCTGGACTCATATAAGGCAGAATATGAGTTAAGCATGGGATTTTCCGGAAGTGTATATCTGCTTAAGCTTGGCCATTTTCTGTTTATTTCCGGAATACTGTTGCTATTTACAATTTTATTGTTTTTCCTTAAACGAGAGCTGATAAGTGATCCGAATAAATTGAATTTCCTGTTATTACAGTTATTTTTGATTATTATTGTTACTGTACTGGTTAAAAACATAAATCCAGCTTACCTATATGTTGTTCCATACTCTGTTTTTGCTCTTTTTATAACATCCTTCTTCACATCAAAGATAGTCTTGCCAATTTACCTTCTCTTTTTACTGCCTGTAGTCATAATTGCACAAAGTGGGTATGAATTGTTCTTTTTGAATGCATTAGCAGGAGGTGTTGCCATCTATACATTCACTTACTGGAACAAAGGGTGGCAGCAATTTGTAAATTCCGTAGTTATATTTGTTTGTCTTATAATATCATATACCACATTCAGACTTATTGAGGATGGGTCATTTGCAGGAATAAACTCATCCTATATTCTCTATTTTCTATGGAACTCAATTCTTATAATTGCTGCATATCCCGCTCTGTTCTTGTTCGAAAAGATATTCGGTCTGGTTTCTAACCTGCGACTTAGAGATTTGTCGGATACTACGTCTCCTCTTTTGCAGGCCTTGTCTGAAAAGGCTCCGGGCACGTTCCAGCACTCCCTTCAGGTCGCCACACTTGCCGAGAGTGCCGCAAGGGGAATAGGTGCGTATGCTTTACTGACAAGGGTAGGGGCGCTCTATCACGATATCGGAAAGATGAACAATCCGCAATTTTTTATTGAGAACCAACGCAGGGGAGAAACAAACGTACATTCCGGTTTTACGCCTGAGGAGAGTGCAAGGCTTATAATTCAGCATGTTGACGAAGGTGTGGAGCTTGCAAAAAAAGCCAGGCTTCCCCAAATTGTCATAGATTTTATACTAACTCACCATGGAAAGTCGAGGACAATTTACTTCTATAATCAGTTTGTTAATAGTGGAGGTGACCCGGACAAAATAGCAGATTTCTCATACAAGGGAGTACTTCCTGTTTACAAAGAGCAGGTGATTGTAATGATGGCAGACGCTGTAGAAGCAGCATCAAGATCACTTACCGATTATTCCGAGGAGAGTATCTCCGCACTTGTTGAGAAGATGGTAGATGTGAGAATTTCTGAAAATCAGCTTTATGATGCAGAAATCTCAATAAGGGATATCCGGAAAGTGAAGGAGATATTCAAACAGAAGCTTTTAGAGGTTAACCATTCAAGAATCTCGTACCCTGTTCTAAAATAACAACATATAACAGAAATAAAATAAAATCATATTATACAAATGAAGAAATTAATAATAGCAACATTAATTATTATCTCAGCATCGTGCAAAAAGGATGAAATTGATCTCACCTATCCGGGCACTACCCGTCTGTCTGTCGTAATTTCGGGCACTACCTGGGCACCCGTAAATGCGGGTTACACCACTGAACGTCCTTACGGATTGTTATTTCAGTGGGGAAGAATGTATGGTCAGGAATATATTAGCACAGACACAGTTCCTGGACCAGTTGCAATTAGCGAAGGCAACAATTCATCAAATTCATCAAAATTTTATACGGTACAATCCGCTCCCTTTGACTGGTGCAATGCATTTGCTGCATCCTGGGATATGGCCTCTTATAACCCGTGCCCGGCCGGATGGAGAGTCCCAACGGCTACTGAACTCATTATCTTAAATGCTGCCGGCAGTACATGGCTATACGATCCGGTTAATAATCCGGATGGTCTTCCCGGCAGATGGTTTGGCGGCAACCACACCACCGACCATGTGGGAAGTGTTTTCCTGCCGGCAACCGGTTTTCGCAACGTAGGTAAAGGTGCTGCATCCATACGTGAC
>Ga0074195_1003969_pt1 | contig 12862 bp, 13 predicted proteins | sample EPASupsiteHSE623_FD_64525 | JGI IMG/M metagenome (GOLD analysis project Ga0074195, IMG submission 64525) | Bioremediated contaminated groundwater from EPA Superfund site, New Mexico - Sample HSE6-23 | ecosystem: Environmental > Aquatic > Deep subsurface > Groundwater > Contaminated ...
TTCATTATCCCCGCCTCGGCCGGCGTTGCAAAGATGGACGCGTCAGCGAGGAAAGTGCTTCTAATCCCGGTGGCTTAGCTGTGATAGCAAAGCGTTGCAAAATAGGACTCTATAGCTTCCGCAGGCTTGTGCCTTTAATGTGGATGCACAAACTACTGAGAGGAAGCACAATAATTGATGGAAAAACGATGGAATATGTGCGAGCTAAATGAGGGACAGGGCAGGAGCGCCCTCAATTAGCCTGCAAGCCGCGGGAACCCTCCTGCCCCCCACCACACTTAGGGTAGTAGGAGGGAGTATGTTACCAGAACTTCTGCAAAAAGCCAGTCTGTTTGAACTGCTTTTCCTCATCGATTCCGATCTAGCCGCCTGCAAACGTCAGGAAGGGTGCCCCCATTGCGGCGGCCCGCTCCACCGGGCCTACTATCGACGCAAACCACGGGGTGGGCCGGTAAAAATCCCAGAACAGTATTGTATCCGAATGAGCCTGTGTTGCGGCAGGGAAGGCTGTAGACGCAGATGCGCGCCTGAATCCTGCCTGTTTATGGACCGGCGCGTCTACTGGCGGTGCGTTCTGTTGGTGGTAACGGCGCTGCGGCAAAGAAGACCGGATAGTCCGAGCGTCGCTGAGCTGGTAAGGATGTTCGATATACCGAGAATAACCCTCATGCGCTGGTTCGACTACTTTCGGGAGGTATTTGCCGAAAGTCGGGAATGGCAAAGAGCTCGAGGCCGGTTGAGCGCGTGCATCGCCAATGACCGACTTCCCGCCGGCTTGTTGGAGTATTGCATCGATCACTTGCAGGATGCTGTAAGCGGCTTGGTTGAATGTTGCCGGCTGCTTGCCGCGGGGGGATAGAAAATCGGGATGGGCGAGGGGTGATTTCGGGCACGCAGAAGATGGGGAATTCCAGGATAAGGGGCATTCAGGCTATAAGCGGCTCAACCTAACTACTTTCAATTCATGAGAAAGGAGTCGCCGAATGTCTGAAGAATCGAAAAGAGCTCTCAAGAACTGGGCGCATTTGCGCTTCTCCATTGTAGGTCCCCTGCTCGCAAGGCCTGCGGACAAGGGAGAACTTGCAAAAGAGATCGAAAAGCTGGCCTCTCGCCGTTACCCTCATCCGAGCCATGAAGGTGTGCAGCTACGGTTCGGAGCCTCTACCATCGAGCGCTGGTATTACCAGGCACTGGGAAGCGATGATCCCATCAAGGCATTGAGCCGTAAGATACGCTCCGATGCCGGCCAAGGGAGAGCTGTCGGCTTCGAGGTCTCGAAGATCCTGCACAATCAGTATCTGCTTTACCCCGACTGGAGCTATAAGCTGCATGTCGACAACCTGGCCGCCTATCTGATGGATCACAAGCAGCTTGGTCCGGCGCCGTCCTATGCTTCCGTGCGACGGCAGATGATGGCAAAGGGTTGGTTTAGAAGATCCCGGCCGGGGAACGCCGGTGAGCGGCGTGCGGCAGAGCGCCTGGAGAGCAGAGAGATCCGAAGCTTTGAAGCCGAGTACGTACACCAGCTATGGCACCTCGATTTTCACAAGGGCCGAAGGCGTGTGGCGGACTCCAAGGGAGAATGGCACACCCCGGTTTGCCTGTGCGTGCTCGATGACCGCTCACGCCTGTGTTGTCATATTCAGTGGTATCTGGGGGAGACCGCAGAGGACCTCATCCACGGCCTTACCCAGGCTTTCTGTAAACGGGGATTGCCGCGTAGCCTTCTGACCGATAACGGCTCAGCCATGCTGGCCGGCGAGACCGAAAACGGATTGAAGCGCCTTGGCGTCATCCACGACACAACCCTGCCTTACAGTCCGTATCAAAACGGGAAGCAGGAATCCTTTTGGGGCCAACTCGAAGGTCGGCTGCTCTCCATGCTCACCCAGGTCAAGCCTTTGTCCTTGGAGTTTCTCAACCGTGCGACTCAGGCCTGGATCGAACAGGAATATAACCGAGCCGTTCACTCCGAGACCGGCGTCTCCCCTCTGAAAAGGCTGCTCGACGACAAATCCGTCGTCCGTCCCTGCCCGGAAAGCCGGGACCTGAAGCTCGCATTCTGTCTGGAAGAAGCGAGGACGCAACGTCGAAGCGACGGCACGCTCTCCATTGGAGGCGTCCGCTTTGAAGTATCCGCCCGTTTTCGCCATGTTCCGAAGATGAAGGTCCGCTACCAGTCCTGGGATTTGAGCATCGCCTTCCTGGTTGACCCCAAAGACGGCGGCCTCATCGAAACCCTCTACCCTCAGGATAAAGCCAAGAACGCACGGGGCCACAGACGCGTCGTCCAGCCCGTCAGCGATCCCTTGCCCGAGGCGCTCGCCCCCGTGGACCCCATTCCTCCACTGCTGCGCAAGCTCTTGGCCGACTATGCCGCAACCGGACTGCCGCCGGCCTACATCCCCAAGGATGATTCCAATCCTCAAGAGGAGGCCCTCCATGACGCCTGACAGAAAACTACTGGCCATCTATGGACTCAAATGGAATCCGTTCCTCCCGAGCATTCCCGTTGAGGCGCTATGGACTCCCCCTGCCTTCGAGACCTTCTTCACCAGGATCGAGAACCTGGTGATGGAAGGCGGGTTCGCCTTGATGAGCGCGGACCCGGGCCTCGGAAAGTCCAAGGCGCTGCAGCTCATCGCCCACCGACTCAGCCGGCTTCAGGACGTTTGCGTCGGCGTCATGGAGCGGCCTCAGAGCTCGCTCAGCGATTTCTACCGCGAGATGAGCGCCGTCTTCGGCGTCAATCTCTCGCCGTCCAACCGCTACGGAGGCTTCAAAGCTCTCAGAGACCGGTGGCGCAATCATATCAAGACCACCCTCTTCAGACCGGTGCTCCTCATTGATGAGGCCCAGGAAATGCTCCCCTCCTGTCTTAACGAAGTGAGACTGCTTTCCAGCACCCACTTCGACTCCCAGTCCATCCTGACCACCATCTTGTGCGGGGACGCCAGACTTCCCGAGCGCTTCGGCTCCGACGAACTGGTTTCCCTGGGAACCCGCATGCGCATGCGCCTCATCCTGGAGCCCCTTTCCAAAGAGCACCTCCTCGACTATCTGCACCACGCCCTGGAGCAGGCGGCTGCCCCGCATCTCATGACCGAGCCCCTCATGGAAGCCCTTGCCGAGCACTGCCTGGGAAACCTGCGGGTGCTCAACTTAACGGCCGCCGAGCTCCTTGCGACGGCCGCCCAAAGAGAGCTCCCCGTCCTCGATGAAAAGCTCTACCTCGAAACCTTCTCCAGGCAGCCCCGCCCACACAAACCACGATCTTGAGGAGAACGAACATGAATCCCTATAGCTTTAGCTTCCTCAAAGCCCGCGTCTCCATCGGACAGGTCCTTGCCGCCTACGGGCTAGACTCTCACCTCAAGGCCAAAAACGACCAACTCTCCGGCCCCTGTCCCCTTCACGGAGGAGACAATCCCACCGCCTTTCGCGTACATCTGCAAAGAGGCCTTTGGCGTTGTTTCACGGCTTGCGGCGGCGGAGACTCCGTTGAGCTCATCAGACGCATACACCGTTGCTCTTACGCTGAAGCTGCCCACCATTTATTCCGGCTGGCAGAGGGGGCGCCCGTGAACATCACACGGCATGCACCCGCTTCTTCCGGCTCCGCTTCAGTCTTTAAACCTTTTACTCGCTCCATTGCACTCGATCCCAGAGTCCATTTTCTCCAGAACATCAAAAAAATATCCCCTGATACCGCCCTGCGCTTCGAGGCGGGTACGACCCGCAGCACCCCTTTTCTAAAGAATACCGCTGCCGTACGCTTGCACGACCTCCAGGGCAATCCCCTCGGCTACTGTGGACGGTTGCTTCTTGCCGATCAGATCGCTCGTTTCGGCAAATGGCGTTTTCCCAAATTCTTCCCCAAAACTCATGTCCTCTATAATGCGCACCGCGCCAAACCCTACCTCAACATGGGAATCGTTATCGTCGAATGCCCTTGGGCCGCCATGCGCTTGTCTCAGGTCGGGTGCCCCAATACGGTCGCTCTCCTCGGCACTCAGCTCTTCGAGGACCAGATCGCCTGGCTTTCCAAAGCCCCCGCCGTCCTTCTCTTGCTCGACGGCGACCACGCAGGCCGTGATGCTACATCCCGCATCGCACGAGCTCTCCAATCACTCACTACCGTTTACGCTCACTACCTGCCCGATTGCAAGGAACCCGAAGATCTCTCAGACGAATCTCTGATACGCATCCTTGATCGCTATCCTGTTTATTTTTGAACCAGTACCTTATTGGGAGGCAAAACTATGCTCGCCTATCATCACTCTCGCGATTCCCCATCAGAAATCGTGCAAATGGCCCCATCAAAGAGCCTGATCATGCTCAGCAGGTTACCGAACCGGAGCTGATCGACAAGGCCCATCGCTGGGCGGAGATAGCAAAAGAAAACTATTCCGGGGAAGCTTTCACGGAAGTCATCGATATAATGGCCTTGTTTCTTTTGAGCAGATTCCATAGAATTACGAGAACGGAGGTAATCGAAATGTTGAACTTCGACTTAGCCAAGACCGCAGCAGGCCAAGAGATCTTTCAAATGGGCGAGGATCAGGGATTAGAGAAGGGTATCAAAAAGGGACACACCGAAGCTATCATCGAGGCTCTGGAAACCAAATTCGGATGGGTATCCGAAGACGTCATTGAAAAAATCAACCGGATCGACAACAGAAGCGCCCTAAAACATCTCCTGCGCTTCGCCATCCAGGTGGACAGTATGGATATCTTCAAGACAAAGCTGGAACAAATCGCGAGCGAGTTATGAGGGGAAATGTCCTTCCCTGTGATCGAAGGTTAAACTTCGATTCGGCATTTTGAATCGGATGGTGCCATTGAAAATTATCGGCGCGCCGATAATTTTCCGTATTACTGATTCATTTCGAAAACTTGCCGGATTTTGTCTATGGCCTTCAAAAGCTCTTCCCGCTCGCTTGCCTGCACGGAGCGCCAGTCCAGTCTCTCCAGTCTGTGCTCCAGATCCAAGATTCTTGCCCGAATGATCTGGATCGGCTCCCGTTGCGTCCTCGCTATCTCACGCACCTCATCGCTTTGCAGCTCCCTTGCCTTGATCCTCCTGAAGAGAGCAACCATGGCCCTGGGGGTCTTCTGCCTGGCAACCTCAATCAACGTCCGTTTTGAATAGGCATTCGTCTCCCGGATCTCATCCTTTATGGAATCGGGCAGTTTGTTCAAGCTAAGGATTTCCGAAACCGTCGATTGCTTCTTTCCAACCGCCGCGGCGAGTTGCTCCTGGCTGTAGCCGTATTGACGCATCATCTGGTCGAATGCTTCGGCCTCCTCGATAGACTTTAAGTTGTCGCGCTGCAGGTTTTCAATGAGAGCAATCTCCAGAGGATCTCCTTTGGTCACGATAACCGGAGCCTCGTCAAGCCCAGCCATTGCGGCTGCCCTGAAGCGTCTCTCGCCGGCAACTACGAAAAACAGGTTCATCTGCGCATCCCTTCGAACCAGGATGGGCTGAAGGACACCTCTCTCCTTTACAGATTGACTCAGATCTTCCAGGGCCTCCGGATCGAAATACTTGCGCGGTTGGTTGGGATCGGGCCGAATCTGGACCAGGGGTACCCGGTAAAACCCTCCGTCCTGCAGCTCACTTTTTGCCGGATGGTCGGCTACGGTCTCCTGTGGCCGGGTGAGCTTCGTTTTCTCACCCGAAATGAGCTTTCTCATATCCGGCATAGGGACAGGACCTCCTCCGCCAGGTGTTTGTAATCCCTGGCTCCGCTACTGTTAGGCTTGCAGATGAAAATGGGTGATCTCACAATGTGGGCCTGATTCAACGCCTCATTTCGATGAATGATGGAATGAAAAATGAGATCCCGATGGGCTTCGAGCTCGCCCATAACCCAATCGTTGGTGATCTTGTTGCGCTGATCGAACTTGGTGAGCAAAATCCGGATGGTGACCCCAGGATCTTTTCCCGCCCGCTTGACGATTTCCACCGTTTCCATGAGATCGGCAAAACCCTCGAGGGCGTAGCGCGACATTTCCACCGGCACGATGATCCAGTTGCAGGCATACAGGGCATTGACGGTGAGCGTTCCAAGCGAGGGACGGCAGTCGATTATAATGAATTCGTAGTCCAGGCTCTCAATGGCCTTATGGAGTATGGCCTCTTTGAACAGCTCGGGACTCAGTATTTGCTCCGCCCGGTCGAGGCGCAGATGCGACGGCGCCAGATGAAGGTTTTCCACCTTCGTCTCCAGGATGCACCGGGCCATATCGATCCTATCAAGAAAGACATTGTGGATTCCATACTCGAAGCTTCCCGGCTCCGTCCCCAGCCCGATGGTTGAATGAGCCTGAGGGTCCAGATCGATGAGGAGCGTTCGATGCCCTTTCATTGCCAGCCCACAAGAAAGGTTGATCGATGTGGTCGTTTTTCCGACACCGCCTTTTTGATTAATGATGGAAATGATTCGCCCGTTATTCATCCGGCTTACCTTTACATATCGTGCTCCATAGGTTCAGACAGTGGATCTTGGGTCCCAATTCGCCGTATCCGTTATCTTTCTAGCATTCACGCCCCGCAATGGGAATTGAAAAACAGGCGCCAATCTAAAACGAGAGCTTTTTCACAACATATCGTCCTTCAAACTGCGTCCTAACTTCCAAAATTTTTCATTGACATTACTGGGAAATCCACCCTATGCTCCTTGAGACATACAACCACCACTTTACATAGGAGAGGAAATATGCCCCAAGGGATCATCATTTCAATCATCAACCACAAGGGAGGTGTGGGAAAATCCACCGTTGCGGTCAACCTGGCTGATGCGCTCGGAAGGATGGGCAAGAAGGTCCTCGTTGTAGACATGGATCCCCAGTCAAACACCTCTTCCATCCTCGTTCCTCCCGCCAAAATACGCCACTGTCTTTACGAGTTTTTCGATAAGGAGACCTACAGTATACCCGTATCCGATCTCATCTACCCAACCGACTACAACAACGTCTACTGCCTGCCCAATATCGACGATACCTCGGCCATTGAATCGGAAATCATTACCCAGGCTCCTGCCAGCCTCAAACTCCTCAAGGACCGTTTGCGTCAGTACGCCATAAATAACTTCGACTATACAATTCTTGACAACCCTCCCAATATGGGCAGTTTCGTCTATTGCTCCCTTTTTGCTTCAGACTTTGTGATCGTTCCCATCAAAGCAAGCAGCGTTTTCTCTCTAAAAGGCCTGGCCAAAGCCATGCAGAGAATCGAAGAGGTGAAAAGGCACGGCAACTCGGATCTTAAATTCTTGCGACTCCTCATCAACATGCTCGACAAGCGAACGTTGATCAGCCGATCAGTTACTACACAAATCAATGAAGCATTTGGAAGCGAGAAGATTTTTTCAACAACCATCCCGGTGAATACTGCTTTCGACCGGGCCGAATCCAACTCAGAAACCATTTTCAGGCTTGATACCGGATGTGCGGGAGCTAAGGCATTCAAAGACCTGGCCAGAGAGCTCAATACGATCATCGAGGAATATACCACCACGAACGGGGCCGTAAATGAGTGAGGTGAGACGCAGAAAGAAAGGATTGGAGGGATTCGGATTCAGTATACCGGAAGCCCTGAAGGAAGCCAAAGATCAGATGGATCGGGCTCTTGAGCCCGTTCCATCCCCCGGTCCAGATGTCATTGTATCCATAGTCCCCGCCATAAAATCTGATGCATCACCCGCTCTTGCGTCTGATAATTTGACTGCTAAAACGCCTGCTACTTTGGGTGCTACTTCGCCTGCTACTTTGCCTGATAAAACGGCTGATAGTAGCACCCAAAGTAGCACCCAAAGTAGCAGGCGGACACCCGTTTTAGCACCCGTTTTAGCAGGCACGGTATCAGCCGTAGTATCAGGCGAAGTAGCACCCGCAGTAGCAGGCACAGTATCAGGCGAAGTAGCACCCAAAGTAGCACCCGAAATCCCCCCTTCGCAGCCTGTATCATACGACCCTAAAAACGAGGGACACATACTTACCAAACACCAGTTAACTGTTTATCTTTACTTGCTTAATAACGGTTCACCTGGCTTTACAACCCATCCTGACATCTGCTCTGCCACAAATATCAAATATCCCACAGTCCGAAAAATCATTAAGAATCTTATGTCATTGAAATTGATTAATTATAACCACTATCACCAGGGAGCTAGACAAGGCTTAACTTATGAATTAGATCTTCGCTACCGTCTTGAGCAAAAAGGAAGGGTCGCTTTGCTTCGATATGACCCAGAGTATCACCCGGAGTATCAGGCAGAGTATCACCCGGAGTATCAGGCGCAGTGTCAGCCGCCCCTTTTCCCTTATAGTAGTAGTAGTAGTTTCTTTAAAAAAACTACTACTACTAAGGCTGGCGATCCACCTGGCACTGCACCCGACGCCACGACCGAAGAGCAGGCCATCGAGCAATTTCTCCAAACCGATCCCGAGCTCGGTTATTGGCGCGACAAGGGCTTGACCTTAAAGCAGATCCAGCAGTGGATGAAACTCTCCAACACAAGCGCCGCCGATATTTTTCAATCACTTTGTCATTGCCGGTTTGAGATGGTTGATCTCGATCTTGAAACATCAAAGCCCGTAGAAAATGTTTTCAACTGGTTCTACCGCATGATCGAAAGAGTTGGATACTATCCTGCCCCTAAAGGCTATAAGTCCTTTCGGCAAAGACAGATAGAAAGAGAGCGGCTCCTGCTCGATGAGAGAGCAAAAGAGATCAGGGATCTCCAGGAGATTCGACAGAATAAATACGAGCAAGAGCTGGAATTGGCCTTCCAGGAAATGATGAATGATCAGGAGGGGGAGTTGTTTAAAATCTGCCTTTGCAGAATTCCCCCGATGGCTAAGGAAATTTCAAGAGGCAAACTCTTTGAAAGCACCATGAAAGTTGCTTTTGAAGAGTACACGCAGGAAAAAGAACGGGAAACATTGGCCAAGGCCACGTGCCAACAGCTCCAGTGAGCATGGTGCGTTCAACACAGAAATTGCAGAAGAAAGTTGTAAAATCTTCGTATACTCCGCTCACAAAGCAAGACGGGTAGCTACCTAATCCTATCCAGCCGGTAATTTCCCACCCGGTCCGAGAAGACGGTCCACTCTTCTTTGCAGTTGCGCAGATACCTTTTGAGATCATCTACCGCCCACCAGACTTTTTGCTCTTCATCTTCAGAGATGTTCAGCGCCCGAGCGAGAGCTTCCTTTGAAGCGTAGCCCGGGTAATGGTCCGCGAGCTTCTCAAAGAGCATCCAAAGCCTCACATGCCCCCTCACCGGATTTTCCGGACGGGCTCGCTCCGCTCTGTTCCGTACGATCCTGATCCTTTGCATTCCAACCAGAGTCCATCTCCCTCGCGTGATCGCTATCTCCAGGCAAAACGGCTCCAGCTCTTTGTTAAACCGCTCCTTGAGCTTGTAGGTCCTCATCTTCAGGGATTCCTCCTCATCCGGGACGAGCTTCCTGTCGAGCCTTCGCTCCGAATCGATGTGGACCCACTCCATGAGGTACTCATCGACTTCCCGCAGGGTGAGGTTCGTTTGGGGATATATGAGGAAGAGCTCGAGAAGCCTTGCCATGCCGCGGCTGAGGATTTTTGCTATCCCGCCCGCTTCGATCATTCTCGATACCGGATCGTACGCGATGTCTCCGTGGGAATCTTCGGCGAGGCCCCCAAGGGAGATGACCCGCATCACCTTGGACCAGCGGAGAGGATGGGAAAGATCCGTGGCGGCAAGATCGACGGCGGCCCGGTAATGCCACTCGTTCGGGTCTTGGTTTGCGAGCCAGTCCCTTACGTCTTTCAATTTTTCGCAAGCAAGGCGCTTTGCTTCCATGGGGTCGATGATCCATTCCGAGCGCTCTCCAGGCTCCAGGATTACGGCAAGAAGCCTTTTTGCAAACCTTTGCATCTCGGGTTGCCCGCCGAGCTCGAGCAACCGGGCTGCCGGAAGATCGAGAGCCGTTTCCAGCTCTACGCCAAGGCATCTGGCGGACCGGATGAGCCTTTCGAAGGAAAGGGCGGAGCGGGCTGTCGATGGAAGGATATAGTCCGGCAATTCACGCCCCCGTAGCCTTTCTTTGAATCTACCTGGAAACCACAAACAGTCGTTTGCTTCTTCTCCCTGCCGAAAATAGGCTGCATTGACCGTCGTGAGAATTTCATCGGCTTCCTGGCGATGTAAAACGTTCAAGAGTCTTCCAAGAGTCACCACCCATTGCCAGCGGCCTCCCTTCTCGACGTCGAAGGACCTTCTCGCCTCCTGGAGGAAGGTGCGGAACGCAAAAGCTTCGGACCGCTCCACCGTCTCTTCCATGTATTTGAGGATCGAGCCCGAAAACCTCGATACCTGCACGCCGATGTCACGCAGGTAGATGGGCTCCTGAGGCAAAACGGCATCGAGGCGACTTATGAGATCCTTCGATCTTTTCCTCAATTGATGGGCATGGGTGTTCGGAAAAGGATTTCTGGGGATCCCGGAAAGCATCTGTTCGAGGATGGATCGCATGAGATCGTGAAGAGCCCCTTCGGATGGGTCGATGGAGGTTCCGATTCTACCGGCCTGGACCAGCTCGTCCAGGGATTCCATGGCGGGAAGCGTAACGGGATGCTCGATGATGCACTTTGGAGGAATATAGACCTTGTCGAAAAGCAGGCTCAGCAAAGCGAGCTCCCGACGTACCCTTCCAACATGAGACAGGTCATAGGGAATCGAGCCGCAGATCTTGTCCAGCTCTCCGTAGTAGACTGATCTTACCCGCTTTTCATTGCCTTCCGTCACCTATTTACCCCCCTTTCGGTACCCACCCAACTCATGTCAAAACCGATAATCAGCCCCTACCGTATGATAGTCTCACCCGAAGGTCTAGACCTGCTGCTCTTATAAATCCGCCATAGATACCAAAGCCCTGCGGGAATTTAAAGTTTCAAGGAAGGTGTGAATTCCACCAGACATGCCAATCCGGGTGCTATTTCCGGAGGAATGATAGCAGGGAGATGACATGGAAAAAGATTTTTACAAAACGGAGGAAGTTGGTGCCTTTTTTGGCGTGAGCAAATGGACCGTCTATCGCCTCATCAAGAAGGGAAAACTCAAGGCTGTCAAAGTGGGAAGGCAGTTGAGGGTTGCTGCCGAGGATCTGAAAAAATTTTTGAAAGAGCTCAAAAAGTCGGTGCAGGAGTGAGCAGATGTGAGCAGTTGTTGCACCCTAAATTTGCAATTTTACACAAAAAAAGCATATCTAGCCTGAACGCCTAAACCGAGAGGAGGTGACACAGTATGGCGAACAGGGAAAGTGTTGCAAAGAAGATTGCAGGAAAGCGGGGGATTAAGGTTGCCGATGCCAACGCGACACTCGGGGCCATGATCGAGGTTATGCAAGAAGCCTTGAGGGCCGGCGAGGAGGTCCAGTTCGTGGGCCTTGGAACCTTCAAGCCGAAGACCAATGCCGCAAGGAAGGGGAGGAACCCCAGGACCGGTGAGATCATCGAAATTCCGGCCAGAGTCGTTGTGAAATTCAAGCCATCCCAAAAGCTTCTGGGCAGTTAGACGGAAAGGAGGGGAAAAGACCATGGTGAAGAAAAAGCCGCCAAAAAAGAAAACCGAAGATCCCATCCTCAAGGAGGCGGAGCTCAAAAGGGAAGATGTGGCAAAAAAGCTCATCCCGCTGAACGTCCTCTCGGGGAGGGAAGCCGAGAGAGCGGCGGATAGGGCCATCGAGAATGTGCTCTGCGCCATCACCCATGTTTTTGGAGAAGGGGATGTCGCCCTTGCCGATTTCGGACTTCTCAAAGCAAGCAAAAATAAGAGGACCGGCCAGATACGGATCATCTTCATAGCCTCGGGGAAGCTCAAGCAGGCGGTCGAGGCAAGACTCAACGCCCTGCCCGAATCTTTTCCGGATCCGGCAGAGCCCTCTGAGCCGGCACCTGGGCAAACGCCTGAATCTCCTGAGGCACAGCCGCCGGAAGACCCCGCTCCGTCGCTTCCGGCACCAGATCAAGCCGCACCTCCCGGTGAAGATAGCCAGGCTCCGGCCGGGCCATTCCAGACACCGCCCGAAGCGGAAGCGGAAATTCAAATGTCTTTCGAAGCTGTCGAGCCGGCTGGACCATTCCATGAAGCATCCGGGCAAGCGGCCGAGACGATGAGCGAGACCCAGGTAGCTTCATCCCAGGTTCCAGAAGCTACGGTAAGCCAGGTAACCGAGTCTTCCGATGTTGGCCTTCCTCTGGAAACTTCGGATGATTCCAAAATCCGGACCATCGAATCGGTCTCGCTTGAAGGCCGGAGCCTCACAGCCAATGGCTGGGAATACGGTATCGCCGAAAACCTCACGATCCTCGATGTAAACGACAACGTCATGAATTTCACCGATCTCACGGCGGCGCTCCAGCACCTCTCGCTCGTATCAAAAATTACCATCATCAGCGAGACCGCCTTCAGGGTCCAGGCGGTGAGCACCATCACCATCATCAACATCCTCAAGATCCTGCAGTACCGGGGACAGAGTTAGACGGAAGCAAAGCTTCAGCCCACTTCTCACCTTCAAGAAAGGAATCGCTCTTATGGCAAGCGCACAGGTATTCAAGGGAAAGCTCAACACCTACGTCGCCGGCTTCCGCGCCGGCGCCAAGAACCCCTCCCTTTCCATCTTCAACGGAACGACCGGCCAGCAGATCGGCGGCTGGGATCTCGAGGGACAGATTCAGGACATGCAGCCAGGGGTGAAGATGCTCAAGACCTACAACGGCTCCGGCCCGGTTGCCGATGTGGACCTTTTTGCCGCCTTCGATGCCGAGCACAACTGCAATCGGTTCTGGGGCTTCAAATGTGACACGGGG
>Ga0074195_1003970_pt1 | contig 12861 bp, 11 predicted proteins | sample EPASupsiteHSE623_FD_64525 | JGI IMG/M metagenome (GOLD analysis project Ga0074195, IMG submission 64525) | Bioremediated contaminated groundwater from EPA Superfund site, New Mexico - Sample HSE6-23 | ecosystem: Environmental > Aquatic > Deep subsurface > Groundwater > Contaminated ...
GGAGCGAAGTGACCGGTCGAGACGAGCTGTGCTCGGCTCGAGGACGGGGTCTGGGGCAGAGCCCCAGTTCCGAGGTAACCCGCAAGGAAAGGACGATGAACGCCGTTAATTCATGGGTATTGGCCCTAGGAACCCTCGCCCGTTCCCACGGCTGCGGCTGTTCCGATCGAGGCAAAGCTCGCTATCATCAAGAGGGGTGCTTACGTGAACACATCAGAGCCTCCCCCCCTCTTGGCGAATCGGTGGAGCATCATTAATATTGTGATGCTCGAAAGCAAGGGGTGACCGGAGTCATGACGAAACTGATGATCCTCGTGACCGTGTTGTGCTCAGGGGTGCTTCTGCTTCCCTCCGAGGTTCTGTGCGCCGATTCAGCGGAATTCCTGACGCTCGGATTCTCAAAGGATGGAAAGTACTACGCATGCGAGCAGTATGGAGTGCAGGATGGGAGCGGATTCCCATACTCCGAGGTCTTCTTCGTGGAGGTGGGCAAGAACGGATGGGCAAAGTCTCCGATCCGGATCTCCGCGACCGCGGAAAAATCCACTCTGCGAGCCATTCGAGCCGAGGTACGCAAGCAGGCGGCAGGCCCCTTGAATGCCTTGGGAATCGTTCCCGGAGAGAACCGTGGAGAGCTCTCGTTCACCGCGGCACCGGGTTTGGACCCGGTCAAGCCCAACTGCGCGCCGCAGACCGTCTCGTTCAAGGGGCAGGCCGGCGACCCGCTGAAGCTCGTGCTGAGCAGTCGCGCGTTGCCGGAGTCGAAGACGGGCGCTGTGGACCTCTCGTACGGCCCTTCTGCGGCCATGCGACTGATGCTCTCCCAGACAGGCGGTACCCAGGTGGTCCTCCAGGACGACCGTGAGGTTGTCAGTTCGTGTGCTGGCGCGAGAGGCTACACCATCAACCGGGTCATCCAGCTCCCCGCAGGCAAAGAGACTCGACTCGTCGTGGTCCTGGCCTATCTCCGGCCAGGCTTCGAGGGGTTGGATGTCCGTTACTCGGTCGTGACCTCCACGCTGACAGATATCTCTGCGAAACCTGCGGCCTTGATCCAGGCTGTTGGCGCGTCGGACGCGGATTCACGGCGTTACAGCTCTCCGGACGGACAGCTCACGGCCATCGTAGCAAGCCGCGGCGGTGAGAGTGTCGTCACCATCCTGGACCGGACCGGCAAATCCGTGGGAAATCTGGATCTGACCTCCGCAGGGGGCATCCACGGTGTGGGCGTTGTCAACGGGGGCTGGACACCGGATTCGAACTATTTCGTGTTCGCCGGTCCCCAAGCCGGGGGACACTCCCCCTGGAAGGTCTCGGGATACATGTTCCATCGCGTGCGGAACGCATTCTTGAGGATGGCCGACATCGTTGGAGGTCCTCTCTTGGACTCGGAGTTCACCTTTGGAGCGCCGGACAGGGTGACCGTGGTCAAGGCCAAGCGGGGCACCCATTTCGACAAGGAGAATCAGACCGTGGCGTTGACCGAGGCGTCGGCTACGGTCCTCGAAGTGGGCAAATAGGTCTGTGGCCCGAGGCTTTCCACAGTAGTCAGGAACACAGGAACATTAGTAGTCAGGAACATTCACCGGTCGACTGGGAGAATCCATCCGATGAAGAAAATAGGGGTCGTACTTTCCGGGTGCGGTGTCTATGATGGAGCCGAGATCCACGAGGCGGTCCTCACCCTCCTTGCCATAGACAAAGCCGGTGCCCAGGCCGTGTGCATGGCGCCCGACATCCGGCAGGTCTCGGTCGTCAACCACCGCACGGGTGAGGATGCGCCCGGCGAAAAGAGAAACGTCCTGGAGGAATCGGCCCGCATCGCCCGAGGAAGAATCCGTGACATCAAGGAGGTTCGCTCGACCGAACTCGACGGACTCGTGTTCCCCGGAGGCTTTGGCGCGGCCAAGAATCTCTGCGACTTTGCCGCGCGTGGGGGAGCCTGTGTGGTGCATCCGGAGGTGTCGCGCCTGGTCGTTGAGATGCGGTCAGCCGGCAAGCCTCTGGGGTTCGTCTGCATCGCTCCAGCCATCGCCGCGCGAGTGCTGGGCGAGGAGCACCATGTCCAACTGACGATCGGAGCCGACGCCGCGACCGCCAAGGCGATCGAATCGATGGGAGCCCGACACGTCGACTGTCAGGCGACCCAGTTCGCCGTGGACAAGGCCAACAAGGTCGTTTCGACTCCGGCTTACATGCTGGCCACCCGTATCTCCGAAGTGGCGGAGGGCGTGGAGAGTCTGGTCAGGAAAGTCCTCGAGTTGGCCTGATCCCAAAGATCGACGCCAGGCTCCGGACGACGCGGGCGGGTGATTTCGCAGCCGGTCGCAAGTAGAAGCGCCTTTTTTCAGCAGCCTGCTAGACCACGTCCGCCCCCGGAGGGCTTTCGAACGAACGACAGGAGCTTCCATGAAGTTGCTCGAATACGAAGGCAAGGACATCTTCCGTTCGTGCGGCATCCCCGTTCCCCCGACGGGAGGAGTGATTCGGGAGCCAAGCCAGCTTCAGGCCGCACTGCGGCGCGCTGGCGAAGGACCTTGGGTACTCAAAGCGCAGGTTCTGGCCGGCGGCCGCGGCAAGGCGGGGGGCATCAAGTTGGTGCGGACCCTCGACGAGGCCATGGCTGCAGCCAAAGCGATGCTGGGGATGAAGCTCGTCACCCACCAGACCCACGGCAAAGGGCTCACCGTCGAATCGATCCTGGTGGACCGTGCCTCGGACATCGAACGTGAGATCTACGTGTCCGCCGCCATGGACCGAAAAGAAGGCAAACCGATCCTCATCGCGTCGGCTGAGGGCGGCATGTCGATCGAGGAGCTGGCCCGCGAAAAGCCGGAAGCCATCGTCAAGGAGCCCTTTGATCCCGTGGCAGGGCTCGCCGATTTCCAGGCCAGGACGCTAGGGTTCGCCCTTCGGATCCCGGCGCCGCTCTTCGGAAGCTTCGTGGCGACCATCAAGAAACTGGCCCGGGTGTTCCTGGACAACGACGCATCTCTCGTGGAGGTGAACCCGCTCATCATCACCAAGCAGGGTGAGCTGATCGCGTTGGACGCCAAGGTGATCACGGATGACAACGCGTCTTTCCGTCACAAGGAGATGCAGGAGAAGCCCGACCACGAGTCGAGCCCCTTGGAGCTCGAAGCGCACAAGGTCGGGATCAACTACATCGGGCTGGACGGCACCATCGGATGCATGGTGAACGGTGCCGGACTGGCCATGGCCACGATGGACACCATCAAGCTCGCTGGTGGAGAGCCGGCCAATTTCCTCGATGTCGGAGGAGGGGCGACGGAAGATCAGGTGTGCAGGGCGTTCGGCATCATCCTTGGCGATTCGAAGGTGAAGGCCGTCCTGGTCAATATCTTCGGTGGGATCATGAAATGCGACGTGATCGCCACAGGAATCGTGGAGGCCACGAAACGGGCGGAGCTTACACTCCCGTTGGTGGTGCGCCTCGAGGGCACCAGGGTGAAGGAAGGCAAAGCGATTCTGGCGGACTCCGGGCTGAAGATCGAGCAGGCCGAGAGCCTCTGGGACGCGGCACAGAAGGCCGTGAGAGCTGCCGGCGGACAGGCGTAGATAAGGGAGAGAATAGTGGCCGTCTTGTTGAATCGGGATTCTAGGCTCGTCGTTCAGGGATTCACCGGGAGCGCGGCGACCTTTCACTCGACCCAGTGCATCGAGTACGGGAGCAGGGTCGTCGGAGGCGTCACCCCCGGAAAGGGAGGATCGACCCACCTGGGACTCCCCGTCTTCAACACGGTGAGGGAAGCCGTGAATCGGGCGGGCGCCAACGTCTCCCTCATCTTCGTCCCACCTCCTTTCGCGGCAGACACCATTTGCGAGGCCGCGGATGCCGGAATCGATGTGATTGTCTGTATCACTGAAGGTATTCCGGTCCTCGACATGTCGCGCGTTATGGCCTATCTGAGGTCGTTCTCAGCCAAGGGAAGACGCGTGCGCCTGGTGGGACCGAACTGCCCGGGTGTAATCACCCCGGGACAGTGTAAGGCTGGTATTATGCCGGGTTACATCCATAAACCCGGATCCGTCGGCGTCGTGTCCCGCTCAGGCACGCTCACCTACGAGGCCGTGTGGCAGCTCACATGCCATGGCCTTGGCCAATCCACCGTCGTCGGCATCGGCGGAGATCCTGTTCAAGGCTCTTCGTTCGTCGATGTTCTCGAGCTGTTCGCGGGTGATCCGAACACCGAGGCCGTCGTTCTCATCGGGGAGATCGGTGGAACCGCCGAGGAGGATGCTGCACGGTTCGTTCAGGAACGAATGCCTGGCAAACCGGTCTTTTCGTTTATCGCCGGGAAGATGGCCCCCCCCGGTCGTCGCATGGGTCACGCGGGTGCCATCATCGAGGGTGGCTCTGGGACCCACGCGGCCAAGGTGGAAGCGCTTGAGTCCGCCGGCATCTCTGTCATCGAGAACCTCTCGGAGATAGGTCAGACCGTTGCCCACAAGCTGGGAGGAAACGGCGGCAGATAATCCAGGGCCCGGTCATCCGGACCCGGACAACCACGGAGGCACCGAGAAACACTGAGAAGCACGGAGGTTTGATTCTCAGAGTGTCTCCTCAAAGGACCCCTCTCGAAAGAACTCTCCGTGCTCCTCTACATGGCTTTGAGCCTCCGTGTGTGGCCGGGAGATCTCGACCCTCTCGTCCGCGCTGACCATTTTTTCGAACCGTTGCCCGAAGACAGCTCTCCCACGATTCCTATTTGCCCCTCTGGGGAGGAGGGGAGGGGGTGCTCTTGACACGGGCGAGTGCTTTGGTCACAATACGGAAACAATATGACTATCCACGCCGACTCTCTGATCCGATGCACACGCTGTGTCTTGCCGGAGACATATCCCGGAATCAGCTTCGACGACGCGGGCGTCTGCAGGTACTGTCAGAGCTACAGTAGTGTGTTCCGTGCCGGGAAGGATGAGCTTCTCAAGATCGTCGCCCGGCACAAGGAATCGGCTGTCGGGCAGTACGATTGTCTTGTGGGGTTGAGCGGTGGGAAGGACAGCTCCTATCTGGCGTACTACGCGGTGAAACACCTGGGATTACGTGTCCTGGCGTATACGTATGACAACGGGTTCATGCCCGAGCAGACTCTGACCAACATCCGCAATACAGTCGAGACACTCGGCATAGGCCATGTCCTCACACGAAATGACACCGTGAGGCTGACGGCACCCCACGTACTCTCTTCGTGGCTCCGGAACCCGAGGGCAGGAATGATATCCTTTCTGTGCGCCGGGTGTCAGCCCTCCTTTCAGACGGGAGTCGCCCAAACGGCCGTCCACCACAATATTCGCCTGATCATGACCGGAGGAGGAGAGCCACAGACCACGTACCCCACCTTTGCGGAGAGGCTGCTTGGAGTTGGGGAGACCGGTGGCCGTGTGGGAAACCTCGCGAAGATGGCCGGTCTTGTTGGAGAGCTTTCCAGAAATCCGTGGTACTTCGCCAGTCCCCGGTGCGTGAAGGTGTTCCTCGACGATTTCTGTTGTCGCTTCGCTCCGCGGATTCCTTTCTTCAACAGGAAGATTCGACACCTCGACGGGGCTCAAGTGGTCGAGCTCTTCCGGTTCATCGACTACAGCGAACCGATGATTCTCCGGACGATCAGTGAGGAGCTCGGATGGGCCAAGCCCGCGCACAGCGAATCAGCGCATCGCTCAGACTGCACGATTCATCTCATTCGACAGTATCTGTACAATCAGACCATCGGATGCACCAAGACCGATGACCAGTTGAGCTGCATGATCAGGGAAGACATGCTCAGCAGAAACGAGGCTTTGGACAGGCTGAAGAAGGAAGATGTGTTCTCTGACGAGTTCCTTTCGAGCATGTTCGGAGAACTCGGCTCGACCTTGCCTGAGGTCAATGAAGCTCTTGCCCGTGCGCGATGCCGACGGAATGGACATCGAGGAGCTCGATCCGCAAGCTGAGCAAGGGCCGATTCGCGTCCGGACCTGGGGCAATGATACAATGCACGCCGTTATCCACCCGGGCCCGCGTCGTCGGGCCTGCCCACACAGGAGGCCAGAGTGTCGACACCGATCAGCGTTACCGCCGCCTTCGGCAACCGCCCCGTCACCATCGAAACCGGGAAGCTCGCCAATCTGGCTGATGGCTCCGTCACGGTCCGTTACGGCGACACGATCGTGGTCGTCACCGCCGTCTCGAGCACGACCCTGAGAGAAGGCGCGGACTTTCTGCCCCTCACCGTGGAATACCGGGAGCGTGCCGCGGCCGTCGGGAGGTTCCCTTCGGGCTATCTCAAGCGCGAAGGCCGCCCGTCGGAGAAAGAGATCCTCACCTGCCGAATGACCGATCGTCCCTTGAGACCGCTCTTCCCCCGCGGCTATTTCTACGAGACCCAGATCATCACCACGCTCCTCTCGGCGGACGGTGACAACGACCCGGACATTCTGAGCATCAACGGAGCCTCGGCCGCCCTGATGGTCTCCGATATCCCGTTTGCCGGACCGGTGGGAGCCGTGCGGATCGGTCGGGTCGAAGGTCGCTGGATCGTGAATCCGACACACAAGGAGCGGGAGACGAGCGATCTGGAGCTGGTCTACGTGGGCACGGACAAGGATGTCCTGATGATCGAGGGGAGCGCCCGGGAACTTCCGGAAATCGATTTCAAGGAAGCCCTCCAATTTGCCCAGACAGAGATCCAGTCCAGCATCGATCTGCAGAAAGAGCTCGCCAAGAAGGTGGGCAAGCCCAAGCGCGAGATGCCGCTCGTGACCGCCCGGCCCGAGCTTCTCGAGGTGGCCTTCCAGGTCGCGGGAGATCGGATCGAGGAGGCTCTCTACAAGCCGGATAAGGTGGCTCGCACCCAGGCCTTGGCGTCGCTCAAGCTCGAGGTGAAGAACCGGATCGCGGAGCTTCACCCCGACGCCGTCGAAACGGATGTCTCGGCCGCCTTCGATCACGTACAGAAGAAGGCGTTTCGCCGATCCATCCTCGATCTGTCGAAAAGGTGCGACGGAAGGAGACCCCGAGAGATCAGGCCTCTGTCCGCGGAATGCGGTCTCCTGCCTTTTGCCCACGGTTCTTCACTGTTCTCCCGCGGAGAAACCCAGACCCTGTGTCTTGCGACCCTCGCTCCTGGCGACGAGGCCCAGGAGGTCGATGCCTACACGGGCGGCGAGCAGACCAAACGGCTCTTTCTCCACTACAACTTTCCGCCGTTTTCCGTGGGAGAGACCGGTCGCGTGGGAGGGCTCAATCGACGAGAGATCGGTCACGGAGCTCTCGCGGAACGCTCGCTCGCTCAGGTGTTCCCCCCGGAGAGCGAGTTCCCCTACGCCGTCCGGGTCACCAGCGAAATCATGGGATCCAACGGCTCCACGTCGATGGCCACGGTCTGCGGCGGCACCCTGGCCTTGATGGATGCCGGGGTCCCGATCAGCGCACCGGTGGCGGGAATCTCCGTGGGCTTGGTGACGGAGTATGACGATGCGAACCGCCTGGCTCGCTATCTGACGCTGACCGACATCCTCGGCTCGGAAGATCACAACGGAGACATGGACTTCAAGCTTGCCGGAACCCGCGCGGGCATCACCGGATTCCAGCTCGACCTGAAGCTTCCGGGCATCCCTCTCACCCTCATGAAGGAAGCCATCGACCAGGCCAGGGAGGCCCGGTTCGAAATCCTTCGGTTCATGGAAGGCGTCCTGCCGAGACACCGCCAAGACCTGTCCCCGCGCGCACCGCGCATCGAGACGATCCAGATCCCGACCGACAAGATCGGGATGGTCATCGGGCCGGGCGGCAAGGTGATCAAGGGGATCATCGCCGAGAGCGGGGCTGGCGTTGACATCGACGACTCCGGAAAGGTCACGATCCACGCCAGCGATGCCGCGTGCATTGCGACCGCGAGACGGATGATCGAGGAGATCACCGTCGAGATAGAGGTCGGGAAGATCTACAAAGGCAAGGTCGTGACGATCAAGGAGTTCGGGGCCTTCGTGCAGGTGCTTCCGGGAAAGGACGGTCTGGTCCACATTTCCGAGTGGAGCGAACAGCGAGTGGCCCGAATGGACGATGTCGCGAAGATCGGCGATGAGGTCATCGTGAAGTGTACGGGCGTCGACGACCGGGGTCGGTACAAGTTCAGCCGGAGAGCGGCGCAGGGTCAAAACCCGGCCTGATCACGTCCGCTATTTCGACGGTGATCTCCTCGAGCCAATCGAGGCGTTGCGGGCGATCTCGAACAGGACGGCATGCCATTTCAGCCCGAAAGGCAGGGTGGCATCGACCCTCCGGATCGCTCGCGCGCCGTGCTGATCGGCCTCACGGACGCAAGCCTCGAGCTCTGCGCGGCTTTTTCGGATCATCAGGGAGACCTTGCGGCAGCCCCTCTCCGAGAGGTAGTCCACGAGCCGCCCGAACCTCTCGGGTCGATCGATGAAGAACATCTCACGGTCGAAGGCGATCGGAGAGTTCTCCCATGAGAACCACCAGGAATCGAAGGCGATGGACTCGGCCCCGAAGCTTTCCACGACTTTCTGCTCGAAGTCCTGGCGAAAGGCCTGCTCGGAGACGAGGTCTCGGACCGAAACCCAGGTCATTCCGAATCCGACGCAGACCAAGGCCACCACGTGGACGCGGATTGGCTCCTTCCTTCGGAGCGTCTCGAGCTTCTCGAACACCTCGGTTGCGAACAGGGCCAAAAGCGGCTGGATCACCAGGATGTAGCGTCCTCCCCACTGCCATCCGGGAGAGCCACGCAGAGCCACCAGAAAGAGGAACGCCAGGACGACCAAGGTCCGAAGTCGATCAAAAGGGCATCCTCTCCATGACGCGGGCGAGATCAGTGCGGGCACGGAAAAGAGCAGAAACGGGCAGCATGGAAAGAGTCCGGGAATCTGCTGCGGTTTGACCAAAAGGGCGAAGCAGAAGAAGAGAACCGTAACGAGGATCAACCCCCTGCCGGCGAAGACGATCCCGAAAGCGTCGTTGTGGACCCAAACGGCCCGGCAGACGGGCAAGATGGCCAGGCAGCAGCAAAGGGTGAATCCGATCTGGACACTGAATTTCAGATTGTCACATACGAACAGCGTCTCGTGCAGTGTCGTGGCCGCGTTGCGGAGTCGAACAACCAGGGGCATCACCCGGGAGTGAGATTCTTCCCCTCCACCGATCGACACGTGATAGTTGGTCACCCGGCTGGATTGGGTCGGGTTGAGGAGCGAGCCGAAGACGACGCGGTTGTAGACGAAAGTGGGAGAGAGAGAGAGGGCGGCTCCCAGAGCGAAGACCAGGGTTCCCCGCCAGCGGGCACGGGCCTCCAAGGCAGGGATGAGCACAAAGAGGAGCACGGCCAGTATCAGCCCCTCGTTTCGAAACGCTCCGGCGGCGCCTGCGGCCAAGCCCGCGGCCAACCATCGCCCAGGACGCCACGAGTTCCCCCCTGGCAGCCTGTTGGCGCAGGACTCCGTCAGCCTCCGGTCGATCGCCTCGTGGAGGAAGAGAAAAGCCAGAACACTCGCTGCCGTGGCAGGTGCATGACCCCAGAGCAAGGATGAATAGAGGGGCAGCGGACTTCCCAGCCCCACGATCACGGCGGGAAGCCAGGGCCGTCGCAGGCCAAGCCGGATGGCCAAACGATAGGTTCCCCAGACAGTAATGGCCCCGGCCAGGATGGGAAGTACGAACAGCCCCATCTCGCCGAGGAATCGGTAACCGAGCGAGGAGATCCAAGCGAAGGCGATGGGGTAGGTGAGCAGGAAGCGACCCCCTCTTTCCACCACCCATCCACCGTGCAGACCGTCGAAATTTTCGAGGGGGCCCGGAGGGGTCTCTGCATACCGCCAAGGGAAGAACTCTTTGGCGACGGGGCTCAGCAGGGGACCCATCGGAATCGTGGGACGACCCACCCGAGCGAGCTGGATGGCCTGCACGTAGTTCGCGCCCAGATCCACGGTCACAAAGCCACGCCAAGGGATCAGCCAAACCAAGAAGCCATAGAGAAGGAGACAGAACAGCGAGAGTCTGAGGGGAGTCATCGTGGTTTCGTCATCGTCGTCCCATTGTACGGCATCCGAGTCTTGTCGCGCAGGACCTCACGGGAAACACGATTGGAGGCTTATCCTCTTCAAAACTACCATTCTCGCGATGGCACCTGCAAATGAGGATCTGGCCTGTCAGGGTCCCTCACACAAGTTGTGGCTCCGCAGGATCCCGGATAACATGTCCTCGTCCGTATGCGAAGCACTCTCTCGCTTGGGTCGTGATCACTCCTCTGATTCGCAAGTTGGTTGAACTGATCTCCGGAGGGCCGCCGGAGATCCTGTAGAACAGTATATGGGGAGAGCCGGCTGTTCCGGAAGGAGAAGAGCCGCCGGAGTAAGCGGGAAGGCCGACTGGCTACAACAACACGGCGCGAGCCCAGCGGGCCTGGTCTACGCACTCTTGCCGAAAGGACACGGCAGTGGGGCTTGATTAGGAAAGTTCTTTCGGCTCTACAACAGTCTTGTCTCCGGCCCGCCTGTCTTTTCGGGACTCAATTTCCGTCTGTTCCTCGCGAATCAGACGCTCCAGCTCGTCCTGCCACAAGTTACCAAGCTTGACGGTTTTCGACATCATCAGGGACTCTGCAGATGCGGCAACGAAGAGACAGGTTAGTCCGGCCGCAAGAATGTAGATGGGTGTCATGCCCCCCAGCCTCGCTATCGCGACGACCCAGAAGATGTAAGCAGAAATCAATACGGTGAGCAGAAAGTCCGCGCCCGAGAACGTTCTGCCGGCCGCGAGGCGCCTCTCATATCCCCAGACGCTCTTGAGGAGCAGTAGGAGTTGCAGAGGGGAGATGGTGCGCCTCCGAACTTGACGCCATTCGATGAAGCGGTGGGCCGCCGCTGGAAGTAGAAGCAAGCCGACGGCGCACGGAAAAAACGTGTGGAATCCAAGAAGCCAGTTGCTGAAGGGCACGACGAAGACGATTGCGCCGCAAAACCCGTTGGAAACCCATCTCCGCAACAAGACGAGTTGAATGTACTCGCTCATCCGTCGCCGGGGTGTGGCGGCCTCCGTGCAGGCGAATCGCGCGCATCCACCGATGAATTGAGCGCACTCAACATGAAGGGGCGTCTCACAGGATCGGCACGTCACGATTGCAGCTGAGTCAAGTCCCCCGCGGCACACTGGACAGCGCCTCGGAGTAACTGAATACGGGACGACTGGAAGATCCACGTATCAAGTCTATCTGATCCGCAGCGATAGACGCAACAAGGATGGGTTATTGGACATGGCCTGTCCGACCAAATTGGGGTTGGCACTGCTCATCGTCATCATCGCCAACAGGATTCACAAGGGGGTCGAGACCAACGAGGTGGGAGGAAACAGGGTGGCTCTCTCGATAGAGCCGGCGCATGAATCAGTCGACGGAGCCACAGATCATGGTCACGGGCGCGTCGGCTCGGCGAGAACGTTGTGTCCCTGACGCCTCAGGTCCCTTCACGGTAGGCTGAGCCGCCTGGGAAAAAGGCCGTTTGATCACAGTCGCAACAGTCCGCCGACAAGAAAGTGACCTGAGACGTTACTTAGTTCCATACAAATGCCGTCGGTTTCATGCATGCTGGAGTTGTGCAAAAAAACCATCATGAGAACACCAACGGCACCCACAGCCTACTCTCGACCCCGCTCTTGCGCAAGCCTTGTTTGACAGACAGCTACCGCTTTTCGTCGTGGTTCACCTCGACGACGCGGATCTTCTGGCATCGAGCGAAGGCGGCTTCTTGGCCTCGTCCAGCGGTGGCGTCGAGGCGGTGTCGCTATGGGGATCTCAAGGTGGTCGCGATGAGCTTCGAGACAGTGACCAACTCGAAGCCGCGTCGGCGTAGACCCTCGACGATCGGTGCGACCGCGGCCAACGAAGGGTTCCTGCTGGGGTACATGACGTGGACCAGATCGAACCGGGGCGTGCGTTGCCCAAGGCGTGCGCCACAATCCGATCGCGGTCTGCCGCATCGATTGGATCGGAGTCGGGCTCGATGTCCCAGGTCACGGTCGTTCGTCCGGTCCGCCAGAGGTACCAGGGGAGCACCAACAGTTTCTTGCAGTTGGGAGGGCGGAACGTGATATTCGTCACCCTGACGACGATGTGAGAGTCTTCAGGAGTATGCCCAGTTCTGGTCGACTCCTTCACCTCGGCGGAAAGCCGGACACACCCGACGCTCGTCGGACCGGAACTCTGGCGTGGGCGAGGACTCCAAGTATGGATCCGAAGTCCTCGCCCCGGCCGACGGTGGAGATCAGGCTGGCGACTTCTTCGCCTGTTTCACCTCCGGAGCCTCCTCAGACTTCGTTGCCCTCGCTCGGTCCATGAGCTCCTGTCTGAGCGCCTCGGTCTGCGGGCTTCGCTGCACCGGAGAGGAAATCCCCGTGACGCCGCCGAGCTTCTCCGAGAGCATCAGAGTGAGCAACCCCTCCATGACACTGCCGCTCGAACCCGTGCCCGTTGACCCGACGATTACGCGTGGCACCACGTCGACTTTCGACTGCTCGACCGCCTCGGCGAACCGGTTCATCACCTGCTGCGTAAGCTGGAACTGCGGTCCGCCGTAGGCGCGGACCTGCTCCTCGATCGCGATCGCCTGGGCCATGCCGACGCGGGCGACCTTCTCGGCTTCCGCTTCCGCGAGAGCCCTCACCTGGGCCGCCTTCTGCAGCGCCCTCTGGTACTCGGCCTTGCCCTCGTTGGACTGCACCGTGATCGAAAGCTCCGACTCGGTGAGTCAGGATGATCACGATACGCGCTGGGTGGGCCGGGCTTTCTGGTCACGCTCGGTGATGGAATCGGCGGAATGCCCTCGCTCAGCGTGACTATCTGGTCCTTG